>OCVV012883696.1_pt1 | contig 166865 bp, 296 predicted proteins | sample 1539721 | NCBI WGS metagenome assembly OCVV01 (sample SAMN02144230, study PRJEB22623) | gut metagenome | biome: sheep rumen | host: Ovis aries | place: New Zealand
TCATGGATGTGAATATTACAATAAACATGATATATTAAATACGATACTTGACCAAATGGAAAAGTTTGATGAACAAAAATATGACACAAACAACTTATGATTTTCCTCTTCCCAATAACGGGGAGAGATATGATTTATCACTACAGGAATTAGATGAATTATTAAGTAAAGCTTATTACAAAGGATTTAAAGATGGACAAGATTCAATTCCCGCCTATACAACAACTTCTTTAGATGATGATGATTGGTGGGATAGGCCACTAACTATGAGCAATGATCAATGGAGGTTTAATGACTGAAATTTCTTGGTATAACTTTACACATCCAAATCAGGACGCTATTAAAAAAAGGGACAAATTTTTAGAAGAGCCAGTTAAGAGTTGTATCAATTGTACGCATTTTTATTTTAATAATGATGGAAGTGCAGGTTGCGATGCCCCTTATGAATATACTTGTTTAAAACTAAAACATAAATTCTTTGAATTAATTGCTCAAAAAACCAGTGAAGAATATTTAAAAACAGTAGAAGAAGAAATTCAACATTACGGAGAATTAGAAAAATGAAAATGATTCATGGATTTGATAATAAATACTCCTTTCTAAGCAACTTTTATGCTTGCCAGGTAGAATATGAAGGAATCATATATCCTACTTCTGAACATGCTTTTCAAGCCGCAAAATCTCTCGACCCAGATGTACGCAAATGGGTCGCGGCCGCGCCTACTCCTGGGCAAGCTAAACGACGCGGGCACACGATTGAATTGCGGCCCGATTGGGAAGAAGTAAAAGACAAAGTTATGCTTGATATTGTGCGTGAAAAATTCAGAAATGAAGATATGCGCGCCCGTTTAATTGCTACAATTAATGAAGGATATAGCGGTTTCTGTGAAGATAATTATTGGCATGACAATTATTGGGGTAATTGTAATTGTTCTAAATGCGCAAACATTGAGGGTAAAAATATGTTAGGTAAAGTTTTAATGGAAGTCGCGCGCGAAGTTATTAGTGAAATTATTAATTGACTTTTTTATAAATTTGCGATATAATATATATGTAAGAAAAAGAAAAGGAGAATGATTTTATGAATAGTAATGTATTTAATGGAATGTTTGGTAAGGTAGCTCCAGGCCAGTGTCGAGTATCTATTAATGGTGAAATCGCAATTAAAACCTCAAATGGCTACAAGACTTATAATGTTAAAACCGGAACACTAACAAACTGTGATAACTTTGCTTTTGATATTGGTGAAGATTGGTTTTTCGTTATTCCTACCAATAAGGTTGTTAAGGGCGATATTATTCTCGCCGCAGGAAAGCCACGCTGTGTAATTGAAGTTGGAAATAATGAAATTAAGACTTTCTGTTATGAAGATGGCACTATTGGAACTATTGTTCCAGAGCATCATGTATTTATGGGTAAGCAATACTTCTATGGAAAGATTGTTTCTATGTTTGGTAATATGATGTCCGAAAAGGGCGGCATGAACAACATGATGAAGTACATGATGATGGCAGAAATGATGAAGGGCAGCGGTAATAACAACTCTATGGCAAGTATGATGCCCATGATGTTTATGATGAACGGCGGTGGGTTCAACTTTATGGAAGGTATGTTTGATACTGACGACGACGAGAAAGAGGAGGATAAGTAATTATGGGATGGGGAGGTTGGGACTCTCAAACTTATTGTTCTACGGTGCGGTCTATGGGCTTTTCCAGTACAACCACTATGGCAAATGCTAGTGTACAAACAGTTTATCGTGAAAGTCGATTACATCCATTACTTAATCCTTGTGGTGTAGTACGTGAATGCTGCGATACAGAAGAGCATCCCGAAACAATTCCAGTAATTCTCGCACTAGATGTTACTGGAAGTATGGGCGCGGCTGCTACTATGTGCGCAAGTAAGCTTGACGAAATTATGGAAGAACTTTATGGCAAGGTTAAAGATGTAGAGTTCTTAATGATGGGTATTGGAGACCTAGCTTGTGATGATGCACCAATTCAAGCTTCTCAGTTTGAAAGCGATATTCGCATTTTAGACCAGACTACAAAAGTTTATTTTGAAGCAGGTGGCGGTGGGAACTCTTACGAATCTTATACCGCTGCTTGGTACTTTGGTCTTCATAATACCAGACTTGATTGTTGGAAACGCGGTAAGAAAGGTATTATTATCACAATGGGTGATGAGCCTTTGAATCCTTATTTGCCTGGAAAGCGTCTTAGTGAAGTACTAGGACAGCCTACCCAGGATGTTGACACGGATACTCTTTATAAAGAAGTTTGTGAAAAATATGATGTATATCATATTGCTATTACAAACAATAGCAGTTATAATTATTATGCTGATGGTATTAAAAACACCTGGGGAAAATTACTAAATCAGCATCTAATTACTGCTTCAAGTGAAGATTTACCAGAAGTTATTAGTAATATCATTGTAGAACACGAAAATAATTTTACTGGTAATACTGTTACTGTAACAGAGGAAGGAATTAGTTGGTAATATGGAAGTTAAAGTTGTAATTGGAGCTAACTACGGCGATGAAGGAAAAGGTTTGGTTTCTGGTAATCTGGCAAGAGAAGCGCAAAAAGAACAGAAAAAAACACTAACAGTATTTTATAATGGAACTGCGCAACGCGCCCATAGTTTTGGTAATACTGTACAGCATTGGCTCGCTGCGGGAGAAATTTTTGGTAGCGATACCTTTTATCATTCAATGTTTGTAGTTGATCCAATTACACTTTGGCTTTCTAATTCTCCTGTTTATATTGATCCACGGTGTCGTGTTATTCTTCCATGTGATGTATTTTCTAATCGTAAATTAGAAACTAGTCGTGGAGATAAACGACATGGCTCTTGTGGATTTGGACTTTTTGCCGCGGTTCAACGTAGTAAATATCCTGAATATTGTATAACTGTTAATGACTTTCAAGATCCATATAATTTATATTTTAAATTAAAAGAAATTAATGAAAAACATTATCCCATGAATTTTGATGATATATATAATATAGATAATTTTATGAAAGCCGTTGCCCACATCACAAGCAAATGTAAAATTATTACTTTTGAAGATTTAATTCAAGAAAAAAATTATGATACTATTATCTATGAAGGCGGGCAAGGTTTGCTTCTTGATCAGACTAATATGGATTGCTTTCCGCACTTAACTCCTTCTAGTGTTGGCATGTATAATATTGCTAATGATATTAAAAGCTTAAATTGTTCAGTAGATTTATTTTATGTATCTCGTACATATATGACTCGTCACGGAGCTGGACCCATGGAAAGTGAATGTTTAAAACGGCATATTAATCCAAATATTGTAGACCTTGTAAATCAACCTAATAAATGGCAAGGAGAATTGCGGTTTGGACATATTAATTTAGATACTCTATATGCTCGTATTAAAAAAGATGCTAATATCTATTCAGACAATGCCAATATCAATTTAGTATTTACACAATTAAATTATACAAACAATAAAATTGATACAATTGAAGGTAAAAAAGAAATTGTAAAGCCCGGCTTTTGTTCTAAACTCTATGTTTCAGATAATAAACTATATATTGAAAGGAAGGAATAATAAATTATGGCTAAATATCTAATTGTTGCATATGACTCTATGTATAGTGGATTACATGGTATGGTAGATTGGGCTTGTATTGAGGGAGATTATGAAGAAGCCTGTGAATTAGGACATGAGATGGGCTACTCTGTAATTGAATCTTATGGTACTATTATGGATTCTCTGCACGAAGAAGCAGAAGAGATATATCGTGAAGAACTTGATGATTCTACTAAAGAACTAAATGAAGAAGATATGGATAGAGTTGATAATATTCTTGATGAATTAATTGAAGAAGATATTGAATTTTCTATCTATACATTGAAAAATGATACTCCAATTTATGAACTAAATCAAAATTCTACTATTGATTGGGAAACAATTGTTGAAGAATATCAAAAGGAGGACAATGAATAATGATTCTATTTATTTTAGCTATTGTCGCGCTTATTGTGGGCTTAATTCTTGCTATTGTATCAGATGAATATAAAGGGTTATGCGCCGCTATTGGTGTCATTTGCTCCGTTGTATTAATAATTCTTGCTAGTGTATCATATGTGCCTACTGGACACACTGGTATTGTAACAACCTTTGGTAAAGTACATGATGAAACCCTTGAAGCTGGTCTGGCTTGGCACGCCCCATGGGATAATGTAATTAAAATGGATAATCGAGAACAGCGTGTTGCTTTTAATCTACAAGCTTTCTCCAAAGATATTCAACAAGTAGACATTCAAGGTTCCATTAATATTAATATTAATAAATCAACTGCAATGATTTTATATCGCGAAGTTGGTACAGATTATGTTAATATTTTTGTAACTCCTCGTATTCAAGAAGATGTAAAAATTGTAATTGCGGGTTATACCGCGGAAAATCTAATTAGTAATCGACAAGCCGCCTCTGATGCCATTTATGAATTAATTAAAGACGAGCTAACAGAAAAGGGAATTAATGTAATTTCTCTTGCGCTTGAAAATGTAGATTTTACCGATGCTTTTGAAGCTGCGGTTGAGGCTAAGCAAGTGGCTACTCAGGAAAAACAGCGCGCTCAAACAGAACAAGAACGTATGACTATGGAAGAAGAAGCAAAGGCCAAACGGTCTGTGATTGTGGCAAATGCCGAAGCAGAAAAAGCTAAGATTGCCGCTCAAGCAGACTTAGAAGTTGTAAAGATTCAGGCCGAAGCGGCTCTATATGCAGGTGAAAAAGAAGCAGAAATGAATAAACGTATTTCGGAAGCCTTAACCAATGAACTAATTCAATACTATTGGATTAAACAATGGAATGGCAAACTGCCTACTGTAACTACTGACACTTCTATGCCTATCTTTGATATGGGAGGACTAAATTATGACGAATGAAGCTAAGATTGCCATTTTAAATGCTCGAAGGCAACTACTCTTAACTCGCGGTTTTCACAATGCGAAAATCGCCGCAAAAATCGCGCGAAAAATTCGGCAGCTTGGTGGAACCGTTATAGAATAACGGTTCTTTTTTTATTGACTTTTTTAAAATTTTATGATATAATTATAATATGAAAGGGGATGAAAATGATGCACGATGTATTTTACTTTACTGATATTCATGGGGAATGGCGCCTATATCGTACTATGGTAGATTATTGTAAAAAACAGGATTCAGAATGCACCATAATTTTTGGCGGTGATGCTTGTGATCGCGGCCAGGACGGATATAAAATTATGAAAGATATTATTGCTGATCCTCAAATTATCTATCTTACCGGGAATCATGAATATCTTTTTGTTCGCGCTTGTGACGCTATCATCGGTCATCATGCCCAAAGCGATGAACTTTATAATAAGCTACATTCTTATACGAAAGAACAGGCAGAATCTTTTATTCAAGAATTTGCTTTTAAAAACGTAGATGTAAATATTTCATGTGGAAATGGTGGCTTACCTACTCTGGTTGATTGGATTCTTGATGGAGCAGATGAAGAATTTGTAGATACAATTCGTATGCTTCCTTATACTTTTTCATATGAAAATTATGATTTTTGTCATGCAGGCTCAACATATTCTTATTTTAAAGAAGTAGCAGACGAGGAATATGAAAATATGCAGGCTCATTTTATCGCAGAACAAAAGATACTTTGGGATAGGGATTGTATTCCTCTTGGATGGGAAAATGGTCGTATTTGCGTTCATGGCCATACTCCTACAATATATTTGCCTTCTCGCGCATATGGCAGCCGCGATAAAAGTCCATTACGTATCCACCCCGCAGTATGGGGAGAAATGATGGGTGGAGAAGCCAAACGGGGCGGAAAGAAAATAGATATGGATACCGGCGCTTGTTTTACTGGTCGTGCCTATTTAATGAATGTGCTTACAAAAGAAGTTATTGGATTTTATGATTCCAAAGTAACCAATGGAGATATTGATGTAATTTACATTTTTGAAAAATATACCATTGAAGAAAAAACTTTAAACGAAGATTAATTTTATTACAAATAAATGAGGAATGATAATGCGGGAAGAAATACTTGAATTTATTTATCGTCGATTTAATAATGACTGTCATTGGACAGACGGTAATTGTTATTACTTCGCAGTCATTTTAAAAGCTCGTTTTCCCAAAGGTGAAATTTGGTATGACGCAGTTGATGATCATTTCATATGTAAAATAGAAGATTTATTTTATGATTGGAATGGAACCTGTACACAATATCAAATTGATGAGCGATTATTAAAACATGTTTATAAATGGGATGATTACAGAAAAATTGATCCTATACATTATGAAAGAATAGTTAAAGATGTAATAAGGTAAGCAAAAGCTTACCTTATTTTTTTATTGGTGGTGATAGAATGGCAATAAAAAGTAAACCTCATAAATCCCCAAATTTAAATTGGCATAATATGGGCAATTTAATTTTTTATAATGGACTAGAACCTTTTAATTTTTATTTTGATCTATTGTTAGAGGACTATGAAAAGCGTCCTCCTGAATATAATAGCTTTGCTAACGCTATTGGAGAAGCCGCGAAAAGTAAATTTAATTCAACTATAAACTCATTAAAAAATAATAAAGACGACGAAGGAATGACAAAATTAGAATCAATACCCGCTTATTTAGAAAAAGCTATTTAGAAAGAATCAAATAATGAATTAGCTTTTTTTAAACAAAAATATGAATGGTTTAAATCAAATTTTTCTGAAGAAGAATTAAATAATTTACCAGAATTAAAATTTTTATTCGATTTTTTTTCCAATCCAACCACTCAAAGTGGAACTATTGATTATCCTCGCTTTTTAGCCGCAATAAATATATTAATACAAGGATATGATAATGCAAAAGAAATAGTAAAATATGAGCGAAAGCGTCTAGAAGATTTAGAAAAACGATTCGCAGAAGCGAGAAAGGCCGCGGGAAGACGTGCAGTCGGATTAGCGAAAAAAAAATATGGATATGACGATATTGAAAAATAGGAATAGTGGCGAGAAACCGCAAAAATGAAAAATCGTCGAAAAGTAGAAATTCATTATTTAAAAAATAAAAATTTCAATGATGAAAAAAAAATAAAAGGCTTAGGGTTAAAAACACGACTAGAAGGATTAGCGAAAACTGCCGATGTTGAAGTCGCAGATTGGATTACTAAAACATTATAGAATATGTTAGAATAGCCAGCAATACGTAATAAAATAGAAACATTAATTATTAAAAATAAAAACTTAGTATTTACAAATCCATAGCAATTAGCGCAAAAAGTCAAAAGCTCTTTAGTACAAAATATAACTAGTTATGGCGTTAAAAATATAGGAAAAATATTATCAAATCAAATTACTACAAAAAATCTCGATGAAATTATTTCAGAAGTTGAAAAAGATTTTACATATGATTATGAAATAGAAGGATTTTACGAAAATTTTGGATAGTATGGTATTGAATTGGATTTTTTTAGAAATCCTAATAACTTAAATAAAGATGGCACTAAATCCGCGGAAAGACTATATGAAGCATTAAAGCGCCTACAACATTTGCTTTCTTTATCACGACAAAAAAATAGTAGAATAAAACTTACCGACGAACAAAAATTTGTTGCTTCTGTTTTTTTTAAAGATGAAGGAATTATTAATATAATGAGCATGATTTCTACTATTGAAAAATAGATGAAAGAAGTAGAGAAGGCAATTGAAGAAGTAAAAAAAACAGGACAGGCGCGAGATAAAACCTTAAGACTTACATATAAAGAATATATTCCCAATCAGCTCAGAGGTGAAAAAAATGATGGTAAAATTAAACTTCATATTGACGCAAATGGGAATATAGATTTAACCTCTCTTAATAGAATATATGGTAAATATACTAAAGAATTAGGATTTGGCTCTGACCGCATAAGAGCAAATACTTTATAGGGATTAGTATCAGGATTAAAATCTCGTCTAAGTTAGAAAATGCGAAATCAATTAGAAGATTTAATTTCTGGAAATACAAAAATTAAACGCAATAAAAAATTTTCTACTTAGTCACAAATTAATCAAGCATTATAGGAAGGACTTGAAGGAATAACCGTATTTATAAGCGCCCCAGATCTCTCAGAAATTGCGCAAGGACTTCAGTTTCATATGGATGGAGATAACGTTTCTTTAATATGGACAGGACCACATAAAACAAAAAATGACTTCGTTACTATTACTATTAATACCCCAATAGCAGAAATAAAAACAGAAGTTTCTTCTATATTAAATACTGATATTGAAAATCTTGGAGAAGATATAGAACAATTAATTTAGAATAGCAGAAAAGAAACTGCGAAACTTTTAGGAGAAGGACTAGCACACTATTCAACTAGCTTATCAGATAAAAAACAATATAATAAACAAAATGAAATTATGAAAGAATATGAAAATTCATAGAAAGAATACTTTGAACTATCTGAAAAAAATAATGAATTATTAGAAAATATGCCAAATCTTAAAGAATTATTAGAACGTGTAGAACGCACAAATAAAGGGCAATCCCCAGAACAAATTTCCGCGAAGAAAAAACAACTTCTTACAATGTTAACAGATTTCTTTTACGAATCTTCTACAATGAAAACCTTTAATCATTATGTTAATGATGTTGGATTTGTAGGAGGAGGAATAGGAGGAGACGTCATAGCCCAAATGAATAAAATTGAAGAAATGTTTTTAAATGCAGGAATTTAGCTTGGAACTGATAAAGATTGGTTAATAGGAGCTATTATTAACTGTTCTTCTCATAGTGTTATAGGAACTGAATATTAGAGTACTATTGAGCAATATTTAGGAGCTATAGCGGTTTTTGCAATGTTTGATGAAGGAGCCGTCGAATAGAGTGTAATAAATAATACCGCCAATATAAAAGGTAATACTAAATTTTTACATTTATACAGATTAAACGGAGGATATTATTTAGGTTCATATGTACTAACAAGAGTATTAGAATAGTTTAATGAATATATTTCTAAAATAGAAGAAGTTTCTACTAAATATTCTAACATACACGGAGGAATTGCTATTCTAGGAGGTGGAATGACTCCACAAGATATACCAAATAGAGGACTTTATTCTTCAGAACCACAAAATCGTTCTCCTTGGCAAACTGTATCTGCTACTGCAAAAGGACGCGCATCAATATAGGTAGTATTTTTAGCAGGATTATTACAGACATTAAATTAGATTGAGGCCGCATTAAATAATATTGAATATCCCGCCTAAAGATTTTACCAAACTTTTTCTCCTTTTTCCCTACTTATAAATGATGAATACGGATACTTTCTGTATTCTAGGAGGGATAAAGTATGCTTGCAAAAATATGGGGGTTCTTTAAAAAGATTCCCAACGCTTATTACAATTGGAAAAAACGTAACGAAGCCCTTTCAGAATTTTTAGGACGTTGTGATCAAACACAAAACGCACTTAGAAAAATTGACAATTCCGTTAATAACATTACGACTTCTGTTGGAGAAATTAAAGAACAGGTTAATGCAATTGAAGGGCAAGTAGATCAAATTAATACTAAAATTGAAACCATTAGTGAAGGGACAAAAATTGAATTATTTGAAACCTTACATAATTGGCGCGTAAGATTGGTTTGTGATAAACGATGGGCCTCTGTAGAAGAAAAAAAAGAAGTAAAAGATATTTATAATCTTTATACCGCTTTAGAAGGTAATGGACAGGGTACTCATTATTATGAAGAAATTATGAATTTACCTGAAAGTGAAGAAGAATTAAAAAGAAAGGAGGGCAAATAATATGAAATATAGTTTTAAAGAATGGATTAAAGCCGCGGGTATGCGTGCTTTAAAAACTGTGGCTTAGACAGCAATTGCTACAATAGGAACTACTGCTGTACTATCTGATGTAAATTGGGCAATAGTAGGATCTTCAGCCGCATTAGCAGGTATTTTAAGTTTATTAACAAGCATAGCTGGACTTCCAGAACTTAAAGAACCACAAGAAGAAATAAAGGAATAAATTAAATTCTTGACTTTTTTATAGTTTTATAGTATAATATTTATAGAAAAGAAAAGGAGATTTAATTAATGGAAAGACGCAGTAAGGAGCGAGTATTAAATTTAGAAATTTATACTGACGGCTCATTAAAAAAATCTGGTAAAAGTACATTCGGTGGCTGGGCCTTTCTGGTAGTTAAAGATAGTCAACAAATTCATGACGCGGCGGGTAGTGAAAAAAATACAACTAATCAACGAATGGAATTACAGGCAATTGTAAATGCCCTTGAATACGCGACAACTGCCCGCCGCGAAAATGAAAAGGTGATTATTTATAGTGATTCTGCCTATGCTATTAACTGCTATCTAAACGATTGGTATGTCACTTGGATGAGTAATGGCTGGGTTAATAGCAAGGGCCAACCAGTGGCTAATCAAGATTTATGGTATAAAATTATTCCTTATTTTGATAATTTCTGGTATGAATTTAAAAAAGTGCCAGGCCATGCAGGTAACTACTGGAATGAACGTTGTGATGAAGCCGCACAAGCGCAAGCGGATAACTTAAAGAAACAATGGCGAGGTTAATATGGATAATGATATTTATGAAGTAACAAGAGATGAATATGTAGGGTTTGTAAGTGAAATTAAACAAGAATGTAGAGACGTTGAAGTTTCACATTTAGAAGATTGTACAATTATGAAAATTTTAAGTAAAAAAACCGGAACCCATTTTTGTACTCGTATCGTTTCAGAAAATGGAGAAGAACATTACTTTATTTTTAATATGCCGTTAGATGAAGAACGACAAGCAGGAAAACCAATTTTAAAAATAAGATTAGAATCAAGAGAAGAAGTACAAGCATTTTTAAATGCTTTATCTAAAATCTCTAAGGAGAAAAAAGAATGATTGAAATTTTTCCCAATATACCACAAGAAGTAAGAAATTCCGCCGCAATGATGTTTGATTTAGCTTCAATGCAACACAATCCTCTTAAAATGGTACAAATGTTAAATGAATATACCAATACTTGTGAAAACGAAGAGGAAATAGAATTCCTTCGTTTTTATTTCAATTTAAGAATGGAGCAGATGAAAAATGAAAGTGATAATGATAAGCGGTAAAAGCGGACATGGTAAAGATGCTTTTTCTAATGCTTTTGAACAATACGGAAAAGAAAAAGGAAATAAAATTATTGTAATTCATTTCGCTGATTTAGTTAAATATTATGCTAAACAATATTATAATTGGAACGGCGAAAAGGATAATGATGGACGCCATTTGCTTCAATATATCGGAACCACATTAATGCGCGGGTATCGTTCTGAATATTGGGCACAGATTGTAGCCGAATTTCTCGCTGCCGCAAGTAAAGATTTTGATATTGCCTTAATTCCAGATTGGCGTTTTGCGAATGAATTTTACACTGTATCAGAATACAATCCTGAAACTTATACAATTCGTGTTGAAAGACATGATGAAGAAGGAAACTTATACAAAAATCCTAATATGACAGAAGAACAATTAAATCATATAAGTGAAACTGAATTGGATCATTTTCCTTTTGACTGGAAAGTTATTAATCAAGATACTTTGGAATTTTTAGAAGGCTCAGCCCAAACATTATTTGATGTAATTATAAATGGAGAAGATACAAATGATTGATTATTTTACTAGCGAGCCAATGAAATATTGGTCTATGCCTTCTACAATGTCTTCTTCTGCCCGTAGATTAAAATTAGAACAAATGGCAGAAAGTGGAGAATATTTATTCGGACTAAAAACTGATGGCAATTGGTCTCGCGCCATTATCACTAATGAACGTTGCGCCTTACAGACCCGCGGAATTTCTAAAACAACTGGAACCTATGGTGAAATTCAAGAAAAAGTTTTATTTTGGAATGAAGTATGTAAAGCCTTTCCTTATGGTACAACTGTTATACTTGGAGAAATATACCGCGAAGGCGATATTGACAAAGATATTGGCTCTGTCCTAAGATGCTTACCTCCTAAGGCATTAGCGCGACAAAAAGATAATCCACTAAGATGGAGAATTTTTGATGTTCTTTGTATTGATGGAAAAGATTTAATGAATATTCCATTTGAAGAACGCATTGGATATATTCCAGAAGTTGTTTCTCGTATTCATTCCAATTTAGTAGAAGGGGTATCCTATTTTCCTATGGATGAAAATTTCTTTGAAAATATGGGTACAATATTCGCAAACGGCGGTGAGGGTGCGGTATGCTACAAGCGTAGTGCTTTATATGAACCTGGCAAACGCGGTCCTCATTCTTGGGATAGCGTTAAAGTAAAACAAGAAATTTCCTCTGACATAGACTGCTTTATTATTTCTACCGTACCCTGTGAAAGAAATTACTATGGTATGGATGTTCCACACTGGCAATTTTGGGAAAATGTAAGAACTGGCGAAAAATTATATGGTAATTATTTTGGAGAGTATCAACAAGGTAAAACTTTAATTCCGGTTACAAAAAATTATTATTATAATTGGCCAGCAAGTATTATGGTTGGGGTATATAATAATGAAGGTGAAATTGTTGAACTATGTAAGGTGGCGGGCTTAACTGAAGATTTTAAGACTGAGTTACGCGACCATTTTGAGGAATGGTATATGTGCCCTGTAAGTATTAACGGCATGATGGTCTCTACCGCGCGCGAAAATATTTCTATTCGTCATCCAGTTTTAAAATCAATTAGAAAAGAAGATATAGATGTACATGATTGTACTCTTGAAAAGATAATGGGAGCATAAGCTCCCACTTTTCTTTTTATCTATAAACACTTGACAATAATTTAAATTTATGATATAATAAAAGAAAAAGGAGAACATAATATGGAATTTGAAAAAAGTAAAAAGAATTTTTGGGCAATCTATGAAGGGCTAGAACAACTAGATTTTAATATTGAGGATTGGACAGAAATAATTTATGAAGCATCATCAGAAGATGTTTATGCTATGGCAGCGCTAGTAACCGTTCTAAATCATAGATGCTGGTATTGGTATGAAAAAAATAATCAAGAACTTTCAGATCTTTATTCAGAATTATATTATAAATATAATGAAATAGAATGGGATTGGTTAGAAGCGAACGGCACAGCTGAAGAAAAAAATTGGTATTTTGAAACATTGGATTAATTTTGGAGGTGTAAAATGGATAAATCCCCATTTAATTATGTTGGTAATAAATTTAAATAGTTACCGCAACTATTTTAGATTTTCCCTACAGATATAAATAATTTTGTAGATTTATTTACAGGAGGAGCAGACGTAGCTACTAATATGATTTCACACGCTAATATCATATATGCTAATGATATAAATAAATTTACAATAGATATAATGAAAGTTTTTTAGGAGAAATCAATTAATGAAATATTAAGGTTTATAGATAATCGTATAGCAGAATTTCAATTAAGTAAAACCAATAAAGAAGGATATTTAAAATATAGAGAATTATATAATAATGGAACTTATTCAACTCCATTAGATTTATTTACTTTAACACGATTTAGCTTTAATAATAATTTACGTTTTAATAATAATTGTTAGATGAACCAAGCCTTTGGAGCTAATCGTTCTTCATTTAATCCAGCTATGAGAAAAAATACAATTAAATTTCATAAAAATATTCAATCAATTATTTTATCATGTCAAAGTTTTGAACTATTTTCAATAAATAATTTAAATTCAAAAGATTTTATATATGTAGATCCTCCTTATTTAATTTCAGACGCTTATTATAACGTCGGCGCGAAAAATGCTGAATTAAGATGGGAACAAAAAGATGATTTAAAATTATTTGATTTTTTAAATAAAATCAATGACAAACAAATTCCTTTTGCTATGTCAAACTTTATTCATCATAAAGGAAAAACAAATGAAAAGCTTATAGAATGGATAAATGATATGAAATTGAATACTTATGATATTAATTCTGATTATTCTCATTGCATAGCAAATATAAATAAAAATGATAATCCTACACTTGAAGTAGTAGTGACTAATTATAAAAAGGAGTAAAATTATATGAATAAACAAAAATATGATAAGGCACAAGTATGGGAAGATATAATAACAGAATATTTCAATCGTCATCCTGATGCTGGCCTTGCTTGGTGGCAGCTTCCACTAGAAGAACAGCCCGAAGAATTTAAGGTACATATGTATGATATTATTTGGACATTTTTAAATAATAAGGAGGAAAATAATAAATGAAAATTTATTTAGCTGGTTCAATTTTTTATTATGGTGATGTACTTCGTAACACAGAATGGGCTAAAAAAATCCGTGAAGCAATTCCAAATGTAGATTTATATAGCCCTATTGAAAATACAGCTATAAATGGAACTGAGGGGAAAAAGAAATTTGCGGGCTCACAAGAGATTGCGAATGGAGATAATATTCGTCTAAATAATACAGATATTCTTGTGGCTTGTATTGATGGCGATATTCTTCCAGCAGGCACTTGCGCTGAAATTGGGAAATTTCACGAAAAAATTGAACGCGGCGATCATAAATATATTGTTGGAATTTGTACTGATAATAGGCAAATGTTCTTAACTCACAGTGAAGCAAAAGATCAAGGCGGTGCGGCGGCACTTGGAGAACAGCAATATAGTTATCAAAATTTATATGTTACAGGATTAATTAAACAAGGTGGTATTTTAGTATCAAATATTGATGAGGCTATCGAATTTATTAAAGGTAAAGAATATGAATTTAATACTGAAAACCCATTAACATATTGCGATCCAATAATTTTATAGAAAATTTGTTTAAAAACTATGGCAAAAGGAAAACCTATAATTTATTGTAATCAATTTTTTGCTAATAAACTAATTAATTCAATATTTAAATATACAACAACTAATAAAATAGAAGAAAAAGAAGAAGAAGAAGAAGAATTAGTAGAAGAAGGATACATAGGAAAATTTAGAGGAACTCCTGTTTATTTAATAAAACATTTTCCACAAGAAACTCCTTATGCTATTGTATTGCCAATGCTAAAGGAATAATTCATTTGATGAAATTTTACCAATTTTGAAGGAGCAATATAAAAATGAATAATATGTTATATAATATAAATGATAAACCACAAACTCTAAAAGAATGGATTGGTTATTCTTTACAAGTTGTCTTATCTTGTATTACCGCAACACTTTTAATTTGTTTGATTGCAGGTACTAATTTAACCGCAGGTATGTGCGCGGCAGGTATTTCAACGATATTTTTTCTATTTATTACAAGATTTAGAGCCCCTATTGTAATTTCAAATAGCGGGGCAACAGTCTCCGCGGTCATTGGAGCAATTGCTCTTACAGAACCCATTCAAAAAAATTTTGCTGGGGTAATTTTAGGTGGTATAGTTATTGCCATTATTTACTGTGTCGCGGCATTATTTATTAAACGATTTGGCGTGGATTGGATAACCAAATTAATTACACCAGTAATGTCAGGAGCAATTATATTAATTATTTCTATTCAATTAGGATTCTTTATTCCTACTTATGCACAAATTAATGGTTCTTATTCTTTACTTGGCGTCGGGATAGCATTATTTGATATGCTAATTACTTTACTTTGTGCTTTTTATGGTAAAGGAATTATTAAACGTTGGCCTATTCTTTTTGGAGTTTTAGGAGGTTATATTTTAAGTTTAATCTTAACATTAACTAATTTTGCTCCATTAGTAGATTTAACACGTTTTCAAAATATGAAATTAATTACCATTCCTGATTTTGCCTTTTTACACGTTTCATTTAAAAATTTTAATTGGAGTGTTTTACCACAGATTATTATTAGTTTTGCATTAGTTTCCGCTGCGGCATTAGCCGAACATCTTGGGGATATGATAAATGCTTCTAATATTTGTGGAAGAGATTTCCTGAAAGATCCTAGCTTATCTCGAACACTCTGCGGCGATGGCTTAGGCTCTTTAATTGGAACGATTATTGGTGCTCAACCAAATACGACCTATACAGAAAACCTTTCTGCTATTCTTATTAGTAAATGTGCTAGCGTATATATTACATTACTCGCGGCAATAGAACTAATTTTATTAGCATTTTTAGGACCTTTTAACGCAGTACTTCAAGCAATGCCTAATGCAGTATTTGCGGGTGCTTCTATTTGCTGTTACGGTATGATTGGCGCGAGCGCAATGAAATATTTAAAACAAGCAAATATTAACTTTGAAAATCAAAAAACCATGTGGATTTTTGCCATTATGTTAATGGTAGGAACCTCTGGTTTAGCAATTTCTACTGGTCGTCTAAACATTAGTGGTATTTGTCTAGCTATTATAGTTGGTATTATTTTGAATGTAGTTTTAAAAGATAAATCTACTGATTTAGAAAATAAATAAAGGAGATTAAAATTATGGAATTTTTAGAAAAACATTTTCACATTAAGGAACGCGGTTCAACAGTTTCTCGTGAAATAATGGGTGGTCTTGTTACTTTTATGGCTATGGCATATATAATCTTCGTTAATCCTTCAATTTTAGGAGCGACAGGAATGGATTATACTGCTCTAACCCTAGCGACTTGTATTAGCGCCGCAATTGGCACTCTATTAACTGCCTTTATGGCTAATGTGCCTTTCGCACAAGCTCCTGGTCTTGGTATCAATGCTCTATTTACTTATACTTTATGTATGAAGATGGGTTATACTTGGCAGCAATGTTTAGGTATGACTTTCATCAGTGGTTTAATTTTTCTAATCATTACTCTTTCTCCACTTCGTAATAAAATTATTGAAGCCATTCCCGCACAGCTAAAGCGCGCGATTAGTGTTGGTATTGGTATGTTTATTGCTCTTATTGGTCTAATTAATGCTGGCATTGTAACTGCCAATAACAATCTACTTGACTTAGGAACTATTACTAGCGGCGCAGCTCTACTAGCAATTATTGGCCTTATTATTACTTCTATTCTACTTGTATTTAAAGTTCGTGGAGCAATTCTATATTCAATTATTGCGACAACTATTATTGGTATTCCTCTTGGAGTAACAAATTTAAATGTAACCTTTAATTTCCAAAATCTTTCTCTTGCTCCAACCTTATTCAAGCTAACTTTCTCTGGTCTAGCTGCGTTCGGTATCTTTCCTCTAATTACATCTATTCTAACTCTTAGTATGTGCGACTGTTTTGATACTGTTGGTACGCTAACTGGTTGCGCAGCAGGTTGTGATATGCTAGATGAAAATGGTGAAATGAAGAGCAAAGATATGACTAAGGCTCTAACCGCCGACGCTATTGCTACTTGCACTGGTTCTGTATTAGGCACAAGCACAGTTACTACATTCATTGAGTCTTCTACTGGTGTAGCTGCGGGTGCTCGCACAGGCTTTGCCTCAATAATTACAGGTGTTCTATTCTTACTTGCTTGTTTATTTGCGCCAATCGCAGGTATTGTACCTTCCGCCGCAACTGCTCCTGCACTAATTATTGTTGGTATCTTTATGATGAAGAATGTTACTCAAATTGATTGGAGTGATATGGAAATTGCTATTCCTGCTTTCTTAACTATCGCAATGATGCCATTTTCATATTCAATTAGTGACGGTATTGGATTTGGTCTAATTTCTTGGACGTTACTAAAAATGGTTCGTGGTAAGTTTAAAGAAATTCCAGTTCTAATGTATATACTTTCCGCATTATTTATTCTAATGTATATCGTAACATAAGGGTTGAAAATTCAACCCTTTTATTTTTTTTGACTATTTTTAAAAATTATGCTATAATATAATTAGAAAGGTATAAGGAGAACGAATATGTCAATATATAGAATTTATACAAAACGAATTGCTTATGAATTAAGAAAACAAGGTTTTAAATTTTTAGGAACAGATATAAATGAAAACTTCCCGCAATATTTAGTCTATTTATTTGAAGATACTCCTGAACTTCATGCGGCATTAGTAAAACTCACGCATAAGTGAGGAGGTATCTAATATGGCAAATATTAATAATTCTCCGGCATTATATATTCGCGGGAAAAAGTGGAGAGAACCAAACGAACAGCGCATAAGTGTGGCAGATAGATTATTGGTGGCAATAGGTCAAGAAAAGGGACTAACCGCGAATGATAGACTATTACTAATTTTACTTATTGGTCAAACCGATGATCCAACCAAACCTTTTCATCCATCAGAGAAGTGGATTCGTGATAGAACTGGTATGTCACATGATACATATATTTCGCGGCGAAAAGCACTTGCTGAAAAAGGTATTATCAATTTTATAGAATATGATTCTATTACTGTGAATCTTGATTATTTTGAATAAGTCAGAAAATCCTACCTCTCAAGAGGTAGGATTTTTAGTCTATATTTTAAGTAGGATTTTCCTACCTGATATAGTAGGATTTTCCTACTTACGATATAGTAGGATTTTCCTACCCACGAGAAGCCTAAAAATCCTACCTATAACATAATATATAACATAATATATAAACATAATATAACATAAAAAATATTTATAGCACCGCCGAAAAATCCTACCTTCCTTCATAATTAGCCGCTTCGCACTTCGTGCTTCGCCGCTAATTATGAAGGCGCAAGCGAACATTTGACAAAAAGTAAATTTTATGTTATAATAAAAGAAAAAGGTGAAAATATGAAACTAACTTTAAAAGATAGAATTAAATTTCTATTTCGTAAGCGTTATAGTAATAAATGTAAACTAAGTACGCGCGGCAACTATATGGTTTATTATTTAATTCGTAAATATATTAATGAAGAAAAAATTGATACCATTCAGGCTTATGAAGAACAAGTTGATAACTGCTTGAAAGAAATTAATGAAATGAAGTTTTTTGAAACAGTAACAAAAGAAAAACCTGAATATCCAGATACTCCTGAAATTCGTAGAGTTTTTGCCGCGACATTAGTTATAAATATAATACTTAAAACTGCTATTCCAGAGGATAAAGAAAAAATATTATCTTATATTTCTGAAGAAAAATATAAAAAAGATATATTAGAAATTCAACAAAAATCTGACTGGATAAAATTTATATAAGAGGTGATATATTATGAAAACTATTATTCGTGGCCGTGACAGCGGAAAAGCAAAAGAATTATTAGAATATGCTCAACAAAATGATGCTATGATTATTACTCAAAATAAAAGAGCATTTAAAGTAAAAGCAGAATCATTAGGATTTAAAGATATTGAAATTATTGATTATGAAGATTTACAATATGATAATTATGATGATAATAAACCAGTAGTAATTCACAATGGTGATAAAATGTTATATTGGCTTATTTCTCAAAAATATGGCCTTGAAACTATTGGTTTTACCGCGACGGAGGTTTAAATATGTTTGAAGTAGATGAATATGTAAAAATAGATAAACCATTTTTTAAAGATGGAAAAATCAGTATAAACGTAAACACAGATAAAGAAAAAATTGAAGAAGACGTAGATACATTAAAACATATTCTTTATAAATTATATAAATTATTTGGAAGAAAAATAATTCTTGTTATAGATGAAAATGGAGTAGAATTATATCAATAACTTGACTTTTTATTAAAGTTAAAATATAATATATATAGAAAAAAGAAAGGAAGTAGGAGTTATGAGAATTTATCTTGCTGGTCCTTGTGATAGTGAAAATCGTTCTATGATGGTAATGGTCGCAAAAGAGCTTCGTAATTATGACAGTGATATTGAAGTTTATTGCCCGTTTGAATTAAAAATTGAAAATGCCTGGGACTATTCTCAGGAAGATTGGGCACAAATGGTATTTGATAAAGACGTAGAAGCAATTGATAATTGTGACGTTATGTTTATGATTAGTCTTGGTCGCATTTCTAGCGCGGGAACCAACTGGGAACAGGGCTATGCTTATGCCAAGGGAAAGCAAGTTATTGTATTCCAGATTACAGAAGTTCCTACTTCCTTGATGACGTATTGCGGATGCAAGTATTTTATTAATACTACAAAAAAAGAACTAATTCATGAGTTATATTGGACTCTTGAAAAGCTATATGACAATACACTTTGTTACTATACCGATAAATGTAGGACGGTGCTTACTTAATGAAAATTAAATATATATTAACTTATGAATGGGAAGAAGATGAAGCTTCTATTTTAGATTACATGGCGAGTAATGAATGTACGTTCGAAGAAGCTATTGAAGAATTAAAAAAATGGAATAAAGAGCAGCTTGCCGATAGGGTGGATACTCGCGCGGCAAACATTTTAGATAATTATACTTCTACTTTTAATTGTAAAGTAATACAAGAGCAAACAGGAGAAGAAAGTAATGACAGTTCAACAATTAATTAATGAACTGCAAAAATATCCAAAAGATATGCCAATTGCAATTTATGATGATATTAATTGGAAAAATAAAGATATACCTGATATAATACAAATACAAAAACGAGTATGGACAGATAGTAATTATCCATATGATAAACCTGATTTTTTATATATAAATTTGGAGTGATAAAATGCTAAGAATTATTGGAACACGCGGAAGCGGAAAAACTACGCAATTATTACGTTATGCGGCAGAAAATAATGCAATATTTGTTTGCTCCTATCCGCCATATGCTAAGCAATTAGCAAAAAGATTAAATATTCCAAATTATGAAAATATGGAATTTATATCCTATCATGATTTTCATAATTTTAATTATGATAAAAATCGTTTTGTTGTTATTGACAAACTTAGCGGCCTTATAAATTATGAATATGGAGCAAAAATCATTGGTTATACAGAAGGACAAGATTGGAATGACTAATAGAGAAAAATTTGAGGAAACTTTTAATTTATACGCTATAGAAGTATGGAGTAAATCAATGAAAGAATTTTTAGAATGGGCAGACTCGGAGTATAAAGAAGTTTTAACTAATTCTAAAAAATTTAAGTGCGATAAATGTGGATATGAATATTTGACAGAAGTAGAACCGCAATGGGATGAAAATTATTGTTTTACATATTGGGAATCAAATTGTCCTAAATGTAATAATTTAAATGAAATAAATGATTGCTATTGGAGATAAGCAAAATGTTCGATGAAGAAAGAGTTATGAAAATTATTTAGAAATTAAATCAACAAATTTAGCAAGAATTAAGTGACTATAATAATGATTATCGTCCTTTAATTTTAGCTTTTATTTTATATTGCAACCCAAATAAATAGAATAATGATAAATATAATTATGAAACATTTTGTAAAGTTTCTAAAATTATTAAAAGCAACAAAGAATTACAAGAAATTTTTATGATACGTATAGGTGAAATAAATGATTAAAAGTGAAGCACTTGAAAATTTAGATTGGTATTTTTCAGTTGGTGATGGATTTAACGCTGAAATTGTATCAGAAAGTTATTAGTTCATAAAAAAACGACTTGAAGACTCAGAGCAATTAACCGATACATTAATAAAAATTTTAATTTATTTATTTAATCATTATAAATAGGATTTATTTAAAAATTTTAATTGTAATGGTGATAATTGGATTGATTTATTAACTATTTATAATAAAATTGTAGATGAAATGAAAAAAGAAATGCCTGAACCTTGGTATAATTATGGAATAAAATTAAAAGATTGACTTTTTCTTAAAATTATATTATAATTAATATGTAAAAGAGAAAGGAGAATAATAATAATGGCTCGTTATTATTATCATGCATATTGTCATCATCATTCTGTATTAAAGAAAAATTTTAATGAGGAATATCAACGATTAATGAATGTGTATGGCAAAGAAAATATTGAATTAGAGAAAGAACTTACTTTTGCATATTTGTATAAATGTTGGGTAAATGAAGCGATTGGTGAATATATTTTTGATCCTCTAATTAATGAATATGTATTTATTTTAGATGCTGAAGAAAGGAATATATAATGAATAAAACCATTGATAAATTTATTTGTCCCAAGTGCGGTAGTAATGATTGTTATTCATATGATACAGATGAAATTGATTTTTCTTCTGATGGCACCGGACATTATTATGTTTATTGTCATTGTAAAAATTGCAATAAAGACTTTAAACAATGCTACGAATTTAAATATGAAATCACTAAAGAATGGAGTAGATATTAATGCGTTTATGGCATACTCAACTTATTAATGTATTACCACGAGAACAACTAGTAGCACAATGGCGCGAACTAAGTAGCATTGCGGGCGCAATTCAAAAGAATGGAACTCCTAATCATATTCTTGTAAATTTTGTTCTTGATTATGATTATGACCATTTCATTTCTTATGCATATTATGTGCGCGAAGAAATGACGAAACGCGGCTACCGGACAATGAATAGTGTTTGGGATAAAATTGTTTCATTGAAGAAAGATTGGACATTACTACCATTGCATGAAGTTTATAAAGAAAAAATGAATGAAGTTTATATGGAAATTTGTTCTTGGAATCTATATGAGAAATATTTATGCGGTGGAATCGCTGAAGAAGATATGAAAAAGATAGAAGAAAAATATATTAATATTAATCAATAAAATATTTAAGTCAGCTAATTAAAAAGTTGACTTTTTATTAAAATTATGATATAATAAATTATAAACAAGAAAGGAAGTATTTATTAATGAATTATCTTGAACATTTTGGAAATCAACTTAAAAAAGTTGCAATGGACCCTAATGCAACTCGTAGTTCTGCACTTATTGAGCCTATGCATACAGAAATTGCAAAACAAGTAGAATCATATGGTTTTCAAACACGAAGTTTGCAAAATAAAGAATATGAATTTATTGGGCCTTATGGTAGTAAAAAATTAGATATTGGTATTTTTAAAAATGGAAAATTAGTTGGTGCAATTATGTTTAAAGGAATTAGAAGTGAATATAATAAAAATGCTAATAATTATTTTGAAGGAATGCGTGGAGAAAGTCAATTACTAATTGATGGGGGCGTTCCAGTATATCAGCTTCTTTTAATTCCTACCAAAGTAAAACATAAAAAAAATAAAGAAACAGTATTTGAAATTCCGTCTGAAAAACACACAATTGATTATAGTAATTATATTAATAGTAAATATAAGCCAAATAAATTAAAAGTTGGTGTATATTACGTAGATGTAGATTATAATACATATAAAGTAAATTATTCTGATAAAAAAATTTTAAATGTTGAAGACACCATAGAAGAAGGTATTAAAAATTTTATATCCTCACTTGGAGTGTGATATAATATGGATAAAATTAAACAATTGGGTTAGGTTATGACACCAATAAATATTGTCAATCATATGATTGACATTCTTTGTTTATCAGAAGAAGAAATAAAAAATAAGTTATTTTTAGATAATAGTTGTGGAAATGGAAATTTTATTAAGGTATTAATAGATATAGGAGTACCTCCTACTCATATATATGCTTGTGATATAGATGAAGAAATCAGTCAATTAATTACCACTTTAATTCCACAAAATAACTTTTATCTAGGATCAGCGTTTAATAAAACTGATTGGTTTAATAAATTTGATTATGTTATAGGAAATCCTCCATATGTACGTATACATAATTTAGATATTACTTTAAAAAATTTTTTAAAAACAAATTATAATACTTGTATAGGAATGTTTGATTTATATTATGGATTTTATGAATTAGGATTAAAATTTTTAAATGATAAAGGTACTTTATTATATATTACTCCTAATAGTTTTATTAAAAATGTTTCTGGGAAAAATTTAAGAGATCTTATAAAAAATAAAATTAATCTTTGGTATTTTGAAGATTTTGAGCATCAGAATAATTTTAATAATTACTCAACTTATACATGTATTGTAGGATTAAGTAAAATAAAAAATAAAATTCCAATTCCTTGGGATACAGTACGTAATAAAATTGGATTAAGTTTTTCTTCTTTACAAAATGGTATTGCAACATTAGCAGATAAAATTTTTATACAAGATGATTTTTCTTTTCTTGAACCTAATTTGATTCATCCAATATTAAAAGCCTCCACTGGTGAAAAAAAATATGTAATTGTCCCACCCAAAACAGAAGAAGAATTAAAAAAATTTCCTAAAACTTATGAATATTTAAATAATAATAAAAATAAGTTACTAGCTCGTGCAATTACGGGAAAGACTCAATGGTTTGAGTTTGGGCGTTCACAAGGATTAATTAATATGAATAATGAAAAAATTGCAATTCCAACTACTGTTTCATTTGATGAATTAAAAATTTATAGATTACCAAAAGATTATTATGTATATTCAGGATTATATGCAACAGCAAAAGATTTAGATAAATTAGAAAATGAATTACACAGTGAAAATTTATTAAATTATTTAATAGAAAATGGTAAGCCGATGCAAGGTAATTATGTACAAATTAGTTCAACTTTATTAAAAAATTATTAAGTCAAGTTAAATAACTTGACTTTTTCTTTAATTTATGTTATAATTAAATGTAAAGAAAAGGAGGATTGATATAGTGGCTTATGATATTAATTCAATTGAAAGTTTAAGTTTTAGAGAAGGCGTCCGCACTCGTATTCAAATGTATTTAGGTTCGGATGATATAGAAGGCACCTATCAAGCCTTAAAAGAAATTATAAACAATAGCACAGATGAAGCTCTTGCTGGATATGGTAAGAAAATTCAAATAGCATTAAATGAACAAACTAATACAATTACTGTACGTGATTATGGCCGCGGAGTTCCTTTTGGAAAACGCGAAGATGGTGAAAATGTTCTGGTATCTATCTTTACTAAGCCCCATACAGGTGGCAAATTTTCTCATGATGCTTATAAAAATGCATCAGGTCTTAATGGAATCGGCGGTAGTTGTGTATGCCTTTCTTCCAAAACTTTTACAGTACAGAGTTTTCGTGATGGAAAAAGAGCCGCGGCAATATTTGAAAAAGGAATTCTAAAGGAATATATTGAAGAAAAATGTAATAATCCTAATGGAACTAGAATAGATTTTAGTCCTGATCCTGAAGTATTTCGTAATGGTGAAATAGGATATGAATATTCACGTATTTGTCAGGATATTCAAGATATTTCATATTTATATCCCGGTATTGAATTTATAGTTTCTAATGATAATGAACGGCATGTCTATTGCGCGAAAAATGGTATTGTAGATTTTATTACCGATAATTTAGAAAAGCCACTTCAAAAGCATATTATTACTAGTTATGCAAGTGATGGAACCGATAGTGTAGAAATTGCTTTTCAATGGGGTACTAAACATGAAACTGGTTATGTTTTTGTAAATGGTCTGCGCTGCCCAGAGGGCGGCTCCCCGATTACCGGTGCTCGCGCGGCCCTAACGAAAACATTTAATTCATTAGCAAATGAAGCATTTGATGGAGAAAAGATCCGACAAAACTTGTTCTATGTAATCAATTGTAAGGTAGAAAATCCTTCATTTGCTAATCAAACAAAAACAAAAATTAATAATCCATCTCTGCGCACGTTAGCCTCTAATGCCTTTACTGCGGCTTTAAAGGATATGAATACAAAGTATAATACAGAGTTTAATACTATTGTAGAATTACTTCGTAAGGTTGAGAAAGCAGAAGCCGCCGCAGAGAAAGCTAGAAACGCAGTTCTAAATATGGAACGCAAAGAAACTGAACAGAAGAAAAAGAAAATTACTTCTTCTGATAAGTTTAAGGATTGTGAAAAGCATGGGCAGGATTCAATGTTAATTATTTGTGAAGGCAATAGTGCTCTTGGTGGTCTTATGCCCGCGCGTGACGTAAATAAAGAGGCGTTGTACGCGGTACGTGGCAAAGTAAAAAATTTATTAAAGCATCCACTAGATGAATGTCTTGAAAATCAAGAAGTCTCTGACATTATTCTTGCCCTTGGATGCGGTATTCAAAATCGCTATAATAGTAAAAAATTAAATTATGGTAAAGTCGCTATTGCAGTCGATGCTGATGTTGATGGCTATAACATTATGTGTCTAATTGCTACAATGTTTTATGTACTTATGCCTGACTTTATTAAAGAAGGACGCTTATGTTGGCTGCGTGCTCCACTATATCGTTTAACAAAAGGTGATAAGCGTGTATTTGCTTATGATGACAATGAACTTGCCGAGCTTCGTAAGAAATATCCTAATTGGGAGCAAGGACGCCAAAAAGGTCTTGGTGAAATGACAGCAGAAGATATGGAAAACTCTATGCTTCATCCTACCGAACGCCATCTTGAAGTACTTACTATTAAAGATATGGAAGCCGCGGCTGAAAGTCTTAAAATGTTAATGGGTGAAGATGTTGAACCCCGTCGTGATTTCTTGTTTGAGAATGTTGATTTTAGTATTTTGAATAATTAAGGAGTTATAAGAATAATGATTAATGAAAACAATTTAACTATAAATGACATAGAAAATTTAATTGATTATTATTGTAGTGATTGCTGCCGCAGTTGTGATGAATGTTCTTTAAGAGATTTTAGTAATGAACTTTATTATACAATAGAATCCTATAATAAGATGAATAATTGACTTCTCTTTAAAATCATGATATAATATAATAAATAAGAAAAGGAAGTGAAACCAATTTGATTTACGAAACTGATTTTCAAAAACAAATTGAAAATGCTTTCTTGACCTATGGAGCATCCGTGGCGCAAGAACGTGCCATTCCCGATGTTCGGGATATGCTCAAAATCGGCTTACGTCAAGGATTGTATGCTCAATTTACAAATAAGCTAACTCATAAAGATAAGATGCAAAAGGCACAAAAATCTGTCGCCGCAGCAATGGCTCAGTCATATGTTCACGGTGACGTAGCGATGTATGATACCTTTATTCGCGCTGCTCGTCCTTGGTCTTATCGTTATCCAGTAGAAGATGTTCAAGGTAGTTTTGGTAATCCATCTTCTCCCGATAGTCACGCGGCTGCACGTTATGTAGAAATGCGTGCAGGAGAAATTGCAGATTTCTTCTTTGCTGGGTTAAAAAAGAACGCAGTAAATGAATGGTATTGGAACTATGATGATACAGAACAAATTCCTTCTGTATTACCTTCAATTGGATTTTGGAATATTGTAAATGGATGTTCCGGTATTGCTGTTGCCATGGCAACCTCTGTGCCGCAATTCAATTTAAAAGAAGTAAATGAAGCACTTATTAAAATTATTCAAAACCCAGCAGTAGATTTTAATGATATTTATTGTGCGCCGGATTTTGCTTGTGGTGGAACAATTATCAATGCACACGCCGTAAAAGAGAGTTTAAAGGTTGGCAAGGGAGAATCGGTTCGTCTACAAGCTAAGCTTACTTATTATCCTGATCAAAATATGATTCAGGCAACTGAGTTACCTTATGGCGTATTTACAAATACTGTAATTGACCAACTTGCAGGACTTACAGAAGAAAATCCGGATTATGGGATTGAAAAAGTTGTAGATCATACAAAGAAAGTAGCAGATATTCGTATTTATTTATCTAAGGGAATTAACCCCAAGCGAATGATTGCGAAACTTTATAAAGATACTTCCTTAGAGAATTGGTTTTCCATTAATATGATTCTTCTCGATCGGGGTCGTTTTCCTCGGGTCTTTGGCTGGCGCGAAGCTTGTGATGCTTATATTGAACATATTCGTCAATGTGAAAGAAATATTATTCAATTTGATTTAGATAAGGCCCTCGCGCGAAAAAATGCAGTTGATGGATTGATTAAAGCATATTCAATTATTGATGAAGTTGTTGCTTTAATTCGCGGTTCTAATAGTCCATCAGAAGCTTCAACAAAACTAATCAATACTTATGATTTTAATGAGGAGCAAGCTAAGGCTATTCTGGCAATGAAATTATCCAGTCTAACTAAATTGGATATTGTAAAGTTAAATGAGGAATGCGAAGAACTTGCTAGAAAAATTGAGGAGTATCGTCACTTATTAAATGATTCTACGGCATTAGATAATGAACTTATTAAAATTTTACGCGAAGTAATTAATAAATATGGCGACGAGCGACGCACCAAAGTATTAAATCTTACTGATTCAGAAAATGAAACAGAAGCTCCAAAAGAAGAAGAAATTGGTATTATGTTATTTGATAATAACATGCTTCGTTTGGTGAAGAAAGAAGATTTACAAGGCGGTAAGCGAGGCAAGAAGGGAGTAAATGTTAAGCCTCCGAAGAATGCGAACTTAATTAATACTCTTTATACTACAAATCTTGGAATCGCGGCCGCATTTACAAATCTCGGTCGTATGTATAACTTCTCTTTATCTGATTTAGATTATGATAAAGATTATTCAGTATATGAAGTAATTACTTTACAAGATAATGAAAAAGTAATGTTATTAATTGATACGACTTCATTCAATGCTTATAAGAATCTTATTACTGTAAGTAAAAATGGTTATATTAAAAAGACTGCCACGGTTGAATATGGTTCCCGCGCGAAGAAAGGAACCGCAGCGGTAAAATTAGAGCCAGAAGATTCACTTGTTGGAGTTTATCTTTCTATGAGTGATGAAGATAAGATTTTTGTTACTAGCAGTAGTGGATATTATAATTTTTATAAATTAAGCGAAATCTCTTCTACTGGGCGCGTAACAAAGGGCGTAAAGGCAATTAAATTAAATGACAAAGAACAGATTTGTTCCGCTACTATCGTAAAAGATAATATAAACTATCGTGGCATTTTAACTATTACAAGTGGCGGCCGCGGGAAAATTACATCAGTTGAAGATTTTAATGAAACCTCTCGTGCAGTTCGCGGTAATCAAGTAATGATATTAAAGGATGAAAAACTTGCTGTGGTATATGCCGTACCAGAAGAGCAAGAAAAAATCTTCATTTCCGCTAATAATAAAGCGGTATTAATTGAAGTAAATAATATTCCATTACAGAATAGAGCGACTGCTGGAGTTCGTATTATTGATGCGCGTAATGGAGAAACCAATAAAATTGAAATCATGTGAGGTATGGTTATGGATGAAGGATATAGAAATTTAATGATTGAAATGTGTCGTAGCGCACAAGTCGCAGCTGAGCAAGTTATGGAATATGATAGAAAACATAACGATGAAAAGGGAGAAAAAGTTGCGGAGACAATGCGCGCAGATTATTAGAAATTAGAAGATAAATTATCTAATAAAGAAGTAATCACTAAAAATGATTATCTAAAATTAATGGCGGCGGCCTATATTGTAAGTAATAATCTTCAAGATAGAGTTAATACTTATAATAAAGTAATTCAAATGTATAAAATTGATATTATTCCAAAGTTAGGCCGCATTACTGCTGAATCTTCTAATGATGAAGGGTGTGAAAAATTAGCTCATGAATTATTACAAACTGAAAAAGTTTAATATTTGACAAAAATTAAAATTCATGATATAATATATACAGAAAGAGAGAAAAAAGAAAATCTCTGAAAGCCCTATTCAAAAGGGAAAAAATAATAGATAAATACTTGACAATTGAATAAAAATCTGATATAATATGTATATAAAGTGGAGCGGAAAAACTGAATAATGAAACGCACTACTTTGATATAAAAATTAATTAATTAAATGAATTTTAAGGAGAATGATGTATTATGACAGCAAATAGTGAATTAGTTCTAAACTTTCTAAAGAAGAATTATGGTAAGGAATTTACTAAGAAGGAAATTTCAGAAGCAGTTGGTGTTTCCGTTCCCGCAGTTACTGGTAGTCTAAATGGTTTAATTAAGAAGGGTTATGCTGAAACTACTCGCACTGAGGAAGTAGTAGTATCCGAAGCGACTGAAACCCGTAAGGCTCAGGTTAAGAATGTTCTATATCATCGTCTAACCGAAGCTGGCCTAACTTATGATCCCGTAGCCGAAGAAGCCGCCGCGAAGGAAGCGAAGGAAGCCGCTAAGGCTGCTCGCGCCGCAGAACGTGCTGCTGCTAAGGCCGCAAAGGAAAACGCCTAATTTAAATTATAAATGGGCGATTCATGAAAATGGGTCGCCCATTAATCTTATCACTGAAATATAAGGAGAAATAAATAATGAAGACGATTAATGATATTGGAAATAACAAAGTAAATATTACAGGTAAATTACTAGACGCAACGTTTAATAGTGGTAAGACTAAAACTGGTGCTCCATATGATAGAGCAAATTTAACGATTCGTGTAGTTCAAACTTTTGGTGGACATGAAGAAGTAAGCGAGATTCCAGTAAGTATGTTTGCTTCTAAGTTTAAGTCTGACGGCGGCCCTAATCCCGCTTTCCAGAGTATTCAAGACCTACGTGAAATGAAGACTGCGCAGAATGTTGGTATTGACAATGCAGATTCACTTCGTATGACTGGTGCGACTCTTCGTGAAAATAACTTTGTAGCAAAGAGTGGTCAGCTTATTAATGGATGGCAAATTAATGGCTCATTTATTAATAGTGCTTCAACTGCGGATGTAGCTTCATTCAACCTTGATATTTTCATTATGGATATGACTGATGAAGTAGATCGTGATGGTGATGAAACCGGTCGTTTACTTATCAAGGGCGCACTTGTACAATATGGCGGGAAGCTAGATGTACTACAATTCATTGTTGAAAATCCAGATACAGTAGACTATATTCGTTCTCACTGGGAAGTAAATAGTACAGTATCTGTACGTGGACGTATTCGTGTAAATGTAATTGAAGAAAAATCTTCTGGCTCTGATAATTCTTGGGGCGAAGAAATTCCAGAAACTACAACTCGTACAGTTCGTGAACTTATTATCACTAAGGGTGATGATGAACCCAAGGAAGAAGAATTTGCTTATGATCCCGCTGAAATTAAGAAAGGATTTAATGTAAGAAAGGCTCTAATTGAACAGATGCAGTTAGACGCTCGTAATAAGAGCACCGCTAAGCCCGCTACGGCTACTGCTTCTGCCTCTAAGTTTGACTGGGAAGAATAATCCAGTCAAACTTTTAGGAGGAATTAAGTTATGGCTAATATTGATATATTTACTCTTGAGCCAAGTAAAATTTCAAGAGATTTAAAAGGTAAGTTTTTACTTATTTATGGTTTGCCAAAATCCGGTAAATCAACTTTTGGATCTTAGTTACCTCGTTCGTTGTTCCTTAATTTTGAACAAGGTACAAACGCATTAGCTGGTATTCGTAGCGTACCTATTCTTCGTTGGACAGATTTTAAAAAGGTATTAAGTTAGTTAAGAAAACCGCAAGCACGCGAAATGTATGATAGTATAGTTGTTGACACTGCTTCGATTGCTTGGCAACTATGCGAAGAATATATTAAACAGCGTGAGGGAGTAGATTCAATTCGGGATATTCCTTGGGGCCAAGGATGGAATATGCTAAAAACAGAATTTTCAGAGTGTTGGCGCGAAATTACCCTACTCGGTTTTGGCATATTATTTATTGCTCATAGTAAGGAAAAGCCCACAGAAATGCGCGATGAAGAAGGCAATCCTATTACAGCAGTCGCTCCCGATCTACCAAATAATGCCTATACAATCATTAATTCCATTGTAGACATTATTGGATACTTACAAGTTCAGATGAATCCGGACGGTACTTCTCAACGCTACCTATATACTCGTTCTACTCCAACAGTATTCGCCGGTTCTCGTTATCAATATTTAGCGCCAAAAATTAAGTTTGGTTATAAAGAACTTGTAGAAGCAATTGGTGATGCAATTGATAAAGCGGTTGAACTTGATGGAGCAGAAGTAACAGATCATACTGAAATGGCACATATTGTAGATAGACCTTTCCAAGAAGTAATGGAAGAAGCAAAACGAATTTGGATCGGATATATAGAAAGTGCTGAAACAGAAGAAGAAAAAGAACGGCACTTAATGATTATGAAGGATATTATAAAGAAAGTATTTGGAACAGAAGATTTCAAATTAAGTCAAGCCGTTCCTTCACAATCTAGTTTGGTCGAGTTGTTTATTGATGAAATGAAAAATCTTTCCTAAATAAAAAGAGCTATAAGCTCTTTTTTTATTTGACTTTCTTTTGAGTTTATGATATACTAATTATAGAGAAAAATAAGGAGATAATAATATGGGTGGATTACGAAAGGTTTTATTATGTCATGGTTGTCATGATAAATTTTTAAGAGAAGAGCTGGTTTATTATACAACCGCTAGGGCACAAAAAGGATATTATTATTGTCAGAAATGCTTAAAGGAAAAGAAAGATAGAGAATTATTTTTAGAAAAAGTATGCGAAATTTTTGGTATAAAGTCTCCTGGCCAGCGCATATGGAAAGAGCGGGAACGAATTATAAATAAATATGGATTTACTGATAAAGTAATTGTTGACTGTTTAGATTATCTTTATAACGAAGTAAAAGTGAAAAAATTAGTTGAAACAATTGTTTTAGTTAATCCTGTTAATGTACAAAAAATGCGTCAATTTCAACATGACCAGACGGCACAAGCCAATCAGATTGTAAACGCATTTAAGACAGAAGTACGCGAGTATAATATCAAGCCACGCGAAAATACAGAAGAGAAAAAAGAAGAATGGAATCCAGATGACTGGTTAGATTAAGGTAAGAGAGGGGATTAATATTGACATTATCAGATAAAGCTGCTTATCGTAGCGTTATCGGCAGTCTTATGCATAATCCACTTTTTTTTATAGAATATCCAGATATGGTGCCGACTGATTTTGATCAGGAAATAGCCCGTATTTGTTTTTTAATTATTAAAAAATTATATAATGAAGGCGCTGTAGTTATTACGCCAATAGAAGTAGATCAAGAAGTAGAAAGACATGAACGAACAGCAATAATATATAAAAGAGAACATGGTCTGGATTATATAAAAGATGCTTATGAGATTGCTGAACCGGGAAATTTCCCGTTATTTTATTCACGAGTAAAAAAGTGCGCATTATTACGTCGCTTAAAAAAAGATAAATATGATATTAGTGAATTTTATATAGATGAAAAAGAAGCGGAGAATCCTTTACAGGAAGTAAAAGCACAAGAGCGATTCGAAGGTGCAACAATAGAAGAAATTTTAAATTCTGTTGAAGGAAAATACAATATTATAAGAAATGAGTTCTTAGCGGGTGGAAAAACAAAAGGAGATCCCGCAGAAGGTATATTTACATTAATTGAAGATTTAAAACAATCTCCAAGTATTGGCCCCGCATTAGAAGGAGATATTTTTAGTATGGCGTGTCGCGGAGCAAGAGCTGGATGTTTTTATTTAAAATCCGCCTCAACCAGTGCCGGTAAGACAAGAACTGCGGTATTTGATGCCTGTAAATTAGCATATCCAACAAGATGGTCTCATGAACTTGGAACTTTTGCCCAAGATGCATTTAAAACAACGGGGGAATTTGTTGAGCCACGAAAAGTTTTATTCATCGTTACAGAAATGGATAAAGTAGAATTACAAACAATTATGTTAGCGTATTTATCAGGAGTAGATGAAGATCATATTCTTAGAGGAGATTATGATATGGGAGAAGAAAGTAGAGTTAAATACGCGGCAAGAATTATTGAAAAATATAAGGGAAATTTTATTGTTGAAGAAATTAGTGATCCGAACTTAACAAATGTTGAAGCAACAATAAAAAAATATGCGACTATTGATAAAGTAAAATATGTATTTTTTGATTATATACATTCAACCGCAAGTATGATTGGACAATTTGCTAAAAATAATATTCGTGAAGATAGTATTTTGATGATGATGGCTAATCAATTAAAGCAATTAGCAAAAGATTATAATATTTTTATTTTTTCCGCAACACAGGTAAATGCTAATGCTATGATGGATGATGCAGAATTTAAAAATGAAACCTGTATAAGGGGTTCCTGATAGTTGTGCCCCAAAAAACCCTAACCGCTTACCGGCGGGGTCGCAATAGCGGCTAACGAGGAAGTCCTAAAAATTTTTAGGATAATCTCGTGTCATGTAAGAAAATATCATAAATTAATTGTCGGAAAAATACTTATCTTATGACAGTAAGATAAGGAGGGATGCTTTATGGATAAAGTATCAGGAATATATGTAATAACAAATTTAATTAATAATAAACAATATGTTGGTTTATCAAAAGACTGCCATAAACGTTGGGCTGATCATTATAATAAAAGTTATACTTCTAATAGAAAAGATGATTTAGAAAAGGCATTATACAAGGCAATGAAAAAATATGGCAGAGATAATTTTTCTTTTTAGATAATCGAAGAATGTTCAGAAGATAAATTAGCAGAAAGAGAAATTTATTGGATTGAATAGCTTAATAGCTATGAAAAAGGATATAATGAAACTCGCGGAGGAGATATATCAGGTCCAAATAATATTCACCTCGGAGAAGAACATGGAATGGCTAAATTAACAGAAGAAGAAGTTATTCAATGTAGAAATTGGTATAAAGAAGGAAAACGTAGTAAGGAGATATGGGAAAAATATTTTCAAAATAAAATTCAATATAGCGGATTTTAGAGAATGTGGCATGGAAAGACATGGAAACATATAATGCCAGAAGTTTTTGAAAATAATCCTCATCCGCGGAAAAAAGTAACTCCTGAAATAATATAGCAAATAAAAGATATGTATAATATTCAAAATATGAGTTGTGCTGAAATATACCATTATTTTGATGAAACAATTAGTAGAACTAGTATAAACGATTACTGTCATAATCGTAGATGATATTTTCTTAAGCGATGTATCGACTATTCCCTTAATCGGGAAGTACAATAACTATTGGTACGTTATTGGAAACGGGTTTTCTTATCTAATTAGATAAGTAAGAAATAGTCAGTGCCATTGGTAACAATGGAATAAACGGCAAAAGCCATAGCAGATAAGGCAGATATGGGTTTCGTTATGACGCGAATAAGTGAAAAAACTTGGAATAGCGTTGTTGGAAAATTTCGTATGGCGGCGCTGGAAGGAATAATAGATAAAGAAATAATTGATAATCCAGATAAGCGTCCAACACATATACTTGATATATATAAAATGAGACGCGGTCGTTATAAAAATGTAAGAATTTGGATTAGCTTACATCTTGGAACTGGTTATAGAAAAGATCTTATTATGACAACCGCGGATAATCAACCTATTGATAGAATAGATAAATTTAATACAACAGTTCCAATTCAGATTTCTAACTGGGCGGAGGAAATTAAGTGATTTACAGTTTAAATGAGCAAGATAATGAATTAGATTTATTAGAAGCCAGTAAAATGGATATAATAAATTCAATTACATTAAATGACGTAAAAACTTTTTTAGAAAGCCTAGGAGTAGATCAAATAAGTGTTAATGAAGAAAAACAATATTTAATCTGTCCAACAATATGCCATAATCCATTACATGAAGCAGAATCAATGAAATTGTATTGGTATCAAAATAATAAAATATTTAGATGTTATACTGAATGTAATGAAGCAATGTCTATATTCACTTTGTATAAAAAATTTATCGCGCAGAATGAAGATAGAGATATAACAGATGAAGAAGCAGAAGATTATGTAAAGCATTGCTTAAAACAAGTTATTAAAGTAAATCAGCAAAAGGTTTCTGGGATTACATTAGATAGAGAAAAATATAAATTTACAAAAAATATTCCAGTATTAGATGAATATTCACCTAATATTTTATCATATTTTACCCATTATTATCATCCATTATGGCTGCGAGATGGAATAACAAAAGAGTCTATGGATCATTTTCAGATTGGGTTTTCCATAGCGCAAAATAAAATTATAATTCCACATTTTGATATAAATGGTCGCTTAGTAGGTATTCGCGCGCGAACTATTGATCCGCAGGAAGCCGAAGAATTTGGTAAATATAGACCAGTACAAATAGGGAATACAATATATACACATCAACTTCAATTTAATTTATATGGTATTTATGAACATCAAATTAGTATCCAGCATCGTCGTTCCGCTATTATCGTAGAAGGAGAAAAATCAGTTTTATTAGATGACGGATATTATGGAGAATTAAGTAATACAGTGGCTTGTTGTGGTTCAACATTTAACAAATATCATATAAGTCTTTTAACTAATGTTTTAGGCGCAAATGAAATTATTGTAGCACTTGATAAGGAATATGATGATTATAGAAGCGACAAAGCTAAAAAATATAAAGAAAAGATTGAAGGTATGTGCCGTAAATACTTAAATCAAGCTAATTTTTCATATATATGGGATAAAGAAAACTTATTAAGAGAGAAAGATTCTCCATTTGATAGAGGAAAAGAAGTATTTGAATATTTATATAAACATAGAATAAAAGTTAAATAAAGGGGACTGATGAGCAAATGAAATACCGACTAAAAAAGAATTATCCTACCAATCCAGATGAAGCCTTACCTGCAATTTTAGCTGATCGCGGCGTGAAAGAAATAGAAAAATTTTTAAATCCATCTTTTGCCTGTGAATTAAATCCATATGATTTAGAAAACATTGAAGCAGGCGTAGAAATGCTATTAAGACATTTGCGTGCGAATAGTAGCATACTATTTATTGTAGATGCGGATGCAGATGGATTTACAAGTTCTTCTATTCTTTGGCTTTATATTAAAAGCATTTTTCCACAGGCAGATTTAAGTTTTAAGGTACATGAACATAAACAACATGGACTAAATGATATGATAGATATAATTGAAGATAATCCATATTGCAACTTAGTTATTTGTCCTGATAGTGCGAGTTATGACGTAAAAGAACATCAGCGTTTAGCAGATTTAGGAATTGACTGTCTTGTCCTTGACCACCATGAACAACTTTATGATGATGCAGGAAATCCTGTAATTTCAACCGCGCCAAATACCATTATTATAAATAATCAGTTATCTCCTAAATATGCCAATAAATCTTTATGTGGTGCAGGGGTTACATATAAGTTTTGCGAAGTATTAGATGATACGTTAGGAGTAGAATTATCACACAATTATTTAGATTTGGTTGCTCTTGGTGAAATCGCGGATGTAATGGATAGAACAACTGCGGAAACAAATTATTTAATGATGGAAGGGCTTTCTTGTATTAATAATAAGGGATTTCAAGTATTACTTGAATCACAGTCTTTTTCATTAAAAGAAAAGGCCTCCTTTCCCTGGACTGGTTTAGGCCCAATTGATATTGCTTTTTATATTGCACCTTTAATTAATGCTATTACTCGCGTAGGTTCTATTACAGAAAAAGAAACAATGTTTTATTGTTTTATTGAGCCTGATAGAATTGTAGCTAGCACAAAGCGTGGTGCCAAGTTAGGTGATACAGAAACCGCCGCGGAACAAACCGCGCGTGTAGGTAAAAATGCGAAAGCACGCCAAGATAAATTAAAAGAAAAAGCAGTTGATTTAATTGATTTTAAAATTCAAAAAGAAGATTTATTAGCAAATAATATTATTCTTGTTGAACTAGACGCGCAAGATAATGTACAACAAGAATTAACCGGACTAATTGCTATGGCTATTGTATCTAAGTATCATAAACCCTGTATGATTGGACGCAGAAATAGTAAAAATGAAATTGCAGGTAGTATTCGTAGTGATGGAAACTTTATTGGATTGCCTAGTTTTAAAGCCTTTTTAGAGCAAAGTGGATTAATGAATTATGTTGCTGGACATGATTCCGCGGCGGGATGGAGCATCAAAGGTAATAAAATAGATGATTTATTAAATTATGCGAACAAAAACTTAAATGCGGCCGACTTTGAAAATTGTTATCTAGTAGATTATGTATTAGATGCTCGTCAAAATATTAGTCAATTAGTATATAATTTATCTGAGCATCCAGAATATTTTGGTAATCATATTGATGAAGTTAAATTTGTTATTAAAAACATTTCATTGGCTAATGTTATGGCCATGGGTGCGAATAAAGATAGTATGAAAATTTCTTTTAATGGAATTGATTATGTTCATTTTAAGGACGAAGACTTTGTTGAAGAAGTTATGAATAATAGATTAAAAACATTAACGGTTTATGGGCGTGGTAATGTAAATACATTCGCCGGTCGCACTTCGGTTCAAATATTTATTGATGATTATGATTTTGAAGAGGATACCGATAGATATGAATTTTAAGAAATGCTGTGATACATGTTTTTATTATCATTGGTATTATGATTTTTGTGAATTATGGAAAATTAAAATAGATTTACGAGCTATATGCAGTAATTATAAGGAGAAAGAAAATGAATTTTCTTAAATGCGAAGAATGTAAATATGCAGAAAAGTGTCCTGTAATGTGGTCATACTTAAACGCTGCATGTATTACCATTTAGAAGCCCAAAGAAGAGGAGAAAAAATAATGATTTGTAGAGATTGTATTTTTGCTTATACCAATCCTAATGACAATCAAGATATTTATTCTTGCCCATTTGATCATGAATATTGTTTTCATAGCAATGAACCATGCCATTATCCGCGCGAATATCGATATTATTTACGGCTATGCAGAAAAGAATATAAATTATATGATATAGTTTCAGAAGCAGAAAAAGCAGAAGAAGAACTACATGATTAGATTGAATGAGACTATATGACTCATATAAGTTGAATACTAGAACTTGACAAATAATCGAATTCATGCTATAATTATTATAGAATAGTAGAAAGAGGTGATTGTGTGAGTAGATACCCAGGCAGTCTTCATAATCACACAGAATTTAGCAATGAAACACTTCGTGACTGTATAAATAAAGTTAATGCATTAATAGATACGGCTATTCAGCTTGGGCATGAATGCGTTGCTATAACAGACCACGAAACGATTTCAAGTTATATTAAGGCTGAAAAATATTATAAAAAAATAAAAGAGCAAAATCCAGGATTTAAATTAATTCGTGGTAATGAGATTTATTTAACACGTAATGATTTAAATGCGAAAAATTTTGATCGCACGCGAGATAGATATTTTCACTTTATTCTTTTATGTAAAGATTTAGAAGGATACCATCAAATTTGTGAATTATCTACTCGCGCTTGGAAGCGTTCATATATAAGCCGTAGATTACGTCGTCGTCCAACATATTATAGAGATTTAAAAGAAATTGTCGGAAAAAATCCTGGACATTTAATCGCGTCTTCGGCTTGTTTAGGTTCTCAATTAGATAAATTTTTACTTCAATATATGGATACCAATGATATTCAATTTTATGAAACTGCAAAAAATTGGTGTATATATATTCAAAATATTTTTGGAAAAGATAATTTTTATTTAGAAATGCAGCCTTCCAATAACAAAGAACAAATCTTTGTTAATAAACATTTATTGAAAATTAGTAAGGAATTGAATATTCCTTATATTATTACGACTGATAGTCATTATTTACGGCCAGAAGATGCTTTTATTCACGAGACGTTTTTAAACGCGCAGGACGGAGAGCGCGAAGTAAGAAGTTTCTATGAAACAACTTACATGATGACAGATGAAGAAGTGCGTTCGTTTTTTTCATATTTAACAGAAGAACAAATTGAAGTCGCGTATAAAACTATTAGAGAAATAAAGGATAAATGTGAAGATTTTAGTATCTTAAAGCCACTAGAAATTCCTCAACTTCCCTGGCGTAAATTTAATCAACATAGTCAAATCGAATTACAAGTTGCGATTAATAATATGCCAGCTATTAAAAAATTTATTGAATCTTCATATTATGCAGATAATATATTAGTAGATGCAATTATTGATGGTATTTATAAACATGAAGATTTACAAAATCAACAAGCCTATAATGCATTAAACGAGTGTCTTGAAATGACATGGACTTCAAGCGAAGTTAATAATGCACGTTGGTCAGCATATTTCTTAAATCTTCAAAAAATTATTGACGAATGTTGGAACGCAGGAACAATTGTTATGCCCGCACGTGGCTCTGGCGGTGGTTTTTTACTTTTATATGCACTAGACATTATTCAAATTAATGCTTTAAGAGAAAAAACGCCTACGTTTCCTTGGAGATTCCTCAATCCTGCTCGTGTTAGTGTATTGGATATTGACGTAGATATTAGTGGTATTAAGCGCGCACAAGTATTGGAACATTTAAGAAAATTTTATGGAGAAAATCGTGTATCTAATGTTGCAACATTTAAATTGGAAAAGTCAAAATCTGCAATTTTAACTGCGTGTCGTGGTTTAGGTATTGATGTAGATAATGCGCAATATATTTCTTCTCTAATTACCTCTGAACGTGGTCAAGCCTATACATTAAAACAAATGTATTATGGTGATGAAGAAAATGATATTAAACCTAATCAAGTTTTTATAGATGAAATAAATAAATATCCAAAATTATGGGAAGTAGCAAATCGTATTGAAGGATTGATTTGTGGAATGGGTATTCACGCGGGCGGAGTAGTATTTAAGGATAAAGATTTTACAGAATCTTCAGCATTAATGCGCGCGCCTGATGGAACGATCGTAACCCAGTTTGAGCTTCATGACTTAGAAGACGTTTCAGAAATTAAAATGGATTTGCTTTCAGTTGAAGCAGCGGATAAAATTCAAGTCTGTTTGGAAATGTTAATCAAAGATGGATATATTAAAGAATATCCAACTTTAAGAGAAACTTATGAGCATGCCATTAATGTTTATGATATTGAGCGTAATGATCCTAAAATGTGGGACATGGTATATAATCATAAGATTATATCATTATTCCAAATGGAAAAAGATAGCGGTATTCGCGGAATTACCTTAACAAATCCAAGAAGCGTTGATGACCTAGCAACTTTAAATTCTGTTATTCGTTTGATGGCGGCAGAAAAAGGAGCAGAATCTCCATTGGATAAATATGCTCGTTTTCGTGAAAATCCTTGGATGTGGGATACAGAAATGCGTGAGTACGGATTGACAAAAGACCAAATGAAATTATTACATGAGCAATTAGATATTTCAAATGGTTTGTCAATTACACAAGAACAATTTATGAAATTAGTTCAATTACCAGAATGCGGTGGTTGGGACTTACAATTCGCGGATAAGCTTCGTAAAAGTATAGCGAAGAAAAATCCAAAAGAATATGAAGAATTAACAGAAAAGTTTTTTAAAGGAATTAAAGAAAAAGGATGCAATGAACGTTTCTGTCATTACGTATGGGACGTTCAAATAGCATTAAGTAGAGGATATGGTTTTAATGCTAGTCATACTCTTGCTTATTCAATTATTGCTCTTCAAGAAATGAATTTAGCATATAAGTATCCAATTGTGTATTGGAATACAGCAAATCTTATTGTTGATAGTGGGGGCGTTCAAACAGTCGATTATACCGAAAGTGAAGATGAAATGATTGAAGTTGAACTCGCGCCAGATGATGATGTTGAAGAACAAGATACAGATGAAGAAGAGGAAGAATTAGAAGAGTGGGAAGAAGCCAATCAAGTAACTTCTACCGATGAAGAAGAAAAGAAAAAGAAGAAACAAAAAAATGTTGATTATGGCCGCATAGCTTCTATAATTGGTAAACTAGGTAATTATGGTATAAAAGTTTCTCCGCCAGATATAAACAAATCTTCTTATACCTTTACTCCAATTGCTGAAACAAATACAATTCTATATGGTCTTCGTGGTATCGCACGTATATCCGGAGAAAAAATTACTGAAATTATGGAGCGGCGTCCCTACTTATCTTTAAAGGACTTTTTAAGTAAAAACCGTTTAAATATTATACAAATTACAAACTTAATAAAATCAGGCGCGTTTGATACAATTGAGAATAAAGCGCGTGAAGATATAATGTATGAATTTTTAGATTCTACAATAGAAAAAAAGGAAAGATTAACATTACAAAATATGCAAATGTTAATTACGAAAGATTTAATTCCAGAAGAAATGGTATTTTATAAGAGATTGTTTTTATTTAATAAGTTCTTAAAATCTCAAAAAGATGAGATATATTATGATTTAAATAGCGCAGCAATTAATTTTATTTCAAACAATTTTGATGCCGATTTAATTGATGATGGTTCAAAAATTCTTCAAAAGACTTGGGATAACTTGTATAAAAAAGCTATGGATCCAATGAGAGATTATTTAAAAGCTCACAAAGAAGAAATACTTAATAAATTAAATCAAGCAATATATAATGAAGCGGCTGAAAAATATAGTAATGGTAATATAAGTAAATGGGAAATGGATAGTATTAGTTTTTATTATCACGAACATGAATTAATTGAAGCCGCGAATGATTATGATGATTTCTTTACTTTGTCAGAAGAACCAGAAATTGAATATACATTCCCAGGAGCAAATGGACAGGAAGTAAAAGTCTATAAACTTCATAAAATTATTGGTACGGTGATTGATAAAGATAAGATGCATAATACGATAACTTTACTTACTCCAACAGGAGTTGTAACAGTAAAGATTTATAAAAATCAATTTGCTCTATATGATAAGCAATTATCACAGCGTGGAGCTGACGGTAAGAAGCATGTTATTGAGAAAAGCTGGTTTACTCGCGGAACAAAGCTTATGATTCAAGGTATTCGTCGCGAACAAAATTTCATTCCCAAGAAACGGAAGAACTCAGTTTATCCAGTAATATCAAAAATTACTGCGATTGATAAGAATAAATTAACTTTTCAATTAGAACGTGTGGAGGTGGAAGAATAATGATTGGCTTAATAGATTTAGATTTTTATTCTTCTACCGCCACAGATTGTCTAATTCCTAATGTAGATATAATGAAATTGGCGACATATTATCGTATTGAAAAAAATACCTTTTGTCGCCTAATTTCTTTGTTTGAAACTGAATTAGAGGGATATGACAAGATATATTGTTTTAGTGAAAGTGAAGAACCAATAAAAGTTCCAGAATAGTTCTTGCGCGCGCAAAATATAGTTTTTGGCGGCACTGGATTTACAAAAGAATATATTCCTTTTGAAAATGAAATTATTGATTTTACTATTCCAAAACCGACAATATATAAAGATATATTGAAATAGAAATATAACGATGGAATTAAATCAAAAGTTATAAATCATGTTTTAGACGATACATATTATAGAATGTTTGCTGGAAATAAAATTTTACCAATTCCTCCAATTATGAAGGGCAAACGAATATTTTTATTTGATAAAGAATTATTTAAAGATGGCTGGGAAGAACAATTAAATAAAATAGCTAGAAGAAAGCCTTCGTCTATTATTCCAATACATCCAATACGATGTAAAAAAATTAAACAATATTTTAGCATAAGAGAGAGTTCAATAATTACTCGTAATGCAGAAGTAATATTAGATTTAAATATTCCATTAGATGAAATACATTATATGCTAAAAAATTATACTAATCGTTTTCTCGCGGATTTAGTTCCAAGCTCAAGAGTATATATCACACTTGGCGGAGATTTTAGATATAATAAATAGTATATAGATGACTATGTATATAAATTAAATCTATTGTATTCATTTTGGAGTAAGGGTATTCCAATGAAAATAAAATATATTACTCCTTCAATTGGATTTAATGACCCAATTGTAGAACTATCACAATTAACGGCTAAATGGAGTAGGCAAAGCGGTATGAAAGGGGAGCGAACTTTGAATGATAGACTTCCAATTAGTAAAACAACAAAGCCTACAAAATAGCGAATAGAAAAAAATTTATTATTAGAATAGCATCCTAATGCGCGAGAATTGTTTAATCAAGATTATAATAAATTAAAAACAGAAGGGAGATGGCGAGTATGATAGATATAGATGAAATTATTAGCACTCATAAAAGATTAGACTAGGAATTACAAATCGCCCTTTCAACAATGGAAAGAAAAGATACCGTAAAAGATATAAGGCGTCAAATTAAAGAGAATTAGAAAAGATGTCCTCATATGAGTATTAGATATAATCTAGCAGAAGAAAATGGTATTTGTCCATATTGCGGCAGAAAAAAGAAACAATGAGGTGGATATATGGATATTAATATTATAAAACGTACTGGAGAGGTAGTACAATTTAATCATAAAAAAATTATAAATGCTATTAGTAAAGCTTATCATGATGTAAGAGAAGGAGAAGAAATTCCTTGGTACGCTGAAAAAATTGCTAATGAAGTATATGAAGTAGCAGAGCAAAATGAATCGCCACTTACAGTTGAAGAAATTCAAGAACTAGTAGAAGATTATTTAACTGATTATGATAGATTAGTTGCCAAGGCTTATATAAGATATCGCTATAAGCGGGGAGTAATGCGCGCCTGTTCAGACGAGTTTATTCGCTCTATTAGTGAAAAACTACAAGCAAAAAACGTACAAAATCAAAACGCTAATGTAGATGAACATTCTTTTGGTGGTAGAGTTGGAGAAGCTTCGGATGAAATGATGAAACAATATGCACTAGACTTTTGCGTTTCTCCAATGGCACGTGCGAATCATTTAAATAATGAAATTTATATTCATGATTTAAGCGCGTATGCGGTTGGTATGCATAATTGTCTAAGTATTCCATTTGATAAATTGTTGGCAGAAGGTTTTAATACTCGACAAACTGACGTGCGGCCAGCCAATTCAATTAATACTGCTTTCCAATTAGTTGCTGTTATCTTTCAACTTCAATCATTAATGCAGTTTGGCGGTGTCAGCGCCACTCATTTAGATTGGACTATGGTGCCTTATGTAAGGAAGAGCTTTTGGAAACATTTCAAGGATGGATTGAAATGGTTAGATAATGATTCAAATGGAGCACATTTTTTCTTAGGAACAGATGTTACAAAAATGCCTATTGAGCCATATAATCATCCATCAACAGACCCTCAAACATTATTAATAGTTCAGACAGCTCAAGATATGAAGGCATATAAGTATGCTATGGAAATGACTGAACGTGAATTACAACAAGCAGTTGAAGGTATGTATCATAACCTAAATACATTATAGAGTAGATCGGGGAACTAGTTGCCTTTTACCTCTATCAACTATGGAACTTGTACCCTACCCGAAGGTCGCATGGTAATAAAAGCATTACTTGAAGGCTCAATCAAAGGAGTAGGTAAATTCCATAAAACGCCTATTTTCCCTTGTGGTATTTTCCAACTTGGAAAAGGCATTAATCGCGCACCAGGTGATCCAAACTATGATATGTATCAATTAGCATTAAAATCAACCGCAAAGCGTATTTATCCTAATTATGCAAATATTGACTGGTCTGGTAATGCTGGATATGACAAAAATGATCCAAAGACATTCTTTAGCACCATGGGTTGTAGAACCGCGAATGGCGCAGATATCAACGCAGAACCGGGAGTTAACCCACAAACTAAGGATGGCCGCGGTAATATTTGCCCAGTAACTATTATTATGCCAACCATTGCTATGGAAGTTAAAGAAAATTTATATAATTCAATGCTTTATCCAGAAGAATTTGATCAAGACAGTTTAATTGAAGAGTTTATAAATAAATTAGACCAAAAAATCCATGAAGCAAAGGATATGTTAATTGAGCGCTTCAATTGGATTTGCTCTCAATCACCCGCTTCTGCTAAATTTATGTATGAAAATGGTACTATGTTAGGCTATCATCCAGAAGAAGGTATTCGTTCAGCATTAAAACATGGCACTATTGTAATCGGTCAATTAGGGCTTGCTGAAACTTTACAAATTTTAATTGGTTGCGACCATACTACTGAAAAAGGTATGATATTAGCAAAACGTATTGAGCAACTATTTAAAGATAGATGTGCTGAATTTAAAAAAGAATATAAATTAAATTTTGGAGTATATTATACTCCAGCTGAAAATTTATGTTATACTGCAATGAAAAAATTTAAAGCCAAGTATGGTGAAATTCCTAATGTTTCTGACCGTGAATATTTTACAAATAGTATCCACGTTCCTGTATGGCATGAAATTTCTGTATTTGATAAAATTGATATTGAAAGCCAACTAACGGGATATTCTAGTGCTGGATGTATTACTTATGTTGAATTACCAACCGGTGTTAAAAATAATATTGAAGCGCTCGAAACAATTGTAAATTATGCTATGGACCACGACATTCCATATTTTGCTTGTAATTTAAAATTAGACTGTTGCGATGATTGCGGTTATCAAGATGAAATGAATGATACTTGTCCTCAATGCGGAAGTCATAATATTTCTCAATTACGCAGAGTAACTGGATATTTAACTGGTTCATATAAGAAAGCATTTAATTGGGGCAAACAAAAAGAAACGGAAGATCGTGTGGAGCATATACACTAATGAGTAAAATTGCTGGTATATATTGGGATGATACCGCGGCAGCGCCCGGTATCTCCCTCTCGGTTTATTTTTCTGGATGTCACTTCCATTGCCCCGGATGTCATAATCCAGAAGCACAAGATTTTAATTTTGGTGAAGAGTTTAATATGAAAAAAGCATATGAAATATGCTTTAAATTAAATAAAAATAATATTATGCGCAAGCTAAGTATATTAGGTGGAGAACCTTTAACAGATGAAAATTTACTCGCGGTTTCACAATTAGTTGATATATGTAAATTTCATTTTCCAGATTTAGAAATTTATGTATGGACTGGATATTTATATGAAGAATTGCAAGAGCGCGCAAGTAAAGAAGGATTTGAAGCTGGTTTATTAACAAATATCTTAAATAAAATTGATTATATTATTGATGGACGTTTTGAGCTAGATAAGCGTGATATAACCTTACCATTGCGTGGTTCATCAAATCAAAGAATTATTCATATAGAACATGATAATGAGGATGAAGAATAATCGTCCTCATTATCATTTAATATTTGACTTTCTCTTAAAACTGTGTTATAATAAATTATAAGAAAAGGAAAACACGGAAGTGAGAGAATGGAGTGGATAATAGTTGGTATTCTTGCTATTGCTATAATTATTTTAATAATAAAACTAGGAAAGAAGCAAGATATAGATAAAACAGAATTAAATAAATATTAGGAAGAATTAGCATTTGCAAAAGCTAATTTATCAACAATAGATTATAATTGTAAATAGATAACGGAACGCGTTCGAGAAGCAGAAGAAAAATATTATTCTATTATTGAATAGTATAAGCAAGCTACTGAGTAGAATCAAATTGACTTAGATGAATTTTTTATTAATCAAAAAGATGCCCGTCAAGCAGAACTAGATAAAGCATTTGAAGAACAAGAAAAATAGCGTCAAGAATCATTAAATTTAAGAATGAAAACTTTTGTGGATCAGGCGCAAAATAGAATCAATGAAGCCGAAAAAGAGGCCTAGATAGCAATTGAAAATTGGCGCAAGGCTCAAGATGATATTGCGGCAGAAACAGACAGGCAATTAAAACGATATGAAGGATTATTGGGACCGCTTCAATAGTATGAAAAAGAATAGCAAGAAAAATTATTTTATACTATATAGGTTCCTGATGAATATAAAGAAGATATAAATTTCCTAATAACAACTGTTTCGTAGAAAGTATAGCATCCTGATATTATAAATAAACTTGTTTGGGCGGAGTATGTTAAACCATATATAGATGAAACTTTTAAGCGGGTCGGAATTAAAGATGAAGCTGGAATTTATAAAATAACAAATATTGAAAGTGGTAAGTGCTATATTGGTAAAAGTACTAATATTAAAAAACGTTTAACAGACCATTTTAAATCCAGTATCGGAATTAAAACAATCGCGGATTAGGCTGTACATCATGAAATATGGAAAACAGGATTTTGGAATTGGACAATAGAACCAATTATCTATTGTGATAAAGATGAATTAAATGATTTAGAAAAGTATTATATAGAATTTTTTAAAAGCCAAGAATTTGGTTATAATAAAAATGCGGGTGGTGGCGGTTAATGAAAACCCCTTATGAATGTAATGATTTACCATTTATTAAAATTAGTTTAATGGATCATGATGAAATTGTTTATGAAATAGAAAGTAATAATTTAATAGATTATTATGAAAGTTTTAGCACAGATGAAAGACGGATAGAATTATATTTTAAAAGTTTTAATCCAGAAGATTATGCTGTTCTAACAAGTAAGGTATATAATAAATATCTTATAGAAAGTAATAATTTTTGGTTTAATACTGAAACCAAAGAAGAAGAACAAATACAGCATCCAACAAAAGTATTTGATCATTTCTTGATTGAACAAGACTTACATTCTAACAAAGTTTCTACAGCATGGCATTTATCTTTCTGGGAGGAACACTAATGGATATAGTTGAATATCGCGGTTTTAAAAATATTTTTATTGGACTAGCTTGTGAGAATAATAAATATTATTTATTGTGTGGAAAAACAGGGCAGGCTATCGTAACTACAAAAACAGATACGTGTGAAAGTAGAAATGGTTGGAATGCTTTATTAACACATTTTGTATATAATCAAGATACAATAATTGATATTCCTTTTGTTTCCGATGGACGAACTTATGTAAATTTATTTTCAATCTCAGGTGAAGAGGAATATCACCGTTTAGTAAAAATATTGGAGAATCTATTATGACAGATCAAATAAATGAAAAATTAACAAATGAATAGTTAATATAGAAATTTGCTTCTATTAATAATATCTCCGAAGAAGAAGCCAAGAATTTAATCGGTGCGGAGACCGAAGAAGAAATTCTTAAAAAAATTGAAACCTATACTTTAAATCGTATAAATGAAAAAATGCCAAAACTAAATCGAGCGCAGAGACGCGCACTGGCAAAGAAAGCGGGTAAAAAGCAATTAAGTCCCGCCGCGACCGAAGCAATTGCTGAAACTACAAGAAAAATAAATTATATAGATTTAATTCAAAAATTACAAGATTTAAACGAGAAAAGGGAGAAAGAAAATTATGACGAAATTAGTTAAACACACTTACACTTATCACATTGACAACGAAAAGGAAGCTACTGCCAAAGTTGAAGAATTTAAGCAAAAGCAGTATGATGAAGGTTATACCGTAACCAAGACAAAGATTGATTATAAGAACAAGAAGGATCGCAAGACTGGCGAAATTATTGAAGAGAATTGGGTAACTGAAATTACTGTTAATTATATTCTTTAATGAGGTGAATTAATATGTCTGAACTTGAAAGATTTAATGATTTAATTGAAAATAATAATGAATTAGAGCCTTTGATGGATTTAATTAATCAAATTATGGAGTTGCCAGAAGATAATTTAGATAATACTATGATGGATGTTATTAAAGGTGCTATGACTGGGGCCTGGACTCCTGCTCTGCATGAAGAGGCAGTGCGCGAAGCTATTAAAGGCATGGAAGCTGAAAACATTAGTCGCAATCAAGCCGCAAAACGTTTTTACTCTGCGAGAAAAGCAATGGATGAATTTATTGATGGGTTAAATCCTTCTAATACTAAGCGTGAATTGTTGAATGTGGTATTCGAGCTTTTCTACAAAATTTTTGACGACGCACTCGATCGTTACCATAATTTTGATATTGAACTACCAATTCAACTAGATGAAGGAGCGCAAATTCCTACTTATGCGCATGGAGTTGAAGACGCGGCCGCGGATTTATATGCGGCAGACACAATAACGATTCCTGCTCATTCTATTGGCACTATGATACGCACAGGAGTTCATATTCAACTTCCTGAAAATTGGGTTGCTTTTATTTTCCCTCGTTCCAGTATTGGAGCGAAGACTCCATTGCGTTTGAGCAATAGCGTTGGAATTATTGATAGTTCTTATCGCGGCCCATTAGGAGTTTTGTATGATAATATTTCTGATTCTGATTATACAATTAACGCCGGAGATCGCATTGCGCAGTTAATGGTAATGCCTAATTATCACTTTAAAGCGCGAGTAGTAGAAACCTTAGAAGATACTGAACGTGGTCAAGGCGGATTTGGTTCAAGCGGTAAATAATGCCTATTAATGTATATAGTGTCAGAAATCATTTAGAAAGCGAAGGCTGGAAATTGATTTCTGACTCTTATAAAAATCTTAATACAGAATTAGAAATGGAATGTCCGCAAGGACATAAATAGTTTTAGACCTATGCTAACTGGCGCAAACATTTACAATGCGATGCTTGTATGGCTGGGGATCCATATAAAGTCAAAAAAAATAAAGTGCCAGCAAAAGAAGCTGACACATAGAGAGTACTTGCGCTTGATGCCGCGACACAAATAACTGGTTACGCAATATATGATAACAGAGTATTGGTTTCTTATGGAACATTTGAAACCGATAAATCAAAAAGTACAGAAGAAAGAATTAACGATATGAAAAAGTGGCTTTTGGCCGCGATTGAAGAATGGCAACCTGATTTCATTGGAATGGAAAATATTCAATTATAGAAGTTCGGTCCAAATGCTTCACAAGCCTAGGTAAAAACTTTCTAGGTATTGGCTAATTTATAGGGTGTACTACTTGATGTAGCATTTGAGAAATGTGTAGACCATGATTTGGTATATGCTTCTGAATGGCGTAGCTGTTGCGGTATAAATGAAGGAAATCAATAGAGAGAAAGCAAAAAGAAGCAAGCGTAGGCAAAAGTAAAAATTTGGTACAATTAGGATTGTACACAAGATGAAGCAGACGCAATATGTATTGGAAAATATTTTGCTAATATGTTAAAAAATAATAAATCAACTTGGGGAGAAGATTAAATATGATTGAAGTAACTTTAAGATAGATTGTAGATAGTGCGGAGACTATGCGTGAACTATCTAATAAACCTTTAAAAGGACGTATAGCTTATCGTATTGCTCGTTTACTACGAGAATTAGATAAAGAATTTTCATTATTTAATGAAAAACGCACAGACCTTGTAAAAGAATATGTAATTAAAGATGAAAATGGCGAATTAAAGACAGATGAAAATGGTGATCTTGTTCTTGATAAGGAACGTATTCAAGAATTTTATACCGCTATTAATGATTTACTAAATACTCAAGTTTCTATTAATGCCGAAAAGGTTGATCTTGTAGATTTAGAAAGCATTGAATTTACTCCCGCGCAAATAATGTTATTAGAACCATTTATTAATGAGTAAATAAAAAAGAGCCCCTCTAAAAAGAGGGGCTTTATTTTTTTATCCTTCTGCGTTAGTTGATGAAATTTTTGGATAATAATATACAGTGCAGGGGACTTTTGAAGTTGTGGCATCACACTTGCAATGTAATACTAATTCACTTAATCGAATTCCATTATCAACAGTTCTATTATTCATTTCTAAATATATAGTCCATCCTTCAACAAAAAGATTGTTCTTAGCGTCAGTGTAAATGCTATGTGTGGTTTCAAAAACCCCACTATCATATTGATTTTGTGATGGAATTACATAAGAAAATCTCTATATTGTTCTTGAATTACTTCCCTTTTCAGCGTGAGGCTAGAAATTAATTGTTTGATTATAGCCTTCTGGGTCTACCTGATTAACAAAATAATTTCCAGTAATCCAATATTCATATTTAGAAGAGCCATCTCCAAAATAAGTTATTGGCTCCATAAGCTATAAAGTTGCTGTATAATTTGAATCGCTACCAGAATATGAAGGTATAATGGTAGTTCCTAATTTCATTTCACTACGAGTCTCTGCATCATAATAAGGTCTTATTAAAACCCAATCTCCCTTCCCTGCCATTTTTTGTTCTATTGACTCAACACTTTTTCTCCAAGTATTAGCTGTATCACTATCAGGAACGTTTGGATTCATTATAACAATATCATCACGAGCCCAAACGTCATTGCCATTTATACTAATACGCTCTCCAGAGACTTGTAATCCATCTTTATTCATATGAATATAACTAGAAGGTTTAATATCAGTTTCACTATAATAATCAAAAGAAATACCTTCTTTATTAATTGACACTGTTGTTTCTAAACTATCAGATTCATTATCATTAATTAAGCTTTCATCAAGACTCTTTGGAGTATTTCTAGGAATTATAATTCCCTTATTTGCTCCAAATAATAATCCATATTCAGAAGTCAAGGCAACGTATTTTTCTTTTTTTCCTTGCTCTCCCCAATCAATTGAAGTAAGTCCAGATATAGAATATTTACTTGAATCAATAAGGGCTTCATTAATATGTCCTTCTGAATCTAAAAAGTTTTTAAATTCATTACCAGATTGTATTTTAAATTCAGTAGCCTTAATGGCCCCTGTAATTTCTAATCCATTTGTAATATTATATTTTAAAGCTGTATCATATTCATTATTACTATTAGATTTTAATTTTTTTAATTCAAAAATACTTTCTGTATCGGTTGCCGCTGAATTAATTATTAAATTAGCAGTATTAACATATAATTCTCCACCAGACCCAATATCAATACCCTTACTGGATATACGAACGTATGAAGCGTCAGCAATATTAAGTTTTCGTAAATTTTCTGTTGTATCATTTATATTAATACCAAATTTTTCATTTTCCTCATTAACTACCGCACTACCTAATGTAATTCCTTTATCATTCATTAAAATAGAATTAATAATATTATTATTATAAGTAGCAAAGCCAATAGAATCTTTAGTAAATTTTGCACCAATTAAATCATTAATAGTTCCAGTAACATTAGTAATATTTAAATCTTTAATTAATTCTCCATCCTCGTTATAGGTTTCACTATCAGTAATAATATCTCCCGACGCTAAAACTAAATATTTTTCGGTAAATTTAGCCGCGGTTGCATTTTGATCAGAAGATGCGCCTAAAATTAAACGCTCTGGACTTAAATCAATAGATACTCCACTAGTCTCTCCAATAACGCCAGAATATAATGATATTTTCTAATCAGAGCCAATAAAGATTCCCTAATTGTTAATTTGTACCGCAGAAGTATATTCTCCATTCTTAGAAGAAATTAAATCTATACCACGAGAAAAGCCTTCGTCTGCGCCACGAACAAATCCAGCAAGTATATCAGCATTTTCAGAAGTTAATGCTCGTATATCTGCTAAGGCATTTCCCGCTCCACTCAGAACCTATCCAGCCTCATTAAAAAGACTGGTTAATGTATTTCGTATTACTGGGCTACTTGTTAAATGTTCATCAATATAAGTCTTAAAAATTGGAGCATTAATCTATAACATTTTTGTTGTAGCCTCTGGAGTTAAACTTCCGTCAGTCATAAATGCCGCGGCCGCAACATCATAATTAAATTCATTCTTCTTCATACTTTCCGAAGAAGCAACAATTGTACTGAATAAATCTTCAAATTTATTCTTATAATTTTTAACTTCAATGCTATCCTCCCAAGGAGCATCTAGCTTCAATTCCATATGAGAGATATAACCCTAAACATTTTCAAATTTTAAATCATTATCATTTATATGCACTATTTGTGCTAATTTATTATAAATACTATGTATTAAGTTTGGATTATATAGATTTAATTTAACTTCATAAGAAACTTTTGGTTCAGAATTTTCTTTTGCTATTTTGAGCGCGTCTAAATAAATACAAGTATCTGCGTTAGAAATTGAATAACTAATATTTATTTTAGGATTAAGGCTGCCATATTGAAAATAAATTTTTGGTTTTAGAGAAATATAATAAGCATTATTTTCTATTAAAATATAATAATCTTCATATTCTTTTAATAAAACTGTTTCTTGCTCAACCTCTATATTAACTAGCAATTCATTACTACTAGTATTTAACGATAATGAATCAATTTTAATTCTAGGATTTACCGCGATCGGAGTACCTTCAATAAAATTTTCAATTTTAATAGGAGAATTTTCTATCTCATTTCCATTTAAAACGCCAATACAAGGGAAGCGTTCTTCTTCCGAAACAGAATCTTTTATAAATTTAATTTGTTCTTCTGTAAATAAGCTACTATCTGTAATAATTAATACTGGCTTACGCACTCCATTATCCATTACAAATCCAAATTGACTTTGAGAGCCTACGGGGGAATTGCGTAAAGCATTTCTTATATAAGCAATTTGTTGAGATTCAGAAACATTCTCCTCATTTTTTAATTTTTCATTTAGTTCAACAATAGATTTATCATAATAAATAAAACTTAAATTACTAAAATTTTCTTTTATATAAGGCAAATCTTCTTCTTGTAATTCTGCCATTAAATAATATTTAGTAGTTGGCTCCGCTCCTTCCTCATAAGTAATTTTATTATCACCATCAAACTTTTTTGTATCCCAAATATATGAAGCATAACCATCTTCTGTAACTTCACTATTTCCTCCAAATGAGGCTTCATATTTATCTCCATAATCATTATAATTTTCTGGTTGCCAATATCCTTCACGAAGTGCGGGACCCATTATATGTTCAAAAGCTTTAATTTCTTTATCCTTTTCTTCAAGATATTCCTAATACTAATTTTCAAGAATGATTTTCTAGTCTTTATCATCTTCTAACTTTGTACTTATTTGGCTATATTTAGTACTATGCTAATTATATACTTCTGTCCAATATTCAAGAACATTAGTCCAATACGTTTCTGGAACATATTCACAAGTTAGCCAAAACGAAGTAAATTCCACTTCATTAAGCGTATTATCTAAATTTCTTATATATACTAAATTATTAAATTCATCAAATTCCATAACCCCATCAGTAATTTCATGGGCTTTATTAAATGGATCTTTTACATTAGTATAATCAATTATACCAGCATATAGCTTTACAGTACTTGGTATAATACCATTAACTGGCATTTTTATATAATATTTATCAGTATCTGTTTCTTTAATAAGCATACATGCTTTCGCATTAGCCCCACTTAAAGAAATTGCTTTATCATCACTACTAGTATTTAAAGCCCCAATATATGAACTTGCTACGTCCATTTGTTTCTTGGCTTCATCTTTCTATTTTAACTCAATACTTTGATTAGCTTTTTCATCTAAAATAATTTTTTCTAAATTGCTCTTTTTATTCCAAGTATCTTCAATGTTTTTATTTATTCTATTCATACGAATCTCATAATTACTAACTTCTTCATATTGCTCATCAGTAATTATATTAAATTTATGTAAATAATCAAAATTTAAAAGATAATCTTCTCTACTCTTATTAGCATCTACACTCATAATAGTAACTTTACCGCTATCAGACATTTCATAATCTACTGGCCGCACGAACATCTTTGTTACTAAATCTGTGCTATCAATCTCTCGCGTAATAAAAGTTGTATGATAAGGATAAGTTAAATCCATAAAACCATTTTCTTCTTGTATAAAATTATTATAATAAATAATTTTTCGCGCAATTATATGATAATTATCATCATGCTGATATTCATATCTACAAAAAACTCCAAAGGCTTCAGCAATTGTTTGAGTAATATTATAAAGATTGCTTTCTTCAATTTCTACCGGACGCTCTTTTTCGCGCGCGGTCTATACTGTTTTTGGTTTTAAAACACCGTTTTCTTCTTTCCAAGAGGAAACATAAGCATCTTCATATATTTTATCTTTATCATGACTGGCTTCTCCAAGCCAATTCATTTGAACATCATAATACCATATATTTGGAATTGGAGTAATTTCGGAACTCCAACGTTCTAGTCCACATTTATCTTCGTTCCAATACTATATAGTTTGGTGAGGCAAGGCTTCTCCATTTTTAAAGCAACTTTCGTAATAGGTATTAAATTCTTCTGCTGATAAACTAATCTTATATCCAATTTTTCCAAGTTCATGGAACGCGAGCCCTTCACATTCAACATCGCAATAAAGCTATTCTTCCTCATGACGTTCAATAACCTTAGTTATAACAAATTCAAATATAGCTTCGTCTTCTGTTTTTTTATTAAGAATTACTTTAATTTTACGAAGGCCAACCATTAAATTCCCATTTCTAGTATTATACCAAATTGGATTTTCTTTTTTATCAATGCCAATATCTAAATACATCGGTAAAGAAAATTTAAAATTCTACGTACCATCGGTATCTAAAATTAAATCTGGCTCTTCTATCTATCCTTTATTTTCTAAATTGGCCCACTTCAAGACAGTTATAAAACTATCTTGAAGTGTCCAAATAGAAACTTCATAACTACGGATAGGTACTTCCTGCCCATTTATGGTCATTGTTCTTCTATTTGCCATAGTTATTGTTCCTCCTTTTACTCATTATAAATACATATTATTATACTTAATAAACACATTACTTATCCCATTTTCTATGTCATGTCTAATAATATGAGAATGTAAGCGTGTTTCTTCTGATTCATCAGACCAAGCAACTATATTGCCATCATTAGTTGGCTGATTTCTATCTTCTATTATTAAGTAATTAGAACGAAGCATATCTCCAACATCTTCTGTCTTATCATTTATTTTATACCCCGCTTCATTTGTATCTAAAACACGATAACCCAATATACCACTAGCTTCACCAGTTTTACTATTAATTATAAAAGTAGAAGATAAAACATTTCCTTCCTCATCTTTAATAAAATTCTACATTTCTAATAAAGCAGTTTTTATATCATCGCTCTGTACTTTATCTTCTGACATTTCATTAATTATTTTATTGGCCCACGCACGTGGAGCGACATGATTAACAAAATCACGTATTTTTCCACGCACATCAGCCCAAGCTTCTCCTGCCTTCATTTCACTAAATATTTTAATAACCTAATTATATCCAGTGTAAGCACTAGGAGTAGTAAAATATAAATCTTTTTTAGTCAAACTTTCAATACTAAAAGTATTATAGGGCTATTCAGAATTAGTATAACTATTACGTGGAGAAGTTATATAATGAGTACTAGTATCAATTTCAGGAGTTAATGTAAATTTAATTTCAGGCATTGAAGGCGCGGTTCCACTATAATAAAGATAAAATACTTTTTCTTTATCAAAAAAATCAATAGAAGATAAGACTTCATTAGCTATTCTTGCACCAGATATCCAAATTTCTGGATTATAAGAAATTGTAGCAATCTTATATCTATCTTCTAATAAATTTAAATCTGTTGGAATATTGTCATAAGTAACCATGCCAATATTCAAATTTTTTCCACTGATATACTATCCATTTCCAAATATCATAGGATCTTGAATCATTCCAATAATAGGAATATTATCTTCTAATGAAATTTTTATCGCGTCAGGATCGTCAAAAATACTTATCTCTTCATTATTAGCATTAATCCATTTATCATGATATATATTATTTTCATCTAAATATCCAAAAACATTAATTTTAGAATACCAGAAAGGTTCGTCCATTACTAATTTTAAAGATATTTCTCCTTTATATAATGTTGTACTAGTTTGATAGTCCTAACCTGCAATACGCTTAATAACCTTTTTTTCAAAAGGTAAAACCGATGGAACCGGCGGTTCTGCCACACGTGCCATAATTGCGCGATTAGGATGTTCAGATAAAATTAATTCTCTTATTTTTCCTGCGGAGAACCATCTTAAAAATTCATCTAACTAATTCTATGTAATACCATCGGTTGCTAATGTGAAATCAATTTGATGATTTGTATAATGTGTTCCCCAATAAAATTGTCCATCTAATACTTCATACGAAGAAGTCAAATCTTCAAAATCAGAATATCCATCGCGTTGCATCCTATCTCCATTAATAGAAGCTACTAAATTATAATCTTCTATATTTTTTCCACCAAAGGAAAAACTTATAAAAGAGCGGTTCATGTAGGGGAGACGTTTCTCCCCTACATGAGTTACTTGATACACTTGTGTTCTTTCAGGACCAGTATTTTTAACTTCCTGACCCTATAAAAATCTTACTTCTGACATTCCTTTTACCCCCTAACACTTGTTGCTGCGGATTTACGAGCTATGCGTAGCATTTCATCTAATGCATTTTGACCAGCTCTACGAGCATCATAATCATTAGCTAAACGTTGAACATTCATTTGGACAACGGCATTCTCTATAACAGTGGAACTATTACGATTAATACTGTTATAATCATTTATAGAAGCATTTCCAGCCCATGTAGCTTGTAAATCTGATAATATATTGGCGAGAGAATTGCTCTTGCGTCCAAGAATATCTTCACGCAACATTTTGGTTTGTACTGGATTAAGCACTCCTTCATCCGCGTGAAGGAAAGCAGGGCCATCTTCTTCAACCATTCCTCCATGGTCATATCTTGTAAGTTTTCTTAAAGCATTTGGACTATCCTTCAATGAATCTACAACGGAGTAGCCTCCTTTATAAGAAGCCTTATAACCACATTTACTGCAAGGATTGCCGTCATGATTTTCTGCGGTTTTAGAAGCCCAAGAACCATCAGTATATAATCCAATTTTATAATGTTGTTTATCATCTTTCTATTCATATTTATATTTCCAGAAAGTTTTTTTCGGCTACTAAGCTTCTGTAATTGAAGTTGCTTCTGAAATAATGGTATTTTCTATATTTGAAGTTTCTTCTTTAGGTGGTTTAACAAGATTATAAGCAGCCTCTGCCGCTGCATTTGGATCGGCGGTTTCTTTTAATTTACTGTCATATATACTCTTCGCCGCAGCTTCCATTTCAGGTGTCCATTTATCTCCAAGCATTTCTTTCATTGCCATGATAAATATACCCCAGCTTTCGTCTATGTGACCTAACGCGGCGGCCTAAGCATCGAAATCATCACGGAAACTTTCCCACTATTCTGCTTTGAAAATCCAATCATTACCATTTTTTGCTTTAACGAGTGGAGACTAATCCCAATATTCGCTAGTTTTTTCTTGTATGAATCCTGCAATATCTTTTGGAGATTTACTCATAACTTCATAAACTTGTCCCCAAAGAAGTCCATTAGCTTTTTCATATTCAAGCTAAGTGTTCATCAATTCAATTTGAAGATCAAGTTTTTTAATCTATAAATCAGAAGCCTCTTTTACAGCATCAATTTGTTCTTGCTATTTATCAAAATAAGTATCCTATTCTTGCTATCTAATTTGTTCTTGTAACCTAGCAATTTGAGCCGCGGAACCGCCAGAACGTTGAAGTATGGCAAGCTATCTACGATTACGCTCTAGTTCTTGATTATTCTATTGTTTTTCATACATCGAACGCTCTTTATCTAACTAATTACTTAATCCATTAATAAAGTCTTCATTAGTTTTTTGTAAGGCATCTTTTGTATCTTCAATAGTTTTTATTTCACGCTCACGAGAATCTACAATAGCATTTAAAACTGCTTCTTCAACTTCTTTTTGATTATCTTTCATCGCTTCAAGCTATTCGTTCATTGTTTGAAGCTATTCTAGAACTGCTGTACGCTGCTCATTCCAAGAATCAAATAATTCCTAAAAGCTTTCCTATTCTTCTGTTAATATATCAGAAAATGCTTTAACCTTATCAACAAAATACTATTGTTCATTCTTTTCATAATCTTCTTTTTTGATTTCTAATCCAGATTCATTATATTTCATATATTTTTCAAATTCTGGATTTCGTGCGAGAATCATATTATATTGCTATTCTGGAGTTAAAGCTGCTCCACCATATTTATCTCTTGATTCAAATAATTGTTCTAACCATTGTTTTGCTTCTGAATCTTTATAATGCGTCTACCCAGAAGTTGGATCAAAAGTATATAAATCTCCAATTGGAGCATTTTGAAGTTGTTGCTGTCTTTCTTCAAAATATTCTTTTTGAGAGATAAATAATGATTGACTTGTAAGAGCAGATTCTCTTGCCTATTCATAAGTACGCTTTTGACTAGCATAATAAGCCTTACCATTAGAAATCATATCAGATTCAATTTTACTTCTTAACTATTCTTCATAATTAATTTGTTTTTCTAAATCTGCTATTTTCTATAACCAATTATACCAGCGTTCGACGTCACGAAGGAAAGGAGCGATGTCTTTATCGTTTCCTCCGCCGCCTCCGCCTCCGCCACCTTTCTTAGCTAAATCTACTAAACTAAGTCCAGCAAGCGCTTGCCATTGTGCGCGCAATTGTCTTAATGCCGCTAGTGCTGCGCTAGCAGAAGCCATCGCGGGACCACCTTCAGCATTGCCTTTAGCATAAGCAGTAGCTACACGTTCATTGGTTACTGCGTGACCACGACTTGAAGACATGCCGTTTTTAAGAAGTTGTTTAGTTTGTAAATGATTGAAAACGATGGCATCAGGAGTTAAATTAACAAATTCTGCTCCATTCTATCCCGCGACAAAATAACGACCATTTTGTACTACTAATTCTGGGCCAAGTTCGCCCATAAGAGTTCCTTTGGCTTGAGCATTACCAATTGCCTTGCCAAAATTACCAATAGCATTAACACGCACATTTTTAGAACCTGGGATTCTGCTTAATGAAGCTAAAACACTATCAATCCCTGATTCAGTCTAATTATTTACACTTACATCAATAACTGGAGTTAATGCATCAATTTCCTCCGCTTTCTTTTTAGTTTCTTCTAAAGCATTATCAGCATTCTAAGTTTCAGCATTTACATTAATAATCTATGTTTCAGTTATTATGCCGAGTGTCTAAGCAATTTCCTCTATTGATTTTCCTTTTAGCTATTTAAATACAGGAGTAGCTTCAACAAGTTGCTAAATTTTAATAGTATCTCCTACCGCGAAAGCGTTTTCAATTTCTTGACGAATTCCGCTGTCAATTGCTTTATAAGAAGTAGAATTTAATTTAACAGTTCCTAACTATAATCCAATTTCTATTGATTTTTGACTAATGACTTCCTCATCTGCTCCTTTAAGAACTACTTCTTTAACATACTAATTCCAATCTGTATATTGCGTTCCATTGGCTTCAAAACTGACTTCACCATTAGCATTACTTTTAACTTCAACCTCAATATTTTGGTTATCTAATGTAAATTTAATTGTTCCAGTAGCTATTTTTTCATCATATTCTATATTTTCTACATGGTAAGCTGCGAGGGCAGAACGGGCTACCGCTTCTTCAAAAGTATCATAACTAGCACCAGAAGAAGTCGTAAATTTTGTATTTCCTTTATCATCTAATTCTTCAACTATTACCGCACCATGTTTAACATATAGAGTAGTATCTCCCATCGGAACAACTAAATCTAAATTAGAGGTATTAGCTATTTGCTGAATAGAACTATATAAATCATCTAAATTATATTCACCAGATTGATACATTTGCCATAAAGAATTCATTAAAGAAGATAAAGCTTTGGCATTTTCTTCAGTTACGCCTTCTTCTGCGGTAACAGCATTATGTAACATTTCTCTTAAATTCTATCCATTTAATTTAACATTACTAATAAATTTACCTATTTCGCTATCTTCCGGTGCCTTTAATAACTCATTATTAATCCATTGCAAAGCTTGTTCATTTTTTATTATCTGATTTTTTCCTTCTTCCCAATTTACATCAGGAAATAAATCTACTAAATCTATCGTATTATCTCCGTTAGTAATATCTCCAAGCTTTTCCATCGCGACAACGGTTTCAAGCAATTGAATCATGCCATCAAGCATTTTAATTTGGCCTTTTGCTAAAGATCTTATACCATCTTCAACTCCACCGCTAAAAGCATCTGCACCTTCCTCAAAGTTTAATTCCATTCCACTAAGCGCAACTTTAATTTCTCCGGTGTCAGTAGCAACCAATGAAGCTGCGCCTTTTTCAATTAAGGCCGCGGCTGCTTCTAATGAACCATTTAATTTCTATCCGGCAAATTCAATAGGTCCTCCAAGTGCGGCAATATTATTTAATTCAGTAACAATATTATACCAATCTTGATAATCAACAAAACCGGATTTAATATTTTCCTCAATTATTTCTCCATTAATATTACGTTTTGTATAAGTTCCTTGGTTTTCAAAAGCGTCATTTAATGTATTAACTGCCTTTGCCCAATTTTCATAATAGTTAATTGGATTATTCTGACCGCTTGGAATTTTCTTTGACATAAAATTAAATGAATCATCTTCTGTAGTGGAACGTATAGCAAGAATTTCTTTCGCGAGGGCCAACTCCTAACTATATTGTTGTGCTCTAGCAGGATGTTCCTAATCTTCAATCCATGCAATTCGTGACATTATATCAGATATTCCGCTATAATGCTCATTACTTTCTTGTAAAGATTTATTTAATTCATCAAATATTAATTTACCTTGTATAGCATCTATTTGACGAATTGTCCCATATAACTAAATAGCAGAATTTTGTGCTAATTTAAATCCTTCAGTAGTCTAAGTAAATTGTAAATTAGTAATTCCAAGAGAAGCAGCCTTATTAATTAGATCTTCGCGTCCAGTATTATCTAATGTTCCTTTAATACCATTAGTTATAGCTTCGGCATAAGATTTAATTATATTTTGAATCATATCTTGAATTTCAGCAGATATTTCAATTCCAGCTTTTTCCGCGGCTACAGTTAATGCTTGCGCTACGCCTATTAAATTCGCGTCTTTATCAAGAGTTAAAATACCTTTTACTAATGAAGCTCCATAGTTTGATAATTCAACTTGTAAATCATTAAAAGGATTCTAAGCCTCATATACATTTCCCATTTTTCCAGGAATTGTAATAATCTATTTTTGTAATTCAGTATATAATTCCGTTAAATTAAGCTAATCTCCGCCTTTTACATTTTCAAGCCCTTTAATTTCTTCTTCAATAGATTTTTCAGTCTATTTATTAAATTCTATTAAAGAATCATTATAAGTCTTAAATGCAGAAGTGTATTCTTCTGAACCAGGCTGCCAGCCCATTTGTGCCGCAAAGGCAGTAAAATCTGTAAGACGAATTTTACCTGCACCAATTGACTAATATAAATTAGAATTATTTTTCAGCCATGTTTCTAAATCCCAACCTTGTTGCTTAGCTAAAATTTCTCCCAAGGTTTCATAAGTCATTCCCATTGCGTCGCCCATCGCGGCAATAGCATCTATGTCTCCTTGTTCCTGCGCTGTTCTTAATTTAGCATAAGCACTGTTTATATCTGCCTGAGTAGCTCCCGCGACAACTTTCATTTCATCATATAATTTCTAATATGCGTCAACCATGCTGCCAACGGCAGTAATAACTCCAGTAGGATCAATTGTGAATCCAGCGCTTTCTAATAAAACTTTTTGTTCATCAGAAACAACTGTTCCAATCATTTCTTCATTTAATAAGTCAAATACTGATTGAAGAACATTAACTCTTGTTTTAAATGCCGCTTCAATATCTTCTTGGGTTGTTTTATCGCCTTTGATTTTTTTAATCTCAGTAATCGCAGCTTCTCCGCCAGCACGAAGTATGCTGATAGTGTTATCTGCCTGACTCTCTGCCCATTCTTTTATAGCTTCAGGAGTACCAAATATACCATATTGCTAAGAATGAGTTTTATAATAATCTATAATAATATTTCTATATTTCTACTAATCTTCTTTTGAATTTGTTGCTAAAATACCAGATACATCAATCTAATCAATAGTAAAAGAATCAATTTGTTTTTGTATCCAACTATTTATATCTTCTGGCTTTATCGTTCCATTCTTCGCCAATAGTTTTGCCTATGCTTCTAATATAGGTTTCAATGTAGTGGCATCTAATCTCCAAACGCCTAAAATTTCATCATAATCAAATTTTGCCCCAGCAAAATCAGACTTGAACTATTCCATTTGAGCTATACTAGTCGTACCACTAGTTGCCATTGAAAGAATAGACTAAATGTTTTTAATATAAATATCAGATGCTTGATTAACTAAATCATTAAAGACGTTTCCTAAAAGTTCTAATAAAACAGCAATATTAACTTTAAATGTGCCATCCGCCTGTTTTTTAGATAAAGCAGAACTTATATCTACACCCTAATAAGCAGTTTTTAATTCTGCTAACATGTCTTCAGTAACGTGTTCAGAATTTTCTATTATAGTAGATAAAACTCCATACTTGCGCCCATCTCCAAGCTAATATTCTAATTGTCTTACAAGAGCAGTGAGAGCGTTAATTGCTTCTGGACTTGCCCCTTCAGCAGCATATTGTTGAATTAGCTCATTAATTTTGCCAATAGCGTTTATAGTTGGAGTAAATTGCTATGTAAAAGAGTCCCAATTAAAGCCATAACGCTTCATGCGTCTCTATATTAAATCATCTGTTAAATTATCTATATCCGTTTCTGGATATAAACTCTTTAATAAAGTTCTAGCCTAATCCATAGAAAAACTAGAAGTAATTACATTCTATAAAGCTTGTTGCTATACTGGCTTTTTACTTTCATATTCCTATTTAACCTATCTAATCCATTGCTAAGAAGCGGGATCTTTAAAATCACTAGTCTACAAAGCCATTAATGCCGCTTGCATCTAAAATTCAGATTGAATCTAATAAATTCCATCTACTGCAGAAATTCCTAATTTTTGTATAATTTCAGTAGGAATTTTATCAACTCGAACTCTTGTTCCAGCTTTAGCCGAAGCTAAAGATTGAAGTTGAGATAAAGCTTGTTTAGAAATATCTTGTTCATCTAAATTTTTAATCTATAAATCAATGCTTTTAGATAAAAGTTCTTTATAAGCTTCTGAATTGGGATCGAGCGTTAATTCAAGCGCTTTTGCTAAACCCTCAGCCGCTTGTATTAAAGAAACTCCTTTTTTTAATTTAAAACCACCTTTTAAATCTTTTTCTAAATAATCTTGAGCTGCTTCTATTAATTCCCCTGAACCGTCGTCTTTTATTAATTGAGAAACTAAATTTTCTGTAGCAGATATTGTTCCATCTTCAATCTAATTTATTAAAGAAGCAACCTAATCCTACGACTATTTAAATTCTAAAAATTTGGCTAAAGCTTCTTGATAATCTTCGTCAGTAGCTTCAGCATCATTTCTAATTGCTTCTACTTCCTCCCAAGCCTCCTAAAGCATATCCATTGACTCTTCTGCTACTAACTATTGAGTTTCCTTACTCATTATATCAAAAGTTTTTCCAGAAACGATTTCATCTAATGCATTCTAATGCTATTTTAAATTTGACTATGCAGCACTCGAAACTGATTTACTTGATAATTTTAAGTCAACGCCATAATTTTTAAGAGTTTGCTAAAAATTTTCTAATTGCCCTTCTATTAAATAGTCCCATAATTCATTTAATAGCTCCTCATTACTATTTTCGCCAAGCGCTTTCTATAAAGCAGTTCTAACCGCATTAAAATCTGTTTCTGTATATGAGCCCGCAGCAAAAATATCATAATTTTGTTTACGTAACCAGTCCACAGCGGCTTCAGAAGTCATCTGCTATGTTTCTTTCGCAGCTTCTTCTTCATCATTTATCCATTCAGATACAACTACTTCCCAAAATTCATCAAATGTTTCATAGCCCCCTACTGCTATATCCTACATCATCTAATCATATAGATCTTCTAATTCTTCTTGAACATATTCCCCAGGTTGACCTTTTAATACAATCTAACCCGCTATTGTAGCACGCATGGCTTTTCTGGCGTCTTCACTTGCAGTTTCATAATTCGGAAAAGTAGCATAATATTCTTTATTTGAATCAATAAATTCTTTTATTGCTTTAGCATTTTTATTCTGTTTGCTTACTTCTTTAAGTCTATTATTATTTTCTTTTGTAGTATTACCAATAGCTATTTCTAAAGCTTTTTCAGTGGCTACATATCCGCCCAAATCAGAATTATATTTATATAAATCTCGCCAATTTAATTGTGATTTATCGTCCTCTGTATAATTTTTTAATAATTCTTCCGCGGCTTTCATAGCTTCTGACTTAGATAAACTCTTAGTTTGATTATCAAAAGCTTCTTCTAAAGTTTTTGCAGTATTAATAGTGGTTTCTTTTAACTATTCTAATATTGTAGAAACACTTATACGATAACTATTCGCCGCCTACTTTAAAACCTCAGCTGCGGAGGTAATATCCACTTCGTTTTCTGAACCTTTTTCTAATTCAACCTTACTTAATTCTTCTGCTGCAGCACGTAAACTTGAAGAATCAGAAAAATCTATATTCTTAACAATAGATGCTATTTCTAATTGAACACTATCAGAAACTCCAGCTATTAATTTATAGAATTCAACTAAATTTTCTCCATAAATTCTAGCATCAGAAAATAATCCTTTATCTAATAAATTTTTATATTCTGCTAGCCCGGCACGAAGAGAAGGAATTAATTGAGTAATTAAACCAGATTCAGCATTTCCTTCTTCATTAAAAGAAATGATTTGTTCTACATTTTTTAATTCTTCTAATTCATTTATCTAATTCTCCATTCCTTCTAAAGCGGCATTTCGGATAGCTTCAAAATTTTCTTTAAAAGCGTCTGCATATTTTTCCCAACCATTAGTTAATATTGATTCAATTGAATAAAAGCTAGAAAATTGTGAATAATCTAAATTCATTAATTTATCCGCAGTTGTAGTATCTGATAAAATTAATGTTTCTAAATTATTATATTTATCAGTGTATCCTTCTTTAGTAACAACTTCATCAACTGTATTGAACATACTAGAAATAAATTTTACATATTTCTATAATTTTTGTCCTGAAGATTTAGAGGTTGAAAGTAAATTATTTATTCTATCTTGAACCTTAGCTTCTATATCAGAATTTGTTATAGCTTCTTCTATCGTTCCAATCGTTTCCTAATAATTATCAAAAATTCTTTGCACTTTAATACGCATCTATGAAGCTAATTTTATTAACTCTTCATAACTATATTTCTCTATTGCTTTATATGGGTCTTCTTCTTCTGAAAGCTTATCAAATTGTTTTAAGAAATCTTTATTTTCATCTATACTAATATAGCTTTTAATTGCCTGTAAAATGGCTTTTCTTACACCTTCCTAGGCGTCAGTTAATACTTCTTCTCCATTATTTACTGCGCTATTATAAAGATTTTTATAAAATGTATTTAAATTTTCAGGCTTAGCTTCAACATCTTTTATAATCCAATTATATATAGATTCTTCATCAATTAAACCATTTTTAAGAAGAGGAGCTTCGAATATATAACCCAATTCTTCATCATATTTTTTAAAATTAAATCCATAGATTTTACTATTTTTAAGGGTATTTTGTCTAAATTCTGTATTTAAATTATTTCTATAAACTGAATTTATATATTGTTCATATAAGGCATATGCAGGATTAAATTCATATTTTCCAAGTTGATCCCACGACATAGAATATTTTAATGAATCATATAAACTATTGGCAGTTTCTTTTAAATTTATTGTATTTATTTCACTTGACTTAATTTTATCAAACGAAAGAGAAGTAAGAAGCTCTTCTACACTTTGTTTTCTTGCTTCTAAGACTTCTTTTTCTCCTTTTAAACTTTTCATAGTGGCCTAAGCAGTTGCTAATCTGGCTTCTGCTAATGCCTCTTCCATAGAAGTGACATTAATAAGTATATCTCCATTAACACTTATACTATCAATAAACTATGGATAAGAATCTGCTAGCTAATTCATGTATTCCGCATATTCTTTCGCATCTTCAACAGAATCATACTAATGTTTCTATAATTCAATTAACTTATTATAAGCCGTTTCTAATGTCTTACTTTCATTTTTTGCTTCGGCCTCTTGCTATTTTGCTTGTTCTAAACGTTTTTCCGCTAATTCAATCTAACGCGCGGTAGAAACATTTAACATATCAAAAGCAGAAACTAAATTTCCAAAATTAGAAATTACTCCTGTTAATGCTCCTGCTATTGCTCCAGGTAGTCCCCCTGTTGCCGCCCCAGATAGCGTATTTCCTAATATTCCTGCTCCTGCTCCTCCAAGCATATGCCATCCAGAAATTCGATCTTCTGTTGGAGTTGTACTAGAACCATATTTACTTAAACTACTAATAGTAAGCGCTGAGCCTGCCGCGGAAAACGCTGCTCCTAAATAACGTGCAGCGGTTCCTGCAACACTTTTTAATCCTTTAGAGAAAGTTGTACCAGATTGTGCCTGTCTTTCTCCTTCTTGACGTCCTTCTTCGGTAGCTTTTCCAATTTCCCTACCTTTTTCTCTAGCACTACTTATAGTCTTTGTTAAAGTTAAATCTAAATGCGCTTTTGCCTTATCAATTCCCGCCGCGATTTCAGAAATAATTAAAGATAAAATATTTTTAATTGCCATTACCAAATTCGCTCCAACCGCAATCGCAGTTGTAGGAATTTTGTCAAACATTTTGGGTAAATGATTTGCCGCATCAATTACATTAGTAATGGTATCTAAAATATTCTTATATAATTCTTCAATACCCGCACTGGTATAAAATTCTTGGACAGTAACTTTCATACGTTCAATACGTGCATCAATAGAATCCAAAGTTTTTAAAGTCTATAATTCTCCAGTACCTTCAGCATTTTCTGCGGTTTCCAATGCTTTCTTATATTCATCAATATTGCCTACTAACGCTAAGAAACGAGATTGTTGTCTATTGCCCGCCATTAAGGTAGCAATATATCTCTAAGCATTCTTGTCAAGGCCGTTCCACTTTTCTCCTAATTCAAGAATAACATCATCAAAATCTCTAAATTGTCCATTAACATCATGTATTTTAATTCCAACAGTTTGCAAGGCTTTATCGACCCTGTTCAAACTCATTTCTTCGCCTTCACTATCTACTAACTTACTTGGATCACTAGTCATTTCACCATAACGAGAAATAACAGATTTCAAAGCAGTACCAATATTAGTAGCAGATTCACGAGTAGTAGCGATCATAGTTGCCATCATAGCAGTTGTAGCTTCAAAACTAGAACCCACCGCTTCAGCAGAAGAAGCCGTTTTACTAATAGCAACTGCTAATTCTTCTGTGCTGGAAGCAGTTGTAGCCGCTAAGGCACTATAGACGTCAGTTACATGTGCCGCATCAGACATTTCTAATTTAAAACCACGAATAGCAGTTGTCATGTAGTCTGCCGCAGTAGCATAATCTAATCCGGCAATACGTGCCATTTTTAAAGTCTCAGTAGTTAAAATCATTGTATCATTTTGATTTAAACCCTATTGATAATAAATCTGAGATACTTCATATACACCTTTAATAGCAACACCATATTGACGAGCAATTTGACTATATTTACCAATTTGTCCCCATAAATCTTCCTAAGACATATTGGTAACAACTGCAATTTGAGTCATTACACTATCAAGTTCTTGAATATGCTGGCGCATTTCCTGGACCGCGCGTTTAGTTAAATTTAAGACTTGATAAAAACCCATCCAATGCTTTACCGCAGACTGAACATTTGTTAAAGCTTTTTGTTTGGATTCAATATTCGCTAATCCTTCCGCATATTGTCTAATAGATTCTTTTGCTTTATCCGCGGAGTCTCCTTCCTATTCAAATACCTAACCGACTCCTCCATGAATTAATTGAAGACGTTCTGCGACAACCTAAGCAATGATTTGGCTTAACTCTTCATATTTTGATTTTTTTCCTTCTAAGCTTGCTTCTTCTTGTGCTCCAGTTTGCGCGACGATATTTCTAACTTCTCCTAATTGCAGCAAAGCCGCACTTAGCTACTATAATTTTTCCTACTATTCTGCGGGATCTATATTCTAAAAAGAATTTAAAACCTAAGATACAACGGTATTAATGGCAGAACTTAATTCAGTATTTCTAAATGTCTTGGGATCAATTTTAATAATATCATTTAAATTAATATTATATTTTGCAAAAATTTCAGTAATACTGTCTTTAAATCCTTTTACATCAGTAATAACGTCTTTTCCTTCTATATTGTCAAATACTTGCTTTAATTTTAATTTCATGCTTTCTTTGACTTTATCAACGTCTAAAGTTTCTATGTTTTCTGTTAATTGAGTAATTAAATCAGTTAAATATTGACTAATACCCCGTCCACTTGAATAAAGCTTGCTGTCTCCGTCAATGAACTCAATATCTTTAAATTTTTCCTACATCTATTTAACTATATCTAATTTCTTTTGCCAATTTACAGTTTCTCCTTCACTATTTTTATTTTTATCTCTAAGAGTAATTAATTCATTTATTGCATTCTATAATTCATTCTTTTTATTTTCTAAATTCTATTTAATTTGATCAGTAGACTTATTTATTTCTTCCATCTACCCTTCTAAAACTTTTGATACATTTTTATTAACAGAAACTTGTAATCCCAAATTAGTATTTGGAGTTAAATTAAATTCCTTTGTATATAATTCCGTAATAGCCTTACGAGCTTTCTCTGCTCCACTTGTAGTTAATACTTTTGAAGTAATATCTTTTGAAGAAATCGTAGAATTTAATTCATTAATAATAGAATCTTTATTTAATTTTCCATTATTAACTATCGCTTCCATAGACTTAATTTTATTAGAAGTTTTATCAATTTCTTCCTAAGTCTTTTGCATCGCCGCATCAATTTTCTAAGTAAAAGACTAGAAAGTTGTTTTAGATAAATCTACAGAAATGTCATTAGCTACTTGACGTACTTTCTATATTGAAGCAACTGAGCTATCTTCAAATAATTTGCCCACTTTCCCGCTCTAAATCTATCTTATCTCTCCTTGTAACGCTTCCATTTCAGTTCTAATTTGCGTAATTCTCTGTTGAGTTTCTTCAGGAAATAATAAATCACTTTCTTTAAGATAATCAAACATTCCACCGGCAGAAGAAATTTGATTAAAAACTTTATTTAAATCCGATAAGAATTTTTTAGAACCACTAGAAGTCTAAAATGCTTGCCCCATATTGGTTTTTAAATCATTGGCCTATTTTAGGGCGCGATCAAGCATAGAATTTATAGTTTTAAATGAAGTACTATCTACCTTTACTCCTTCTTGTAACTATTTTTTTAAATTATTAATCTAATTGACCGCAGAATCCAAACTTAATAGAACTGGGACCTATAAAGATTCACTTGCATTATTCATACTTTTTCACCTCTCCTTTCACACCTAATAAAAAAAGAGCCACTCTCCTACTTGAGGAAAGTGGCTTAAATATCACCGTCTTCATCACTATTAAGACGCGTAATCTCCAAAATCAAACTCTTTTTATTTCCACCAACGTTTTCCGGCAAACCAATAATATTGAATGTGGATACCGCTGGATCTGCCCTTTCTCCCAAGCGTAAGTTTATATCACTCACAACTCTCACTTTCGGCATATAAATTAAATTAGTATAATTATAGCCTTCATTTTCATCCTTGGAGTAAAACTTACCCTCAAGAGTGAATAATCCATTAAAGCGTTCTTTCTACACTGTATATATTAACGCTTTATCTCCATATTCATAGTAGTAATCTACCAGATATTCTTTATTAATATCCGCTGGTCTAGTTAATTCTTTGTCCTCATAAAGTGCGATACAGACTCTATTTAATGGGTTTTCTACATTTAAAATTTTCCCATAAATTTTTCTCTAAGCTACGTCTCGCTAATATTCAAAAATAAAAACTTTATGAGTTCTATTTATAATAGGCATATGCTATATATAAATAATATTATCATATGTTATATCATCAATAACTTTAGTTTCTAACTCAAAAGGACCTTCTCGCTTAGAAACAAGTAAAGGTTCTTCCTATTGTTCTCCACTAGTAACATTAGCACTTAATAAAATGCCCATACTAATAGAGGACATAACCCCTTCAGAAAACTAAAAAGAAACCTCAGATCTATCTTCCCAAATGACACGCGGTAAATTAGCCCAACCTCCGCGCGCCATTATAGGCGCATCACGCTCGGAAAGAACAGACATTTTTATATTTTCAAAATATAAAACGGGTTCTCCTTCTTCTATATATCTATTTCCAAACCGCATAGGAACTTTTGCTTTTAATGAAACCTCATATAATTCTTTTATGCCAAAATATTGATCAATCATGCGGTTTCACCTCATACAAAAAAATTGGTCTAGAGATATTAAATCTCTAGACCAACATATATTAATTATTTATTAGCCCGCTGAACCGCTGCCAATTGAACCATAGTCATTACCACTATTATCTTCTGAACTAGAACCAATATTGTAACGAACTAGCTTCATCATTTCATTCTGTCCTTCATCGTTAGTAGAACGTAATACGTTTAGCTGCATTTCAAAGGTAGAAGGATCACCTTCGGCTTCTAGAGTAATAGTAACCTCAGAAAGAACCTTAGCCTTATTGATAACAAACTGGAATGGTTCATCCTTACCAGTTTTTTCAGAACGCATGAAAGTATCTCCTACAACTTTATAGGTGCCAGGGAAGGTATCAGGAGAAATTGTTACTTCAATTGCGGTTTCATTACCAGCATCATTTTCTATAACCTCTTCCCAGAAAATACGAACGTGATCGCCCTGAGCGGTAGCAACACTCTTATTAGTGGTTACAGGTTCCGCACCGGAAGTATCAGTTTCAGTACCAATCATTGAAGGATTTACAAAATTAATAGCTTTTGTACCATCAATAGAGACGGCGGCACCAGTAGCACTAGAAACAACTAACTGAGTACGAGCGCCAGTTGTTAAGTTAATTAAACGAATTGGATGACCATACTTAGCAGTAGGAGTTAATTCTACATTTGTTAAGTGATCTTTGGGCTTTGGCACAACACCATTAGCACCACATACAACTTCTTCAGTATGACGTACAATTACGGGAGCGGTTGCGGTAGGACGCTTAATAGCACCACCAAGCATGAAACGTAGAGATTCTAGTGACATTAGAGCATCTTCTAGGGTAATATTAATTTCCTTACCATAGTCCCATTGTACTAGACGAGGATTGCCCCAACCACCTTGCGCGGCGGTATTTTCAGCAGTAGTTTCAATAGTAGAAACCTTTAGAGTATCAAGGAATAGAACGATATCGCCTTTATAAACACCAGCGGCTAGATCGTCATCTAGTGCTTCAAAGTATACGTTAGCAACTTCCTTAATGCCATATTTATCAAAAATATTTACAGCCATAATAAGTTACCTCCTATTTAATCATGATTTTTCAGAGTTAGCAATGGATCGCATCCAATGCTTCAATTGAGATTTTTTAAGTTTTGCCCCAGCCATTGCGGCCTGATTGTTTATATTAAACTGATCACGCCATCCCATGCGTTTGAGCTGGTCATGAAAAGCATAATAAGTAATGTTCCAAATATTTTCCATATTAAGACCACAGTTATTAATAGTAATACTCCCAATAAGATCAGATAGTTTTAAATCACTTTTTTCGCGCGCGGCCTATTTAGCTTTTGCGCGGCGAACTTTTTCGCGGTTTGCACGCATTTGCATTTTCAATTTCTTAGTTGCGGGCGGGTCATCTTCATTAATAATAATTTCTTCACCCTCAACCTCAAGAAAATACATTCGACGCAAAATCTACTATAACTCATAGAACTTGCCTTCGTTGATTATGTGCTATTCTTTTAGCGGACCTATAATAATCTGTTCCTACTCAGGTAAAAACATTATATTTTCATGAGTAAAAAACTAAAATGCCGCTTTCATTGTTAAATTAACTTCTGAATCAAAAGAAGTTATCATTAACACATACTAGAAGTCTGTTAATTGCTCCATCAACTATTTAAATTCACTATCTTCTCCCGGTTTGGGAATTGGTTTTTCTATAGTCATAACATTTAAATATTTCTAAAAAGTATCATATCCTAAATCAACTATTTCTCCCATTGTAGCTGGATAAATCGCACAAATGTCATCTAATAAAATTGGGGAACCTTTTTGAAATTTTAAAATTTCATTATCAGTTAAATTCATTGATTTTATAGTACATAGAATAACCGCCAAGCCAAGGAGTTAAAGTGAGGGTATCCGCGCGATAAAACTACAATGTTCCGATTCCTGCCATTTTTGCCTCATTAAACATCGTATCAATTTCCTGCATAATAAGATAAGGACGTAATGAGTTTTCATTTAAAACCCACTCATCATATGGACAAGCAATATCAAATCGTACAGTTGATACTTTAAACTCCTAATTTAATTGATTAACTACAAAGTTATCAAATACAGCGATTACATACGACATTTTCTCCGTACTATCATCAAATACTTTTGGCACTATTAAAATCTATTTATGAATCAAGTCAGTGCCATCGACATTTGGCTATTTTTCATTTACCTATAAGGGGTCTTTAGTTTGATATTTTAATAATCTACATAATTTAGAATTTGACATTAATTTATTAGCAATCCTAAACGTATTTTCGCCCATTACAGCAAATCTTCTTTGTGTTGGTTCTGCCATAATCCTCACCTCACCATAATGGAACTATACGAATAGTTTTTGTATAAATTTGATTACCATAACTCGCTATTAATTCTACCATTCCTAATTTATTATTATTATTAGCATGTACAGTACAACTATTATTTATTGTATTTGTAATAGTAGCGAGAGAGGTATCATTTATTGTAAATGATATATTAGATGTAATAATACTATCATCATTGGTACTACATAACATATAAATCTATTCACGATCTAGACGTATTTTATCATTGCCCTTAATATAACAAGAAAATTCAGTTTCTTCACTACCAACTTTAATATGAATAATTAATGGTTCCTACTCAATATCGTCGCAATCTAATAACTTAATGGCAATATCTGTTTCTCCGTTTCCTACCGCGGTTAAAACATTATTTTTTAATCTTGCGACTTCCTTATTCAATGAAGTATATTCAACTCTCATATTAACTGGGATGCCATTTTTCATAATCGTATAAATAGGTTCAATAGGTTCATTAATATTAAATACCTAAATTGTTTCTGGTAGAGCCAATGTATATATAGCCCGCTTATCAGTATCTGCAATACCATTTGGTACATCGTCATATACCATATTAATTTTATTTTCAGTTAAAGATAAATAGATTGTTCCAGGAACACTAGTATGATCGTATTCAATTACCTGCCAAGATTCTTCTTCAATAATAAAATTTGTCGCACGGTCTATTACACGCCGCGGCATTAGAATCTCTGCATATTTATTTGGCTAAGGAGTAATCAAAGCATTCCAAGTTCTGTAATTACCTTTAATTTTTGAATCCAATGAACTTACAACATAAGCCCAAGAAGATTGTAAATGCCCAAGGGCATCTATCCATTTTAATAAATAATTACATCTTATAATAGAAAATGTACGATAAGTTCCATTAACCTTCTTTTCTTCTGAAAATAATAACCATTTTTCTATCGTAGCATCTTCTTGTTCCCAGTTCATTATATCTCCAACCTAAAGAGGAATACTATTGCTTACATTTAAAAACATAATTTTCTAATATTCCTTATCTTTATTTGTTAAAATTATTCCATTAAAATATAAACCGCGTTCAATAGAAAGATCTTGTATAGTATGTGGAGATTCTGCTAGCCATTTTTCAAATGAACGAATTCCTCCATTTCTAATACGTTCCGCAGTTGTCTGCCCTAAATGATTTACGCGCGAATGATATACTTCAAGATAGTTCATCAGGAGATTCTAATCCGCCAACAAGATTCATACATTCAAATACAGTTTTTCTAAAATAATCATAAGATAAATAACGTAATGAATGTAACTTACCCATCAAGGGCCACCAATTGATTGAATTCGCGCCAAGTCCTTGTAATTCAATAATAATTGAATCAAGAAATTTTTCCCATTCTCCATTTTTTTCTTTTTCACAAAGCAAGCCATATAAACGACCTTTTAATTTATTACGATAACCTTCAAAAATTTCATCGGATGGCATTTTTCTTACCTGCCAGTTTTCCAAATAAAGCCGCCGGCCGTTTGGCTCTAGAACGATCATAAATCCCTTCGGCCTTATGTACTTCTAAAGCTATTGAGGCTTCTAATTTTATTAATTTATCTAAATGATTTGCTTGTGAAAAATCTTTATCGGCATACAACTGACGAATATTTTCCCAACTATTTATACAACGCTTTACCCATTCATGTTTCATGTAAAGCGCTAATAGCTAAATTTCATCATTTGTTAAATCATTGACAAATTGAAATTTATGTAATGGAGAAGGATCATCTTCCTCTTTATCTAAATTTTCAATTGTTAAGTCTACTCTTGGATATTTAAATCGGAAAATGGCTATTTTTAGAAGTTCTTGCCAGTCCCGCTCTACGATGGCCAATTCTTCTTCAAGTGTCCATTCATCCGCAGTAATGCGCCCCAAGAAGGCATCATATACTTTTAAGAAAGGAGTGGCCATTAAATCTCTTCTGCGTGTCTTGTATTGATTAGTTCAATAATGTCTTTATCGCAATATTTTCTAATCAATGTGACAAATCCAGAATTAGTAATTCCCTTTTCCACAGCAAGGTCAACTACTGTTTCCTTTTCTGCGGGAGCGGCAGTAGGAATAAATTTAGCAAATTCAGTAATATTCAATTCATCTAGCATCTTGGAGATTTGTTGTTTATCAAAAACATTATTGGGTAATTCTTCTACCTTTTCTTCATCTTCAAGACCGGATACGTATAGATAATGCGCCCGCACTAATGAGTTAAAACCAACATCAAATGTTAAGTCTTCGTAAGTATCCTTATCTACAATAATTGCACGACCAGGAACTAATTCACGATTTAGTTTAGCTTCGGGTACAAAAAGTGATACAGTAGCATTGCTTATATTTTTAATTGTAATTTTATCCATAAAATATTCCTCCTTTTATCTCCAAAAAGAAAGGGGTGGAATTTTATCCACCCCATTTATATATTAGTGAGTTACACCAGTTAGATTTTCATCATATGCTTCCCAATTAGTATTTACATCCAAAGAACTATTGTAATAAATACCCCAGAAGTTTAGAGGAGAAACAAGAGCTAGACCAACCTTAGTGTAAGCTTGTAATGTAATAGAATTGTCACCTTCATGATCATTCCATTCACGGAAGTAAGAATTGCCTTCAAAGATTAGCTTAAACATCTTTTCCTTACCAGTAGGAATTACATATGCAAAAGCAGGATTCATTACTAGCTTTTCATTTGTTTCGTCAGTGAAGGACTGAGGCATTAGAACAACAGGAACGCCCTGGAACTTGCCTACATAACCACGTTCACGAATATCAATGACATCCTGATCGGCAATCTTAGTAGTGTTATTATAAACAATAGCATTTACCATTTCAGCCGCAAATTCAGGTGAGCAATAGATTACTGGGCTACCATAAGCTGCAACAGTATTACAAAGTTTCTTCATAGCAGTAGGATTGAAAGCATTAGCAGCAACCTTATTACGAGGAAGCATTTTCTTCCAAGTAGAAAGTAGCATTTCTTGAATCATTTCAAAAATACGATCTACCATACCTTCATTGATTACTTCGTATAAATCGGTAATACTTTCCACGCCGTCTAGATAACGTTCAAAATCTACAGTACCAGCTCCGCCTAATGCGAAGATGTATAGATCAAAACGATCACGGTCTAGTCTAAAGGTTTCATAGTTACCAGATTCAGTAGCGCGAGTAACAAACTGCTTGCCACGTTGTTTTCCGCGAGTTACATAAAATTCTGGACGACTGCCTTGTGGCACACGCATAACTTCAGTAAACATATCTAGAGCAGAAGTTAGACTCTGAGGTAGAACTTCATCTAGATTTTGTGATAATAGTTCAAATAGATCAATCTTATTACGCTCAAACTTATAACGATTTAGACGACCATTTTCATCACAAAGTAATTTCTTTAGCTCATCATGTAGAGCGGCTTCATAATCATAATCGGCGGCCGCGAACTCAGCGGGGACTTTACGTCCGAATACGCCATTCATTAAAACTTTTAGATCATTATTCATAAGTCCGCACCTCCTTATTATAGACTTATAATCTGATACTTAACGCCTTTTTCGCCGTTAGGTACAGTATAGAATTTTACAACTTTAGCATAAATACCAGAATTAGGTTTAGTAGCAGTAATCTTGGGAACTGCTTTTGCATAAGCTTCAGTAGCAGCTACACCGGGTACTACATATAGAGGAGTAGTATCAATAGCTTCTAGTGCAGTAAATAGAACTTCATCAGAAGTCTTTTCACTACCAGTAGTAGTTACAGCGGCAAATTCAGTATCGTCATATTGTAGACAATTTGTAGTTACAGTATCGCCAATACCAAATAATCCAACACGAGGATAATCGCCAGCGATTTTACGTCCAAAGGTCTTTAAACCATAATGGAAAATATCATATTCTTTTTCTGTGGTATATACAATACCAATTGGTTTATCAGTTGCGGCAGCAGGGGCGTTAATAGCACCAGCAGCTTTGTCGCCAACAACCCACATACCGTTTTCACAAGGATGTTCCTTAGTAAATGCCTCTCCGAGAGGAGTTTGAGATACAACCATACCAGTCTTAGGGAACGCTACTTGATTTAGTTCTAGACTAGCATATTGTTCACATGGAAATCTTTTCATGCTCATAATTTATTCCCTCCTAATTATTTCTTATACTTTTCAATAAGTAAAGCGAAAGAAGATCTATTATCAGGTTCTGGTAGGGGTACTTTCTTAGTTTCCTCTTTACCAGTCATTTGCTTGTTGGCAAAAGCAATAGCTAATTTACCTTCTAGCTCGTCATATGAGAAGTCATTAATCCTGGCTCTAATTGGGTTAATTTCTTCTTCTTCCAAAAGTTTTTCATAATTTTCAATTAAATTATTTTTCTTTTCCACAGCAATATTATTTAATTGTGCTTCATAGTTAGATACAGTAGCTTGTAATTGTGCGTTTTGAGCGCGAAGGCTTTCAAGTTCTGTATTGGTAGCTTCCACGCTTGCTTCTAGTTCTTGAATGCGAGCATTCGCCGCGTCAAATTGTTGTTGTAGCGCACTATTGGCGTTATGTAAATCTGTACATTGCTGCTGTAGGGCTTCAAATTCGACGTTATTGTTTTCTTCCGCGGCTGGCTCTTGTTGTTCGGGCTCAGTAACTACTGGCTCTGCAACTGTGGAGGGCTCTGCCGCAGGTTCTTGAAACGTGGCAGGTTCTTGTCCCTGCACGTTATTCTCTAAATTATCCATCTGTACTTCTCCTCCTTTTATATTTTTTTCAGCCTCTTCAACCAATGCTTTTAATTCAAATAAAAGTGAAGAGAACTTTTCATATTGTGATTCATATTTATCTTCATTCGCAGAAAAGAATGAAGAAGCTGAAAAGCAGGGTTCGTGACTCCCAATCACACATAAACCTCGCATATCACCTTTTGTATAAACGAAGTATTCTTCTCCATCAAAGTTGGCCCAATCTCCCACGATTGTTTCTGGCTTTAATTCCATACTTTGATGCTGTCCAATAATTTTTTTAGCTTCATCATAATAGCCAGTAAATAAGACAACAGAAAAGACAGCATAATCTCTTGTAATACCATCGCTATCTTTTAATGGCTTCCATCCTATAAAATCTTCAATATACCCGTAGCCATTGGCTAATAGCGGGCCGGTATGTGAAGCCCATGCTTCTGTTTCTGGATCAAAGAAGCCTACTACTGGAGTATCTCCATGAGTCGCGGATTCTATTAAATAATTTGCATATTCATCAGTAATATATGAGCCATTACGATTTTTATATTTATAGAATACCCCAACTTGTAAGCGATTACCATTTTCTTCTTTTCCATCAAGAGCAATTTCTTGGACAGGAGAATCAAGAATTATAGTATCAAAATAAATAGGTATCTTTCTTTCCATAATTATTCTCCTTAACCTGCGGCCGCGATATTGGCCTGGGTCTTTTCAGATTTTTGTTCATCAGGAAGTTCTGGACGTCCTCCTGTATTATTTATGTTGCCACTTGACTACCCACTATTACTTTTTTGCGCGGATGAGCTAGTTTTTTCTTCTCCCGCTACTACATTTCCAGAAGTAGTATATGAAGATTGTAGTGGTATCATCTTTTCTGACATCTTTAAGAAATCATTTTCAAAATCCATTAAACTTAATTGACTCATTTGCTTAATTCCCATAGCCACACCCGCAAACATTTTAGAATATCCATATTGCGCGCCACGGAAATAAGCAGTTTGTAAATCTTGTCTGTTAAAAGCAGTTGTCGGTAAAATTTCAAAATCAAATGTTAATCCCTTGCGCGAAAAAATATTATTTAAATGATATTTAATCCATGTTTCATATACATTTAAATAACCCGTCATTAAACTTTCATCTTTTTTAATCATATAAGCCAATGAGGAACTCCCATCTGGATTAAATAATATATTACCTCGTCCTAGGGCATCCCAAGCATTTTTACGATACTTTTCAATACGGTCAGCAGACTAAGAAGCCGCGCTTGTTTCTTGTAAACTCTCTAATTCAGTATCACCAAATGTAGTTAATACATCAACTGTGTCTATATCTCCTAACATACTAGCAACACTAGCATGCATTTCTGCCGCTTCATCTAGCTAGAATACAAGTTCACCATCTTTATCTACTGGTAACTATTGAATTAATAATTTATATAATTCATTTTCATCACGCTTTTCCTCGCGACCAATAGCATCATCTAATTTTTTTAAGGCTGGAATACTAGCAATTAAAAGTGGAGTCTAATCATTTGGAAAACAGAAACAAATGCCTCCTCCGCCCGCACCAATCATTACCCAGGGATCTGTCTTTTTCTTTGAACGAATCCATTCTATCCAAGCGCGTCTTACATCTTCTGGAAAAGAATTGATTACTTCTTCGCGCACAGCAGAATCAGTAAAACGTTCAAAATATAGAAGATTAAGTTCAAGTATATTTAAATTATTAAAATCCTTAAAGCGTGTACGACAAAACTCTACTGGTAAGTCTTGAATGACGGGCTTATTATTTTCTATTCTCAGTATACCATAATAAATACCATTTTTAAGCCATTCAGTAGTAATATTAGCAAAAGTATTTGGGACATCTAATTTATCAACAAAATCGCAAGCATTATAAAATGCCTTTATAATTTGTGTCTTCGATCCTTTGCCTCCTTCAAAATTAGGAATTATAACAGTATCATAAAGTGGCAGATGCGCGAGAAAATCAATATTACTTCTATACTCACTATTGGTTCTATAAAAATATTTAGATAATGCACGTAAAGCAACTATATCTCCATTACGAATTATTTCATAAATTTCTTCTAATGTAAAATCACGAGCTACTGGATCACGAGAACTTATACGCCATCCTCTATAATCATAACTACGGTCGGAGAGAGGCGCACGAGGAATTGATGCTACCTTTCTTTTAAATGTGACAAAATCATAAGGCTATCTTTTTTTATTTTCTTCCACTTAACTCACCCCCTTTTTCTTGGAGTAAAAAATGTATACTAAGAAAAATCACGTTTGTTCTTTTTCTTTAAAGCTAAATCTTCATAATATTTTACACGATATAGTCCATATTCAAGCGCAGAAAAACGGTCCTTTTCTAATGAATGAGAAATGCGTTCAACTTTAAATTGATTCTAAATTCCAGTTGGTTTTAGCCGCAAGTTATTTAATTCGTCCATTAAACGAGAAGTCATTTCATATGGCATTAAATAAATACGTCTATCAATTGGAGTCATTTTTTGACCGCGCTTTGTCTATAATAGTCTATCCCTTACAATACGTTCGTGTGCTAAGAAAGAGACAGAGCCATTATTTATCTAGGTAAAAAAATTGGAATTGATTGCGTCATCATTAGATGAGCCCGCTTTTATATCATATATAATTGCGTTATATTCAGGCCAAGGAGCTTCTCCCTCATTTTTCTTTTCAGGAGGTAAATGATGGTCGTTATTAAATGCGTAATATGAAGGAAATTGTTCTCCTGTTTTTGCATCAAAAGAAGGAACAACCATGGCATCTAATAATCCAATACCAGGGCCGTTGCCGTCAATAACAATTTCTTTTGGATTATATAATTGTATTAGCTTTTTTAAACGAGGGGCTTGTTCGGTTATATAGTTAGCTCCATGAATAACTTCTGTATAAACAATATTTTTTCTAAACCCATTATCATTAGGAATAACTTTAATAACTATTACAGCGGTATTAGCAGAATATCTAGCTACGTCAACCCCTATCACATAAAATGTCTTCGGATTAGCAGGATTCTACTATGCTTTCCGCTCACATTTTAATAAAGTTCTTCTTTTATTTAATCTTCTTGAATCTAACCAAGCATCTTTATTATTTCCAGTCCAAATAGATAAAGATTCACGCGCAAAACTCTCTTCATTCATTGTAGAGGAATTACGCTGATCTTCCATCATTTTCTTATTTATAATACCATAATATAATGGAACTTCATATGAAAGGCCCCATACAAAATAATCTTCTGGATGGAGAATAGCATTAATAGTACATTCAATAAGTTTACCATACATAAATACAATACGTTCGCGCGCGGTTGTTATGAAGGTTTGAGTTGATACGGGTTCTTCTGGATTTAAGGTTCCGTCAACTTCGCGGCGAGGTACGTTCATTTGAGGCAATAAAACTTCATTATAGTCTTCTTCTTCAATTGTCGCAGCTTCTTCTAAAATGCCCGCAGTCGCGCGAAGACCACGACTTGTATCTTTTGATACAACTGTTATACTGCTACCATTTTTAAAATGTAATTCATAATAGTTGCCACTTTTCTTTTGTCCAGTCTTTCCATCGTCTTGCTAAGTTGTAAGTTCACGACGCAAAATAGGCCAATGCTTGAAAAATTCTTCAAACTTGGCTTCTGCGGTTTTAATAACCGTGCCCTTAATATCTGAAGCAATAAATATGTTAGAGTTAGGTAGTAGAATTGCTTTTACCAACGCGCTTAAATAAGCGGTAAATGATTTTGATGTCGCGCGCGTGGCCGTCCAAAAATGATAACGATAACGCATACTTGCGCGCAGCGCTATGCGTTGAAAAGGCTATAAATGCCAATGTTTAGCATCTTCTGTATCTTGAAGTGTATCTAACATTAAGTCTGGATAAAGTATCCATAAATTTAAATATTTTGTAAAAAGTTCTTGATTCGCATCTAAAAAGTCCTTTGTTAAAACTACGCCTTTCTCAATAGGGATACCATCACGTAGTACGACTTCCTAATAATCATTCATCGTACCCTCCCCCTTGTAATTCAACCGCGAGCTCATCTTCATCTTCATATTCAACATCAGCGGTTTCATCAAACTCAACTTTTTCGTTTTCAATTTGTTCAAGGCGTTCAGTCATATTATATTGGTCGCGCTTTGATTCAACCTATTCCGCAAAATTACCCTCATTAATAACAAGGCGCTTTAAATAATTTTGAATATTCTCCATCATAAAGTCAATAGAATCTTGCGGTTCAGTATGCCATTTTGGATGCCACCCTTTCTTGCCATAATAGACCATAAGCTCTCCAATAGATTCAAAATCTGCCGCGTTTTTCGCATTGGAGGCTTCAAAGTGTGCCATTTTAATAATATTGTCACGGGCGTCCATTAATTTTTTAACATCCTATCCACTACGCAGTCCATTCTTAATTTGTAATTCTGTTTCGCATAGATCGCGCGCGTAATGCTTTAAAATTGGCGTTGATACATTCTATGTGGCTACAATTGCATTATAAAAATCTTCCAAAAATAAAAGCTCTTCTTTTGTATAGGTTGGCGCCCATTCCTTTTTAAGCCGCCGCAATTTAGCCTCATTTAAAACTTCAATTTCCTCATCAATTATGCCTTCTTCGCGCGCGAGGCGCCAACGTTCATTTTCATCGGCCCATTGAAGCGCGGCATAATGGTCATCAAATAATAGGTTAAAGTAGGCCGATAATGTATGCTCTTTATGTGTCTTATAAAGCGATGTCCATTTATTTAGGTCAAATGGAATGTCTAAGTAACGACAAAGTCTATCAACTTCTCCTAAATTTTCCTAATCAATCATGCGTTCAAGGCACTAAGTGCAAATAAGAGAACGATGGCCGGGAAAGAAGTTAGATGGAGTTCGCGCGAATTGAATTTCAGGCTTTTCCTCCTTGCATTTCAGACATTTGCGTTTCTTTACTTCTTCTGTCATTTAATCCTTGCCCTCCTTTTTCTATTCTACGTTTTTTCTCGCACTCTTTACAATTAGAAGAAAGTCCATCTTTGCGGCTACGATTGCGCACAAAGAATAAGGGCGAAGCGGGTAAAGTGCGTCCGCAGGCTTTGCATACTTTTCTCTAATCAAGTGGAGTATCTATTAGAGAGTGATATTTCTAGGCGGCAAGTGCTATTTTTTCTGGGATTTCTTTTGATAAAATTGTACATAAATGATTTTCATTATATTTAAGCCCATACTTAATTTGTAAGTTTTCTACAATTTCAATATAGGGCATTTTCTCAATTTTTCTATCTAATATATACTACCTAACTTCTGTTAGGTCTGCCATATCGCGATAGCGCTCAAAATCAAAAATTAGAGTGCGGCCGTAGGTATCAAGTTTTTCATAAACCTAATCATACAGCATATCGTAATTATTAATAAGGGCGCGAACGTGTTTTGGATCCTCCCAGTTAAAGGTGTGGCGGCGTATCATCCACTTAACTTCTATATTTCCCTAATCATCTACCCGGGTCTCATAGTCCTCTATGTTTTTGGATATAGTGCGTAGTGATTCTTCAACACGGCGTTGCCATTCTTCATATGAAATCCAATAGAAAGAGTCGCAAGTCCAATCGTAGAAAGCGGGGTGCGGGTGGTCCATATTTTGGAAATGAAGAGTGGGTTTATAGGCATCGCGCAAATAGTATTGATGACGCCGCACATCAATTAGCATATGTTCTAGTTGGTATAGGCGATAGCTATCATCTAAAATTGTTGTAGTTTCGTCTGGTGGTACGCGCCCCTTATTAACTGCGACGACATGTTCTAGGTGGTCAATACATTCCCAAATTTGCTACATGCCGGGAATATCACCGTCGCCAATATCAATAAGTTCGCCTGTTTTTTTATCGTATTTTGGGCGCTTAATTTCTTGCTTTTTCTTTGTATAAACTTGGCGTGTATTTGAAGGTTTAAGTGATTGTTGGTCCGCCATTGGATTTTCAAGCATTTCATCCAATGATAAAAGTTTATCGTCCATGCGCTTGTAGCTGCCGTAGCGCTTGTTGCCGTCGGTAGTTTCACCACGCTAAACTGCGTTTAAACCATTCTCATCTTTACCATATAAAATATATGAACCCATCTATTCAAGTTCGGTTTCGGTTGGATCGGTATCTAATGTATCTAATATATCTTTAACAGCTTGAACACGGTCAATATCGCGTTCAACGCTATAATCTAATGAGTATTTTTTCTTCAATAAAGTCACCTCCGGGGCATTGGTTCCCCAACTACTTATATTATAACATATTGAATAACTGGGTGTCAAGTATTTGGGGGATAGTTCAAAATTTTTCGGGTGAGAGATGATTGGGACGGGGCCTATTGTTCGGATTTGTCGTTTTTGGTTTTCCCGTATACATGCCCCCGGTACTGGCGTCCTATTTTTGTGCAGGTCGTACAGAAAAGCGCTGGCTTTTTGTGCACTATGCCGAACCTTCAAATTTTCCCGCGAAAAAGCGAAAAAAGGGCTTGCAATTCCCGCGGGGTGTGGTATAATACAGATGTTCCCGGGAGGACGGGCAGCCAGCGACGATATGAGCGGGCCGATACCTGCGGGATACACCATAACTATATTATAGGAGGGATTCACCATGTTGAAATCTAAGGAAAAGGGCTATTGTCAAAAGACTCTGACCGAGCTGGAGCTTGCAATGGAAGCACGTTATGAGCTGGAGCGTGAAAAGGGCTCGACCGCTGAACGTTTCGACGTTTCCGCGAAAGGCATCGAGGTGCGGGTGCGCCACCATGTTCAGACCCGCGGCATCTCCAGCAAAGCCGATTTTCGCGCAAGAGCGGAAGGAAAAGCTGACGGTTACCTGTTCATCAATGGCAAGCGTTACGCCTATGATGTAAAGACAGGTGGCACGGTCGGGAAGCCCCAGCAGGATGGGAGCTGGGATGAAAGCGACATCCTGCCGTCCGCTCCATACGTCATCTTTCCTATCATTGACATCATCAAAACGGATGACGACATCCTTGATGAAAGCGTGATTTTCACGCGGAAGCAGTGGCTGGAGCTGTGCGCCAACTGTTCACGGAAAGGACTGGCTGGCACCTTCCACGTGACCGGAAGGTCTCCCGTGATTGCCTTCCAGCCGACCCCGTTGAATAAGCTCCGCCGCATGGTAGAGGAAATGCTTAACAACGGCGATGGCTGGGTCCTGCGTGACTATGAAGCCACCTAACAGGAACAGCGGGGGCAGGGCGCGAGCCCTGCCCCAGCAAAAGAATGGAGGAAAGACCCATGAAGTATGAAGTCATTTTCAACCCTGTGCGCAAGCTGTATTGCGTATGGGGAGTCGGCACCCGTGGTGCCGAGCTGGTAAAGACTTTCAAGACTGAAAGCGCCGCAAAACGCTGGATAGTAAGCAAGGGCTGAAAAGCCCTTGCAAGCAAGACAAGCTGAAAGAGGAGGAAAACAAAATGACCACCATTATCGTAACTTTTAACCTGGACGAGACCGCGACCATTCTATGGGCTGACGCTGAAAACACCTATATTCGCCGCACGACCCACGCAATCGATGCTATGAAATGGATGGCAAAACAGGGGCTGGAGTTTACATGGACGAAAACAGAAGATGGACTGGAGCAGGCAATTTGGGAAAAGGCGCAATGAGCGCCTTTTCTTTTTATATGTCAGGCATCTAAACTTAGATGCATGGCATCTAAATTTAGATGTTGAACATCTAAATTTAGATGTTGGACATCTAAATAATCCCCTTGACAGCATAAATGCTATGTGCTATAATGGTACCATCAAGAAGGGATAGAATCCCAAGAGGAGGTATTTCCATGTCTACTATCACCGCTCGTGACTTCGCGCGTCCCGTCGTCGTCCTGCCCAACCGTAAAGCCGTTATTCGTGCGCTGGCAGCTGGGCGTACTGTATGGTGCGCTGAAACTGGTGAAGGCTGGCAGCTGGGAGAGGGCTGGGATCGGGCCTCTCTTAGCTTTACCTTTCCCGGTTCTTCTTTGAACCGCGCTCGGCACCTTGCCAGTCATATCTTTGCCGAAGAAGAGCGAAAAAATTTCTTCTTCGGGAGCGGCGTAAAATAATACGCCCTTCATAACTTAGATGTCAAACATCTAAATTCCATTATTGACAACTTAAATTTTTCATGTTATAATTAGGTATCAAATGAAGGAGGAAGGAACCATGAACGTCTATTCCAAGTATTGCCACATCGAAATGAACATGCGCAAGGGACAGGTTTACAGCGCGCGGATGTACACCGCGATTGAAACGAAAGCAGGCGAAAAAGAGTACTGGAAAACACTGACAGCAGCTGAAGCTGGACGCGCGATGCGCAAGCTGCAGAAAGCGACAGGCATTAAGCCAACAATCGGATACAACATGTTTGATGCAAGCCTTACCAATAAAGAGATTATCTATTACTGGGAGAAATAATTCTCCCTTCAGTATTTAGATGTTCAACATCTAAATAATACTATTGCTTTTTTTAATAATCTATGTTATAATAGACCCATCAAAGAAAGGGAGGCAAGACAATGATTAAAGTAATCGAACAGGTTATGAACCTTAAAGAATCCGAAGGGCTTACCATTAAAAACTATCAGTCTATCAATTATAAATCCGGATGGCAAGTAGCCGATTATGGTGTGAAATGTTATAACATACAAGAAGCAATTATTACAATTGCAAAATATAAAGGTACTTGCGGCGTATGGTTGGAAAATGGTATATACTATATTGACCATAGTTTCCGCGTGAATACCAAAAAAGAAGCACTTGCAATCGGACGCGTAAATAACCAAATTTCAATTTTGAAATGGAAAAATAAATCTTTGGTTTACTGCTAAGCAGTAATCCCAAAACTTAGATGTTAGACATCTATATTTTAATATTGACATTTTATTAAAAATATGTTACAATTTTATTGAAAGAAAGGAGAGGAAAAACATGACAATCGTAATTATCGGATTCTGGGCGTTGATTTCCTTCTTGTATCTCCATCACGTAATTTCAGAGCGCTAAGCGCTCTGAATAATTTAGATGTTGAACATCTAAAATCTCCTATTGACAACCGCGCCTTATCATGTTATAATAAGGTATCAAAAGAAAGAAAGGAAGGAATTTCAAAATGAAACAATATTATTGGATGCATAAGGAACATGGTTATCTTGTCCCGGAATCTAACCTCTATGAAGATGCGGTTGCCATGGAGCTGGACGATATTACAGATCCTACCAGCGTTGAGTATCTCAATTTCAGTTTGTATTATCACAAAACGCACTTGTTGGTTTTATAAACCAACTTCCCGAAACTTAGATGTTTGACATCTAAATTCAACTATTGACAATTTCATTTTTATTTAGTATAATTTACTTGTAAAAAAGAACGGGAGAAGAATCCCGAAACTAAGGAGGAAATGGGCATGACTATTAAGAAGGAAAAAAACTTAAAAGAATTTGAATTTTGGGGACCCGCGCAGCGAATTGCCGATCTTTTACTGAATGAAGAATTTGATGCAATCGAGCAACACCTTGAAGAGCTTTATCCGGAAGGAATTGGAGAAACAGAACTTAATGACTTGTTTGCATATTATACAGATTTCGTTTTGGAAATTATTGGAAAAACCGAAGAAGAAATTCTCGCGCGGGATAGTTAAACCTACCCCGTACAGATTTGGGAAGAATTTTGCCTCATCATAGAATGAGGCAAAAAGGTTTTAGATGTTGAACATCTAAAATATACTATTGACATTTTTATTTCTTTCATATATAATATAATTGTTCTAAGGAACAAAAGAGTGAAGGAGAGAAAATCATGAGAAAGTTTGAAGTTGGTAAAGTATATTTGCGTCCCGGTTTGTTTATTCCTTCCTTTTGGGTAAAAATCATTGAACGCACCGAAGAAACTATTACCTTTGAAGAGCTGGAATATCCCAGCAGCTCAATAGAATATTCTGTTGAACATGACGAAGCTGGAAATGAAGTCGTGAAAGCATGGGAATACTATAATGAAATTGGATACATGAGGGCATAAGCCCTCTTTTTATTTTAGATGTTGAACATCTAAAATAAACTATTGACTTCAATTTCATTTTATGTTATACTGTACACGTCAAAAGGAAGAAGGGAGGGTTGAAAATGGAAACTCCACCCGGTTAGAGTAAGCCAGTCTTGTAAGGGGCTTTACAAGAGCGGCAATATTACGCGAGCGTCCCGCCGCGTTGCAGCCTTCGGCAAGCTGGACGTATGTAATTTGGCCGAGCTGGATAAGTGCGCAATTATCCAGCTTTTTTCTTTTAGATGTTCAACATCTAAATCTCACTCTTGACTTTTCTCTTTCTCTATGGTATACTTATCTCAGAAAAAAGAAAGGAGTTGCTACCATGGAAATGTCCCATCACTGCCAGTATGAGCGCGCGAACCGCGTGCAGCATATCATCAACGAGATCGGTTTAGGACAAATTGTCAAAGAGAAATTCACCCACAGCTGCTATACCTGCATCACAGATACTGGTATCACCATCATCAAAAGCGCTGACAAGCTGACAATTGTGACCATGTATGTCACCACCTATCGCGAGCTGGTAGCAGTATATGAAGGAACGAAAAAAATTCCTTCATATCTCAAAAAGAAAGTTGACCGCAATCAAACTTTTTTCACTCACGAAGGAAAAACAATTTGGGCATAATGCCCAAATTTATGTTTTAGATGTTAAACATCTAAAACATAGCCTTGACTTATTAAATATTTTATGCTATAATCTTATTGTAAAAAGAAAGGGGTTGAGCAGAATGTACGAAGATTTGTGCGAACAGGGCTTTGATTTTGGTTTTGTAAAATTCATGGAAGAAATGTATGGTGATGATCGCCCTTCCATGCTGATAATCAACAAAATGCATCTGGCCTATCTCAGAGGACATAACGCCGGAATATACTTAGGTCTTAAATTCGGACGAGAAGAAGGGTATGAGAGCGGTGTAGCAGTCGCGCATCTTGGGATTGAATAACGCGGGGAACCGCGTTATTTTTCTTTTAGATGTTAAACATCTAAATCTAATTCTTGACCTTTTACAAAATTCATGATATACTATTCACGTAATCAAGGGAAGGAAAACCCACCAAACCAGAGAGGAAGATTTGAAACTATGAAGAACGCTACTATCAAGACCATCTATGCTATCCTGACTGGCGAGAACACCAACGAAGCCGACAAGCTGACCTGCATCCGCGAGCTGGAAGATGAGTTTGCTAAGGCCGCAGAAAAGGCGTCTGCGAAGCAGGATACCTACGACACGATGCGCGTCGTGGTATTGAACATTCTGAATGACAAGCCTATGACGGTCGCGGAAATCTTCACCGCGGGCGAAGGTGATTGGCCCGAAGGCACCACGAAGAACAAGATTTCTTACGGCCTGACCCACTACTGGGAAAATGAAGTCGTTAAAATTCAGGGCAAGGTAAACGAATACCGCCGGAAGTAATTTTTAACCGCCCTTCGGGGTGGTTTTCTTTTATTTTAGAAATTAGATGTTAAACATCTAACTTTAAAACTTGACATTTCATTCTTAAAATGATATAATTTATTTGTAAAAAAGATAGGGAATTAAATTCCCGGAAGGAGACAGATATGTACGTTTTAACCACTATGTATGATGATGGATTTACTAAGGCAGAAACTTGCAATGATATTACAGAAGTATTTAGCGCCGCCGCGATTTACCTTCAAGACAGAGAATGCACAGGCGTTCTTTGCTTAGACCTTGAAACAAAAGAATTTATCATTGACTTCACGCGGCGTTAATGCCGCGCTTATTGTTTTAGATGTTAAACATCTAAAACTTATTATTGACTTTTTTATTATAATATGTTAATATATACTCGTAAATTGAAAAAGGAAGGCGATGCCAATATGGAAATTAGATTGGCAACTATCAACGATATGGAAGAAATTAGAACCATTGACACCAATATCCCATATATTTCCTCTTTACTCTTAATGGGAGATATTCAAGCTGGACGCCTATATATTGGGGTAGAAGCTGATAAAATTGTTTCCACTTGCGCCGCTGTTCCTGAACCTTATTATAATTATACCGCGATGAAGCGATTGTATGTTGATCCAAATTACCGTGGCAAGGGATACGCCCAGCAAATGATTGAACACATCAGCGATCAATATAATGAAGAAAAAATCGGCGCGACCCCATGGATTACTAATGGAGCAATGCGGCATACATTAGAAAAAGAAGGGTTCACGCTTGAATATATTTTCAATGAGAAATGGTGTTTTTATTCTAAGCAAGTCTAAGGACTTGCTTTTATATTTAAATGTTAAACATCTAATTATAAATATTGACTTTTTAATACTATTATGTTAATATATAATTGTTCCAAGGGTATAAAGAAAGGAGAGAAAAATATGAGCTTATGGGCACCACAATATCCACATTCTGAAAATTATTCTCCCGCAAAACTTGACGCGCACTTCCCTGGCTTATACTTTTTAGGAAAGCATGAGATTTGGAATGGAAAAGATATATATATAATAAAAGTAGGAGAAGCATCTGACATAGGAAAAAGGATGAAAAGTTATTTGTCACATTCTCCATTTTTTTGTGATGTTTGTTATGTATTTAATACAAGTAAATACAATGAAAAAACCAGAAAAGATTTTGAACTAAATTGCCATTTATATACCGGTATAAATACCCTTGCTACCGCCGCAGGTTCACAAGAATGGTTTTTTGTTACAAAAGAACAATATGAATATTTTTGTAAATGTTTTTCTGACCCCGATGCTTTTTATACAGTATGCGTAAAAGGCCGTGAAATGGCAAGGCGTAAAAGTGTAATTGCTCTTAACTAATAGAGCAATTATATTTAGATGTTAAACATCTAATAATTATAATTGACAATTTCATTTTCTTATGCTATAATCCTATTGTAAGAACGAAAGGGAAAGGAAAATCCCAAAAACCAGAAAGGAAACTAAAATGGAAAATAATAAAAACAATACTCGCGGTGGCATCGGATTCTGCGGACTTCTGACGATTGCTTTTATTATCCTTAAATTGTGCAACGTCATTACATGGTCGTGGCTTTGGGTTCTGTCCCCGCTTTGGATTAGCTTTATCCTCATCGTTTTGATTCTTCTGATTACTTTGTTATGGGCAAGCCGTTAAGGCTTCCCAATCTATTTAGATGTTAAACATCTAAATTCTTCCCTTGACTTCTTCATCATTCTATGATATACTATACCCATCAAAGGAAAGGACGGGACGAACGATGAAAACGATTTGGTTTGACATGGACGGCACTTTGGGCAATCTGTACGCGGTTGAAGGTTGGCTTTCTATGCTCCGCACCTATGACCCCACACCCTACGCAGAAGCTGAAGTCATGCTGAATATGAGCCTGCTCGCGCGCTATCTAAATCGCTTGCAGGAAGCTGGATACCAGATTGGAATTATCAGCTGGCTTTCCAAGTGCCCCACCCCGGAATATGATGAAGCTGTAACCGCGGCGAAGCTGGTATGGCTGAAAAAGCACCTGCGGTCGGTAAGCTGGGACGCCATCCGCATTGTGGCCTATGGTACGCCTAAATCTTCCTTCATGAAAAATGAGGATGATATTCTGTTTGACGATGAAGCGCCGAACCGTGAAGAATGGAAGGGCGAAGCGTATGAACCTAACCAAATTTTGGAAGTTCTGAAAGGACTTTTGAAGGGTGAGTAATCACCCTTTATTGTTTAGATGTTAAACATCTAAAATTAACTATTGACTTTTCTTTTATAATATGATAATATACTTACGAAAGGAAGGGAAGTAAAATGATTAAGGTAACAGTTGAAATCCAGTATTATCCAATCTATGAAGCATATAGTCGTGCGCGTGGTATCTTGTTCCATCTTTTTGGTGGCGGTTGGCGTAGAAGTTATACCGACAAAATCACCGGCAAAGAAATGATGGAGTATAGAGTATGGGGAAAAGACGTGGAATTTTTACGCCTCATGTGCGCCGAATTGCCATTTTAATGGCAATTTATGATTATAGATGTTAAACATCTAAAAATAAAACTTGTATTTTATTTTATTTTATGATATAATAATCCCGTAAGAAAGAGAGAAGGAAAACTCCTAAAAACCAGAAAGGATAAAAATATGTTGTATGTAGTTATCCATCATTATTCTTTTGAAGAAGATGCAGACGCGAACGATTATCTGATTGGGGTTTTTGATACCCCGGAGGCCGCATTTCAAGCGCGAGAAGAATATTTTTCAAATTATTCAGAAATTCAAAATGGCATTCACTCTATTTCTATTACCCCAGTAAAACTTAATACATATAATGATGATCTTGAATGTAATGTCCCTTGGTTAAATTGTAATAATGAATGGGAGGAAGAGGAGATTTAATCTCCTCTTTTAATTTTAGATGTTTAACATCTAAATTCAATCTTGACATTTTATTATCTTCATGATATACTATATCCATAGGTGAAGGAAAACACCACAAACCAGAAAGGCACCCGTATGGCTTATATGGTATTCGATACTGAAACGACTTCTCTCGACAAGCCCTTCTGCTATGATGTAGGGTATTCTATTTTCAATGATGAAATTGATGTACCTCTCACGCGCCGTCATTTCATCGTCGAACAAGTTTGGCACAACTTACCGCTATTTGAGAGTGCTTACTACAAAGAAAAGCGCCCTTTATATATCGGCCTAATGCGGTCTAAAAAGGCCGTCATGGACAAATGGGGCTATATTATGCGAACAATTCGGCGTGATATTGTTCAATATGAAGTGACCGATGCTTACGCCTATAACAGCGATTTTGACGACAAAGTTTTTACTTTTAATTGTGACTGGTTCAAATGTAATAATCCTTTGGAAGATATTCCTATTCATGACATTTGGGGCTATGCTTCCGAATTTATCACAAGCACACAAGCATATAAAGACTTCTGCGAAGAACACCAGTATTTTACAGATAGCGGAAACTATAAAGCAAGCGCCGAAATTGTATACAGATACCTTACAAAAGATAATGACTTTGAAGAAGCGCACATGGGCGCGTATGATGTGGATATTGAAAGTAAAATTTTGGAAGCTTGTGTTGGTATAGGGGCAGAATATGGTAAAGATTACAAAGTTGTAAAAATCTTACAACGTCCGCGCCTTACGCCTTACACCGTGAAAGTCAATGGAAAAATTATCCATCAAGGCGAATACGTAAAAAAATATGCGCGTGACGGATTGTATAGCTTTACAGAAATGGGAGAATAATCTCCCATTTCTTTCCAATTTTTGTTTTAGATGTTAAACATCTAAATCCAATGCTTGACCTTTTCTTAAAGTTATGCTATACTATAATCGTTCCAAGGGAGAGAGTAGTAGAAAGTGAACTAATGGTCAGCCCATAGGGAACTGAATCGTGAAATTTCTCTTGGAAAACCTCTTGACATTAAGCACAAACTGTGCTATAATGAATACATGAAAAGGACAAGGAAAAGTCCTAAAAACCAGAAAGGAAAGTATATGAAGAAGAACACCATGATCACCATCGCCGCTTACATCAAGAACGTTCCCGAACTCGCCACCGAATATGCCGAACTCCAAGCCGAACTGGACAAGAACGCCGAAAAGGCCCAGGCCAACCGCGATCTGTACGCCGCCGCGCATGACGTGGTAATCAACGCCCTGTCCGACAAGCCCGTGACGCTTGCAGAACTGTGGGAAACCGTAAAGAACACCGTTCCCGAAGGAATGAGCAAGAGCAAGGTACAGTATGCTCTGCGCGAACTGTGGGCCGCCGAAGTCGTTAAGATTGAAGGCAAGGTCAACGAATACAAGAGAGCGTAAGCCCTCTTTTTTCTTAGCTTCTTTTAGATGTTTAACATCTAATTTATTCTGTTGACATTTCATTTTCAATATGATATACTTTATTCGTAAAGAAAAAGGAGAAGGAAAACTTCTAAAAACCAGAAAGGGAATGAAAATGACGATTTACAAGGTGGTTCGTGGAAGTTCTTACAATGATAATGAGGAAGAAATTTTTTTCACTTCCCGGGATAAAGCAATTGGGTATATTATCGGACGTTATGCAGAAAGCAAAGAAAAACCCCGTGGAAGAGAGAAGCGGCCCGACTGGTGGAATGGAAGTTTTTGTTATACCGCAGAAAAACTATTTAATCTTAGAAATTGGAATAAATATTATTACTTAATGAACTGCGGTTTTTTCTATATTGAAGCAATCAATGTATTATAAGGGCATTGGCCCTTATAATATTTAGATGTTAAACATCTAATTTCATTTTCACATAATTATACAAAATTCTGTATAAAAATTTTTTCAAATTATCCCGAAAAAATACTTGACAATTTTCTAAAATTATGTTATACTCTATATGAAAAGTGAAGGAAAACACCAAACCAGAAAGAAGGATGAAAAATGGGTAAAGAAGCAAGCCGTAATGAAATGAAAAACGAACTCCTGTCCACCATTCAGCCCATTCTGTCCGCCCAGCTAAACTCTGATGTTTTGCGCGTGGGCCCCAGCGAAATTGCCATTCCAGGTGTAGACGCAGATGGAAATGAATTTTTCTATCTGGTAAAGATTTCCATTCCTCGTGGTTCACGGGATGGCAATGGTAGCTATGATGCTTATGACGGGTATGCCGAAGCAGAAGTATATGAAGCAACCTTAAAAACTCGCGAAGCCGAGAAGGCCGCGAAAGAAGCAAAAAAAGCCGCCGCCGAAAAAGAAAAGGAACGCAAGCGCGAAGCAAAGAAAGTTGTAAAAGAACTAAATGAAAAGGGACTGAAAGGAATGATTAAGAGCGCGGAATAACCGCGCTTTTCCTTTTTAGATGTTAAACATCTAAATATAAAAGACCCTTACGGGTCAAAGGCATAATCAACAATGACGGGCTTATTATCTTTCCATCCATAGTTGTGATAGTGTAAATCGCAAGCAACGTTACAAATATATTCAAATTCATCTCCCGTAAGAGCCTTGGCAAAATCTCTATGACTTCCAATATTCTTAATGCGTGGCATAATATAGAAAGTGATATTATGAGAAACTACCGGAGTAATTTTAGCAAACAGATAAGCATAGCCGTCTTTTTCTGCCTGTGCATACTTGCGCACTTCATCCGGGCAATTTCCTGCCCAGCAATCTTCGTTATAATCATACTTAATAACATAATCCGCCCGAATCACCGCCCAGCGGGAAACGCCATTACGAACCTGTACCCGCTCATGCTTTTTATCGCAATAATTGAACAGCGCATCGGCCAGATCTTCGGGGTCATCCAGAAACTTTTCAATCACCGGGAAAATTTCTTCAAGGAACTTTTGAGCGCGTACAGTGTAATCAGTTTTCATTTTCATGACCCCTTTCTTTATTACGGTTACATTATAACATAAGATAACCGAAAAAGCAACCCCTTATTTTTAGATGTTAAACATCTAAAATCAATAGTTGACTTTTTCTTAAATCCATGATATACTTATACCGTAATCAAGAGAAGGAAAACTCTTAAAAACCAGAAGGGAAGTATGAATTATGCCTATGAACGCCACCGAAATGAAGAACGCCGCCCGCAACGCCACTATTTCTGCCATGCGTGATGCTCTGGAAGACCAGTCCGCTGTCCAGTTCGCGGATGCCTCCTGGGCTATTCTCCAGAACATTGAAGGTCAGGAAATCTGGTGCGAAGTAACCATTAAGACCAAGGCTTACAAGCCTACCAAGACCGCCGAAGCCTTCGATCCCTTTGAGGCCGCGGAAGCGTGGAAGGAAGAAAAGCGCATCAAGGCCGAAGAAAAGGCCGCGAAGGAAGCGGAAAAGGCCAAGAAAGTGGCCAAGGCAAAGGAAAAGAAGGAGGAGGAGTAATCCTCTCCTTTTTACTTAGATGTTTAACATCTAAAATATAATATTGACATTTCTTTTATTCTATGTTATACTCTATACATCAAAAGAAAGGAAGTGCTAAGTATGGTCGGATACTCTAATGGAACCATTCCCTTCAATCATGGTCAACTATGCCAGATGCTTCGCTCCGCAAATGATGAAGAACTGGCTAATATTCTCAATGATGTTAGCAAGGAGCAGGAACGGCGCAAGGCGGCAAAGAAAAACGAATATCTCAATAATATCCGCAAGGCTATTTCTGAAGCGATTAAAGCGGGATATAGTGTTGACTTCTATTACAATTCCGATTCCGAAGGTTCCGCCTTCTCCATTCACAGCAACAATGAATTTGTTTATGATATTGAATTATTCACCGACGATTAAGTGGCTTCAGCCACTTTCCTATTTTAGATGTTTAACATCTAAATCTAAGTGTTGACTTCTTTCTAAATTTATGATATTATATAATTGTTCCAAGGGAGAGGAAAAGAACAGCAAGCGCTACGATTCCTTAAAGGATAGTCATTAAAATGCGCAAGCAAAAACAAACCTCACTTGCAAGTCCTTTGGGATAATTTGGGAAAGTAGCTCAATTGGTCAGAGCTTGATCGCGTGAAGGGATAGAGCGATTGAATGCCCTTGATGTTGGTTCGACTCCAACCTTTCCCAATCGTAACAAAAACTTAACAAAATTTCTTCTTGACAAACTTCAAAATCCATGATATAATAAATGCGTAAATAAGAGAAGGAAAACTCTAAAAAACCAGAAAGGATTTAACCGCTATGAAGAAAACCTCTTACGAAGCCATTTACAACGCTCTGACCGCCATCAACTACGACAATGCCGAAGTCATGGAAGACCTCTGCAAGGAACTGAACCGCGGCGCCGAAGCCAAGGCGAAGAAAGCGTCTGAATACGATCAGGCGAAGCCCTTCGTATTTGAAGCCCTGCGCGTGGCAGGCAAGCCCGTGACCGTTGCGGAAATCTTCGAGCATTGTGAGAACGAACTGCCCGAAGGCTTCACCAAAGCCCGCATCCAGTACGGCCTGTCCCATCAGTGGGCGGAAGAAGTCGTCAAGACCGAAGGCAAAGTTAATTCCTACCAGTTGAAGGAAGGGGCGTAAAGCCCTTTCTTTTTTTTGTTTTACTTTTAGATGTTAAACATCTAAATCTCCTTGTTGACTCTTTTCCTATTATATGATATACTCTATACATGAAGTGAAGGAAAACACTTGAAACCAGAAAGGGAAATGCTTATGCGCAAAGAATACCGCTTCATGGTCACCGACACCGAGACCGCCACCCTGCCCTTCGCCAATGAAATCGCTAATGGCGACCCCGAAAAGAAAAAGAAAATCGCCATCGCGCGGCCTCTCGTGTATGACATCGGCTGGACTATCACCAACCGCAAGGGTGAAATCCTGGACAGCAAACAATTCCTTGTAGCCGAAACTTTCGCCGTTCCCGCCGTATTTAACACCGCGTATTATGCTGAAAAGCGCCCGCGGTATCTGGAAATGCTCAAGCGCGGCGAAACAACGATCAAGCCGTGGGATGAAATCATGGAAATCTATCTTGAAGACCTACGGACGGTTGACGCGGTGGGCGCGTTCAATTCTATGTTTGACTTCAAGAAAGCTATTCCCTTCACTGAATTGTATATCAGGAAATTGTATAGCCCGGACTATCAGCGGTGGGAACAGGTTCAGCGCCAACTGTGCGGACGGATTGCCAATGAAAAATATCATAAAGACCCGGAAAAAGAATTTGAAGCCGATTGTTTCAAATTTCGCGGCGAATCCTTCCCCCTGTTTGACCTTTGGGGACTTGCCACAAAAATTCTTCTGAATAATGCTTCTTATAAAAAGCAATGCCTTGAGCATGACCTTCTTTCCGCTTCTGGCCTTTACTTCAAAACAAGCGCCGAAACCTCTTACCAGTATTTGGTAAATAAGTATGACTTTGTAGAAAGTCACACCGCGCTTGATGACGCCATTATTGAAACGTTCATTCTGTCAAAGATTGCCAGCCGTCATGCCATCGAAATCGGCATTGCCTTCTTCCCCTTCCGCGACCTTGGTGAAACCGTGGAATTTGTCACCCGTCGCAAATATCCAAAATTTGAAGAATGCCGAAAAGTGGCTCGCGCGATTCGGGAACACTTGGACACAAAAGACGATAGCACCGCGTATTACAAGAAAATGGAAAATAAACTTGTATATCTGGAGCGGTACATGGGGCTTTAATGCCCCATTTCTATTTAGATGTATAACATCTAAATTTGAAATTTGACAAATTTCAAATACTATGATATAATATATATAGAAAATGAAGGAAGGGGATTTAAGAATGAGTAAGAAAGATTGGGAAACCGACGGTTACCGCAATGGAGACCCCATTTACTGCCCCGTCAATGCCTACGGTGATTGTCCCTATTGTGACCAGTGTAACATGTGCCACGTTGCCGATCCTGTCAAAGACTGCGATGACTTTGCCTGCTTCTTTGAAAGTTGGGATGATTGGGTCAATGCCGATGATGTTGATCCTGATGCCCCTGAATCGTTCGTAGAAGATGAAATTAAATGGGCGGGCGACGTGTATGGTTATGAAGATATGATGGAGGATAATGAAGAATGACTTACGTGCGGGTTGATTGGGATAACGGTGATTATCAATATTTTGAAAATGATACTCTTGGATATGATGAATTTCGTAATGGGTTCTTAATGGCAAATTGTTTCTATTATAAACGAATCCGCAGACTTGATAAACTGCCGCCAGGAAAAATCTGCACAAGATATAAACGACATAATAAACAGGACAAAGATTGGGAGTTAGTTTAGACTAACTTCTTCTAACTTAGATGTTAAACATCTAAAATCAATTCTTGACTTCCTTTTCAATCTATGCTATAATGCTATTGTTGAAAGGGAAGGAAAACCCATTAAACCAGAAAGGAAGAAAAAAACTATGACTAAGATTTCTAAGAATGTTGTGGATGCCGACCTGCGCGCTCGTGTATTTGCGGATGCTATCTTTGATGAGAATGATGAAATTCAGTGGGTGAAGCTCAATGATCGTCAGTACGGTTGTATCTTAACCGATAAAAACGGCGTAGATCGCCTTGTACGTTTGGGCGCTATTGTTGCGGAAGAGCGCGAGGATATGACCGCCCGCGAACTGATGCAGGCCGAAATTGATGCCTACAATGAGAAGCAGGCCAGCAAGGCCGAAAAGGCGAAAGCCAAAGAAGCGAAAATTGCCCGTGATAAGAAAGCGCGGGAAGAAAAGAAAAAGAAGGAAGAAGGGGAGTAATCCCCTTTCTTTTATTAGATGTTAAACATCTAAAACTATTCATTGACATATATTAAAATTCATGATATACTATTATCACAAAAGACAAGGAACAAGTCTTAAAAACCAGAAAGGATATAGTATGAAAGATATTCATTTTTGTATTACCTTGGACGTTGGCATGGATGAGGATGAAATTCGTAAATGCGGCGAAATTCTGGAAGAAACCTTCCGTGACTATCTTGTAAATAATATTCATAATGGAGAACATATTTATAGCTCTGCTGGGAAAACATTGTTTCGACATGTAGTTAAAGAAATAACCGAGTCTGATGACTATGATTGGCATGAAAATTGGGGAGAAATGGAGGATTAACCTCCCCTTTCTTTTATTAGATGTTTAACATCTAAAATTTAATATTGACTTATAATAAAACTTATGTTATACTTTATCTGTAAGAAGTCAAGGATAGACTTAAAAACCAGAAAGGAAAAAATTTATGACTGGGTATGTATTTACTTACGGTGTTGATGGATTTGGCGCTGATGTTGCTCCCGCACATGAAGAAGGTGTTTATCTTGATTATGATAAAGCTTTTCAACATCTGGTAGAATTGAATGAAAGCGCCATCGCTGAATGCGGCCGCCGTTTTTATGAAAAAGGATATGGGGAAGATTATTATCCTGAAACAGATACCGCACTTGCCAAATTAGAAGAAGCAGAAGATTGGGAAGCATATGAGAAAGAATTAAATAAGCATATCTTGACAAATATTAAGTCAATTTGTGAACGAATCATGGAATTTGATGAACCGCCTTTTGGAATGTATTCAATGGAAGAAATTGAAATTCATATTTAAGCGCAGTAGTGCGCTTATCTTATTTAGATGTTAAACATCTAACTTTCAATCTTGACTTCATTCCAATTATATAATATAATGCTATTGTCAGGAGGGAAAGAAAATGAGCAAGAAGAAATCTAAAACTCAACCCCGTTCCAATTACGAAGTGTATCGTTCAATTCGTAAAGATTGGGGCACAATCAATCCAGTGACTAAAGTAATTCCCGACAAGCGCAACAAGAAACCAAAGTATAAGAAAGGATATGATGAAGAATGAAGAAGTATTATCCAAAGGAAGTCATTGAAAAAGGATATAGTATAGCAATGCTTCATTTTCTTGCTTATCTTTTTCCTGATAAGAAATTTTCCATTGATGAGTATAGAATGTATGATGCTATGTTTATGAAAGGATGGGGAGAGGGTTATCTCGCGGGAGAAATTGCCGCTAAAGAAAATCAATAAAGAAAGGAGAAAAAAATAATATGTCGCCGAAATGCCCTTATTGTAATGAAGAACTTTTTTTTAAAACAATAACTGAAAGACCCGAATTTGAAGAAAATACTTGTTGTATAACTTGGTATGCTACTTGTTATAAATGTTACAAACATTATACTTGGAATGAAATATATGAATTGAAACTAAAATCTATTGAAAATTTCGAGGAAGAAAAGAGTTAGAGTAATCTAACTCTTTTTATTTTAGATGTTAAACATCTAAATATAATATGGAGCTTACTGCTCCATATTATATTTTTCAATCTTCTTTTTAATAATTTGTAATGCCTTATAATCTTCGGCAGAAAAAATACCATTACGAGAATACCATTCATTTTCTAAATTATACATAGCAACACGCAAATCATCTACTGCATCAAGCGCCGGGCCATGAGTATATTTAGTCATACATAATTTATTATCTTCAACGCTCATTTCCAGCGGCGTGCCCTCTTTAATATTCAAAGTTCGCCGCAGTTCCTTGGGGATGACTACCCGGCCCAATTCATCTACCGTGCGTACAATACCAGTTCCCTTCATTTTAATTCCCTTTCTGGTTTATGAGGTGTCCTTCCTCTTTACGGGTATATAATATCATAGAATAGAAGAAATGTCAAGACGAAATTTTAGATGTTTAACATCTAATTTTTATTCCTTACAAAGTAAGGAAATAAATATTCATAGCAACTAAGGACAATCGAATTATAATATTATTAATATGGCAGCCTTTTCGTAAGTCATAAATCAAACCGCCAACCGCCACAGGCAACCCAATATAAGCCCCGGCGTTCCAGAATATAATCGCAATGGTATTTAAGAAAGTCATAAGTGCGGCTAAGTCCATGTGTTCATATTTATACTTGAAACCATTTTCAAAGTTAATCATTTTTCTTTTTTCCTCTCTCGCAATGTATCAATTATTAATCCTCCGCCCAAAAGTATAACTGCCAAAAGTGGAATACCAAGTATTACAAAAATAAGGCAATACGCGGCGGGATGTCCAATTTCTAAACCATACGCAATCACTTGCATCATTTTCAATCTCTCCCTTTCAATAGTATTATATCACATTATATTAAAAAGTCAAGCCCAACTTTTAGATGTTGAACATCTAAATTTCATTTTTGTCAAGTAGTTAGACATAACTAACTTTCATATTTTTCCTATTTCCCTAAAATTTACCAATACTTCTAAATTTATACGCCGTTCCCAGAATTTACCACATATGTCAAATTTTACCATAAGCTGGAAGCTGGAAATTTATGGAGAAGCTGGAAGAAACTGGAAATTTCTGGGCGGCAATGAGCTGAGAACCATCCCGCGAGCTGGAAAAATCTGTAAAATTTTACACAAGCTGGAAATTTACACAAGTCAAATATATGCATAAGCTGAAAACTTGACAAGCCGGAACCTTTAACCGCGGGGCAAGCTGAAAATTTTAAAATAATTAAATTTATTTTTATAAATAAATTTTTATTTTTATTTAAATTTAAAAAATAAATTATTTGATTTATTTTTAAATTTATGTTATAATAAAAGGGGAAATATAAATATAAATATTTACCATAGTTTATTTTATTTATCAAGCTGGGAATCGGCCAGCTGGAACTTGACTTTATTTATAAATTATGATATAATAAAATTAAATAAAAAAATAAGCTGGAAGATTTTTAATCTTCCAGCTTATTAACTTCTGCGTCTTTTAATTTCGCTGCAACTAATGTAAGAAATTTATTATCTTCAATTTCCGCATCATGCCATTCACCAGTTATAAAATAGCATTGCTATAATTTTCCATCTATTCTTTTACGTTTGTTATCTACTGTATAACCAATATAAGGCAGACAATCTTTCAATCTATTCCAAGTCATTGGGCGAGAAACTCGCGCGCCATCGTCGCGCATTTCAGGAACATGCATATACTCTGCTAGATCACGGCACTCGGTTACAGTTAACCATCTATCTTTATATTTAGCCGGCACTTCAGGTGCAAAGACTTTAAGATGTCTTGTATATTCAAATGTCTAACGGGCGGCTTGTATCCGTTCAGCCGAATCAGTAGAATTAATAATAACGCTATCGAAACGTTTATCCACTATATTTATACCACGCTGTAAAGCTGCATTAACAACAACGAAATTATATTCAGAAGGAACCAAGCCCGTAGCAACTATACAGTTATAAACACGCATCTACTCTTCTGTCATTGGTTTATCTTTATTATTTGGAGAATGTAATTCAATAGCATTAAAGCCCTATTCATTGGCAATAACAACCGCACCCCTATTTGTTTCAATATAAGGAGAATAACACCAATAACCATGACCTGGTATTGGATGTAATTGTTTTATATGCTCAGTAAGATCATAATAGTATATGTCCGCCGCGATACGATAACCGGCCTCTAACTTACCTTTATTACTAGCACTAACTAATGACTAATAATACGCGCGGGCCCGTTCAGGAGAAGCTGAAAGACCAATACACATAATGCGGCCTTCAAGAATAATACGCTCCCAAGCTCCAAGTAATATTAGCGGCATATATTCTTTCTTACTTGAATATTGCTAGATAACACTTAACACTTCAGCATTGCTAACCTCAGTGCGTGCAAAGTCTGTTCTTCTTGCGCGAGCAAAAGCCTAAGTCGCAAAGTTAAATATACTATCACATTCATCCCAGCAAATTACATCTATGTAGTCTAAGAAACCTAATTCATTTTTAATAACTCGCGCGCCCAGGGATTGATAGCACATGACACCTATCTTATCCACATACTCTCCCCATGAGCTGGGATTTTCCCAGAACTGGTCTGCATCCGCACAATCTTCATATTCCGCGATAAGCTGGTCTTTAAGTGCAACAGTATCTACAAGGAATAGAATACGATTTAATTTTCCGTCCTGCGTAAACTACTTTAAATTATTAATTGCCCAGTATGTTTTACCTGTGCGGATGCCGCAGTCAATAATATTATAATAGCCACGCGCGAAAAATAATTTATTCTATAATTGTAAATCACTAACAGTAGTAATACTTGTTTCCATATTCCTACCTCCTTTAATTTTAGTATAACATAAATTGTAAGAAAAGTCAAGTATCTTTTTCTCTTACATAGATAAGTAAGAAAACAATACTAAAACTATTATGTTTTCTTATATCTTTTTATTATTTTTTGTATATAAAAAATTGTATCATTTTTTGTCTACACCCCTCCCCCCTATATATGTAGACAAAAAAATATACTACTTTTCCTATATATATAATATAAGTAATATTACGAGTAATGCGCGAAGCGCATTACGAGTAATATTACGCCCTGAGGTGTCCGCGATAGCGGACGCCGCATTCTCAGAGAGAAAAGATAAGAGACGTAAATTACCATAAATGTAAATTTCTGGAATTTCATTTTCATTTCAAAATATAAAGTCAAACTGGAATTTCATTTTCAAATTGCCCAAAACCTTACCGGAGCTTGTAATGAAAGAAAAATCCTATAATTTTATTTTAATTTTTAATTTTATTTTAATTTTATTTTATTATTTTTTATAAATTTTTTATATTTTTTTATTTGACAAATGTAAAAATTTGACGCACACACCCATATTATACCTAAAATTTTCCTATCACAAAAAAATTCCTATTTTCCTACCCCTACTATCACTTTTTCCCCTATCCCCGAATTTCATTTTACATTTTTCCATTTTATTTATTTTTTTCTTTCATATATTGAGGTATCCGTATTAACCCCTCCATTTGACTTTTTAAAAATTTTATGATATAATTTTTATAGGAAAAAGGAAAGGGGAGAATTAATCTATGTATCAGCATTTCAAAAATATTTTGGATACCGCACTTGAAAATGACGATTTTTTTAAGGTCGCGCTTCCTACTTTTGATAGCAACGTACTTGATAATAAAGAACTTGATGAAGATATAATTATTTTTACTGGTGCTACGCGCGCAACCATCATAGACTCTAATTACGATTGGGTTTGTAAATTTGATTGTGAACAAGATGCGCGCGGCAGTGCTTGTGAACGCGAATATCGTCGTTATCAACTGGCAAAAGAATTTGGTGTTCAGGATATGCTTACTCCCGTAGTTTATTTGGGTACATATATTAAAGATTATATGGGCTATGACGTTGATCCTTGGGATTATAGTAGTAGTGAATTAGATCAATATAAAACGTGTGAATATCATGTTGAGTTGGAATTGTATGCGTATAAGAAAGCGAATACAGATGTACATATTTATGGTAGTTTCAATTCACTTAGCGCGCGTGAAAAGCATGACCTTGATTATGCCCATTCTCCCTTAACCCAACGCTCCACTGATGTTGGCGCAGCTTTTATGCGCGAATATGGTAGTGAGAAATATAATATGCTGGATCATTTTTGCCGTGAATATAAAGTTAATGATTTACATAGGAATAATGTTGGACTGATTGGAAATAAGCTAGTTATTATTGACTATGCAGGTTATTATGATAGAGAATATTATACTAGTGAGGAAGAAGAATATGATACAAGTTCAGAAACTAACTACAATTCTTATTAAATATAAGGAGAAAGAAAATGGATGATAGAACATTGGGATTAATTTACGCAATTAAGCAAGGAACCCCAGGATTATCATATGATGAACGTATCTGTATGTTTATGCGCGAATATACACAAAGTGATTTATATTGGTATTCGCGCGAATCCATTAACATACTGCTTAGCGAAGTAATTGTAGATTATTTAGAAAGTTGCGACAATCCATTACAAGAAATTAAACGTTATTTTAGAGGGGTATCTGATATCTGGAATAAGGATGAATATAGTAATATGATTTCATTTTTAGAGACCATAGACGTAAAAGATGGAGAAGAATATTGTAATGGTTTCGCGCCCAACCCCTATCCGGAATTTATGGTCTTTACGTTGCGGGTACCCCTCTTACAATTGGCAGGCACTTCGTGCCAGCAAATTGTAAGAGCCCGCGGAGGAGTTTAAAATGGAAAAAGAATTTAATTTTAATGCGAAACAATTACATAAAGATAGTGAGTATCATTATAATTTAAGTATGGCGGAAAAATATAATAATTTATTAACTTTAATGCGCGAACAAGTAGAAAAAGGAGAGTATGAATTAACTTTACCCGCACGAGATTTAACTATGGAAGTTATGTATTGGTTACACGATGATTTAGGATTTAATTTTGATTATATTCCTCGTGCGCAAAGTCTTGAAAGTAATAATTGGAAAACTGTTTCTCTTTCTCCGGATTTAGATCATTATGAATGGGTAAAAATTAGATGGTAAAGGAGTATAAATATGAATGAATATTTAATTAATCCTTCTTGGTTTTATTGGATTAATGTTGTAGATGGATTACGAGGATTTTTTATTGTTTTGGCTATATTTTCTGGCGCGATTACTATTTCTTCTATTTTATTTCTAGCAGAGGATTTAATTGATGCTAAACAATGGAAGAAAATATTAACTATTGGTGGTATTTTTACTTTAATTTCTATTTTAGGAGCAATTTTACTTCCTTCAAAAGAAACTTTAATTGAAATGGAAGTTGCACGATTAGCAACTAAAAGTAATATTGACTGGACAATTGAGTCTATTAAAGAACTTATTGATTATATAGTTGATACAATTAAAAAATAATGTGGAAGTATAAAACTTCCACATTTTATTATTGACTTTTTTATAAAATTTTGATATAATAAAAAAAAGGAGATTAAAATGAAGTATTACGAATGTGATATGTGCGGTGAAATTTGTCATTCTACAATGACATATAATCCTTTTAAAAATGGAGGATGGACCCGTGTAAACTTTAATGTAAATAACGAAGAAATTAATTGGGAATATGATAAAGAAACTGATTCATATATTGCTGATGATATTATTGCAACAGTCCATCACTATTGTCCTTTATGTTATGAAAGATATTGTGATTTATATCGTCCTTTTTTGCCAATAGGAGAATAAATTATTAAGTGTTTATGAGGTGAAATAAAAATGATATTTAAGAAACGAAACGCATTTTTTGGAAGATACCCGTCTTGCGATCTGCTGAATAATGCGTTGAGGTTTATTTTTCAAGATGAAGAATTATCCAAGAATGAATTAAATGCGGCAAGCGAAATCATTCATGCGATACATAAAGCTGGTGGATATTTCCATAAAGATTTAAAAGAAAAAATTGAATTTATTATGGAATGGGCAAACAAGCGGTAAAACCGTCAAAGGAGGAGACATGAGAGTAATACTTTTTATCTTATCATTCGTTGGTTTTTTAACTCTATTGGCAGCGCCTATTATATATCATTGGTGCATAAAGCCAAATAAATCATTGAAGGATGGATTACAGGATTGGATAGATGAATCGAGTGATGATTTTTGAAATGGAGGAACAAAATGAAAGATGAATTGTGGGGAATGACCAACCAAGAAGCAATTGAAACGATCAAGGCTAATTACCCGGATGAAAGCTACACTATGCTGCGTGAAGCGTTAGATATAGCTATAAAAGCATTAGAACAATATATACCAGAATATGTAAATAACATTAATTGGGATTATCTTAATACCTCTGGTGATTGTCCAAATTGTGGAATACGTATATATCAACGTTATCATCCTATTCGTTGTGGAGTATGCGGGCAGGCGGTGAGTTGGGGATGATTTTTGTTAATGGACATAAAGTTTCGCAGGTGATTTGTCTATCATGTTTTCGCAGGTGGATAGCGGCAAGACCAATTGATACTCAGTTAGACGAACTTGAATGCCCAAATTGTCATCAATATGGAATTGCCATTGAAACAGGTGAAACATCTGTAGCAGAAGAGTTATTAAAACAAATGAAAGAATAGGAAAGTCGGTGAAGTGGAATGACTGAAACAACGATAAAATGTCATGAAGTTGAGCGATTTGAAAATCTCATGTATAAGGGCTGCGAACTGCATTGGCACTGCATTCATTGCGATAATTACTGGCCTTTTCATTGCTACGGTAGGAAAGATCTCGAACAAATGGAATGTCCAGCAAGAAATGACAGATTTGTGATGTTTGATAATGATAACTAGGAGATATGGTGAGATGTATAAATGTGATAGCTGCGGCACAACCGCCGAAGAAAAATGGGACTTTGATTTATTTAATGAAGGTCATTGGACTAGAGTACCTATAGATGAAAATGGTAATCTCGCAAAATATATTGAACCCGCGGATAAAAATAGTATGTTCATGGAGTGTAATGCGGTTACTATTAAACATTATTGCCCTATTTGCTCTATGAAATTAGAAAATAAAGATGAAATTATACCAACACATTGGCTATGCCCTCCTATAGGATGAAAGTAAATTAAAATGAAACTATAAATTAAAAAAGTAAAACACTATTATCCTGAATGTGCTTATTATCCACTATATGTTTTTAAGAATTGACTTTAAGTAAAATTTATGTTATAATATATATATGGAAGGAAAAAAGAAAATGTGTATTTGCGAGCGCAAACCAGAATATACTAAAAAAGATGGAATAAACTTTTTCGATAAGTATATGAATGCAAAACTAATTGCGTGGGATGACTATACTGCCGCGAAAGTATACCTTGGAGTGCGCCCGGCGGGTGACGTTTATATGTGGTCTGAAACACGTAATGGAGAACATATAGAATATTATCCTGCTTTTTGCCCAGAGTGCGGCCGCAAATTAGAATTTAAAGGAGATATATTATGATAAACTATCGTCATGGAATTTTTGAAACTAACAGTTCAAGTACTCATGCAATGGTTGTGACTTCCCAGGCGCCAAAGTATGAGCCTTCGGCGCTTCATTTTGAATTTGATGATTTTGGTTGGGAATTTTCCGTCCTGACTTCTATGGCAGAAAAGGCGGCTTACCTTTATACCGCGGCAGTTGTTATTCGTCAAGATTATAAAGGAGTTCAGCAAACTTTGCGCAAATTGCTACCTGGAATTAAATTAACTTTTGAAAAACCTAGGTATTCTTACTATGGTACTTATAAGTTTCTTGAAAACGGTAGCGTTGATCACGTAGGGACGGATGAACAATTAGAATTTGTAAATACAATGCTTACAGATTCTGACGCGCTTAAACGTTATTTATTCAGTGAAGAATCTTATGTTGTAACCGGTAATGATAATTGTGATGAAGAACAATATGAATGGTTTAAGCATAAGGAAGAACCAGATTATCCACACACAACTTATTATAAGGGGAATTAATTATGATTAATTTTAGATATGGTATTTTTGAAACAAACAGTTCCAGTACGCACTCTCTATACTTTGCTACTGATAAAGAATATAAAGATTTTAAAGACGGTAATACAGTGTTGGATTTATATAGTGGCAAATTTGTGCCTTGGGACAAAGCAGTTGAAGCAACAATCGCGGCCGCAATGAACTGTAATGAAACAGAATTTTATGGCTACGAAGATGATGAACCTATTAGCTTCGATGAATTTCGTAAAATGGAACACGACGATCAGCGGGCAATTTTGCGCGCGTATGATTATAAATCTTGGGATGACTTTGGTGATTATTTAGAATTTTATCACAGCCGCCATATTACTGAACATGGCGATGTGGTAAATGTATTTGGTGAATATGGACACGATTAAATAAAGGAGAAAAATATGAGTAAGGAACTACTTGGACGTTATATTAATGGCAACTATGAAGTTATGATTTGGCAGGACGGTTCAAAACTACGCTTTAACAAAGAAGATTATTTCGCGCCTGACTTTCCAGAAAGCATTGATTGTAAGATTAGTAATCGTTGTAATATGGGATGCGCATTTTGTCATGAGGAATCTGTCCCAGATGGAGCACTAGCCAATTTAAACCATCCAATTTTTGATTCCCTCCCTAGCTTTGTTGAACTTGCGCTCGGCGGAGGCAACGTGTTTGAACACCCCGGCCTGGAAGAGTTCCTTACTCGTATGGCGCAAAAGCATATTATCTGTAATATCACTGTTCATCTATATCATTTTGTAGAGTATTACTCTACAATTAAGCGCCTTGTAGATGAAGGTAAAATCTTTGGCGTAGGTGTATCTGTAAATAGTGATATTACAGAGGAACAAATTAAACTAATTACTTCTATTCCTAATGCGGTGGTTCATTGTATCGCGGGCGTAGTTAATTATTCTACTTTAATGAAAATGGCATATCATAACATTAAATTACTATTTCTTGGATACAAGACTTTCGGCCGCGGCGTAGATTATGGTTGGAATTTTACGCATGTTATTTTAGATAAAATTCATTACATTTCTGACCATATGTATGAACTTCGTGAATGGTTTCCAATTATCAGTTTTGATAACCTTGCTATTAGTCAGCTAAATATTAATAAGATGGTTGATAAAAAAGATTGGGATCGTACCTATATGGGCAATGACGGTCAATTTACAATGTATCTTGATATGGTTAAGGAAGAGTGCGCGATTTCTTCTACTTCTGAGCGCAAGCCCATTGGAAAGGAAACGGATATTGTAAATTTATTTAATAAGGTGAGAGAATATACGCCCTCAACAGTGTTAATTTAATACTTGACTTTTATTTTAAATTAAGTTATAATATATGTATGAAAAGGAGATTAGGAGGAAAGAATAATGGCTGAATTTCAAGAAGTAATGAATAAGTTCCATAAACTTTGTGATGCTTATCAAGCAAATGGTTGTAAGAATTGTCCCATTGGAATATCTTGCGTAAATGAAGCAGATGATGATCCTGAAAATTTTGAGAAGATTGTAATGGAATGGGGCCAACCTATCTATCCAACCTTTCTTGAATTAGTTCATTATTTGGCGCAGGATATTCCTAACGGGCTTAATATGCCTTTAAGTGAATTGATGATGCTACGTATTCCCGAAGATAAGGCAGAAGAACTTGGCCTTATGCCTATCAATGAGTGCGGCTTAAATAAGTATGCTGATGAGGTGGAGAGTGAATGGCGATGAATTGCCATAATGTAGAAGATATTGTTAAGTTAATTGCACGACGAGATGGTATTTCCATAGAAGAAGCCTATGCTTGTGTTATGGATTGCCAAACAGAGTTAGATTATGTCGTCGCGCGCGGTGGATCATATGATGAAGTTGTAGAGGTAATTGCAGATATTTTGGGCTTAGAGCCAGATTACATGGATATATTGCTAGATAATATGCTATGAACCGCGTTTATCTCATAAAGCCATACAACCCATATGTCCCTGCCGCGGAAAACGAAACAATTAAATATATCTACACCATTAATGAATAGTAGTTTTGTATTGTTGAAACGGTGTTGGACTGGGGAAAGCCATAGGTTGGCCTAAGTATTGATTAGGAGGATAATTATGGCTTTTATTTGTATAACAATTATGAGGACGCTCTTGAATATGTAAAATTAATAAAAAGGTTGGCGAGATAAGATGGGTTTAAATGTATTTAAAGATTATAATTGCTGGGGCACTCGATATAAGCTTACTCATCCTTGGGTAGTTGTCGCTGACAAATGGCGCGATTTAAAGGCAGGATGGCAACGCGCAACGAAAGGTTATGCTCCAAGAGATGTTTGGAATATGTGTGACTATTTTCTGGAAATATTTCCTGCAATGCTACGAGATTTAGCAGAAAATTGTCACGCTTATCCTGGTGTTGCGCCGTTCGACAGCCCCGAGAAGTGGGAAAATTGGCTTCGCGAAATGGCAAATAAGTTAGAATGGTGTCGTGAAGATGTATGGGAAAAAGATAATGAATACGAAGAAGAATATATGAAGCAATTTGATGATAATTTATGGCAAAATTGGAAACGGGACGAACATGGTAATTTAGTTTATTCTCGTACTCAAAGTGAAATTGATAAACTTTACTTCGCGCGCGAAAAAGAACTTTCTGTTAAGGCGCATCAGCAATTACAAGATACTTTAAGTGAAATTTCACGATATTTTTTCTATCTGTGGAATTAAGGAGGAGCAATTATGATAGCAACTCTATTAGAAAATCGCGCGGGTGAATGGTATTGCAGCGAATGTCGGATGCGTTAGAAAGAGATTGAGCCGTCCTGTTACTATTGTGGGCGACTCTTTTCTAATTATGAAGAAGTAGCATTAAAATTATATAAGATGCTTTTAGAAGAAGAATTACATTTGACTTAATTTTTAATTTATGTTATAATTAAGAAAAGAGAGAGAAAGGGGAAAATTGTAATGCGATTCTATACAAAAAAGCAACTTGAAAATTATCTTGAAGATGAACGTCTTAAACTTAATATTGCTAGAAATGAATATGAATTACAAACTGGCGAGATGAAAATAAAGCAAATTTATTTAGACTATTTTGAGAAACTACTTAAAGTAAAATTTGATGGTAGTATTTCTGTTGAAGAGATTGATAAGCGTTTTCGTGAAAAATCTGGATGGGATGAAGCGTTTAATAAATATTTTCATAAAATTTATGGTAGTGGTTTTATGGAAGGCGGAGAAGCCGCCTTTAAAGCTTGTTATAATAATGGACTAATTAACGAAGGAATGTATAAATTATTATCAGAAGCATTTAAGAACGGAGCGGAGGAAAGTATAAAGAAACATGAAGTAGAATAATATATGGGAAGGCTATCAGGAGTGGCTCACTGGGGCTACAAAAGAAGAATTAGATCAAATTGTAAAAGAGGCAGAAATACATACGCGAGATGAAGAAGAATTTGAAGAAATAATGAATGGCTCTGATACTAAATTGATGGTTATGACAAGCGAAGCACCAACAATTACATTTTATCCAAATGTTGTATATTGTGAAGAATGTCGTCATCGTCCTGTTCAAACCGAAGAAGGTATCTTTCCGCCGCGATTAAATGACTATACTTGTCCATTTATATTTCTAGATCCTAAGTTTGGTAATGGGCCTAGTAATAAGTTTTATTGTGCGTTTGGAGAAAGGTAATGGAAAATATAACAGTAAATGAATGGCTTTCAATGTTAAAAGAAATTGACAAAAATCCTCCAATTGTTGCTCCTTCTTCTCCCAATTGCTTTCCTTCATTAGAAGAAATGGGGTATGTAAAAGTTGTAAAATGTAAGGATTGTAAGCATCGTCCTCGTAAGCATTGGGAAGGGGATGAGTATGAGATAGTGGCGCCGCAAAATAAAAATGGAAAAAGAGACTATACTTGTCATTGCTTACAATTACATGAAATTCCTGGTGATAGTTTTTATTGCGCGTTTGGAGAAAAGGAATGAAATTAATTAGTAAAATTAAACAAAAAATAATTCATTGGTGCGGCGGTTATACAGAAGAAGAATTATTGTCTAATAGAAAAAAAATAGAAATTATAAAAACCATTTATCCAATTGAGAAACTTCAATTTTCTCATAGATATTTTATAAATGAGACTCCTAAACAATATATGGATAATGAAGCCGCGAATTATTTAGCAAAAGAAATTATAAAAAGGGGATTCTACGAAAGTAGAACCGAGAGTAGTAAAGAATCTCCTGGATTAGTTATAACATATTATTCAGTCTATGTAGCATGTCCTCCAAAAGATTGACTTATTTTTAAAATTATGATATAATATAAATATGAAAGGGGAGATAAAATTGACTATTACTGAATGGAAATGTGAAGGAGTATCTACCGTAGAACTTGAAGCAGTAATTCGAGAACATTATTATCCCGGAGTTAAGGTAGAAATTTGGGCGGGAAGTCCATATTTGATTGACGCGAATAATGAGGTTGTGCGTGATAGTAAAGAAATGTTGCTTGAAATGGCGGCTAATTTTCTTGGCTGGCGGCCGCAACGTGTTGAAGTGAATTATTGTGGAGATTATATAACTTTTAAGGCTGTGAAGGAGAAAAAGATTCTATGACAATTTTGTATCGTGGTTTTAATGGACATGGAGTAATGTCTGAATTAGCTTGGATGTTAATCGCGGCTGGGGCGATATTTCTAATTCTCTTTATTTTTTCAATAATGCATGAATGGAATGATGTAGGGGCTTCATTAGCTTTTGGTTTAGCTGTTGGCTTTATTGTTTGTGGTCTTATGTTTTTTAAAGATACTCGTGTTCCAATCGTAAAAGCAATTATTGATGAAGATATTACCTGGCAAGAAATGAATAAAAATTATGAATTGCTTGGCAATGAAGGCGACATTTATAAATTTGAAGTAAAAAATGTAACAGTTGAGGATTGGGAAAAGGAGATTGAGAATAAATGATTATCGTAATTATTTTCTTCGCTATTGTTGGTTTAGCTATTCTTGGATTTGTACTTGCGAGTAAGCGAGGTGCAGAAGGCGTCTGTGGACTTATGGTTGGCGTTTTAGCTCTTATGACTGTTTTAGGTGTTGTTGGCTGTATTGAATTAGGCGAAGAATATATTGGTATTAATGGACGTATAGCAAATTACCAGCAACATTATAATTCTCTTATGTATCAATTAACTAATAAAGTTTATAATGAAGATATTACAACTAATTCTTATTATCAGTTAATTGAAGAAGTAACACATTGGAATTGTGATTTAGCTAAGCGGCAAGCACTTCAAAACGATTTATTCTTAGGTATTTTTTACGCGGACATTTATGATCAATTTGAATTTATCCCTCTCGAACTAATTGGAGGGGAATCCGTTGGAACAGAATAAAAAAGTAGAAATCGTACTAGAAGATTTACAAATTTGCCGCACAGGCATGTGTAGTCTATGTAAATACCATGACAATTGTATGGATGGACTAATAGATGATTGTTATGAACTTCTTATGGAGATAAAGAATAATGGATAATTTTTTAGAATAGAAAGAAAAGTTAATAAGTGATATTACAAATCAAATAGAAAAAGAATGCGGCATTAAAAATGCGGCCTGGGTAGTATTACTTATACTTCTTTTTATCAATCCTGAAACTTGGACTTTTGATAAGTCTATGCTGGCAAAGATATATCAAGCTATTGATATTATAGAAAAGAATGAAGAATTAAAAAATTTATTCGCGGCAAAACCGCACGAGGAAAGTAATAATGATAAGAGTAGGTAATCAAATAATTGAATTTGGAAAATTTGCTGATGGAACATGTCATGTAAATATTGATTGTTCTAAATTAGAACCTAATGCCCCGATTGTTTGGCTTTACGACAATGATGCGGAATGGATGCAAGTATGGTTTTTAACACAGCATTGTCGTGATCACGAAGGGTATCGGCGCGCATTGCTTATGCCCTACTGTAATTCCGCGCGTCAAGACAGAACCGTTAATGATGATGACGTATTTACTTTAAAATATTTTTCTCAAATGGTAAATGCGCTTCATTTTGACAGGGTAGAAGTATTTGATGCGCATAGTGACGTTACGGCTGCGCTACTTAATCACGTTCATGTGCTCTCGCCCGTTCCAGTGGTTCAAAAAGTTCTAGATAAATTACCAAATATTGTTCTTGCTTTTCCTGATGAGGGCGCAATGCAACGATATCGTGGTCAATTTCCTATTCCAACTATATATGGAATTAAATCCCGTAATTGGCAAACTCAAAAAGTTGAAAAGTTAATTCTTTGTGGAGCAACTAATGAAATTACTGGTAAAGATATTTTAATTATTGATGATATTATAGGGAAAGGTAGTACAATTTATTATATGGCAAAGCAGCTTAAAGAACTTGGAGCGAATAATATTTATGTTTATGCTAGCCACTGTGAAAATACTGTCTTACAGCCGCACATCAATGGTAAATCTTTATTAGATTATGATATAATTACTAAAATTTATACAACCAATTCTATTTTTCGTGGTTCTCATCCAAAAATTGAAATTATAAAATACTTTTAATTGACTTTTTTCTAAAATTATAGTATAATTAATGTATAAAGAAAGGAAAGTGATTTAATTGCGGTATCCGTGGAAAGATATGAATGAGTATGAGTTGGAGTTTGGAGACACTGTAATTAAGGCGGGAAAAGGAAAAATGGGTCTAATTGAATTAGACCGAAACCAAATTCCTTGTATTCATATAACGCATATCTTTAATGAAAAAGCAAAGAAATGGGTACCAGTAGATAATAAAGGTCCGATTGAGGCCTATCAAATTCCTCTCTTTAATACGCGCAAATCAAGATTCTATTGGTGGCGAAAGAATTATATTATTGAAGATGTAATGTGGATAAGGAGCAAGCATGAAAGAGAGCGAATGGAAGCGATTTCACGATTAGCTGATCTATTGTAAGAATTGTAATGTAACTTCTTCACGTATTACTCCATATTGTGCTTGGTGCGGAAGTAGAATGAAAAATTATTTTCGTCCAGAAAAATGTGAATGCTATCATGTTGAATACGGCAAGTCAGTTTGTTGGGGCACAAAAGAGCGTGAAGTTTGTAACTGTGAAGGTATTAAACGAAATTGTAATTTTTATGAAGAAGTAAGACGGAGTGGAGAATGAATTTTGGACATTATTTACTTATTTTAATTGGAATGTTTTTTCTACATATTGTTGATGATTATTATTTACAAGGTTGCCTCGCGCAAATGAAACAACAATCATGGTGGGAAAAAAATGCGCCAGATGAAAAATATAAGCATGATTATATAATGGCTTTATTTGAACATGCTTTTAGTTGGTCTTTTATGATACAGCTCCCTTGGTTTGTATTAGATTTTATTAGTTATGATACGGGCCTAACGGTTTGTTTAGTTATCACATATATTTATAATACTTGTGTTCATGCTTTTGTAGATACTTTAAAAGCGAATGAGCATATACTTAATTTAATTGAAGATCAAAAAATTCATTTTATTCAAATTACTGGAACTTGGTTAATTTTATTACTAGCATATATTATATAAAGGAGAAAAGAAAGAAAATGAGGATTAATATTTCTAAGAAGGATTGTAGTTTCTATGTGGATGAAGAGAAGCGTAAGGTTGTATGCGTGATTCCCGATACTCAGTGGCTTGTACTAGACTACATTAGTGACGCATTTGATATGCGTTGGAGCGATGCTACTATTAATAAGCTAATGTTGCCCGCGCGCTTTGTGGGTATTGCTACTTGTAGCGAAGAAGATGAGTTTAATGAAGATATTGGCCGCGAAATCGCCTTTAACAAGGCTAAGTTTAAGCTAAATACTAGTTTTTTCAAGCGCGCTGACTGGTTTACTAATGAACTAGACAAGGAAATTGGAGAATTTGTTCAGAGCGTAAATAATTTTGGGGCGGCCCTCACCGCGGGGGCAGAGCGCCGTGAAGAAAAGATCAAGGCCTATTTTGGAGAAACTAAGGTATGATGACGGTAAAAGAACTTATTGAAATTCTTCAAACAATGCCGCAAGATTGTCCCGTAATGAATGGCTATAACGCGGTTGAAGATGTATATTTAGATGAAGAATTTTATTTCGCGGACTCACAAAATCCACGCACTGCATTTGGGCCCGCGGTTGTAATTGAATAAAAAAATAAGAGGAGCCAAAAGGCTCCTCTTATTTTTATACATTATAAATGTTATCTAGCTCTTCTTCACAAGCGTCAACTTGACTTTGAATTTGTGAGAGTTGCGCTTTAATAAATGTTAATGTTTCTTTTAACGTTTTAACTTGTTCCGCTATATCAATAATAACGGGTGTATCTGGTGGTGAGACAGGAGAAAGAGTATTCGCGTATTGTTCTTCAATAACTGGTAAGGTAGCTTTGCCAACCTTTCCATCAACTTTTAAATTATTTTTAGATTGAAAACTGCGAACTGCTTCTTCTGTCTAAGCGCCGAATTTACCATCTGGCTTCCCAGCATCATATCCTAATGTATTTAACATTAATTGTAGTTTATATACTGCCTCTCCTGATGAACCCCTCTTTAATGTTGCCATAGCTTTCACCTCACTTACCTATAATAAAAATGGTTCTGGATAAAGTCCAATTGGAATTGCCCAATGAGTCCAAGTAGTATCGTCTGTTGAACCATACTTTACTTCGCCAGAACAATGAATTATAAGTCCATCTCCTATATGTAATCCAGTATGACTCATTTTCCCATCTTTCTATTTGAAAACGCAACAAACACAATTTGGTATTCCATCTGCGGTACGTCCTTTCTTTACCCAAGTGCCACTATTCCATTGTGTTGTTGCCCCAACTGTACTTATATAAATTCCAACCTGACTTAAACAATAATAGGTAAAGCCACGACAATCAAAAATACGAGTGCCTTCATATTTACAGCCATCACAAGTTTTCTTTGATTTATTTAATACCTAGCATTTACTTACTATGGTAGGATATAAACTACTCTTTCTGCGTTCTCTTTGTTTTGGAATACAAGGCTCTCCAACCGCACCAAAAACATACGGATAGCCTAAGCAACTTTTAGCAATATCTATTACTTTTTGTGCCTTTGTTATACCATAATCATTTTCTAAGTATGTGTAAGGATAGTAGAAAGCAAGAATTGTTTTATAATCTATACCTTGACTCGCGGCATAAATACATCCAACCTGGCTCATACCTACCCCCGTACCCGATAATTTTGCTCTGGTGGCAGCATCCCATGGGTCGTCCTATTCAATAAGGAAGGGTAATTTTCCTCCCCATTTTTCTTCGCTAGAAACTGTGCGGCCGCCATTGCTTGCGGTATAAATAGAATTAATTACTTTCTCATTATACATAAGTACTTGTCCTGCGGTTTCATTTGTAGCTAAAATACAATTAGGATATAACATTGGATCGTATCTTTTTGCCCGATAGGCTTGTGCATCGCTAGAAGAGTCACTAATGGTTAAACCGCGCAATACGCCACGCGAAATAGCAAAAGAACGTGCCGCGACCGCTTGCGCTTTACATGCTTCAACACTACTATTTCCTATTTCAGAAGCGGTAACTGCGGCTACATATTGTTCAAATTCTACTTCAACAACAGTATCCAGCTAAACATTAAAGTATTCAGCATTTTCATTCCTTGTAAGTTGTACTTTGATTTTCATAGTACCACCTCCTTTTATTTAAGTAGTATCATTACAAATAAAACACAATAAAAAAAGACGGATTATTAATCCGTCAGTTTTTCATAACAATATCCGTCATTGGTAGTATAATGAAGATTTTTAATTTTCACCTTTTTAATTGCTGCCATACAGGACGGGCAAGGACGACAATTAGCGAGCCGCCCATCTTTAAATTCACGATATATATATAGATGAACTTTCTCGAAATCAATATCAAGATACTTGATTTTTGTCAAGGCCCCAATTTCCGCGTGCGTTTTACAAGGTAGATACCTATTGCCACAATCTTTATAGCGCCAGCAATTGAATTGCGCCTGTGCCGTATGAGTTTTATCCGTATTCCAACTCTTAGCCAAAATGCTGCCACGATATACAACAACACAACCAATTCGGGCCTTGCCACCGCCCGTATAATCTGCTTTCAAACTACATTCGCGCGCGACCTTAAACAAGTGAGAATCGTTCATACAAATCTCCTTTCTTTATATAAATATTATATCAAAAATTTTTGAAAAAGTCAAATAGAAAATAAAAAAGTGGGTTTATATTGAAGTTCTGGCACTACTTTTATAGGGGAATATATCTCTCCAATGAGAGATTAAAAATAATTATAATTTTATATATGAGATAAAGGAGGGAAAGAAATGGCATATGAAAAACATTTTTGGGCTGCATAGGAACCCATTACAAAAGAAAAAATGTAGCATATCGAAGATGGTATAGAACAAATGTCTAATCCGACCGATAGTTAGGTAACTACCGCAGTAAATGCTTGGCTTAATGACCACCCAGGTGCTACTTCTACTGTACAACTTAATAGTATAACAAGAGATAAATTAGTTACTGAAATTGCCGCAAGAATTGATCATATTGATGCATAGAGTAATACTTTAGGTATAATTCCTTTGATGTGGGAGAGTGGCGGACTTTATTATAGTGCTACTTCTACAGAAACTCCAACGCACGGAGCAGGTGAAGAATATATTTCGTCTGAACTTATTAGAACAAAATTTATATCAGTGGCTTCAGGAGAAATATATCGTTTTGATTGGCTTATTCAAGAAGCTTTAAATATTTATGGTTTTGCGGGTAATACATCGACTTCATTAGGTTCAAATGAACGATTATCAGGAACATAGGGATATGTCGCTACTAGATATGATCAGTAGCCTTTATATTATTAGGTTCCAGAAGGAGTAAATTATATACGTTTACAAATTAGAGGAAATATTAATAATAATAAACCAATAATGATAAAAGTAAAAGATTCTGTTTATGCAGAGGAATTAATGAAATTAACAGAAAATTAGACGGGATAGTTAATTTCTGAAAAAGCAGTATAGACAAATAGTATTGATTGTACACAAATTTCTATTAATGAAGATTTAAATAATTATGTAATTCCAGGAAATTATTACGCGGCCACTACAGCAATTGCTAGTTCATTACAAAATTTGCCAATGTCTCCATTTAATACTAAGTTTCGTCTTTTTGTTTTTGAAATGGCAGGGGCGGGAAATCCGACATAGATTATGATTACAGAAGCCGCGATTCCAAGAATATTTAAACGTTATTGCGCTGCAGGGAATTGGCGCGCATGGACATAGCTGGCCTCAATAAATCAAGTAATGGAAATTGTTAATGCGGATATTACTGCTGACAATAAATCTAATTATTTTAATGATGCAGATAATGCTCCTATTAACTCAGCTTATAGTATATCTTCTACCGCGGAAATAGCTAATACTCCATTAGGACCGGGAGTAGCATCTAATAACAGCACTAATTATACTGATCTACGTAGTATTGCGGGTTACTAGAATGGTATTTTATATACTTATAAATCTGGAGTAATGACTAATTAGATATTTATTTCTACTACGAAAATTTCTAATGGTAATAGTGATCCTACTGTGTTATGGTATCGAAGTAAATGGCAATCTGGAATTTGGAGTGATTGGCACGCTGCAGGTGACTAGGTAGCGCTTAGTGCTAGTAATATAATTATTGTTAATAAAATGATTGCTTAGTATATGGATTAGAATGGTAATTATACCACGATTAATACTGGAATTAATAACCCAGAATATATGGGAGACGATCCGCGTATTTTCAATGATTTTAATAATGCGCCTATTAATAAAATGTATTAGATTGATTTAAATTGTACAGAGGATTTAATGGCAAATAATCCTATGCCAGGAAATTCATCTGTATTGTGCACTTTTGGTTTCGGATATGCCAGCACGCATGGACGTTTCCAATTGTGTGTAGGGTTGAATCATCCTAATGCTTTTGCCTTTGTCAGATATGGATATTTTCAAAGTTCGGCAGTTGGCTTCGTCTGGACACCCTGGGCAAAAATGACTGACTGCTCTACTATAGAGCAGGATATAAAAACTCTGAAATCCAAATTGCAAACCGAAACTCCTATTTCTGTAACATGGCAACAGGGCGTTATCAATACCAATGGCGCACTAGCGAACTCGACAACCCGCATTCGTAGTCTGATGTATACCTTCAACAACGGCATTAAAATTGTCGTGCCAGAAGGGATGCAGGTTTCAACCCGTGTGTATAGCATGGACGGAGCATATGAAACCTGGACGGCGTGGTCTGATGGGCCGATTGAAATCACACTAACAGAACCTAAACAATATAGATTCTGTGTGCGATATAGCGACCCACTTGATGGAGAGATCCTTCCTGCAGCTGGTGCTGATATTGTTATCTACGATATCGGATATACGGACACTACACTTTCTGTAGAAGGTAAGGCTGCTGACGCGAAAGCAGTAGGCGATGCAGTTAATGCAACTTTAGGTGCCAAAGGACGATTAACTAACGGCACTGACTTGAACACAATCAGGGCTTCCGGTTTTTATTTGCTGGGGTCAGGCGGGGGATACGTCAACGCACCCAATATATCCTACGGCTTCTTAACGGTAAAAACCATTAACACCATCACCTGCCAGATGGTGGAAACACCTACGGAGGTTTATATACGATTTTACGATAGTACCTCCTGGAGAGCATGGACTAATTTAACGCCTTAGAAAGAAAGTTTTGGCATAAAAGGTCGCTTGGTAAACGAGTCCGATCTAAATACAATTACGGAATCTGGCGTATATCAACTTGGAGAAGACGCAGGCTACAGAAACGCACCCAGTGGCTTGACTTATGGTTTATTAACAGTAAAAACTATTAATGAAATTGTTCACCAAAACATAGAAACTCCAACAGAAAATTTCTCTAGATTATGCTATTGGGATTCCTGGGGAATATGGAAACGCCAATGAATATCTGAATATAATTATTATTAAAATTATAACCTATCAAATATGTACAAAAATAGTTAAGAACAGTAAGATTATTACTAACCCCAAAATAATAAATTAAATAGCATGAAAGAAAAAGAACAAAGTCAAGTTAAATATCACCACTTACTTATTGTAAGAACTTGACTTTTTCTTTTTCTTTATGGTATAATATAATCATAAAGGGGGGAAAATAATTCCTCTATATATAAGGAGTAGTTATGAAATATCAAAACGATTATTACGAAGAAAAGCAAATATCACAATCCAAAGAAGAAGAATTTGGATGCGCGTTTTGCTGGGATAAGAAGAAAAATAAAGATAAAGAACTTTATTTTTTCGATGCCGCGAATAATTTAAGACTATGTTATTTTTGTCCTAACTGCGGACGAAAATATCAGAATTAGGAGGGTTAAATATGAGCAATCCTTGGTTAAATAATGGAAATACAATCAACTCTCCGGTAGTTGGTGGTAATGGCGGTCCTACTATGACAAACTTTTGGGGTCCAAATGGAGGACAACAAAATCAACCTTCTGTTCCTTCTAATTTTTTGCCGCACTATGATGTTATTTAGGTTAGCGGTGAAAATGGTGCCCGTGCATTTCAAATGGGACCAAATAGTAGCGTTTTACTAGCAGATAAAGAAGCAGCTATTGTTTGGCTTGTATGCACTGATGGCGCAGGGTATAAAACTATAATGCCTTATGATATAACCCCACATAGAGCAGCACCACCAGTTGATTTAAATAACTTAGAAACTCGTCTAGCACAAGTGGAGGAATGGATAAATGCAAAACAATCCGCTTTTGGCTCAGCTAAACAGTCAAAGAAGTCAAATGCCAACGCAAATACCAGCGCAAATGCAAAGATTGTAGCAAATGAGTCAGTAGATGCAACAACTTAAAGGTATAATGGCATAGGTTAAAACCGCGCAAAATCCATAGCTAATGCTTAATTAGATGTTAGGTAATAATCCTAATTTGGGATAGGCTATGGAATTAATCAAACAGGCGGGCGGTAATGGTTAGCAAGCATTTTATAATTATGCTAAACAACTTGGAGTAGACCCACAATAGATATTAAATATGTTGCAATAAGAAAGAATTGGCTAAGCCAATTCTTTTTTTATTATAAATATTTTAAACGAGGTGCATCCGTATGAATGAAAATGGATTAACCGCTTCTGATGTCGCTCTATTATCTGGTAATAACAATGATGGTTTCGGTAATGGAGGTTGGGGTGGAATGATTTGGTTATTCGCAATTCTCGCTCTAATGGGCGGCGGCTTTGGTGGAAACTGGGGCGGTAATGGATATCATCCACAGTATGCTACACAGGATTTCGTACAAAATGGCTTTAACTTTAATGATTTACAAGATCAAAATCGTGATATAATGAACGCGATTACTAATGGAACCGCACAAGCAGTAGCCGCTTCTACACAAGCTAAATATGATAACATTAATGTTATGAAAGACGTTCAGGCCGCTATTATCAGTCAGATTGGTGACATTCGCACTAATCAGATGCAATTACTAGCAAATCAGAATCAATGTTGCTGTGATACCCGTATGCTAATTAATGAAGTAGGCAATAATATTGCCGCGCAGATTGCTCAAGCACGTTATGAAAACGCTATGAATACTTCTGCAATTAATGCTAATACAACTGCTCAAACTCAACGTATTCTAGACGTTATGACTGGCAATCAAATTCAAGACTTACGCGATCAAGTTGGACAGTTACAATTAGCTAATCAGCTAAATGGCGTAGTTCGTTATCCTAATGGATGGACTTATAACGCCGGTAATAATCCTTTCTGCAACAACAATGGTTGCGGCTGCGGCTGCGGCGGATTTAACATGTAATTAAACACCGAGCACATTTAGTGTGTCTAGTTTAATCAAAGAGGCACCTAATTATATAGGTGCCTCTTTTTTTATTATAGGAGGAATTTGTTATGATTCAAGTTTATAGTGATGGTTTAACAGTTGCTGCTGGTGGCACTTATCCTTTAAATAATGTTGTTTTTTATAAAGGAAATACCGCTGTTCCCGCAGGAGCGGGTGGAATTGCACTTAACAAGCGCGGAGTTTATAGTGTTTAGGTAGATGGCTTCGCTACATTAGCAGGAGCGGGAGATTATTCCATTCAGTTAACTCGTAACGGCGTAGCACTACCACAAGCTATTAGTACAACTACTTTAACCGCGGCAGGTAGTGCTTCTGGTTCCTTCTCTACACTAGTTGTAGTAGAAGATAATGATTGTTGCTGCAATTGGACTAGTTCCGCGGTAACTATTGGCGTTCTTAATCCTAGTGAGGTTGAAGTGACGGACGCACATATTAATGTAATAGTAACTAAGTTAGTATAATGGAGGGATGAGTTATGGCACAAGCAAATCAAGAATTACAGGCTCTCTACTCCGAACTAATTGATAGAATGAAGCAAGGTGTAGAAATGCACGAATAGCTAGCGGATTATTATGGATTTTTAAATCTACCTGGCTATCAGAAATGCCATGAATATCAGATGCTATGTGAATTATTAACTTATCGCAAGGCAAAGGATACTTATATGAAGGAATATAACCAACTAGTTCCTTTATATAGTACCATGTATGGACTAAGCAATATGGGTAATAATTCAAATGGAATGAATAGTAATAACAATAATAATGGTAATCGTAATATGAGTAATATGAATAACAATGGTATGTATAATTATACTAATGTTATTCCTCAAAATTGGTATAAATATACTCGTTATGAAGTAGATTCAAATACCAAGCGCAACGCGGTAAAAGATGGATTTAAGAAGTGGTTAGATTATGAAAAAGATACTAAACAGTTCTTAACTGAAATGGAAAAACGACTTGAACAGGCCGATGACCATGAATCCGCGCGCAAACTTGATTACCTTATTGACCATGTACAAAAAGAGATTGAAACTGCGGAAGAAAAGATGATGGCTCTTGAAAATTCTAGCTATGATATGAATTATATCTTACAGTAGCAAGATCAATTAAAAGCGAAGTACGCGGATAAAATTCGCAAACTTAATATGAAAGATTCCCAATTCCGTCGTCGCGGAATGGGTAATTATACAAATTATAATAATAATTTTGCTGATGAAGATGACGATGATGAATTTGCTTATCGTTATCATTATCCAATGGCAAGAAAATATCCAGAATATTATTAAAGGGTGATTTAAATGATTAGGCTCATTTAGCGGCGTTTAATTATCCCTCGCGGTGATACTGGCTCTTTTACTTTACCAACATTAGGCACGGTAGAAGAGGGCGATGTAGCAGTATTCTCATTATATGATGCTTTAACACATAATACTGTTTTTGAAAAGATTATTCCTGCGACAAATGAATCAATTACTTTTTCATTTACGCATAAAGAAACAGTTAAATGGACGCCAAAGCATTATTTATGGGACGTAAAAATTTATCATACACCGGAATATGATGAAGATGGCCTACTCATAAATGGAGCAGAAATTGATTCATATTATGCCGCATTTTCACTTCCAGTTTGTGATGTGAGAGAGGTGGCACAAGATGTGTAAAGAGCGCAGAAGAACGCGTGATTTATTGCTTGAATATGATACTGCTATTATGCCTGCTAGACCTCGCGCCGCAGGTCTAGCTATGGTATATCCGTGGGAAAATACGTCTTTAAATATTTTATCAAAACAAATTTATGAAATCGCAGCTAAGAATGGCTACCTAGAATCCGAAGAAAAATTTTGGAAGCATTTTTCTGAGGGCGCGGGTGTCGTTGTTGGTACAATTGATACCTTTGATGTCCCAGGAAAAGAAAATCAATTGTATTTAGATAAAGAAACAGAAATACTTTATTATTTTAAAGTCGCCGGGCCAGAAATTGCTACTGAAATAGCAGAGCAAGTTGGTGCGGTAGTGGTAGGCACAGAAGATAGTAAAACTTATTTATATATTCCAATTCGTGCTTTGCCAATAGAACCACTTATCTTAGATTGCGGTTCTTCTACTATAACAATTGACTGAAATGATGTCAAGGATGTGATTTTATGGCAACAAAAGGAGCTATAAAATCCAGAGTTCAGTTGAAAAATGATACTGAGGCTAATTGGAACAAGGCTGGTCCGAAGGACGATAGCCTCGGTTTTATACCATTAAAGGGTGAGCTCATCATTTATTCTCCTGATGAAGCTCACCCTTTTTCTCGTTTAAAGGTAGGAGATGGTATAACAAATGTAGTTGAACTTCCATTTATTGATGCTAATACAATTAATGGTGTAGATATTAATAATATAGAAGCTTCTAGATTACAACATAAACTGACCTTTGGAGCAAGAGAAGAGTACACATTCGATGGCTCTTAGGATGTAACAGTTCCAGTTTATAATGGAACTACTTATTAAAGAGGTGAACAATCATGCCTATTGCAGGAAGCGACTCTGCGGGATGGAATGTTCCGTATACAATAGCCGGCGCAGGCGAAAAAACTATAACATTTAAAACAGAAAATAGATTTGTTGATGCGGATGCGCGTGTTACTATTACTACGCCCGCGGCAACAGAACCTACTCTCGCGTTGACTGATATTACAACTGGATTATCTATGGGCACGGCTTCTAATGGAAAATACTCTCCTACCGTAAGTTTATCTGGTAATGCTAATATCGCAACTGCCGGATGGATCGCAGCAGGGAATCACTCCGTATCGGATACTTCTGTAAAAGTCGGTACGGTAAATCAATCTACTATGTCTAATGGTTAGACTGCAATTGCTAGTGGCTCAACTATAAATCCTAGCGATTCAACACAAACAATTACAATCTCTGAGGGGTATAATGCGGCACGCACAATTATTGTTGGCGCCGCAGATAGCAGTGCCGCTGGTGAAATTACTTCTGGTAGTGCTACAATTACAACTATAAATTATTTATATAATAGTACAAATGATAATTTTACTATTAATGGTTCTGCTGATGTATCTGCACCAACCGTTGATAATGCTGGTTATATTTCCGCTACAAAAGGAACTAGAAATGCCAATACAGGCGGAGCAATAGTAAATACTACAATAGATAAAATTGTATTAAATTCTTCCCTTACCGGTGCGACCACCGCGCGCAAACCAACCTTAAGTAAACAAACTATCACTACGGGTGGAGTAACTGATGCTGCTAGTGGTAATGCTACTGCTACTGCGCCTTCTAGTGGTGTGTATGTAGCTGTACGAAGTGCGGCTAATACTGCTACTATTACGGCTAATCCATCTGTAAAAACCGCAGGTTATGGTGATACAACTAATTTTGGTGTTGGAACTGCGGCTACCGCAACAGTAGGTGCCGCGCAATCTGACATTTATTATATTCCAATTACAACAACTTCTGCTTCTGTAAGTGGCCGTAATGTAACTTATGGAACAGGTTGGATTACAGGCGGTACTTCCTCAGTAGCAGTTGGTACAGTGACTTCTGCTGCGGGTACGGCCACAATCTCATCTCCTACTTGGGATAGCACCAATTCTAAATTTAGTCAAACTGCGAGCGGAACAATTGCCGCGCCAACAGTTAATACAGCAGGCTATATTAGTTCTACTGAGGGTACTAGAAATGGTAATAGTATTTCTGGTTCCAAAGACTTAGACACAGTAAAAGTTGGTGTAACTGTAAGTGGAACAGCAAAAGTAACACCTTCAATTACGCGTACAGCTAAACCTTCTAGTGACAAATGGGTTGATGCTGCTAGCGGCGCGGCAACAACCACAAAGCCTACAAGTGGCGCTTATGTATAGGTCAATGCGGCAGCTTTATCTAATAATTTAACTATAACTGGTAAAGTAAGCGCGGAAGGTTATGGTACAACTGAACATTATACAACTGATACGGCGACCACTACTGCGGTTGGCAGTAATGCGGCAGCAAATACTTATGTACCAATTAAAGTAGGTACAGTAACTTCTGGTACAGCTTCTATTACTACTACAACAATTGCATATAATTCAACTAATTCTAATTTCGATATTACTGGTAGTGCAAATGTAAGTGCTCCAACAGTAGGAACAGAGGGTTACGTATCTAGCTCAGTTGGTACTAAATCAGCAAACACCAATGGCGCCACATTAACTAGTACATTGCCTAAAATTGCTATTCAAGCTAATTTAAGTGGCACCGGCACAAAAACACCTAGTATTACAAAAAATAGTAATACTAATATCGCTTAGGCAGGCACCGCAACTACTACTCAACCTTCTAGCGGTTATTATATCGCAGTATCTTCTGCTGCGAATACTGGTACAGTACAGGCAACAGCGACAGTTACTACTGCTGGTTATGGTGCGACTACAAGCGGTCAATATACAACTACACCAAGTGGTAGTTTAACAGTTGGCGCAGCCGCATCTTCTGTAACTTATATTCCTATTACTGCTACGACATTTGCTAATAGTGGAACAAGTGGTGTTACTTATACCGATATTTCTTCCACTGCTCCTATACTAGTATCTGGTGATTACTTATATATTAATGCTGGTTATACTCCAAATGTTAAGATTAGTTTAGCACAATTAGTACCTGATGCTACTGGTGATAATGCTCCTGCTAACTATATCTTAGCTGGTTATACAGCATTTGATAATAGTGGCGCTTTAATTGTTGGTACTATGCAAACCTATGATGGCACTTATACCATTACTTAATGAGGTGATATTATGCCAACATTAACAAATAATACGGGTACAATTACCGCCGCAAAACAAAATAATATAATACGACTATCTACCGCGGGAAAATATGTATCTACTGATATTGAATTGAATTTAAAAGTTACAAAAGCAGTACTTACTACCGCGGCAGATAGTAATACATTTGAGATAGAAGTTCCAAATGGAGCAAGTGGAACTATTACATTCCATTTTGCTGTAGACGCAAATGGAAATACAACAGTAACTTAATAGGTGGTGATTTTTGGTGGCTAATAGTCATATGACTTTTGGAGTAGATTTACTTCCAAAAACGACTAATACTTATAATTTAGGTAATAGCAATCAAAAATGGAATATTTATTTAAATAATTTAAATAATATTGATTTTGGTAGCGTAACCAGTGCTGCTACCTTTAGAACAGCGATTGGAGCAGGAACTTCTTCACTCACGCTCGGAACTACTTCTTCTACTGCATTAGCGGGTAATACTACTGTAACTAATGTTAATATTGCGGCGAACACAACAACTAATGCCGACTATCCTGTTGTATTTGCAAAAAGTAATACTAGTACTACCGCAGAAAAAAACGAAGGATTATAGAAAAATGGAATTAGTCTTTTCTTTAATCCTTCTACAGGTACTTTAACAACTTCGAAATTAGTTACAAGTGATTTAACAATTTCAAAAAATATAGGATTTTAGAAAATTACTTTTGATATGGGAGCAGGCCCAATTGCTGTCGGATGGCGAAGAGTATGTAAAGTTGCACAACTTAATTATTATCATTAGTGGTTTTTAGGAATAAATGGAGAATATACTTCCGTCGCTCCAACAGGAGCATTAATAGCAATTAGTAGCCTTCACACTAGTATTAATGCAATGTTATTATCATGCCAAAAATTACCTCAAAGTAGACTATCAAAAATTCGTTTTCTTAAAAATGATTAGTGCGCGAATAATGAATATTGGCTGGATATATATTGTGATGCTTTTACAGGAACAGGCACATGGGGGAAAATTTGGTTTTATCTCTGGGGAAATGTAAAAGTCACTGATATTTAGACAGATCTTAGTGTTAATACTGAAACTAGTGAAGTTGGCGCGGAAGTAGAACTTAGAGAAATAAAAGATTAGCCTACAATAACCTTACAAGATTATAATGAAACTTATTCTTCAACTGCAACAATTACTCATAATGATTAGACAATAACATTACCGCAATCGGCATATTTTAAAAGTATTTATTCTATAGATTCAACAAATAACCCATATGCAATGATAAATGGTACTGGAGATAATCTTTGGATTGGCGCAGGATGGAGTACAACCAATCATCATAAGGGCCCTTCAGGTAAAACTTATATTAGTTCTGGTTATAGTACTACAGAAAATAAGGGCAATGATACAATTTATATAAGTATTCCTTCTTTAAATGATACTACTTGGTCTCATTCAATAAAAGCAGTAGCACATAGTGGAAATGTTGAAACTGGAACTAATAATGGACAAATTAAAATTGCCGGAACTGATGTAAGTGTTAAAGGACTTGCTACTGCAGCTTATAGAGAGGTATATACTTTAATCGCCGCAGGAGATGCTGGATGGGATACCACAACCAATAGAACTAAAGTTCCTGATATGAATTTTATGGCTTATTGGGATGGAACCTATAATGGCACTAGTAGTAATTTAAGATATTATAATGGCGGCGCTTTTGGCACAATGGCAAAAGAAAGCGCAGCTGATTATTTAACATTAAGTGGCGGCACAATGACTGGTTAGATAAAATTAGGCACTTCTACTATAACCAGTGCTCCAACAGATTCTGGTATTTATGTACATGATACTAGGGATGTATCTCATTTACCCAACACTTGGGGAGATTAGACAGTATAGTGGTATTTTGATACAGGAGCAACAGATACAGGACGTGCTGACTGGTCAACTATTATGCATTTAAAAGGATGGACACAAAATTATGCAGCGCATTAGCTAAGCTTTAATGCTTCGAATAATATTAATGATGTTAATTTATATCATCGCGTTGGCAGAGATCAAACTTGGGAATCTTGGAAAAAGATACTTGATTCTAGTAATTATACCGATTATGCCGTTAAAATTGATGGAAGTAATGCCACAGGGCCTTGGGGAATTAGTATTACTGGCAATGCCTAGACTTCTACTGATGCTTCTTATCTACAAGGAATATATTCTTATGATAGTAATATGAACGCGGCAGTGGCTACTAATCCTACAGATGGAAAAGTTTAGTATTTTTATACAGTTAATAAATCCGCGGCTGGAATATTTCCAAATACTAGTAATGCTAATGGTCTATTAACTTTTAATACTTATAGCCGTAATAATGTTTCTAATTATAGTCATCAATTAGGATTTAGTAGTAATGGTAATTTATATCATAGAGCTTTTCATAATGCAAATATTGATGCAACTACCTCTTGGAATAAAATTTTAACCACAAAAGATAAATATCTTGTAATGGGTAGCAACGATATAACTGCGATAGTGCCTTCATTAAGTTCAAATTCTCCAGAACTTACGAACATATCAGAAGCAGGAGTATATAATATAGGAACCGCGACTAATATGAGTAAATTAAAAAATGCTCCATTTACTGGCTCAGGAGCGCGTATATTTGTATTTAATGGACATACTGGAAATTTGAATTATGGAACAGAATTAGCAATAGGCTCAATTCTTAATTATATGTATTTTAGACGAGCAAATCAATCAGGAGCCTGGACAAATCCCTGGTATCAATTAGTTTACGCCGACCCCAGCGCCAGAGGAAATTCTACTACTCCAGTATATGTTGACTCTACTGGAAAATTAACTCCTTGTACAGGTATATTATCTTCTGTTATGAGAAATCCTTGGGTTAAAGGAACTCAATATACAACAGAAAAAGGTAATTTTATTTGCTTCTATGAGCAAGGAACTGGAACGGCGATTAAAAATCGTCTTGCTGGAATATATAATTTTTAGGGTCAAAATTCTTTAAGTAATAGATTTGGATTAATAGCTTATGAAAGTAAAGTAGATAGTGAAAAAAGCGCTTTCTTTTATGTTGCTTGCAATTCTAGTAGTGCTACAGAACCAGAAAGAAGAACTTATACAAATGCTTAGATATATGGAGCAGTTTGGAATGACTATGCGGAATATCGTTAGGCACAAGACGAAGTAAGACCTGGTAATGTAGTAGTTGATACCGATTGGGGTAGTTTACGTTTAAGTTCTGAACGCTTACAACCTGGCGCGCAAGTAGTATCTGATACTTTTGGATTCGCAATCGGTGAAACAGAAAATTGTAAAACTCCACTTGCGGTCTCTGGACGTGTTCTTGCTTATACTTACCAGCCGCGCGAAAATTATCATGCGGGCATGGCAGTATGTAGCGCACCAAATGGTACAATAGATATTATGACTCGTGAAGAAATTCAAATGTATCCAGACGCAATAGTAGGTATTGTTAGTGAAATTCCAGAATATGAGGAATGGGGTACTGGTAATGTTAAGGTTAATGGAAGAATTTGGATTAAGGTAAGATAAGGTGATTACATGGCGAATTGTTATCTTGTATTAAAACCAAACGATGGAATATTTGCTTTTCCCAGCGATTCTAGAGATTCTAACGGTAGTCAAATAAGTTCTACGGGATAGATTAGTGATTCTGGTTCTTTTACATTTATAATTCCCGATGGAATTATATTCACAGAAGCTATAATTGGACATACCTGGTCTAATTATGGAAATAGAACCACATATGCTACAATAACAGGTAATAATGGATAGACAAATTTTTCAGACTCTAATGGAAATTCACAGAGTTTATACGGAAGCGGTAATACCGAAGTATTAAGTAATCTTCCAATAGCCGGAGAGCAAATTACATTTTCTTGTATTGGACGATTAAATGTTACTTGGTTAAATACAGCGGCGACTGGAACTAACCAATCCGCCAATGGCTCATTTAGATTTAATCCCTATTTATAGTTAACAATTGAATTGCCAAATAGTGAAACAACAATTACCGCGGCAACATTAAATAGTTTAGCTTCCATTCTTGGAACTACAACGGTTACAGTGGGTGATAATATTACACTTAGTCCCTGGCAAGAAATAGGTACAGCAATTGGTAATATGACTTCTTCTGCCACAAGCACGACTCCTTCTGGAACCGCAGTAACTTTTGATACTACCATGCCACTAGCTTCTAATTTAAATTCTGTTTTAACAAATATGGAAAATAAATATATTATACTAGAATGTCCCAAAGTACAAAATACTTAATTTTAAACTCTATATCACTACCAATAAAAAGAGAGTAATCTCTTTTTATTGGTATTTTAATGAGGTGATAGTATGGCAAACATTATGACCAAGCGCGGTAGTGTAGATAATGTTATAACTTATGAACATTATTGCGACACCGCCGCGGATAAAGATAAAATAGATCCAAAATATATTACACTAGGATCAGTGTGCGTTGTATTAGAAGATGAAACTTCAAATGGCAACCTTGAAATTTATTTAGCTAAATCAGATAAAACTTGGAAGAAAATGTAAGGGGGGATAGTATGGATACAATTGATGTTATTCTCGCCCGAGCAAAATCTTTCACAGGAGAAACAAAAGCGTTAGTTAATTAGGCACAGCAAGCCATGTCTGACGCCAACAGTATTATAGAAACATTAACTGCGCTTGAAGATGATACATAGCTTGCTAATGAGGCCGCAAACGCCGCCGCAGATAAAGCTGCGTAGGCCGCCGCAGAATTTGATGATATGAAAGCAGATATAGAAACCGCCGCACAAAATTTAGTTGGAAATACAGTAGATGAAAGATTAGAAGAAGTAAATTCTGACATTGAAGAATTACAATCTTCTATTTCGACATTAAATTCTACAACGATTCCCGCGCTCGAAAATCGTATTACTGCCGCCGCTCAAAGTGGTGGAGATACGGTTACAATCGCTGATGAAAATACAAGTGCGGTAAAAATCCGCACTGCAACGATAGGCAATAAAGGTAAGTATATTTTAGAAAAAAATTATACTTCTGCTGGAAACAACGAAGATGGCTCAATGACTCAAAAAGCAATTAAAGATTATGTAGATAGTAAAATTACTGACGGCGGAGGCGCTACTCAGTTTGATCCAGAAAAAGCCGGTAATATTGTTGTAATTGGAGAAGATGGAACTATAATGCCCGGCACAACTAGTGAAGAAGATATTATTGAAGCACTAATAAAATCTGGCTCTTATACTTCCGTAGATGGACTTGGACTTCAAATTGATTATGAAAATAAATCTTTTACAAGAACATAGGAAGCTACAAACGCAACCGATTTTAATGATTATTTAATGTATGGTGGTCGTATGCGTTGTAATGTAGCCGATAATGGAGTAATACTAGCTTTTTATGGAGATAGCGGATATAGAGATGACGGAAGCAATGGACAGGTAATGGTCTATCAACCTAAATTTTATTATCGGCGGATACCTATCACTACTAATAATTTAAAAATAGGTAAGGCAATAAAAACCGAATCTATTGTTATTTCTGCTACGCCAAAAACTGGATTTAAACTTCATCCATTATTTATAGACAATGAAGGCAACGAATTAGAATATGTATTATTATCTGCTTATGAAGGATGCACCTTCGATAAATCAGCTAATCAGTATAACTTAAATGATAATGGACTAGTTGATTTTGATAATGATATGTTATCTTCTATCGCAGGGGCCAAGCCAATTAGTGGTTATAATACAACTTTAACAATTGAAAATGCGGAAAAACTCGCTACTAATCGTGGAGAAGGATGGCATATTACAAATATGGCTGCTGAAAGCGCAAATCAAATGTTAGAAATAATTGAATTTGGTTTAATGAATGGACAAGAAGCGTTAGAAAAAGGTATTTGTAATATTACTAGTTAGGGCGGTTATAATTGTTCTTCTATTACTGGCTCTACCGCTTCATTAGGCAATAGCTCAGGCGCTGCAACTTCCACAACTAATGAAATAAATGGTAATACTAATGTTTACACTGATTAGGGACGCCGTGCGATTAGTTATAGAGGACAAGAAAATCCTTGGGGTAATATGTGGAAGATGATTGGTGGAACGAATATTTATGGTAATGGCACACTAAATGGTGGTATTCCTTATATTTGTTCTGATTTTAATTATTCGTCCTCCTCAATAGAAGATAACTATGAAAGTGTGGGTTTTTGTCTACCTTCAATTTATGGTTGGGTATCTGCAATGGGATATGGTAACAGTAAATATGATTGGGTATTTTTACCTGCCTCTTGTGAATCAACTGCTAATAGTGCGGCTCCTGTTGGAGATAATCTATGGTCTGTTGCTAATTTAAATAATATAAACATTATTGCTGTAGGCGGGCATTGGGCATTCGGAGATGGTGACGGTCCATTTTACTATGCTTGCGACAAAACTCCTGCCGAAGCTCCTTCTAAATCATACGGAGCGCGCTTAATGTTTATTCCTAAAAAGAATAGTATATATAATGCTAATTATACTTCTTGGAAGCGTAGAATGGGAGTGTGATTTAAATGAAAGATTTTGGTAGAGTACGCGGAATCGCAAGCCCAAAAGAAATAACTTTTACTCCAACAAAAGTATTTGTAGCTTCTAATATTGAACCTTATTCTGAAATTATTGATGGATATAGAATGGAAGGCTACGAATACGATTATGTTGAATATGATAAAGATGAATATATTACTGTATTAAATGATAACAATGCGCGCGCGATTACAGAATTACAAGAAGAACTTGCCGCGGCAAAAATTTTATTAGGAGTTGATTAATTATGACATTAATGGAACTAGCTAAAAAATTACGCCCGCTAATTGAAAAGGCCGCAATTTCTCTTGATGATACAGACGCGCTTGAAGCTGTACAATTATTTCCAGAATGGAATAAAGACGAAAATAAATATGAAAAAGGTTTTCGTGTTCGTTCTAATGGAATTTTATATAAATGCCTTCAAGATCATATCCCACAGGCTACCTGGGCTCCAGAAGTTACACCAAGCTTATGGGCAAAGGTTTTGATTCCAGATGAAAATATAATTTATGATTGGGAATAGCCAGATAGTACAAACGGTTATCAAATTGGAGATAAAGTAAGATTCGATGGTAAGATTTACGAAAGTGTTATTAGCAATAACATTTGGTCTCCCACTGCTTATCCTGCGGGTTGGAAAGAAATTTAATATAAGAAGGTGAGTAAGATGAAGGATTTAAAATGTAATTTTTATGATGGTTACTTTACTGCTTCCGCAATTGCTGATAAAAGATTAAAAATACAAGTAAAATCATAGAACCATAATATTTATTATGATTTGAAAAACAATGGAGAAACAGAAAAATTTCCTTTATAGTTTGGTGAAGGAGATTATGAAATTACTTTTTATTAGCAACTTATTGGAAAGTCTTACTCACCTAAAAATAAAATAAAAAAGAATATAAAATTTTCAAATCCTGACGTACCTTTTTTAAAATTTAATTAGTTCGTTGTAGAAGATAAAGAAATTATTGCTACCGCACAAGAATTATGTAAAGATTGTACTACGGATAAAGAAAAATATTTAAAAATTAAAAATTACATGAAAACAAAATTTTTCTATAATTTTGTGAAAGCGGCAATGACAAAATAGGGTGAAATGCCAGCAATAGAAAACAGTTGGAAAATAAAGCGAGGCACCTGTTTTGATTTATCTGCTATTATGACCATCATGTTTCGCGCGGTCGGGCTACCAGCAAAATTAGTTATTGGATATGCTGATAAAGGCTATCATGCCTGGAATAGTGTAAAAATAGAAGATAAATGGTATAGAGTAGATATAACTTATTTACTTTCCGCTATGAAAAAACCCACTTCATATAAAATTGAACGTTGGTATTAAATATTTGACTTTTTATAAAATCTTTGGTATAATATATATGTGATGAGGGGAAAGAGAAATCTTCCCTATCATTTAATAAATACGGGATAGGAACCGTAAATATAAGGAGAGGAACTTATATGGCAATCAAAATTTATTCAGACAAAACTAACAAGTTTTATAGTTCAATTGAAGACGCCAATAAGGCAGAATTTGAACTAAAAGAAATTGAAAATCGTCAAAAGATTTTAGCAGAACGCAAGGCCGCGGAAGAAAAGGCTCAGAAAGAGAAGGAAGCTGCGGAACGTAAGGCTATGGCTGCAGACATTGAAGCCGCACGCAAGAACATGCTTGAAGTACAAAAGAACTGTAAAGAGCAGATTGATGCAGCGCAAAAAGTTTATCGTGATAAGGTAGATGCTTTTGTAAAAAAATATGGCAGTTATCATTGGAGTTCTAACTCTGCTGATGACATCCCTTCTCTATTCGATATTTTTAATCCTTTTCTTTTTGGTTGACATGGCTTACGGGTTGAGCCATAATCAACCCGTTTACATGCTCCCTTAGCTCAGTTGTATAGAGCACGGTCCTTCTAAGTCCGGTGTCCTGGGTTAGAGTCCCAGAGGGAGTACCAATTGGAGTGATATATTATGACAAGAGAAGAATATAATCAAAATCCTAATTTATGTCTATGTTGTTAGCAACCAATTTATTGTAAGAGTAATGAAAAATTAAGTGCAATAAGATAGAAAAAATTTTGTAATCGTAGTTGTGCAGCAAGATATAATAATTTATAGAGAGTACAAAAAGTATATTATTGTTCTAAATGTGGAAAAATAATTGGACAAGGATATGAAAAATTTGGTTCTAGAAAACTTTGTGATGAATGTAATCCAAATAATATTTCTTGGGATAATATAACTTATGGTGAAGCAAAAGAAAAACGTTCTTATCAAGTAAATAGTCGCATACGTGATTTAGCCAGGACAAAATATTTTAAAACTTATCCTAATTGTTCATGTATTAATTGCGGATATTCAAAACATGTTGAAATACATCATATAAAAAATATTTCTTCTTTTTCAAATGATACTCCTATAACAACAATTAATGATTTAAATAATCTTATTCCACTTTGTCCCAATTGTCATTGGGAAGCAGACAATGGATTATTAGATATAACATTACTTATTCGGCAAGACAAATAAGTAATGACCAGTAAGGGCCTATCACGCCTCTTTATAATGCGAACCATGATAGGACTTTTATACAATAGGAAATTCATACTTATCCTTTGCGCAAAACAAAGTATGCGTTACGCAGGCTGACGCAAATACCGCCAGGAGTTTCTCACCCTGAAAATTAGTCCGGAATAATATGAGGACGTAGGCTAACTTTTTCGTTAAGTAAAGTTAGTAGGATGCTAGCTGCCTAATCTAAGTGAGCGTGGAGAATACGGCATGGTAAAAACCGCTCGGTTCGTTCTCGATATGAACGTGCGGCCGCAACGCCTAAGGATAAAGTTGCCGAAATATAGACTTGCTACCTATATTTCATTAACTTGCATTGTATGAACGAACTCCCAATTCTTAGTAGTACAATGCAAGTTTTTTCAAAATTAAAAAATAAATTATTTGACAATTTTTTAAAATTATTGTATAATATTTATGTAGGGAGGAAAGAAAAATGATAAAGGTTGTGAAACATGGACACGCTCCGTATATGATGACTTGTAAGAATTGTGAATGCGTTTTTACCTTTGAAGATTCCGACATCAAAAATAATGGATGCCAATGGGATTGGGAAGAATATATTTATTGTCCTGAATGCAAACAACAAAACATTATTCACTCCCGTAAAATTTATCAAACTTTAAACTTTAAAAAATAATTGTTTGACTAAATGTTAAAATTATGTTATAATTTTAATGTAAGTAGGAAAGAAAAAACCAAGAACGAAATCTTATTTCAAGACTAATATGATACCAGAATTAGGAGGAAGAAAATAAAGATGAACGAACTTGACGATTTTCTTTGTAATCCTAGCTATGAAGAACTTGAAGAAGAATTTGAAGCTTGGCTTCAACTTCAAAATCAGGTAGAAGTTAAATACTTGACTCAAAATAAAAATTGTGATATAATAAATATGTAAAGTGAATGGGGCATTCGTTCACTCGGTAGGACACGACCCTTGCAAGGTTGAAAAATCGGATCGTAACCGATATGCTCCACCAGAGGCCGCGAGGATGACTGGGCGACGGCAATAAGCGGAGTCATGACCGCATCGCTTTCCCGAGATACTAATAGCATCAACTCGTTAAAGGTTGAAATAGAACCGTAATATGGATGCTATACGCGTGCGCGCTTAGCTCAGTTGGCAGAGCGCTTCGTTTACACCGAAGAAGTCAGCAGTTCAAATCTGTTAGTGCGCATTATAGACTCTCACAGCAAACAAACACATTCAGTGTCGTGGGTTCGATTCCCATCTTATGCGCAATAGCACGAGTAGCTCAGAGGGTAGAGTATGAAATTAGAGAGTCTAGTTATTTGACTTAAAATGAAAATTATGATATAATAAATATGTAAGAAAGAGATAATATTTCCTTCATCGCGGACAGGACAAGCGGTTAAGTCATGGGCCTCATAAGCCTCAAGGACTGGGTTCGACTCCCAGGCCCGCGACCAGCCTCTGCCGATGGGGCAATGAAACTAAATCGGTCGATTAAAGTGAAAGACGTTGGCGAACGAAACGTTAGGGCGAAAAGGTAGGAACTGGTATGTTCGGGTTCGAATCCCGACGGAGGCAAGGGCGCATACTCCGAACCCTGATGCACTTAGAGTCTAGCCCGCTCGAAGGTGGCAACTGGAGAGCGTAACCGCACATCGTTCGCGGTATATAAATATGCGGTGTCGGCAAGCAGGGCCAAACTGCTGCAGCTCTGGTAGTCAGGCAGAGAACTAGAGGCTCCCTAGCATAAATAGAAGGAGTGACGAGGAAGTTACGCAGTTATGGCACTGCGTCTAATCCACCCAGACCAATTGGTCATGTTTTAAGACATAGAGGTAGGAGAAATTAAATGAGTCGCGCTAATAGACCGCAAGTTCGCAATAGTCTGTTTAGGAAACGCAGTTGAAAAGATACTAAGCGCCTATTGGTGCCCAAATGCCGTAGTTAGCGTGTAAGTTTTGAAAGACTAAGACTGAGAAGCTTTAGGTCGCGCGCTAGGAAGAATGGGTTAAATGGAGTTTGAAGAACAGCCAAGTCCAAACAGTAAGGACATAAAAGAAGGAATGTGAGTTCCCGCCACGCTCAGAGTTGATGGTGCGCTACACTTCGGAAATGGGAAGTGGGGATGGACGAAGACCAGATTGAGATAGATATACAAACAATGCGCGAAAACAGGCTTGAATGTATGTAGGCCACCTCAAAAGTCATGGCTGAAAAACGGGATGGAAGGAAACGAGTTCTCTTGTCCTTACCCAGGTTAAAACCTCGGAAAAGCGATTAATAGTAGTCGCACCCGTCACATTGCGTAGGCCAATTGAGCAGCAATGCGGTAATACCAGTGCACTGGTAGCAAAGTTACCCTGGCTCCCCAGAGTTTGGGCGCAACCTGGGTTATCAAACGCCTATATGCCCGCATCGAATAATTGGTTAGTTCGTCACCCTTTCAAGGTGAAAATTCCGGATCGTTCCCGGATGTGGGTGCCATTACAGGCGGCACGAGTCTGTATAAAGAAACGTGTTCTTCTCTTCGGGACGACGAAGACCAGGTGAGGTAGTCAGGCTCGCCATATGACCCCATAGTTCAGCTGGTTAGAATACGGCGCTGTCACCGCCGAGATCGCGGGATCATAACCCGCTGGGGCCGCCATTCGCATCGCCTCCTTTACGATGCAAGTCTGCGGAAAATACGGATTCTCACTAACCTACGGGTAGCGCCCGCTTGCGGCTTAGCAGCAGACTATAATAAAAAGACAGGCGAAGTAAGTGACGCCCGACCCCAACAGCAGGGCGTTATAAGCGAGACACGAATCTATAAATATTGAGGCTAGCTTTATCAATATTATAGTGTTGGGACGTATGTGGCAACCAGTAAGCGCCCGAAATGCTTACGTGAGAGACATCTTATAGCTTATGGAGACGTCCCTATAATGATGTATAGCTTAGAGTGCTATTTGTCGCGCCATTTAGATGGGTCAGCAATGTTTCTTAATCGTCTGCAACACGAGAGATATGGGTTCGATTCCCGTCCAGGAAACTGGTAGCTTAATGGAAAAAGCGTTATTATAAGTCCATCTAGTTTTTATTTGACTTTTTCCTAAATTTATAGTATAATTAATACATAAGAAAGGAAAAATTCCTTTCTGTGGCCGATTCGCCAAGTGGTTTGGCAGGTGGCTGGTTGGATAGAATTAGTCCTAGCTAGGTGTAAGACCTAGATCCAGCACAATTAACCACCCCAGGGGAGTTCAATTCTCTCATCGGCCGCCAGCCTGAGCAAATGTGGAAAGTCGTATGTGCGGTTGGCTGACCTTAAAGCTAATTACAATTTATGAGGTATACCGAAATGATAAGACTAAAAATTCTACCCCCTTGGACAATTTTAGTCCGTAAATTAGAAGCTTTACTTGACGGTGATCCACAGATTGCTTTTAATGTCAATTTTAGTGGGGAACATCCTACCGTTGCACTTTCTTGTAATAACGGAGATAAAGTTGCGGCTTTATAGCAAATTTTGCCTGAACAAATTTTTTTTGGTAATGTAACATTGAAAATTATGATTGATGGTACTCCAAGTAATCGCGCTTTTACAAGTAAGGTTGAACTATTTGATACAGCGTTTAAGGGTAATCCAGCATATGCATATTCTGTATGTCCTGCTGAAGAAGGTTATCAGTGGATCGGCACAACTTATGTTGTATTTAATAATTGCGTAGTACAGTTCGCTGCGGACAACCTAAACGATTGTCATGGTATTATTAGTACTCTATATCAAGATATTGCGGATGAAATTCTAACTGGCCCAGCAACAGAAGGTGTTTTCTATAATACTAATGTTGAGCGCGCGAATCTTGGTAAACCTCTTGGCGAATGGCCATAATTAATTAAAATTTAAGACCTGTCAGCTAATTTTCTTTTGCTTAGGGAGCACGGTGTCGATGGTTCGAGTCCATCTCTTCGCATAGCGAAGATAGCTCAGTCGGTAGAGCACGTATATAGCGGGTCTTGTATTCCGGGCAGTAGCGCAGTTGGTTAGTCGCGCGAACCTGATAAGTTCGAGGTCGGTGGTTCAAGTCCACCCTGCCCGACCACTCTCGTAAGAGACCACTTTCATGCCCTAGCCTATTGGGTTAAGTAGGCAAATGCGGTATTGGTATAGCGGCTGTGCCCTGGCCTTCCAAGCCGGTGACGCGGGTTCAAGCCCCGCATATCGCTCCATGGCCTTAGACGGGTCAAACGATGTAGGCTTTTTCCCAGCTCATTGGGTTAAGTGAGCATTAAGAGACTTGCCCACGCCTCTTAATAATGCGTACCAGGGAAGCACGTGGCTACAACGGTTAATAGTAGCAATATGGCGAGGTAGACCAATTTGGCAGAGTCAAGAGACTTTAGTAAAATTGAGCACTAAATAGGAAACTATTTATGTGAATCGCGTCAAATTCGGTGAAACTCCTTACAGGACAATACCGAGCGAAGCCTTTTAGGAACGTGTAGAGACTTGACGGCGCGCACCTAAACAGAAATGTATGGTGAAGATAAAGTCCAGACTACAACGCTATTGCGGCCATAGTAATATGGAGTAGTAAGAAAATCTCTGTAGTGTGGGTTCGAATCCCATCCTCGCTACCATTTATGTCCTCGTAACAGAATTGGCATATGTATTCGGCTCAAACCCGAAGTTCTGTGGGTCCGACTCCCACCGAGGATACCATGTCCAGTTGGCGCAATTTGGCAGACGCGCATGGTTTAGGCCCATGTTTTTGAAGGTTCAAATCCTTTACTGGACACCATTCAAATATTTAGTGGCGGAATATGTAGACGCAGAAAATACGAACAAGTCAGTCCAACATTCTAGTCATGAATAGAACCACGGTCTGCCGGACATAGGAAATACTTGCAGCTTAGTAATAGGCGAACCTGTGTGGTGAAAATCCACACCTAAATATTTGACTTTCTTCAAAATTATATATAGAGGAAAGTAAAATGAATAAAAAAGAAATTATTCAAAAAATTTATAAAGAGTATGGAAAAGAAAATATAAAATTTTTAACAATAGAAATAGATGAAGATAACCAAAAGGAATACTATGTTCATTATTTAGTCTTAGATGATATTAAATGGATAAGTCATACAGAATATTTTCCAATTAATATTTGACTTTTCTTCAAAATTATTGTATAATAATTATGTAAGAAAGAAAGAAGGGAGAATGAAAATGAACCCATTAAGTTATAAACTTGGCACAAAATTCTCCGGAAAAATTCTTAATGATTGGTTATCTGAACAGATTACTAATCATGGTAGTCATGAAAAAATAGCTCAAAAAATTGATAAACATTTTATCCTAAAAAATGATAGAAATTATCAATTAGTACAAATGTCATATCGTGATCGTGAAGAAAAAAGTTTAGGATTTATGAAGGTGGAATAAAATGGCAATTTTAATTAAAGGCGTATCTAAATATAATAAAGATTGTTATAATTGTCCTTTTAATGATTCAAATTGCTGGTGTAATATCACTAAAAGTGAAATAGATCGTGATGATTATACCACAGAAGCTCCATGTCCAATTATTGAAATACCAGATTCAATACTTGACTTTTTCCAAAATTCATGATATAATAAATATGTAAGAAAGGAAAACGAAATGTAAAAGACATTTTGTTTAGCAATTATGAACCAAGTGAAGATGTGCTAACCACACAGCTTGGGATACTTGAATAACAGCCATACACTACGGCCCGGGATACTAGGCAAGTGCGGCCGCGAAACTAGTAATAGTTAGCGATAGTGGAGAAACTCCAAATGTTAAGAGTATGCGCCAAGTAATTTGCTTGAAAATGCACGATTCCTTACGGCGACATAATAGGAAGCCAGGTTAAGAGCCAGGCCAAATCCAGATAAGGTATTGGGGTGGTAGCCAATACAAACTCTGGAAAAACCACAAGTCGCTATGTCGATGAAAGCCAGAAATGGCATATAAGTAAGGTTTGCGGTTGGAGTAGCCCAATTTGACAGTAATTCTAATAATATTTGATACAGATATTGAAGATGCTGAATGGTTTGGGTGAAACTTAGAGGTAAGCAATCCTCTCTATTCTCGGCGCTTGGCGTGGGAATCGGATGGTATAAGGTCGCTACTTATACCACAGCCCGGTTTTCAATAGTAGCATAATATTCAAGAAGAATTATGAGGTACGGCGAAGGTCGCAGTAATTGTTAAACAAAGTGTCTTTTATATTGAAAAAGGATATAAAATGAAAGCTAAATGTATCAAATGTAAAACAGTTTGGGAATATGAAGCAAATGAAATGAAAGTTGAACTAAATGGAACAGGATTAATTATAGCTTTATATTGTCCGAAATGTCATAAACAGTTTTATGGATGCAATCCAAATGAACTTGCTTTAAGTGTAACGCCTGTTTCTGTTGATCATAAAATTGAACGTAAGGCAAAGTATGATTGGGAGTAAATATAATATTGATATTTGACTTCATTCTAAAATTATGATATAATAAATATGTTGAGAACGTGGGACATATAAGTTATATGGAGTTAAGGCGCCACCACGAACAGTACTATATGCGGCGATTCTCAACATTAACTAAACGTGAAGGGAACAAGTTACCTTAGAAGACTTGCGCGTCAAGTGGACCTGTAACGGGAGGAGAAGGTCGTAAATATTCTCCCTCCGCCATTTAATGCCCTATTAGCTCAGCGGAATAGAGCACCGCGCTACGGACGCGGGTTTGTCAGGCGTTCAAATCGTCTATAGGGCACCATTAACGACGATTACAGCAATAGTTTTAACAATAAATTAGGGATTTATTTAGTTAGAAATCGTCGTGTTATTTATGCGTCGGTGTGGCTAGTGGCGAAGCCAGCAGACTGTAAATCTGCTCCCCTCAGGGTAAACATCGTAGGTTCAACTCCTACTCGGCGCACCAATAGTGTTGCGAGCTTAGTCGCAGGAAAGTTACTACCCTAAGGCAACCGTTGTGAGTTTGGTGTTCAAAACTCTCATATGGGCGAGTAGCCAAGTGGTCAAAGGCATTGGAACCATAAATGAATCTAGTGACTAAGGTTCTAACAGCTACTTAATGGACTGTAAATCCAAGGCGAAAGCTACGCAGGTTCAAATCCTGTCCTCGCCCATTACAAAGGGGAGTGGTGTAACGGCAACACGCAGGTCTCTAAAACCTGGGCCTTCTGAGGGCGTCATTCTCGGTTCAAATCCGAGCTCCCCCGCCAATTATAGACCATTTCTGCAAATAATTAATGGATAAAGAAAATTTCTGTAAAAAATTTTTGAATAGGTTCGATTCCTATAAATTTCAAATGGTCTAGTTCGCCGTTATAGCTCAGCCGGTAGAGCGCATCCTTGGTAAGGATGAGGTCTTGAGTTCAAATCTCAATAATGGCTTTAAATCACATTAGATAAAAGTACGATCAATAAAATAGTCTATATCCTTCGTTGACGCTATAAGGGTAATTAATGAAAAGTCAATTACTGTGGATAGGTTCCATTTGGAGAATCGGGAGAATGGATGTGATTTATGCGCGTGTAGCTCAGTTGGTAGAGCACGTGACTTTTAATCACGGTGTCGAGAGTTCAATTCTCTCCACGCGCACTAATTTGAAAGGAGTATTAAAATGAATACTATACTAGGTAAAATTACTAATGTAAGATTTGGTTTTATTCCGGACTATCCGTTTCTTTTTGGAATTGATTTTGATTTTTCTCTTGGAGACGGTAGTGGTATTGGCTCTGGCGGAAAATATACTGTTAATATCAGTAAAGACTGTAAATGGAGCGCGGAAGAACGTAAAGAAGCGATTGAAAGTTCAATTGACTTCATCGTTAAAATTTTAAAAGATGCTAAAGTAGATAATGTATATGATCTTAAAAATAAGCCAGTAGAAGTATATATTCAAGATAATACTTTTGTCAATTTTAGAATTTTAACAGAAGTTCTATAACATAAAGGAGTATATGATATGACTGTTCAGGAAGTAGTTTGGTTCATGAATCATAAATACGGTGAACAAGCATATGTTGTAGAAACAAAGGAAGAAATTTTATTGTTCTCATTAAAATCAAAATGGATTATTAAAAAATCTGATTTTAAACACTTTCATACTTATACTCTATTTCATTTTAACGATATTGAACGTGAACATTATCATGTTCAATTAAAATCTCAAAATTTAGATTATCTCGTATACCAAGCAATCGCACACGATAATGAAAAAATTCCATATTCTAATAATGATTGGAAACAATTTAATGAAATGTGGAATATGTATTTATTAGGTAGAGAAATTGAAGGACGTGCGGCAGCTTGGGATTGGTTATGTGGTCGGTAGTTTAACGGTAAAACCTCGGATTGTGGCTCCGAAGACGCAGGTTCAACTCCTGTCCTTCCAATGCAGGTATAGTATAGTGGTAATACATCACCTTGCCAAGGTGAAATCGCGGGTTCAAATCCCGCTACTTGCTTATTATGGCATGGTAGCTGAGATGGATTAGCACTTGACTGAAAATCAAGATAGGTTGGATCGTTACCAACCCATGCCACCATATAGGTCGGTGGTGCAATTGGTAGCATAGCGGTCTCCAAAACCGTTGATTGGGGTTCGAGTCCCTGCCTTCCTGCTATGCGTCCAATTCTCGTCGGTCGGGAGAGGGTCTGCAAAATCCTTGTTAGTTGGTTCAACTCCAACTGGACGCTTTATTACTTGACTTTTAGTTAAAATTATAGTATAATAAATATGTAAAGAACATGGGGTGTGATTAAAGCATCAGGGTAGTTTTCGCTGTACTTAGAAATAAGTACCGGTTCCGGGCAAACAGGAGCAAGCGTAAGGGTATGAAGCATTTTAATTGCACGCACCGAAGTGGGTCCGCACATCCACTGGGGTTCAATTCCCCCACACTCCACCAGGTTCGTCTATGATGCCTTACGTAGACCGTGGGGTACAGACCACGTTAAAATTGCTGTACGTTACGGGGTGTAGCGCAGTTGGTAGCGTGCTTGATTTGGGATCAAGAAGTCGTGGGTTCAAGTCCCACCACTCCGACCAGTAACCTTTGAGAATGGGAATATATAAAGGTGTTGCCGCCGAAGCGGGTCGCGAACCAAATCGGAAAGGAAAATTCTCGTATCCCGGACGAACCACTAGGGAATCTTAAGGAGGTGGCCGCCGTAAGCCCGGTCGTTAAAGATATACAAATGTTATTGGTATATCTGGCTTATTTTGCTTCATTGATGTAATGGCAACATAAGTGTTTCGTAAGCACCATATAGAGGTTCGACTCCCTATGAAGCTTCAAGAAAGGTGATAATATGAAAGAAGATCGAAAACCAATCTATCGTATCCTCTTATTTTCAAAAATTCCTACATTAGATAAACTTGGATGGCCTGATTGTGGTACTCAGGATGACGTAGGTTTTTACTATGAATATGAAACCGCAGTTCGCGCGATGCATGAAAATTGGTGTGATATTCAAGACGGCGGATTATTTAAAGCAGGATTTATTTTAACTTCATATCCAGGTTGTTATGATAACGCGACAAAAGATCGTCGTACTTATTTTGAATGGGATGAAGAACGCGGCGGGTTTTTTGAAAAAGAAGAACCAGAATGTTTTGAACATTTTTCTTATTAAGGAGAATTAATATGATGTATTTATCAGAATTACTAGACCGCCTAGAAGATTTACGCATTTCTGACAGCGATTTTTTTGGAAAAGATTATGCTACTCAATGTGCCTATGAAAAAGCAAACGATATGCTTGATGAATGTTTACAAATAGTACAAGATTATTTTGGAGAGCATACGTTTGAATGAAATTATATACTTCATATTTCGCGCAATTGCGTAATTTTCCACCAAATCTCGTAGGGCTTTCAACTGCGATTTGGAATCCTAAATGGCTTCAATCTGGACGAGATAAAAATGGAGCAATATGGTTAGATGTGCCTCCTTTAAAACCTGGCCGCGAATGTGATGGCCTTTGCGCGGGAAAATGTAATCCAAAGCATCCACAAGACTGCGCCTTTCTTAAAGTTTATTATGAACAATTAAAGAAAATAGATTATTTTAAATTTATGAATAAACTATTTGATTTACATGATAAAATTTGTGAAAGTGAAGGAATGACTGAATTAGATTTTGCTTTTCTTGTATATGAAACGCCGCAAAATCCTTGTAGTGAACGCGCAATAATTCAAAAATGGTTTTATGAAAATGGAATGGAAATTGAAGAATGGCATAAATAATTGACTTTATTTTAAAATTATGTTATAATATATATGTAAAAAAGAAGAGGAGAAAAAAGAAGATGGATGAAAACAAAAACGCTACTTTAAATTTTAATTTTTACCCTGACGACTATCCCGATGTAGATCTAAGTTTTCATTGCAGTGAGGACCTAGATATGGCTGAACTGGTAGACTACTTTAAGCGATTTGTTTATGCAATAGGCTTTGCGCCCGGTACTGTTGAGAAATATCTTAGCGAGGATTATTAATCCTCCTATATCGGGCATTCGTATATTGGTATGATTACGCCAGTCTTATAAACTGGTCAGGGTGGTCCGATTCCACCATGCCCGACCATTAAAGGAGAATACTATGTGGTTTTTAAAGAAAAAAGAAGAACCAATTCAAACCTATGAAGAAAGACCAAAAGAATGCCAACATAAATGGCGTGATTTTGATCCAATTATGAAATTTAGTTTTTATCCATATCATGAGAATGAGGATAAAAATAAAAAGGGACAATTAAAAATCAGCATGAAAGAAAGTTATGTTTGCTGTTTATGCTTAGATCGTGAAGATAGAACTTTGTGCTCTTGGGTTTTTGAAAATTTAACTCAAGAGGAAGCATATAAAAAAGTTCAAGACTTCAAAAAAGAATATGAAGGATTTTATAAGCCAGAAGCTAAAATTGAGGATGAAATTCTTGATATGCAATATAATATTGATCGTGAATTTTTACGCAATTTAGCTTTATATCATCCCGAAAAGGTTGGTTCTAGTTTTCAATCTATCACTCGTGTTCCTACACTTTCTGAATTTAAAGGTGATAAAAATGCTTAATTATAATTATAATAGCGCAGAAGGATGGCGGTGTCCCCATTGTGGCGCAGTAATGGCTCCTTGGTAGCCTTCTTGTATTAATTGTACTGGCAAGAGTTAGAGACCAATAGAATATCATACTGCTGCTCCAAATATTACTATTCAATCTGGTAAAACTAACGCAACTCCTAACACTATTACTTGGGCTAGTTCATTAGATAATTGTATTACCACTGATAAAACTATAAATTGTACTTTAACTTCAAACACTATAACTGCTCAAGATAAATTACGTACAACTTTAAAATCTGCTGGAATTGATATTTGACTTTTATAAAAAATTATATTATAATATATATGTAAAGAAAAGAGAAAGGAAAGGTGATTGATATGCGTAAAACTCGTCGTATTGTGTTTTCTTCCTCTTGGAGTCGTGCTCGTCAGGCTAAAGAAATTGATGAGTGGCAGATTTAAGCGCTTCATCTCAGATAGATGAGATGCGAAATTGCGGCCAATCGCTATACGGCGCTACCGTTAATACCCTTCTAACGCCTCTCGTAGAAGCGCACCACTAGAAGGTTTATCACCCGGGTATTGTGATGTAGGACATAGGGCCTACGGTTGTATGAAACAACGATAAAAATTCATAGCGAGAAGATGTCATCAGTAAATGAACTTGATGTGCATCCTCACAAATTGCGGCCAAATTGCATCGCTACCGTATCTTGCCTATTAAGTAGGTCGGCCGCTGAAAGATAGGAAGAAACCGCTAATTGATTATGTTCCTGCGGTATATAAAAAGAACGTAATTCGCGAAGAGAAGATTCTTAGAACGGAACACTTCATACCCCGAGCGTGGTAAAATAAAGTCCTCTAAGACGTAGCGCGGTATATAGCGGTCGCAACAGCGTGAGAGTAAAATAAAAACGCTAACAACATGTTGGGGTTTACGGTGTAAAAATCCCCGCTATGGCGAAAAACCGTTTCCTTTGTAAGTGGCTAAGCCGATAGCCCATACATTGTGCGGTTTGTATAATAGTTATATAGATAAAGTATAGTGTCGCCGCAACATTATACATCGGCTTATATGGGGAGGTACCCAAGTGGTTTAAGGGGGCTGCCTACTAAGCAGTTAGGCTAGGTAACTAGCGCGTGGGTTCAAATCCCACCCTCCCCGCCATGGGCGAGTAACCGAATTGGCATAGGTACCAGACTAAGAATCTGGGTTTTGAGGGTTCAACTCCCTCTTTGCCCATTTATAGGCGAGTAGTCTAACGGTTTATTGGACATGCGGCTTTGACCCGCAGTGAGGTGGTTCGACTCCACCCTCGCCTGCTAACGACTCTTACAGCAATTATTATAACCGCCATTTAATTTATATACAAGGTTAAGTATAGAGAGTCTAGATATGCCGCCGTGGCTCAATGGTAGAGCAGCGCACTTGTCAAGTTAGTTTAAGAGTAAAACACCCGAATCACAGGGATAAGACCGTATTAACTAATTAATTGACGAATTAATTAGGCGAAGATATGTAAGCTCAATACTTACACTTGGCTCCAGTAATGCGCAGGTTACAGGTTCAAGTCCTGCCGGCGGCTCCAAGCGTTTAGGCGATATCGCTCTGAGAACAACCACCCAGGCAGTGAGGGGAGATAAGATATTCGCGAACAAGAGCTCCTTAGCCCTCACAATTAAGACAGGCTTTTCGGGTTAACACAGCAAATTATTTCCGAAGTAGTATAAAGGTAGTACACTGTGAATAAAACCTCAGAGATTTCGGTTCGAATCCGAACCCCCTGTCTGTCTTGGAATTGCGGTTGAAATCTTCGGATGAAACCTGTCCCGGAGGATGCGTCCAAAGGGATTTTATGGGCAGATGGCCGAGTGGCTTAAGGCGGCGGTCTTGAAAACCGTTGACGTGATGAACGTCCGTGGGTTCAAATCCTACTCTGCCCGCTAATTATATATAAAGGAAGTGTTATCTATGAGGACAATGGCAGAAAAACGACACAATGATTACGTTAAGGCAATTCGTAAGCGTAGAATCGATCGTGAAACTTCTCCTTTATGTTGGAATCACGACTGGTATGATAACCTTCATCAATATAGTAAAAATAAAATTCACTGTTCTTGTCCAATGTGCTCTGCTAAAACGAATAATCGCGGCAGAAAAGGTAGTTGGGAACCAAATACTACTTGGAGCATTACAGATCAGAAAAAATTAAATGCGTTAGCCTATCAGGAGGATGAATAATCCTCCTCTTTTTTTTATTTGACTTTTTTTATAATTTATTATATAATATAAATATAAAAGAAAGGAGATTAAATATGAAACCTACATTATATATTTTATGCGGGGCGCCAGGGAGTGGCAAATCAACCTTCGCCGCGAATTTAGTCCCTAATATTCATTGGGTCTCCCGCGATGCTACTCGATTTGAATTGGTTAAAGAAGAGGAAGAATATTTCTCTCATGAAAAAGAAGTATTTAATCGTTTTGTAGAACGAATTGTAATTTCACTACAAACTGGAGCAGATACTATCGCAGACGCTACCCATTTAAACACCGCTTCCCGTAAAAAACTTACTAACGCGATTGATTCTTATTTTGAACTATATAATATTATTTATGTAATTTTTACTGCTTCCGCCGATTTATGCATCAAAAGAAATATTAATCGCGTGGGGCGCGAAAAGGTGCCAGAAGATGTAATTCGTAAAATGCGCGCTTCTCTTACTATTCCTTATAATGAAGATGCCCGTGAAATTGGAAAATGGATTATTGAAGGAGAGGTTTAATTAAAATGAGCTGGGAAGAAGAAGTAGAATTTAATAAACAATTTGTTGATAGTCTTCCATTACGTGTTCCATTAGCAGGAGAAGATTTAGATGATTATATAGGTGAAATGGAAGAAGCTTTTAAAAATCAATTTCCACCAGAATTAGAGGGTTGTTTATTTAATTTTCTGTCTTTTGAAGAAAGTATTGAATATTTAGCAAAACGCTTTCATAAACGCATTTATGAAGTTACTAAATACTATTTATATTGAGGAAATAAAATGAGCGAATATTTTATAACTAGTGACCTTCATATTAATCATGAACAAGAGTTTTTATATGGACCACGTGGCTTTACTTCTGTTAAAGAAATGAATGAAGCCATCGTTGAAAAATGGAACTCAATAGTTAAACCAGAAGATATAATTTATAATCTTGGCGATATAGCAATGAATGATATTTCAGGCGCGATTCCATATCTTAAACAACTTAATGGCTTTCAATGGTGGATTCGTGGCAATCATTGTACCTTAAATAAAGTAAAAAGAATTTGCGAAGAGTGTAAAAATATTTCACTCATTAGTAATCCAGAAGCCTCTTGGGCAACAATGTTTAAATACGGAAAAATTTATTGCTATCTTTCCCATTATCCAACTATAACCGCAAATTATGATGAAAAACATTTTAACCAGCATGTACTAGCATTACATGGGCATACGCATCAGCAAGCAAATTTTATGTATCCAAATAATCCTTTTTGTTATCATGTAGGAATGGATAGTCATAATTGTACTCCGGTTTCATTAGATGAAATTATTTGCGAAGTGCGACAGCGCTGGCTTGATTTACAAGCTTTAAAAATTCCAGTTGAAGATTTATATACTTATCCAATGAGAGGAGAATAATATGAAAGAAGAAACTCGAATTCGTCAGCAAGAATATAAAGTTTATGTTACTAACGACGGAAAAGAATTTACAAGTAAACGAGACGCAGAAAAACATGAAGTAGAACTTATGCCAGAAAAACAAATTCCAAACTTCCCTATCACTTTAAGAGCAATGGAAGAATGCGGACGCTGCTATAAAATAGAATCCGAAGCAGATTTAAATTATTTGACATACAAAGAATGGAAAATTGCTTATTATGATTATATAGGGCCCGGATGGTATATCGTAATTTCACGCGATGGTGGCGATTCAGAAGATTACTATACGATATTTCCTGCAAGTAATTATATTCAAGATCTTCAGCATGATTTAAATGAATTAAAGGAGTTGGATACTAAATGAAATCATTTCTTGCTGGTGCCTTTATTGCCTTAGGATGTTGTTTATATATAAGTATTCCAGATAAAATTATTGGCGCTATTTGTTTTTCAATGGGACTTCTAGGTATTAGAATATTAGGTTTAAACTTATTTACAGGAAAAACACAATTTTTCTTAAAAAAAAATTCTCCTTATAAACCACAAGATATATTAATGATATTTGTTGATAATTGTTTCGGTGTAGCGTTTATTTTATTTCTTACTCGCTGGACTCCAATCTATACCGCCGCACAGACAATTGGGTTAGCTAAAAACGCAATTCCAATTTATACATTATTTTTCAACAGTATAATGTGTGGCATCTTAATGACTATTGCTACCTATAAAGATACTCCATTATGGGTAAGTTCTCTTGCGGTTTTAGCTTTTATCACGGCGGGATTTAATCACTCAGTAGCAGATACATTTTATTTTATAGCAATGGGTGGTTGGGTTGCTCCATTAAAAATATTAATTATAGCCTTGGGCAACTTAATTGGTGGTCGTCTCGCGGCCTTAACTATTAGATTAAAAGAAAATTAATAAAAAAAGGAGTTGAATTTTTTTTTATAAAATGCTATAATTCATCTATTAATTTACCACTTTATTTTTAGAAGTATTGGTGCAAAACTAATACATAAGGGGGGATAAAAATGGCTATAAATAATTTAATACCTCCTAACCCACAACATGCGGTTTTAAAAAGAATTTATCCTTGGGATAAATATAATATTAATTTAATTCTCGAATGGTTATATGAATAGGCATAGCAAACCGGATTCACTGGATCATTTGAAGAATTTAAATTACATTATGGGGAATATGTTGATTCTTTAGATATAGAAAAAATATATGAAATTATCGGCCTTTATACCGAATCATATCATGTAACACCAACCGAAAATGAATAGGTTCTATTGACTAAAGATAAAATATTAAATCAAAATATAATAATTAATCCCATTCCCTCAGAACTTATTCCGCAAGAATATTCTGGGGGATATTTAGTTACTCCTCTCCCTTATGTAGATCAAATTCTAAAAACAGAAAATAAAAAAATGACAGAAAATGTTGTGGTAGAGAAAATACCATACTATGAAACTAGTAATGCCGCTAATGGAAAAACAATTTATATTGGAAATTAATGAGGTGATTTTATGGCTAATGAGTATATAAATAAAGTTATATACGGTGGAACTACTTTAATTGACTTAACTTCTGATGATATTACAGTATCTGACGTGCTAACAGGTAAAAAATTTCACTTACCTTCTGGTGCTCCAGCCACTGGTACATGCGCCTATGATGCTGACACATCTGACGCTACAGCTGTGGCAGCGGAAATTTTATCAACAAAAACTGCTTATAAAAATGGTAGTAAATTAACTGGTACTATGCCAAATCGTGGTTCAGTAACTGGAACTATTTCAACCGTAAGTGGAGAATATACAATTCCACAAGGCTATCATGACGGATCAGGTAAGGTTAGTATCGCTTCTTCAGAGTAGGCTAAACTTATTGCAACTAATATTCGTGAAGGTGTAACTGTATTAGGGGTAACTGGTACTATGAATGGTAGTGAAAATGTTAAATCCACTGCCGCCTCAGTCACTCCTTATACGACCGCTCAAACAATTACTCCAACTGATTTAGGAGATTTTAACTCCATTACTCAAATTAATGTCGCAGCAATTGCGTACACAGAGACTGATAACGCAGCAGGCGGTAAAACTGTTACCATTGGTACAGTAAATCCTAATAATTAATGGAGGAAAGGCCAATGGCAAATAATCAATATATAAATAAAATAATATATGGAAATAATACCTTACTTGATTTATCTGAAGATACCGTTTCAGCAAATAAAGTATTTGTTGGAGAAAGTTTTCATTTGCCTACTGGCCAACGAACCATTGGAACGGCAACCTCAGATGCAACTGCGGCTGCCAATGATATAATAAGCGGTGAAACCGCGTATGTAAATGGATCAAAAATTACTGGTACTCTAGTAATTCAACATTATTATACGGGTTCCACCGCTCCGAGTTCATCTTTAGGTAATGATGGAGATATTTATTTACAACAAGATTAAGGAGGAATAAAAGATGTCACAGGTAATTAATATTACTGATAGTAAAACTATTATTCCTTCTGGTTATGATAGTAATAACTCATCATATTCTAGTATTAATAGCAGTTATCCAGTAACCAACGGTTATACTGATGCCGATTCTACCTCTTATGCTTATATAACTTGTAATACTGGCTCTCATGCTACTACGTATATTTCTTATACTTTTGATACTTCAGAAATTCCAGAAAACGCGGCAATAGATTCTATTACTTGTAAAGCTAAAGTACGCGTAAGTTCTACTTCTTATATTTCTACCGGAGTCACATAGCTGTACACCGGAAGTATAGCGAAAGGCAGTGCGACAACTACAAGAAGTACTACAGCAACTACATATGATTTAACTACTGGAACTTGGACCCGTACAGAACTTAATGACGTTCAAGTACGTTTTACAGGCACGCGTGGTACAAGTAATACCACCCGTGCCGCTTATTTATACTTTTATGGGGCTACTCTGACTATAAATTATTCTATTAATGGAACATAGTATAGTATTGTAGCAACCAGTAATGTTGAAAATTATGAAATCTCTCCAAATCATCAAAATAAAATGGAAGGAGAGGAAGCAACGGTTACTATAACCGGAAATAATTTAGAAGATATTATCGTAACAGATAATGATATAGATATAACAGAAAATTTAATATAGCATACAATTGAAAATACTGGAAGTGTATCCGCAATCCCAGGAGAAAATTTTGAAACAGGATTTAGTTCTTCTAATGCAAATTTTTATATGTCTTCAAGTTCAACCGGAACAACATGGTTAGAATATGCAATTGGGCACTCTGCTGAAAATCCATATACTTCTTCTAGCTCCCATAATACTTATGTTAAAGATAATGACAATAATACTGCAACTGGCTGGATTAGCTTCCCATTCGATTTTAGTGAAATTCCTTTTAATGCCGTAATAGATTTGGTTACAGTTAAAGTATATGGCGCACGTGAGAATTCAACCACTGATTCTACTCACGTAGCAAAATTTGGAGTCTATTGTAATGGAGTATTAAAAGGGGCAGAATAGCAATTTACTAGTACGACAAGTGGTATTGTTACTCTAACCTCCCCCGGAACCTGGACGCGCGAAGAATTACAATCAGCAGAACTTCGTTTTACAGTTGCGTATTATGGAGGACATTTAGATGGCGCTACTTGGACTGTAAATTACAGCGTTCCTAATACAGGAAATAATTATTATTGGACTTATGATTTAACTAATATCAATGCAGACCATGTTATTTTAATAGATTAGCGTGGTGCTTTTATTCCTCCCGAAGAAAATCCAGAATATGAATATTATCCAATAACGATTTCTAGTATTAATGCTACTACAACCCCACATAATGGCTCTACCCGTATAATAGAAGGAAGCAATCAAACTATTACTATATCTCCTTCTGACCCACAATTAACACTTGCTTTAGATAATGGAGTAGACATTACAAGTCAATTGTAGGGAGGCACCCCTGAAAATACTTATACAATAACTACACAAGTCTCAGGAGCAAGTTATGGCTTTAATCTAAATGAATCAACTGGATATTATGTTTCAACTAATAGAGGAGTTTCAAATTCAGCAGCAGTTGCTAGACTTAATATGAATTTTGAAAGTAATTGTTTAGTAACAATACAATATATCAACTATGCTGAATCTGGATATGACTATGGACTATTTGGAAAATTGGACACGGTAGTATCAACAAGCGGTCTAACCGCTTCCAGTGGTAGTTCCTCCCCATCTGATAGTGATAACTATCAGTTAGCAATGGCATCTAATAATAGTGGCACACAAACAATAACTTATGAAGTACCCTATGGAGAACATTTTATTGATATTAAATATGGTAAAGATGCTGCGACCGATTCTAATAATGATACTTTATAGTGGAAAGTATTAAGTATAGAAGCCACCAGTGTCGGTGGAGATTATACATATACATTAACAAATATACAAGAAAAACATAGTTTAATTTTCATATTTGGTAATGTAAATTATTATTTTATAAATTCTTCCGGAACAGAATGTAAATTATACCCGGATGGATAGATGGTTAAACTGGAAGGAGATAAATATAATTTAAGAATAATTCCAAATGATGTGAAAGCAACCGTAACCATTGTAGATAATAATGTAAATGTTACAAATTTATTATCTATAGAAGAAGGAATAGATAAAAATAACAATCCAATTATTAATTATATATATACTTTAAATAATATTATACAAACACATAATTTAGTTATTACATGCATTACTCATCATTAGATTTTATATACTAAAATTAATGGAAATTGGATTAATTTTAGTAAAGCTTATGTTAAGATTAATGGCTCTTGGGCAGAGCAAACAGAACTAAGGTAGGTATTCGATAGCCGATTAAATTATGTAAAAGGAAATTAATATTTGACTTTTCTCTAAATTTATATTATAATATATATGTAAAAAAGAAAACCTACGGTCGTGACAACGACTAAGATGAAAAGGAGAGAAAAGGAATATGAATACTTTACTAAATGCGATGAAAAATGCTACTAATTATACTCACACCGAAAATGGAGCTATTACTCATGTTACTTCTAATTCCGCTCTACTAGACATGTTTGGTATGGGCGGTTCTATGCGCAATCGCTCTGATAATGATGTAATTTTTATGTTTAAAAAGGCATATGATGAAAATCCTGAATATGCCCTAAAGTGCTTATTTTATCTTCGTGACGTGCGCGGTGGTCAGGGAGAACGTCGTTTTTTCCGCACTGTAATTAATTAGCTTGCTAATGAAAACAAGGAAGCGGTTATTCGCAATCTTGAGGCTATTCCTGAAATGGGACGTTGGGATGATTTATATTCTCTAATTGGTACTTCTTGTGAAAAGGAAGCATTAAACTTTATGCTTCATCAAATCACCCTTGACGCCGCAAGTAAGACTCCCTCTCTACTTGCTAAGTGGCTGAAATCTGAAAATACTTCTTCTGCGGAAAGTCGTCGTTTAGCCACTAAGACTCGTGAATATTTTGGACTAACTCCTCGTGAATATCGTAAAATGCTTTCTAGTCTACGTACCAAAATCAATGTTCTTGAAAAGCTAATGTCTCAAAATCGTTGGGATGAAATCGAATTTGATAAGATTCCTTCTAAGGCTGGACTTATCTATAAGAATGTTTTTGCTACTAAAGATGTAACCAAAGCTCGCTATGCGGCTTTTATGGCAAATAAAGAGACCAAGGTAAATGCTAGCGTACTAAATCCCGTAGATATCGCCAAACAAATTTTTTCCTCTAACTATGCCTCTAAGGTAGACCGTCTTGCTTGGGATAAATATTGGGCAAATTTAAAAGACTATTACAATGGTCGTGAAGAACGCGGCATTGCCGTAGTAGATGTCAGTGGTAGTATGTATGGTACACCTCTATACGCCGCAGTATCTATGGGTGCTTATATCGCAGAACGTGGTAAGGGGCCTTTCCAGAATCACTTTATCACTTTCTCTGATAAACCTGAACTTGTTGAGTTCAATGGTATCGACCTTTATGATAAGTTCCGTCGCGCGGAAACTGCGAACTGGCAAGGTAGTACTAATGTTGAAGCAGTGTTTGACTTGCTACTTGATACCGCTAAGAAAAATCATGTGACTCAGGAAGAAATGCCTGAAACACTTTATATCCTTTCTGATATGGAATTTAATAGTTGTATGACTGATAGCACAGTTACTTACGATTATTGGGGTCGTCCTCGCCGTAAGATTCTTGAAAATTCCGCAGAAGTAAATACTCTAATCGAAAAGAAAGCTAAGGAATGGAAGGCCGCGGGATATAAAGTACCTAATGTGGTATTCTGGAATCTTGATGCGCGGCAAGATAATATTCCTGCAATTGGGGAAGGATTCTTTTACGTATCTGGTAATTCTATGAACGTAATTGAAAGTATTCTTTCTCGTACTCCTCCTAAAACCGCGACAGAATTAATGATGGACGTTTTAAACCGTCCTAGATATAGCAATATTCATTAATATAAAAATAGGGTTAGACGAAAGTCTAACCCTTGATTTTTTTTTAAATTTATGATATAATATTTTTGTAAGAAAGAAAGAAAGGATTGATCTTATGCTTCCGAATTTTCACTTCTCTATTGAACGTTGGCGCAAGAATAAGGAATATGGAGTATGGGTTAGTACAGAAGGGCGCATTCGACTTATTCAAAATAAAGAATTTCTTAATGTTCGTATTGATAAAAGTGGATATTGTGTTGTCTTTACAGAGAAAGGACAACAATTCGTACATCGCCTTGTAGCTTACACTTGGCTTGGGGACAAACGAAATGAGAAGTATAATATTGATCATATCAATAGCAATAAACGCGATAATTCTGTGAGAAATCTGCGTTGGGTAAAAATTGAAATTAATACCCAATATGCTCAATATACACGAACACAACTTGATTCAATAGAGTGTATTGAAAAAAAAGAAGATATAGAGACACGAAAACAGCTATTATATCAGCGCTTTCGTAATAAGGAAATCTATATTGGTATTAATGACAATTACTTTTCCGATTATGTAGAAATTTGTAAATTTTTACATATCTCTAATACCCCTCCTCTTAAAGTATTTTGCGCAAATGTATTAATGGCTATTGAAAAGAATACTACATATATGGGATATATATGGAATATTAAGGAGAAGGACGATGAATAAGACAGAGATTTTAGAAAAAGTTAAAAATCATACCACCTTAGTAAAAGAATTTGTTCATGATTTAGGCTATCAACACATTATGACTGTATTAGTAGGTTCTCAAAATTATGGGCTAGATTCAGAAAATAGTGATATTGATACATATTCTTTTGTTGCACCAAAGTTATACGATTTAATGACAGGCAAAGAACCACTAAGTAAAGAATATGAAGTTGAAGATGGTAAATGCGTAGTAAAAGATATTCGTTTAGCATTTAATCTTTTACGTAAGCCCTCTCCTAATAGTGTTGAATGCTTTGTTTCTAAATATAAATATTACGAACCTGCTTATGAATCAATTCTCAAATATTTCTTAGAAACCGAAGTTGTATTACGTGTTCTTGTTCATGCCAATTTTAAAAATATGCTAAATGCTATTGCTGGTACAGCATTTGGACTACATGGTCGTAATATGACGGAAGGCAAAAAATATTCTCATTGTTTGCGACTTGAAGAAATGATGGCGCGTTATTTAAATTGGAATGTAAGTCCATTTCTTTATTTAGATTTACATACTAAAAATCTTGCTGAAGCACGCGCCGCAAAATTTGGAGAATTAAATCTAACTGATGAATATATGCAGCAACAGTGTGAAGCAATCGCCGAGATTCTGACCATTAAAGCAAACAACTTTATTCCTTCTGAAGGACAAATAACATATGAACATTTTAGTTTAGTATTAATTGATTCTTTCCAAGAATTATTATTTGATAAGTATCTTGAATTAAATGGATATAAAAAGGAGTAAGTTATGAATACATTACACAAAGGCGCGCGAGTGGCGTTTCGTCGTGATATTTTTAGTCCTTGGGAAATTGGCACTTTGGATGCTGCTACATTAAACAAGCACAATCTACTATTTGGTATCTGGAAAGATGATAATGAATATGTCGGAGAAATTAAACTTAATGGCTTATTTTGGGATATTTATGAAATGAGTCCAGATAATCCTTGGTGTGGAGATATTGTATCTCGTGAAGAATTTGCCGAATGGGTATCAGATGGTTATGTATCTAGTTATGATGGGCAAGGATTTTATTATGATGGTAAATATGAATATATGCCAGTTGATGCCGATAACGCCGAAAATGTAATGTGCTCTGTTTATTCAAATTTTCCATACGTGATTTGGTATAATAAGTGAGGTAAGTATGAAGAATAAGATTACTTTTAAAAATGCCTGGGCACATTTTCGCAAAATTCAAACACACCGTAAATGGGTTCGTCGTTATTGCTTTATGGCAGGTATTCCTTGGCGCGGTATTACACATGATTTATCTAAATATAGCCCTACGGAGTTTTGGGAAAGCGTAAAATATTACGTTGGAACAAGTTCTCCTATTAATGAAGCTAAAAAACAACAGGGTTATTCTAATGCTTGGCTTCATCATCGCGGACGTAATCGCCACCATTGGGCCTATTGGGCTGATAATTTTAGTGAAGGCATGACTGTATACATGATGCCTAAAAATGATTTTGTTGAAATGGTCTGTGATTTTTTAGGCGCGGGACAGGCTTATTCTCCTAATAAATTTACATTTGCGGAAGAGCGCGAATGGTGGCTAAAAGAACGTGACCGAGATTGTAAGGCTATGCATCCAAAGAATAAATTAATGCTTGATATTATTTTTTCTGACTTAGAAAAGGCCGAAAGCCCTGAACTCATCGGGGAAGACGGGACATTCTTTATGAAAAGTTGGGTTCCAACACCAGAACAATTAATTAAATCTGGCTATATTCAACAGGTTTGGGAGGCTAATAAATGAATTGGGAACGTGCAAATAGCCCGCGTACATTAGATCAAATTTATGAAAATTTTAGAGATATTATAGCCATTAATGCTGAACCGTATTTTATGACTACTTTTAAAAAAGATAATATTATATATATTGCTTCTCCAAATAATTTTGATCAATATCCCGATGAAATTTTAAAGTCGATTAAAGAATTTTATTTATGGAAATTAGAAAGTGATTAATTTAAAAATTAATCACTTGATTTTTTTCTAAAATTATGATATAATATTTATAGAAAAGAGAAAGGAAAGTGATTTTAATGGCAGTTGCTAAGTCTTATGAGAAGATGGAAATTGTCGGTGAGCCCTTCCAGCAGGACGGAAAAATGTATGTAAATGTAATCGGTCCATGTAAGCGTTGCGGCGGCAGCGGCCATTATTCTTACAATCCTAAGGATGGAACTGTTTGCTTTGGTTGCGGTGGCAGCGGCAAAGAAAAACTTTCTGTGCGCTGGTACACCGATGCTCAGCGCGCGGCTATGGATCGAGCCGCCGAAAAGCGTGCTGCGGTAAAGGCCGAAAAAGATGAAGAACGACGCATCAAATTTGCGGCCCGCAATGCTTTTGGCTTTGGAGAAGATGGATATATTTTCCTTGTCTATGGCGACAATGAACGCATTAAGAGCTGGCGCGAAGAACTTCCTCAACTTACTGTATGGTATAACGAAACCTTTGGTTGGTATATTCCTTCTACTCGTGAATATGACGGACTAGAATTTCCCGAAGATATTCATTTTACTAAACTGGATTGGGAAACCGTTCGCGACAAGGAAGATAAAGAAAATCTTCAAATGATGGATCACGCTACCGTGCGCGAAATCGTTGAGAAAATTATTTATGAGCCTAGTAAAAGTGAGTTCCAAGGTGAAGTAAATACTTGGCTAGAAAAGGAAGTAAAGATTACTAAAAATATTGCGCTTGATTCTCATTATGGCGAATCCCATATGCACATTATGGAAGATGCCGAAGGTAATGTATATGTATGGACTACCGCCTCTAAAAATCTTGAAGAAGGAAAAACCTTTGTAATCAAAATGAAGGTTAAAGAACATAAAGAATATCGCGGTACAAAGCAAACCGTAGTTTATTACTGTAAGATTAAATAAGGAGAGTAAATATGAAACTGTATTTTGAAAATTCTAATGGCGACGCGCGACAAATTGCCACTTGTAAAAATGAAACCGAAGTAATTCAGAATATTCATAAGTTTATTAAAACTTGTAATGAACATAAACCTAAGAGTAAGCAATTTAAATCATTTTATACTCGTACCTGGACTGAAAACGGCAAAACTTGGTATGATGTTGGCTCCCACACCGAATTTTTCTATACGGAGGAATAATTATGGTAACTAAAGCCGCAGTCGTTATTTTTGATAAACGACAGAACAAAAATATTACCATTCCTGTACATCGACATTGCGATGCTTTTTATATCTTAAAAGAATTTGGTTATAAGCTAAATAAAGATTATACTATTTTACAGCAAGGCTTTCTAAATGAACATGATGAATTTATGACACGAGTGCAGGCATATAATGAAGCTAAAAATTGTAATCAAATTATTCCTGAATCAGATTTGCCTACAGAATTATTTTCGGAGGATTTATATTAATGGTTGAAAAATATACAGATGACTATGTTGAAGGATATACAAAAGCAAAAGAAGAAGATAAGGAAGAAATAAATAAAGCCTATGAAATTTCTCATAAATATGAACATGAGTATGCTATTTTAAAAGAGGAAAACGCGAAAAACTCTAATTTTATTCGTGAGAATATTCAATATGTAGAATTAGGCAAAGCGCTTAAAACTATTTTAGATTATATGAAAGAAGGGGTAGAATGACTATTAATGATTGTCGTGTAGAAACTTACAAGCATATTGAAAAAGTACGAAAATATATTCGTTTCTTTACTGATAAACTAACTACACGCGCGGTTAAACATGACTTAGCTAAACTAGATACTCCAGAGGTAGAAATTTTTACTGAGCATACCGAAGCTTTAAAAGAAACGACTTATAATTCACCTGAATATCAGGAACACCTCGCTGCAATGAAAGTAGCATTAGATCATCATTATGCTACTTATCGTCATCATCCTGAACATTTTCAGAATGGTATTAATGATATGAATTTAGTAGACCTGGTTGAAATGATTGCAGACTGGAAAGCAGCCAGCGAACGTCAACATGACGGTAATCTACTTACTTCTATTGAACAAAACGCTATTCGTTTTAAGATGTCTGACCAGTTAAAACAAATTTTAATTAATACAGCTAAAATGTTAGATGAAAGTGAGAACGAATAATGAGTAATGAATATAAGGATTGGCTTTGGAATACTGCCCAAGAACATGTATTAGATAATGAATGCGTACAATCTATTGATTACTTCACCGTGTGGGAAGATGGATATTTAGCACTTTGTACTGGAGTGTATGGAGATAAAATAATGTATTTTATTTGGCTAGATGATATTGACGGATGGAGCTGCCGATTAATTGAAGTTTAATAAGGAGAAAAAATGAAATTAAATTTTAAACATTCTGATATTGATTGGCCATGGGTTATTTTTATAATTATAGCAATTTTAGCCGTCATATTAATTATAGGCGCGATTGGATATGGGATTCATAATCATAATGAACAACTTTTAATTACAGATGGATATGTAACTGATAAAGTTTATCATGCACCATGGACCGGCTATCACACTACTGGCACCGAAAAAAATAAAATTAGTGTTCCAGTTTATCATGAAGCCCATTATTATATTTATGTTAAAAGCCCAGATGGAAAACATACCGCTCAATATGAAGTAACCCCTACTAAATATGAACAAATTAAAATTGGTGATTATTTAAGTAACGTAAATAGAGAATTAAAATAAGAAAGGAATGATAAATTATGCTAAATGCTAAACAAGAACGCGAACTAGCTTATGTAGTCATTGTAGATGGAATTGAACCTATTCCTGGTTATGATCGCGTAGAACATGCTATTATTGGTGGTTGGCGAGTAATTGTTCAGAAAGACCAGTTTAAAGTGGGTGATCCCGCTATTTACTTTGAAATTGATTCTCGTGTGCCCGCAGATAGAGAATGCTTTGCTTTCCTTGAAAAGCGTAATTATAAAGTAAAAACTTTAAAGATGTGCAAAACTATTTCTCAGGGATTACTAATGCATGCCGCTGATTTTGGATGGCATATTGAAAATCTTGCAGAAGATGTAAATATTTGCATTGTTGATGATAAAGGCGTTCGTCATTATCCTCATGACGAATCTCGTTTCTTAACTAAGCAACTTGGTATAACCTATGCCGACGAAGAAGATAACCAACGGAAAACCCCTTCTGTAGATAAGTATAAGAAAATGGCTGGACGCCATCCTAAATTATTTAAAAAGCCTTTTATTCGTTGGTTAATGAAGTATTCTTGGGGTCGTAAAATCATGTTCTTTTTCTTCGGTAAAAAGAAGGACAAGAAGAACGGATGGCCTGCTTGGGTTCAAAAAACAGATGAAGAAAGAATAGAAAATATGCCTTTTGTGCTTCAGAACAAGAATCCTTGGATTGTAACCGAGAAAGTGGATGGTTCTTCCACTAGCTTTACTATGAAACGCGGAAAATTCGGTAAAAAAGAGTTCTATGTTTGCTCTCGTAATGTGTGTTTTGACAGCGTAGATAAACCTTGCTATTACGATACAAATATTTATTGGGAAATGGCACAGAAATATCATATGTTTGAGGCATTATCTAAACTTCTTGATTCTATGCCCGCGGTTGAATGGGTAACTATTCAGGGCGAAACCTATGGTGAGGGAGTTCAGCGTAACACTTATGGACTTAATTACCATGATTTTATGGCTTTTAACCTTATTACTTCTGATAAGGGCCGTTGGAATAGTTGCGACATGAAGGAGATTCTTGAAAAAGATTATAATATCCCTTGTGTGCCTATTCTTAATGATAATTATATCCTCCCTGATACTGTAGAAGAACTTCGTGAGTATGTAAATAGTCAGCCCTCAGTTATTGATGGCAAGATGAAAGAGGGCATTGTATGTCGCTCTCCCGATGGTATTCATTCATTCAAATGTGTTTCACCTGAATATCTTCTAAAATATCATAGTTAAAAGGAGAAAATATGAAAATTTGGCAAGATGAAAGTAAAAATATCAATATCATTATGTCTCCAATAGAATATGAACGTATATTCGCTGCACTTGAAGATCATGGATGTGAATATTACAATAAACATGATATATTAAATACGATACTTGACCAAATGGAAAAGTTTGATGAACAAAAATATGACACAAACAACTTATGATTTTCCTCTTCCCAATAACGGGGAGAGATATGATTTATCACTACAGGAATTAGATGAATTATTAAGTAAAGCTTATTACAAAGGATTTAAAGATGGACAAGATTCAATTCCCGCCTATACAACAACTTCTTTAGATGATGATGATTGGTGGGATAGGCCACTAACTATGAGCAATGATCAATGGAGGTTTAATG
>OCVV011361649.1_pt1 | contig 166700 bp, 102 predicted proteins | sample 1539721 | NCBI WGS metagenome assembly OCVV01 (sample SAMN02144230, study PRJEB22623) | gut metagenome | biome: sheep rumen | host: Ovis aries | place: New Zealand
TTGCGAGTTTGCCCGCCATTTTCTATGGCAGGCAAACATCGCGGTTTTTGTTGAAAATTCCCATTTTGAGGAAAAAAAAGTGTCCAAAGTATTCAATCCTATCTTGACCGGCTTTCACGCCGACCCTTCCATTTGTTATGTAAACGGCGAGTATTTTATAGCCAATTCAACTTTTGAATGGTATCCAGGCGTTGAGTTGCACAGGTCTAAGGATTTGGTTCACTGGACAAGCGTTCCTTCTCCATTGAGCGAGGAGCGCCTTTTGAATATGGCAGGAAACATTGAGTCCTGCGGAATTTGGGCGCCCTGCCTGTCATATTCTGAAGGAAAATTTTGGCTTATCTACACCAACGTCCGCTCTTGGAACGCCGGCCCTTGGAAGGACACTCCCAATTTTTTGACTACGGCGGAAAACATCGAAGGCCCCTGGTCGGATCCGGTTTTCTTGAACGCTTCGGGCTTTGACCCGTCGATGTTCCACGACGACGACGGCCGCCACTGGTACCTTAACATGGAATGGGACTACCGCAAGGCTTGTACAAACCACATCGACGGCGCGCCCCAGTTTACCGGCATCGTTTTGCAGGAATACAGCGCCACAAAAAAGCGCCTTATCGGAAAGCCCAAAAAGATTTTTACCGGAAGCGACATCGGCTGCGTTGAAGGCACCCACCTTTACAAGAGGAACGGCTGGTATTACATAATTAGCGCGGAGGGCGGAACAAGCTACGAGCACGCGATAACAGTAGGCCGTTCGCGCAGCCTTTTTGGCCCCTACGAGCTGCATCCGACAAACCCCTTGATTAGCGCTTACGGCCACCCGGAACTAAAAATTCAAAAAGCCGGCCACGGCCAATGGGCGGAAGGCGCCGACGGAAAAACTTATTTGGTTTACCTTTGCGGCCGTCCCTTGCCGGGAACAAAAAACTGCCCGCTGGGCCGCGAAACTTCCTTTGCCGAAATAAAGTGGAAGGACGACTGGCCGTGGGTAATGCAAGCGGACGGCAGCCTTCAAAACACTCCGCCCGATTATGTTGAGGTTCCCGCAAAAGCCGAGCTGTTGCCCGGCGAAAAAGACCGCAATTTGGTCGGCAAGCGCGCCGACGAATATTGCCGCGTCACAAAATACACTTTTAACGACTTGGATTTTTTGGCCGACTTTAAGGCCTTGCGGCTTCCGATTTTTGGAAAAAAGAGCAAGCGCTTTAGCATAAGCGCGCGCAAGGGCTTTTTAAGAATCGTCGGCGGACAGTCGCCGATTTCAACCTTTGAGCAGGGAATTTTGTGCCGCCGCCAAACTGACTTTGTTTTTGAGGCCGAGACAAAAATGGAGTTCAACCCGACATACTTCCAGCACTTGGCCGGCTTGACTTACCGCTACAGCGAGACCACCCAGTACAATTTGTGCGTGACTTACGACGAAGAGCTGGGCCGCGTGATTCAGTTCCAGTCCTTTATGTTGGGCGACTACAGGGAAGGGCAAAAGATTGCGGTTCCCAAGGACGGCCCGCTTTGGCTAAAGGTGAGCGCAAACTACGATACGGCCGTCTTCTCCTATTCGCTTGACGGAAAGGCTTGGCGACAGATTAGGCCGCTTTTGGACGTGAACAAGCTTACGGACGAATACGGCGGAATGGGTTTTACCGGAGCCTTTGTCGGAATGTTCTGCGTTGACATGGCAGAATACTCCAACTACGCGGACTTTGAATACTTTACCTACAGCAAAGCGCAATGATCACTATATATGATTTGGCGAAACAAACAGGATTTTCCGCTCCGACAATTTCCAAAGCCCTTAACGGCAACGGAAAGCTAAGCGACGAAACGCGTCAAACCATAGTTGAAGCCGCAAAAAAGGCCGGCTATACCGCAAATATGGCCGCCAAGGCCTTGTCCACCAAACACTCTAGGCTTATAGGCGTAATTTTGGAAGATGTTTCGATGCAGCGAGGCTTTGAGCACCCGCTTTTTGGCGGCCTTTTGAACAAATTCCGCAAAGAAATAGAGCTTGCCGGCTACGACCTTTTGTTTTTGTCAAAGCATTTTAACGAGGGAATGTCTTACATAGACCACTGCCGCTATCGCGACGTGGAGGGCATTTTAATTGTAAATCCGATTGACGACGATGAGGAAATGAAGACCCTTGGAACATGCGGCATTCCATGCGTAAGCACAAACGAATTTATTCCCGGCGTTTGCACTGTTGTCACCGACAATGAAAACGCCGGCCAAATAGCCGCCCGGGTTCTTTACGAAGCCGGCCACGAAAAGATTGGTTTTTTGGGAGCGCCCTTTAGGGAAAATTCTCCGGCGGCTTTGGAGCGCTACAAAGGCTTTAAGGCGGAACTTGAATCCTACGGCAAGGAATGCGACGAAAAATATTTGGAAGTTTGCAGCGCTTGGTGGGACGGGGCCGGTTACGAGGGCATGAAAAAACTATACGAGCGCTGTCCAGACATTACGGCTGTTTTTGTAGTCTGCGACGCGCTGGCTTTTGGCGCGATGAAATATTTGCTTGAAATTGGAAAATCGATTCCAAATGACATTAGCGTTATAGGCTTTGACGACGACACAACTGTCTTAAAGGCCGCTCCCACTTTGTGCACTTTTAGGCAAGACAGGGATAAAATCGCCCAATTGGCCAGCGAAGTTCTTTTGCAGGGAATTGCCGGCGTTCCAAACCCAGAGATTGTACGCGTTCCCGCGGAATACATACAGCGCGGAAGCGTCCGTTCTTTCCGCCGCATACACCAAATGGCTTACTAGCCGCTCATTCTGTCTGCTCAAGACACTTTTATTTGGCTGAACACTTTTCCTATCGAGTCGTGGATGACCAAGTCGGCCTTGCTGTCGGCGGCGGTCTCAGACTTGTTTATCAATACCAAATTGTTTCCATTAAAGTAATTGATAAGGCCGGCCGCCGGGTACACCACTAGCGACGTTCCGCCGATTATAAGCGTGTCGGCGGCGGCGATGGCCTGGACTGCGCCGTTTATTACGTTGTCGTCAAGGCCTTCTTCGTAAAGGACGACGTCAGGCTTTACAAGGCCGCCGCATTTTGCGCAGCGGGGAAGGCTGTCAGGCGAGTCGGCTGAATCTGCGATAAAGTCTATGTCGTAGGGAGCGCGGCAGTCCATGCAAAAGTTTCGCAAGGTTGAGCCGTGCAATTCGTAAATTCTTTTGCTGCCGGCGGCCTGGTGCAAGCCGTCAATGTTTTGGGTGACGACGGCCAAAAGCTTTCCGGCCTGTTCAAGTTCGGCCAGCTTGTAGTGGGCCGCGTTGGGCTTGACACCCTTTATGATTAGTTTTTCGCGGTAAAATCGGTAAAATTCCTTGGGATTTGCGTCAAAAAACGAGCGGCTGATTATGGTTTCGGGCGGATACTTCCATTTTTGGCTGTAAAGGCCGTCTTGGCTTCTAAAGTCGGGGATTCCGCTTTCTGTGGAAACGCCCGCTCCTCCAAAAAAGACGATTTTGCTTGAAGCGTCAATTATCGCCTGCAACTGTTCAATATAATCTGCCATAAAAAAATTATAGCGCCAAATTTGCCGCAAAGCAACGAATTATAACAATTATTTAATGAAAATGCGGAATTCAACCGATATTAAAAGCGGGTAACTCTATAGAAAATTTTTGACGAATTTGTTTGACAAAATCTCAAAAATGTCTAATAATAATATATGGAGAATGGGCGAAATATTGCCTGGCGGCAGGGGTGAGGAGACGCTGGACAATGCGCCTTTTTATGGGCTTATGAAAAAATTATTGTTGCTGACAGGACTTATTCTCTTTCTCTTTGCCGACGTTGCAAGCCTATTCGCTCGCGACGTAACCGAGCGGGCTGTTGAGAACATGAACAGCTGGCAGGAAAATTTTGACCTTGAGAACAAAAAAGGAAAATATAACGTTATCGTTACCGCTCGTGACAAAGGCGGCAACACAACTTATGGCGGCCCCTTCAACATTTTCATTGACCCCAAATCCGACTTGCCCATTATCGGAATCACAAACCCAGAGCCCAATCTCCGCGTTCCCGGAAACCTAAACATTGTCGGAACTTGTTTGGATGATGACGCAGTTGATTATGTAGAATTGATTCTTGACGGAGCGGAGCCTGTCCGCGCCAAGGGAAAGGAATTCTGGTCTTACTTCATCGACACAAGCAACATGGAAGAAGGAAACCACACCATTGAAGCTTATGGCGTGGACATCAACGGCGTTAAGGGAAACACCGTAAAGAACGTTTGGTGCCTTGACCGCAAAGTTCCTTTGACTGAAGTCACAAACTTCACTATGGGAACTTTGGTCAGCGGAACGATTCATTTTGAAGGAACGGTTGAAGACGGAAACGGCGTCACCGCGATGGACTTTTCTGTTGACGAAGGCGCGAATTTTGAGACAATCAAGCTTAAGCATGAAAAGAAATCTCCCAACGCCACGTTTGACTTTAACTTGGACACAAGAAAAATGCCAGACGGTCCGGCCGTAATGTGGTTTTTTGCCCACGACAGCCAAGGCTCGATCGGCTTTTATCCCTTCTTGCTTTTTGTAGACAACACAAAGCCAAAAATCAACATAGCGTTCCCGCAAGAAAAGGTTCCGGTAAAGGGAGCCTTTGCCGCCGCAGGTTCGGCCAACGACATTGTAGGCCTTAAGTCGCTGACATGGGAATACAACGGCGAAAAGGGAGACTTTGAAATCATCGCCGGAAACCCATATTGGGTTCACGAATTCCCGGACGTAAAAAAGAACAAGAACGGAAAGCTTACGATTACAGCCGTCGACACCGCCGGCAACGTGAGCAGCGAAACGCGAAATGTAGTGATCGACCCAAACGGAGACAAGCCGCTTGTAAGGATTGATTGGCCGCAAGCCGGCGCCGCTCTTGGCAAAGCCGAAGAAATGTTTGTTCGCGGAATCGCGACTGACGACGACAATGTAAAGGCCGTTAGAATCGTCTTGGACGGAAGCGAGCTTGGCGTAATTGAGACTCAAAGCGTTTTCTACAAGAGCTTGATAGACTCTAAGAGTTTGGGCGGCGGCGCCCACAAAGTCAGCGTCAGCGCGATTGACATTTACGATGTGGAAGGCCCTGCCGCGGTTGTTGAATTTAAAACGACAGGCGAAAAGCCTTACTTTAACGGACTTAAAATTTCTGGCGGAACAGCGGCCGGCCCTGTTAATTACGGAAGCTTGATCAGCCCGGAACAGGGCGGCAATTTGGAGATCGAGGCCGCAAGCGCGGCGGGCTTTGCCAACGCTTGGTTCACTGTGTCCAAGGGCGGAAGCAAAGGCGAGCAAAGGCAGCTTTCGGTAAGCGAAAAAGACGCAAAGAAAATTTTCTCAATTCCAATCAGCGAGCTTCCTTGGGGCGTTGTTGAATTGAAATTCCATGTAGAGGACACGCTTGGCCGCGAAGCCGATTATTCGACATGCGTTTACGTGGCCAACTTGACGGACATAAAGGCCGACGACTCGTTTGAAATCGCCGAGAGCGTGCAGGACGAGCGCTTGACCGCGCGTATCGCGACGGTTAACGGCGAAGAATACAAGCGAGGAATGAGAATTGTGGCCAGCCCCGATCCAAAGGCCGCGCCGGTTACGATTGAGCTAGACATTCAGACAATGGAAACCGCTATCGTCGGCTACAAAGTTTGGGGACAAACGCGCCCCGGCGAGCGCGCCAGCTACGAGGCTAAGTCAATCACTTTGAGCAGGCTTGTAAAGGGCGAGCCGGCGCAAAGGGGCGTAATCAGCTTGACTGGACTCCCCGCGCGCGCGACAAACATTGAAATCACAGTCCAAATCGGAAAGGACTACACGCAAAAATTCGGCGGACAAATTTTAATCGCGCGCGAGCATGACGAATCCGACATTGAGGACACAAAGAAAATTTTCTGGGCGACAAACGGCGACACTTACTATAACGAAGACGCAGGAACTTATGTTTTGCCCCACAAGACTTTGACCGCTTACGTCAACGCGCCCGGCCCGATCACCGCCAGCGTCGTCGGCGGTTGGGCTGGAATGAGCGCCAACGTCGAAGGCAATGTAGTGACCTTAAGCTGCGACAACGGCGGAACCTTTAGAGGCGTTCAAATTCGCGCCGTTGACGCCAACGGAAAGAGCTACACAAGCCAAGCCGTAAACTTGGTTGTCAGCGAAGACGGACCGGTCTTTGACATTAAGGCTCCAGAATTCTTTGCCTGGGTCCGCAACTCTTTGCGCGTCCAGGGAACGGTTTCCGACCCGGCCGGCGTAACCCAGCTTGAGTACTCGCTTGACAACGGCGAAAACTGGAGCGTCATTCCGTTTAGAACCGGAGCGCAGACAGTTAATATTTACGTTGACATCAATTTGACAGAGCGCGAGGAAGGCTTGGTTCCGCTTGACATCCGCGCAAAAAACACTTCCGGCTTGATAAGCTATTACAGGTCGGCGGTTTGCAAGGACGTCACGCCGCCGGAAGCCAAAATAGTTGTTCCGGAAGCGGAAGCGGTTTTGAACGGCATAAACACAATCGCCATTTTGGCCAGCGACAACGGCGCTCTGGCAAAGACAGAGTACGGCTCTCCTACGTCAAGGGACGGCCGCGCTGGCGTTAGAAGAAGCCAGATTCCGCTTACGATTATGCCGCACACAATTGTCGGCGACGACGACTTGGCTTTGGACCAAACAATGTCGTTCATCGTCACTGACGCGGCCGGAAACGAAACAAAGATAGAAGAGTTTGAATTTAAGGTTGACCGCGAAAGCGATTTGCCGGTTGTTCAAATTCAGCTTCCGTTTGAGAACCAGGTTATCACAAAAGACTTTACGATTTCCGGCGTTGTGCTTGACGACGACGGCCCTTGCACCGTTGCCTACAGAATCGACAAGGGCCCCTTTAAGCCGGCCGCCGCCGAGCCCAGCTACAGCTTTAAGATTGACGTTCCGATTTCAGAGATGACGGACAACGAGCACATCATCTACATGTACGCGATGGACATTAACGGAGTCCGCGGCCGCACTGTGGAGCAAAAGTTCCGCGTGTCGCTTGCCGAGCCTGTTTGCGAAATGACTTCGCCCGACATCAACACGACTCAAAAAGAAATCGTAAGCCTAAAGGGAACCGCAAGCGACAAGAACGGAATCAAGAGCGTTGAAGTTTCGCTTGACAACGGCAACAGCTACAACTTGGCTGAGGGAACGACAAACTGGACTTACACGTTCGACACCCGCGTATTGCCCGACGGAACTCACGTAGTCTTTATCAGGACGACGGACAACTACGACATCACTTCGTTGTATTCTTCTCAAATAAACACTGACAACACCAAGCCCGAAATCAACTTGGAGCTGCCGCTTGACGACTCGCAGACTTCAGGCCCCTTGTTCTTCTCCGGCTTTACTTTGGACAACATTAGCTTGGAAGAATTGACGCTGACCATCACAAGCTTGGACGGCCGCGCCGTTCCGTCTTCGTTCCGAAACAGAAAGATGAGCGTTGACCGCGTAATCACTGAAACCATCGACCTGACTCCGCTTGAGAACGGCTTGTACAACGTCAAGCTTACCGGAATCGACGCGGCCGGCAACCAGACCAGCGTAAGCCGCAACGTAACGTTGGACAAGAGAATCGCGGCCGCCAGCGTTGACATCTACTATCCTCTTAACGGCGAGCGCAAGCAGGGCGCCTTTACGATTGTTGGCTCCGTTCGCGCGGAACGCAAGATTGAAAAGTTGAATTTGTACTTTGACGACAAGGTTGTCGCCGAAACCACGCCAAGCGTGACCAACTACTATAAGTTCTCGATTGAAGAAGGCCAGTTTGAGGAAGGCTTGCACTCATACTTTGTGCGCGCCACTCTTGAAGGCGGAGCGACTATCAATTCAATCAGGCAAACCGTTGACTACAACGCTTACGGACCTTGGGTAAGAATCGAAAACTTTGACTACGGCGACTTTGCCTACGACCGCCCGACAATCAAGGGAACGGCCGGCTATTCAATCAGCGACGCTGAAGTCATCGCCTCTAAGAAGAAGACCGGAAAGGATTTGAGAGAGGATCTTTCTTTGAGAAAGGTTGAAAGCGTGGAAATCAGCTTTAACAATGGACGAACGTTCACGCAGATAAGCAAAAAGGCAAAGTGGTCGTTTAGAATTGAAAACGACGACTTGGCCGAAGGATACCACTTCCTCTTGATAAGGGCAAAGATGGCTAACGGCGAAATCGCCGTTACCCGCTGCATCGTTCAAATTGACAAGACCGCGCCCTTTGTCCGCATCATCGCGCCTGGAGTCGGCGGCCGCTACAACCAGAATTTGGTGTTCAGCGGTTTGGCCAACGACAACGTAGGCTTGTCGGAAGTCAAGCTTGCCTTGCGAAAAGGCGACAAGAACAGTTATGGCGTTCCTAAGTTCATTCAGGGCTTGTACATCGACACAAGCTTCTGGGGAGCCACGCTCTTTGACGTTGGCGTAGGCCTTACGTTCTTTGACGACAACGTTCGCCTGCAGTTTAACTGGGGACAGTTTACGCAAACGCAGCGCGAAATATTCAAGCCGAACAGCCCGATGCGCTATGGCGGAAGCGCCGTTCTTGGATTTAAGATTATCGCCAACGTCGCCAACCTTCCGTTTGGCTGGATGTTCGGCCACGACTGGGACTGGCTTAGCGCCAACTTTGCGGTTGGAGCCAGCTTTAAGTACTTTAACGAAACGGCTTCTGGAAAAGGACAGATGTTGAGCGCCGTAATCACGCAAATTGAATTCCCAAGAATGCATTTTGCAAAGTTTAAGGCGTTCAAGACAATCAGCGCCTACACAGAATTCCAGTTGTGGTTTATTCCGACGGACACTAGCGGAATCGACATCGCTAGAGTTGTGTTCCAGTATTCGTTCGGCTTAAGAACGAACGTATTCTAAGGAGGAACGCGGATGAAAAAGCTGTCGCTTAAGAAAATCGCTCTTTCTCTTTTTGTGGCCGCGGCCGCGCTTTTGTGGACGACTTGCGACGTAGGCCTTGGCGAAGCGGTTGACAATGACGTGCCCTCTCTTACTGTTACGGGGCCGGCCAAGGCGTCTGTTTGTCGCGGCAAAGTCACGATTACCGGAACATGCTCCGACGACAAGGGCGTAAAGTCCGTTAACATTCTATTAAAGAACACAAGCACAGGCGTTTCTTATCCTTACAGCGGAATCATCGACACAAGCAAAAAGTCCGCCAGCGGCGCTTACACTTGGGAGCGAACCGTAAACGAGTTGGATCCAGTCACAGGAAAGTATCCGCTCCCAGACGGAAGCTATGTGGCCGACGTTACTGTAACCGACATCAACAAGCGCACAAGCGGCGTTTCCAGCACGGCCTTTGACATTGACAACACCGCGCCGTTCTTCTGCGTGACCAGCCCTTCAAGCCTTAAAATAGACGGCTCAAAAGTGTACGGCCGCTCCGTGACGATAAGCGGCGAGATTGCCGACGACCACGACATAGCGAACATGAAAATCCGCGTGTTCCGCACGGACGCAAGCGGAAGCAGCTTGACAAAAATCACCGACCTTGCCCAGACTGAATTTAGCGGCTTTGAAACCGCCGGAGGAACGACGGTTTACATCGCAAAGTATTTTGACGCGGAACCCGACGCGACAAACAAGGACGGAACCGAGAACCCTAACTACAAGCTTTACAAAAACTACAAGGCGATGTATGGAAGCGCCCCGCTTGGAAGCGACGTTTACCTTTACATCGTTCCAACATTGGAGGACACGGCTGGAAACGGAAGCGACCACTGCTATGTCGCAAGCGCCTTAAGAAAATTGATTGCGCAAACTTGCGGCGTCGCTGAGACGATTGACTCTTTGCAAACCGCCCAGCTACAAAAAATCTATAACGGAACCTACACTCTTCCAGAGTTGGACAAGGACGAGCAGGAAGAGATTCGCGACATTTTGAATGGCGAAAATGCTGCCGCAGACACTTATTATTGCGGAAAGGATCCTAGCGATCCAAGCGATCCAAGCAAAGAGTATCGATTTGCGGCCACTGTCAACTCGGACAACAATCCGACTTACGACTTTAACGGCTACGAAAATCCAACGTCAAATTGGGTTGGCGTCAACACAGGCGGAACGGTGACAATCACCTTAAAAGCCGGCCGCGACGGTTGGGGCATTTTGCCTTCAAGCCTAGAAGTGAACCTTTACGATTCCTCTAGCAGCGGAAACAAGGGAGCGCTTGCCTTTAGTTCTGCGACCGGAGCCGTCCTTGTCCGCGACGCGACAAACAAGGAGACCAAGGACATTGGAACATCCGTTACAAGCCAGTCTTATTACGTAACTCTTCCTTCTTTGAACGCTGGAAAATATTATTTGCTTGAGGCCACGGGAGAGGATGAAAACGACTGCGATTTGGCCGCGCTTAGCGGAAACAAGTACGGCTTTAAGGTAGCCGTTACAATCACGCCGCCTACATTGACCGCGCCGAACGACATGTTCTATATCAACGGAGCCGGAGTAAAGTCTAGCGGCGACTACAAGTTTAGAATTGACATTAAAGACGAGTCTGTGGAAATCCAGCAAAACGGCGTGAAAGTCACAGGCGTGATTTACGCAGACCACGTTGCCTCCAAGGGCTACCGTGACAATTACACTCCCGTAAAGACTGTTGAAAAAGAATATACAAGCCAAATCGTAAAGAACCCCGACAACAGCTTTTACTTGGATGTTCCTATAAAGGATTTTGCCTTTAGCATTGACGGCGAAAAGAACTATACGATTGCCCTTATTGCAAGCGGCGCCTACAAAGACGGCGACGGAAACAAGCAATGGTCCAACGACAAGGTCTTTATGTTCTGGGCGGACAACAAAAAGCCGGAAGTGAATTTGGCCTCTCCAAAAGCGACGGAAACGTTGATTAGCGAAGACTTCTCAAGCTACGAAAAGGACGACGAAACATTAAAGACATACATTACGCCGACTGGAACTTGGAGCGACATCGGCGGTTCCGGCACCCGCAAGTTGTGGCACACAAGCGACGACACTGAAACTCCGTCAATTTCTTGGACGGCGGCTTCGGGCTACTATGTTCCAGGAACCGACTACTACGAAAAGCAGGCGACCGACTGCTACGGACTTGTCGACACCGACAAATTTGAGCCGGGAACGACAAGCGTGGCAGGCTTGTACACCTTGTCGTTGAACGGAACGGCAGGAAAGACTTGGACTCCCGTTGACGGCGCCAGCCAAAACGCTTCTAGCACTCCTTGGGAACAAAAGATTGAGATAGAGGAAGGCATTAACAAAATATTCCGCGTGGTCGGAGTTGACTCTGTCGGAAACTTGAGCGACGTTAAAGGAAAAACGGATTTGAAATACGACTTTGAGGCGCCAAAGGTTGAGTTGACAAGCGAGCCCGCCAGCAACGGCTATTACAATAAAAACGACTCAATGGACGAATCGGGCGTTCAACACGACTTTCCGATAAGCGCCAAGGCCAGCGACTCCTACAAGATTGACGCTAGCGGCGTTACCGTGACCGCGACTCTAAACGGCGCGGAGGTTCCAAGCGGAACAAGAGGCTATACATTCACCAAGACCCAAACTGACGAAAAAACCGTCACAGTCGCGATTGTATTAAAGTCAGACGGAACAAGCGACGGCAAATGGAACTTTAAGATTGCGGCCAAGGATTCGGCTGGCCGCGACGCGACGGCTCTTGAATGGACAAGAATCGTTGACACAATCGCTCCGACATTTGAAACGTTCACTACTCCCGCCAACATCAACGGAACAAAAATCGCCATTGGAAGCGGCAGCGACAATACAAAGTGGACAAAATGGGAAAACTCTTGGTTCACGTCGACAGGCCTTGTCTTTAACGGAAACTTGACGGACAGCTCTAGCGGCGTGGACAAGATTTCTTACGTTTTGACGCCCGTCGGCGCGACAGAGAGCATCCAAGGCCAAAAGACTTTGGAAGCCGCTTCCGGAACGACACCATTTACGCTTACAGTGACCGGCTTTGAGCAAAGCGTCCGCAACGGCGCTTTGTTGACCGCAAACACGCTTACAGTAAAAGCCGTTGACAAGGCCGGAAACGAAAGCGCCGGCGAGCTTCTTGCGATAAACGTTGACCAAAGCCAGCCTGCGTTTGCCGCGGCTTGGTACACATACGTCGCAACAAGTCCCGCCGCCGCTGACCTTGCCAAGGCCGAAGGAATCATCATGTCCGACGGCAAAAAGGCGATGACAGTTTACGGAACGGTCTCTTGCCCATTAAGCGGCGTGGCCGGCCTTGCCTGGCAAATCGCCGGAACGGAAGTGACGCCCACAAGCGTTGAATGGACGACGGACACAGGCTTGGAGAGCGAATCCTCTTACATTGGAGCGGGATGGACCGCCTTGCCCGGTGAGTCTTACGCTGTTACCGGATGGAAGGCCGTCATTCCCGCAGCCTCGTTGGGAACGCCCGGCGACGCTAACCTTTCTATTTCAAACAAAGCGCAAAAGACAACAAAAGACAGAGTCTTTGTCCTTGACAGCGACGTTAAGGCGCCGTCAATCGTTCTTAACACGCCCGACACAAGCATCGCCGCGTATGAGGCCGTTAACGCCGGAACGCCTGACCCAACAATTCCCACTAAAAAGCCCGACGGAAGCCCCGTTCCACCGACAAAGAGCGTAAACGGGACCCTAAAGATTAGCGGAAGCACAAGCGACGACAAAGAGCTTGACGAGATAGGCATTTATCTTTCAAACGACAACACGGCGGCGATTTTGCCGGCCGACACGGATATCACAAGCGAGAACACAGGCTCAAAGTACAACTGGACGATTCCGGCCTGCAAGTTTAGCGAGTATGACGCGGCGAACAAAGTTTACAAGTTTGCCGACGGAACAACCTTTACGGGAACCGCAAAGCCGGTTTACATAAAGATAAAGGCATCCGACAAGGCCAAAAACCAAACAATCGCGGTTTTCGAATACTCTGTAAACCCGGACAGCGACAGGCCGATTATTACGATCACCGCTCCGGACGACATCAGCGCGATGACCGCCAGCAATTACGTTTGGAAAAAGAACGATTCTAAGATTCGCGGAAAGGTCGAAGACGACGACGGATTCACCAACCTTAAGTTGGAATACTCCGTTGACGCCGGCGCGAATTGGACATTGCTTAACCTTACAAGCGGCGTCTTTGACTTCTTTGGCGACGGAAACGATTACGAAGGAAAGCACGACATCTTGTTCAAGGTTACGGACGCGGAGGGAACGGAATTTGTTTCCGGCGACGGAACTGGAGACAACAAGACATGGCTCCGCCCGAAAATCAAGAAGGACGCCACGCACTTCTATGGAGAGACTGACAGCGACGATACGACCGTTTACATTCAGATTGACACCAAAAAGCCGCAAATTCTCAGCAAGTCTTTCAAGGTTATTGAAAACGGCCAAGAAAAGTTTGACGCCGCCCTTGGAATTGTCGGCGGAACTCGCAATAAATTCTGGCTCTTCTTCTACGCCACCGATCAAAGCGGCATTAACGACGATAAAGTTAACTTTGTCTTTAACGGAACGGAATACAGCAAGGCCGCCGGCAACTTGACGATTGCCTCAAAAGCTTATCCTGACGACGAAAGCAAGATTAAAAACAGCGGCGGCGCCGACGTTTACGACAACAACCCGGCGTTGAACGGCGCCCGCCTTGTGACTGTTGGACCGATTGACGTTAACGAAAGCGAAAGCAGCAAATGGGCCAGCGGCAGCTATGACGGAAAAATCACCGTATACGACAACGCCGATATGTTTAGGGAAGAAAGCTTTGCTGTGGAGGTTGACAACGAAAAGCCGAAAATTTCCCGCATCGCGCCTTCAAGCAGCCAAACTGTTTCCGGCAACGTAAACCCATACGGAACGGTAAGCGGCGCCGAAAAGCTTTGGTTTAAGCTTAGCGGAAGCGACACAAGCCATGACGATTACACAGCCAGCGACGTTATAAGCCAAAAGAGCTCTTTGATGTGGTACCTCTACTTTGACGGAGGAGCCACTGCAGAAGCAGAAACCCACGCAAAAACTTTAAGGCGCTTTATTGTCGACGATTTGCATGTTGCAACCGACGACGACATCGACGACGGAAGCTTTAAGGGTATTGTTCCTGTTTACCTTTGGATAAAAGCCCAGGACGCTGTAGGCAACTTTATCGAAGACAAATACTTGATTAAGTTTGATCCGCAAGGAAGCAGGCCTGAAGTTTCGTTCTCTTATCCCCTTGATGACAGCGAGACGATGGGCGAGGACATAAAGATTTACGGCGGCGCCAAGGCAAAGGACGTCAATCATCCCACAATCCAAGATGTCTTTGCGCAGATTGCGGTCCGCGACTCTTCCGCCGGCGACATCACGTCGTTCCCGACTGCCGACGACTGGATTTTCTTGAGAGGAAAGGGATACGCCGTTGTAAAGATGAGCGACGGTTCCGCCTGGACTGGAAGCGGAGACCCCGCTGAATACGCGATCCGTTCAACTGTAAACGGAAGCTCTTGGTCAATCAAGCTTAACGAGAACGGAAAAATCAATCCTCCGACAGGCGCGACATACAATGCCGCGATTCGCGTCAAGGCATACGACGGCGCCAACTACAGCGAAGAGGAAGTCAAGAAGTTCAAGATTGACGGCGACAATCCTTCGCTTAAGCTTTTGTACCTTGAGCAGTTTGGAGCCGACGGCTCGTCCGCGACAGCCACGGCCCAGCGCGACTACAAAGAAGGAGTTTATGTAACCGGAAAGTGGTTCTTGACCTTTGAATTGACGGACGGCCAAGGAATGGGCCTTGTCAAGATTGGAAAGGCCGCCACGCCCCTAGATGCGGCAAAGCCAGCCAATATTGTCACATACTTTGAAAACGGCAAGCCGAATCCAGGCCAAACTGTTGTCACAGGAACGCCGGATTCAGAAGGCATTTATAAAACCGTAAGCGTAAAGCTTCCGTTGGAAACGGACGCAGGCTGCGGAAGCCAGGCGGTTTACGTTTACTTTGAGGACAAGGGCGGAAAGGGCGGCGCCCAAGTCGCAAAGTCTTATGTTGTAAGTTTTGACAACGAAAAGCCAAGGCTGGCCGCCCAAGACGACAGCGACTATTCGATTTCTACGTCCGTGCAGCAGTCTGACGGCTGGTACTCTTTTGGCTCCAAGGTGAGCGAAGAAAACGCGAGCGACGGAACCAAGCAGTCCGGCTTTGAGCGCTTGGCGTTCTACTTTACTCGCGGAAGCGGCGCCTCTATGGAAATCTTTGACCCGATGATTTCCAAGGGAGCGGCCGGCAACAGAAGATCTACAACTGGCTTGACATTTGAAGACGGACTTTATTGGAAGGCGGCGGCAGTCACAAGAAGCGACGCAAACTTGAACATGCTTACTCTTAGCGCCAAGGATGACAACGTCCACACGGGCGGCTTGGCAAAGCTTGGCGGAAGCATTTATAGAATCAAGAACGTTTCGGACGACGGACTTTCCGTTGAGATTGAAGGCCAGCCGGAATCATCTTACACGGCCGCGCTTTTTGCCATAGCCAATGTCGTTGACAACGAGATTAACGAAGGAGCTTCCGGAGTTAGAAGGACAGCGGCGGGTTACGGCTACGGCTACAATGATCCGACAAACGACGACGGCGACTTGATGATAGAAACCTTGACCCAAAACGGAACCAGCTGGCTTTGGAACGCCAGCATTTACTCAAAGAACATCGCCGACGGCAAGGTTAACATTCACTATGTTGCCTACGACAAGGCCGGAAACTACTCTTGCGCCGGCGACGCCGCCGAGTCCGGCTACACTCCGCCAGCGCTTGTGGACGCGACTGTTTGCAACAACAGGCCCCGCATCGCCAGGATCAATCTTGGCACAGACTTGAACGGAGACAACAGCGTGGACTTTGGCGACGCCAGCATAGAAAAGGCCAAGCCTTATCCGGAGTCAGGCGAGCTTTTGACTTGGAACCAGGATTACAACAATGGCGGCGCCGTGACAGAAGCCGTTCTTGGAAGCGCCTCAAACGCCCACCTTACCGCAAAGGGCATGACGGTCATCAAGCCCGAAATCCTTGGCGGAAACGGAAACATTTATTACGCCTACAAGATTAGCAAAAAAAACGGAACCACGATCACAAGCGGCGCCAACACAACAACGCCCCTTGTCGACGCCACATCGGATCCCTTGGTTGAAACCGTAGAGGAAGACAAGACTAAGAGCGACACAAGGGCGCGCAGCGGCGAGATTGCAATCCAAGTAGGCGACTTTAACTCATGGGGAAACGTTGACACAGCGACAAACGCTCCGCACAAGGTTGAATTTACGTTCTACGACCAAACCGAAGGCGCTCCCGCCTACGGCGCGACAGGCTTTGCTGACAGAAGCGACACCGCGACGGCCACAATTTTCATGGCCGTAAGCATGAACGACACGACAGAGCCAAAAATCACCCGCCAAAACCTTTTCTGGAAGGCAAAGGGCGCGGCAGACGGCGAAGGCAACCCCAACAACTCCGTCGCTTGGGACGGCATGACCCCTCTTGGACACATAGACCTTAGCGCCGACTTGCCGGCGGATAAATTTAACCCGACTGCCGGCGCGACAGACGCCGAGATGGACACTGACGACAAGGCCAGCGGAAAGATTGTCCTTCGCGGAACTGTCAGCGACAACAAGATGCTTTACCGCATCTACGTCAACATTCTAAAGGGAACGACTGGCGTGATGGACACAGAGTTTGCCGGCGCCGGAATGACAAAAGCCGCCGCTACCGAGCCTGGAAACGGCAAGGGCTACATCGCGGCGCAGTATGACGCCTCCACAAGGACTTGGAGCAACGTGGACAAGCTTGCGGACAACGGCGTAAAGTTTACCGTAACAGACAACGGCATCGACGACGAAGGCCACTCGGCCGACTGGGAGTTTGTTTGGGACACAAGCTACATCGCGAATGTGGCCGACACAGACGTAAAGATTGACGTTTACTCAAGCGACCAGGTTTTGACAAGCGCGAGCGGAACGGCTTTGACAGGCCTTAACGGAACTTCAAAATACGCTTTGCCCGCCGCTACAGAAAGGAACGTTAGCGGCTCCACGGCGGCAACAGCCGGCAACAAGCCCGACACCTTAAAGGTGGACATAGTGCCCTACATCACCGGCCTTACAACAATGCTTAGCGAAAAAGGCGTTGAGCTTTCCCGCACCGCAAAGGGCCACTGGCCGGTTTATTACAAAGACTCAGTGGCCGAAAAGTTTATAGTCAACGGATTTAATCTCAAGCGCAAAAACGCGTCTTCTGGTCAAAAGAGCATGACTACAAGCGGTCCATATGTTGAAACTGTAAACACAAGCGTTAATACGCTTAACAACTTGCACGACGACAGCAAGGCCTATAACTTGCAGCCAAGCGACACAAACGACACGCTTACAGACAAGGTTTACGTTGACGTATGGCAGTTGAACAGCCAGGCGGCGACTTTGGGAGGCCAATTGATAAGCTCTCCGATTATGAAAATCAACCCCACTAATGGCTTGATAGGCTTTGCCTTTAGGTATGGTCCCGGTGACAACCATTTTGCCATGCCAGGAAAGACAAGCTCTTACGAAAAGAGGCATAAGGGATCGGACACGAAAAACTCGCTTTCCATGGCCTTTGACGCAAACGGAAACTCATTTGCTACGATTGCAGACGCCGACTCGTCAGAAAATTACGCTGACTTCTTTACCTTCCATTCTTCCCTATGGAATAACCCTGACGACGGTGTTATTAATAATGCAGGCCGTGCAGCCCAATTAGAAATGACAGGACAAAAGGGCAAAAAAGGCGAAATAAATCCGACAACCATTTACACTGGCGAAACCACAAAGCACCAGTCGCCCTGCATCGCAACAGCTGGAAGCAACGTTTATCTTGCTTACTACGACGCCTTTAACAAGGAAATACGCTTTAGGTCAAGCTTGAGCCAGCCATTTAAAGTTAAAGATAATGGAGATAGAGACGGAAACACTGGCAATTTTGTGAATTTAGAAAAAGCAAAAGAAAGAGTTGATAATCATACATATGCCGTTAGCGTCGCTAATTGCCAAATTGTGGCGGAAGAAAATTCCAGCGAAAATCCGCAAGGCGGTTCTTACGTCAGCATCGCGGCAATACCCAAGAGCGGCAGCATGGCGGACGATGTGGTTGTAATGGTTTGGTACGACTCGAAGGCAAACGCCATGTGGTACGGCTATAATACTACGCCTAGCACAAAGCGAGTTGGAACAACACAAACAGTTGGCGACGGCTGGCATATGACCAAACAAATTCTTAGCGGCAAGGCCAACGGATATTACTGCAAGGTGGCTGTTGTCGGAAACAGCGTCCACATAGCGGCGCAGGATTCCGCCACGGGCTCTGTATGGTATGCCTATCTTGCAAGCTACGCGCAAGACGTTGCGACAAATATTTGCCGCGTTGACACAGGCAGCGTAGGAAAAAACATCGACCTTGACGTAGCCTTGGCCAGCGCCGGCGGAGACCCGGTGCCATACATAAGCTATTACGCTTCCAGCGAAAAGCTTCCAAAATTCGCCCGCCTTGCAAAAGCCGGCGTTTGGGGCGACGGCATTGACGGCAATGGAAAATACACAGGAACTTGGGATGTGGGTTTTGTTCCGACAACAAGCGGCGTTCAGCAGGACAACGTAAACATTGGCGTTTGGAAGAACGCGGGCGTAATAACGAATTCGACCGCAAAACCTGCCGGCTCCACAAATTGCTACGGAAATACAACTAAGAACGCTGTGTTGGGCTACAAAAATGCGGACGGAACCAAGGGCTACATCGAGACCGCGCAGCTTACCGGAGACCCGGCCGCGGCGTATTAATGAAGGAGGGCAAAAATGACGATAAATAGAAAGATGAAGAAGTCTGAATTTTTTAGCGTTCGTTCTCTTTTTGCGGGCCTTTGCGGGGCCCTGGCGCTCGTTTTTGCCTTTTCTTCTTGCGACGTAGGCTTGGGAGAGTCCATCGACACCTCCGTTCCTACTGTGGCGATTACCGAGCCTTCTAGCTCTTCAAGCGTAAGCGGAAACATTGAAATAAAGGGTGTGGCCAGCGACGATAAAAGCCTGGACAAGGTTGTTCTTACCATAACAAACACGGCCACAAAAGAAGTGACCACCCAAACGACAAAAATCACAGGAAAAGATTGGTCAATAGTCCTTGACATTGACAAGTTGAATTTTAAGGACGGAACCTATTCAGTAGACGTAGTCGCATACGACGGAGCGGGACGCGTAAGCGGCACGGCAAGCCGCGTTTTTGACGTTGACAACACACCGCCCGTATTCTGCGTCACAAAGCCAAACTCGATTGCTATAGAAGACCCGGCCGCTTACGGACGCGACGTTACGATAAAGGGCGAGATTGCCGACGACCACGCCGTAAAGCAAATGGACATCCGCGTGTTTAAAGTCCAAGGCGGCGCGGCGACAGAAATTACAGGCAGCCTTAATAAGACGACCTTTAGCGGCTTTGAGACCGCCGGCGGAACTGAAGTGACAATCGCGAAATTTTTCCCCGATTCGGAAATTCCGCCTGAAACAAGCGACGACTATCCTCTTTACCTAAACTACAAGGCCATGTACAGCGACTTGGGAGCGCAAGTCGGCGACACAGTCAACCTTTATATATTCCCGTATTTGACTGACGCGGCCGGAAACGTAAGCGACAAGTGCTACATTCAAAGCTCATTAAAGCAGCTTACCGCAAAGGCTTGCAATGCAAAGGGTTGCAATGTTGACACGACAAGCGACTCTTTGCAGACCGCGCAGTTTAAGAAAATATTGAACGGAAGCTACAGCCTTGGCGAAGTTGACGTTACAACAGTAAAGACGATTCTATACGGCGATTACGACCAAAGCTCCATTGGAACAAACTATTTGTATTACGCAAGTCTTCCATGGGGACAGGCTCCAGCCGTGTCTTCCAACTCTCCGCTTGCGATGAGCGTAAACGCCAACAACAGTCCTATGTACGAGTTTGGAGGCTATGTGTTTGACAAAGACGACCCAAAATTTGCCGAAGTTTCCAGCGGCGGAAACGCTTCCATCAAAGTTACGGCTGGACTTGACGGAAACGAAGTCAAAGCCAATACAATCAGGGCGAAGTTTTACTTGTGCGACGACACAGGCGACAAAGAGGAAGACGAGCCTTCTTATTCTTCTGACAACACAGATCCTGCCAAGCGCTTTGACATAAAGGACGGCGACACGCTTGTTCAGAATCTTCCTGACAGCAAGACAGTTTCCAACGCCACTTACAACATTACGCTTCCAAACAGCATGGCGGCGGGCTTGCATTACCTTATGGTCGCGGAAGGCTACGACACCGCCGGCAACAGGCTTTACAGCGCGGCAACCTACGCCTTTATGGTTTCTGTGACTGGCGACGCTCCCAAAGTTGAATTTGACGACCAGTTCTTTATCAACGCCGCCGCCGTCGACAAGACAAAGAGCGCGGCCTACAGCGCGACGATAAACATCGCCGACAAATCCGGCGCGGACCAAAAGGGAACGATTAAAGAACACGGAAACTGGGTAAAAGTGACTCCGATTCTTTACAAGGGCTACGCAAAGACCAAAGGCTACTTAAAGGATGAAGACATTCTTGAGACTTTGCCGGTAATAAAATATGAAGGCGACGGCATAACGAAAGTCGCCGACGGCGCGTACAAGATTGAAGTTCCGATGAACAAGTTTGGCTTGACCGGCGACAATCAATTTGACAATTACACAGTGGCGCTCAAAGTCCAGGCAAAGAGCCAAGGCGCCACTTCTGAAGAAACGACTTACATTTTCTGGGCGGACAACGCCGCTCCGGCGCTTGCGATTGGCGCTCCGGCCCGCGCCGAAGGACAAAGCGAGTCTGATCCGATTTACATTTTTGAAAATGACAAGAACATCACCGCCACGACTACAGCCGGCGTTACAAGCTACTCTTACAAGATGAGCGGAACTTGGAGCGACTTGAGCGGCTCCGGCACAAGCGAAATCTGGTACAGGTGGGACGACGCCGTGGCGACGCTTCCCGCTCCAAGCGTTGTTTGGACAGCCGCCACTGGAACAGCTGTCGCCGACAAGACTTACTATAAAAAGCAGGGTCAAGGCCTCTACTTGGCCGAAACCGCAATCGCGATGGGCGCTTCCGTAAGCGGAATGTACACCGCCAGCATAAGCGGATGGACCGCCATTCCGGCCGCGCCAAAGAGCGTAAGCCGCGCCAACTGGAACCAAAGCGTTCCGCAGACAAACTCAAGCGGCAAAAAGCTTAGCGTCGTCGCCATTGACCAAGCGGGAAACCTTAGCGCGGTTGCGACAGTATCCAACATTACGTTTGACTTCGCTCCGCCGGCAATCACGATTCCGACGATTGCGGAATACTACAAAAAGTCTGACGCGACAGGCGGAAAGTATCAGTTCACTGTAGGCATCGCCGACGCTTCCGGCATAAAGAGCCTTGACGTCAAGGCCTACATTAACGGCGGAACAACGCCGGTAAACGCGGCCACAAACCCCTACGGCTATAGCATAGCGATCTCCGCCGACAAGACAAGCGCGACAATCACGCTTTTGGACACAGGCGCAAGCGACGGAAAATGGCGCTTTGAGGCTACGGCCACAGACACCGCCGACCGTTCAAGCCAAAAGCAATTTGCCTTTACGATTGACACAGTCGCGCCCGAGCGCGTTGGTTCGATTGTCATCGGCGAGTCCGGTTCTATAGACGATTGGTTCAACAGCGAAAACTTGACCATCAAGGGCCGCTACAAAGAAATGACCAGCGGCTTGGACAAGGTTGAATATGCCATGACTCCAGCCGGCGAGACGACGCCGGTTCCTGGAACTGAAGTCATCGGCGGAACTGTCGGAGAGGAAATCTCGTACGCGCTTAGCCCGGTAGGATTTAAGGAAGGACAAAACTCGCTTTCAATCCACGCCTTGGACCTTGCAGGAAACGATTCCGGCGAAAGCTTGTATATAATTCAAGTTGACACGACAGCGCCGGCCGCGGAAACCGCTTGGTACACATACGACGGACAAAGCTTTACCGCCGCCGCTGGAAACGTTATGGCCAACGGCACCGACTCGGGCGCCAAGAATATGACTGTTTACGGAACCGTTAGCGAAACGTTGAGCGGCCTTAAGGACCTTGCGCTTACGATTAACGGAACTGTGGTTTCTTCGAGCGTTCAATTTACAAAGTCCGATTTGACAAGCGGCGACGCCGCCGCTTACAAGAACGCAGAGTGGGCGGCTTACTCCGCCGCCGACAACAAGGCCTACACAGGCTTTAAGGCGACAATTCCAGCCGCGACATTCAAGACTCTTCCAAGCGGATCTGTTGACCTTTACGTTTTGGCCCACGACATCGCCACAAACGAAACAAAGCAGCGCAAGTTTGGAATCAGTTTGGACAACGACGCTCCTGTAATTACAATCATGTCGCCGCAGGCGGACTCAAGCGTGAACGGAACAGTCGCCTTTAGCGGAATCGTTGACGACAACGCGCTTAGCGAAGTCAAGGGCTATTGGTCTTTGAACGGCGACGCCTCGATAGACGAAAGCGGAACGCCGCCGCGAGACCACGACGCCGGCTTGACCGGAACTTCAAACTGGAGCCTCCCGCTGGCCACAAGCAGCGTTGACGCTACAAGCAAAAAAATAACTTTTGTAGACGGAACTGAATATTCCGGCGCGACAAAAGACTTTTACCTAAAGATTTACGCTTCCGACAAGGCGGCCAACTCTACGGTTAAGGTTCAAAAATACACGATTGACCCGCAAAAAGACAGGCCCGTAATCACGTTGACAACCGCCAAGCTTAGCGGAATGGAAGACGGAAAGCCTGTTTGGTTTGAGTCAACAAAGATTGAAGGAACCATCGAAGACGATGACGGAGTGGACGAGTTCTCTTATTCAATCGACGCGGGAGCCAATTGGAATCCGATAACTGTGACAGGCGGCTCTTGGATCGCCGACTTGCAAAACGACGCTGAATACACAATCTTGTTCAAGGTAAAGGACAAGGCCGGAACCGAATTTGTTTCTGTAAAGTCAGACGGCGCTGACAAGTACCTTGCTCCGGTTTTGGTTGGAACGGACTCCCGCTTTGACGGCGGCGACACCCGCCTTTACTTAAAGGTTGACACAAAGCGCCCCGAATTTGAAAACCTTGTTTACATGGTAAGCGACGACGATGCAACTTACGATTGGGCGGATTCAAGCGACCACAAAAAGTTGGGAACAGTCGGCGGACAAAGAAAATTTGTTCAGCTTGAATTTGACGCAAAAGACGCCAACGGAATCGATTCCGTGACGGCCACTATTAACGGCGTTTCATACCCGGGAAACGTCGGCGATTTGACAAGCGGCGTTTATCCTTGCGTGATCACCGGAATTGACGTCAGCGCTTTGGATAGCGAAGCCTATTCTTTGAGCCTTGAGATAAAAGGAACATTTGAGTCGGACGTTACGACGGAGCCATTGCCTGTAATCGTTGACAATACCGCGCCCGCCGTTACAAAGATTTCGCCCGACTTGAACAGTGTCCACGGAAACATCACCGTTTACGGAACTGTCGATTACGCAAAAGAAATTAAATACGCTTTGGGCCTTTCAGCCGACAAGGCGAATAAGCCTGCCGACGCGGATTACGCCGACATCGTGGGCGCCGGTTTGACTTGGTTCCTCTACTTTGACGGACAAGTTTCTACAGCGTCAGAAAGCCACAACAAGACTTTTGAGCGCTACATAATCGACGAAGAAGTTGAGGCGGTGTGCTTGGACGGCGTTAAGAGAAAGGCGACCTATGACTCTATCAACAAAGACAAAACTTTTGACGCGATTGTTCCTATTTATGTTTGGATAAAAGCCACGGACGATGTAGGAAACGTTTACGAAGAGCCGCAGTTGGTCAACTTTGACCCGCAGGGAGGCCGTCCGTCATTTACTTACAGCAACCCCGAAAAAGACCAGGCCCGCATCGGCGGAAGCGTAAAGCTTTACGGCGGCGTTGACGACGATGAAGGCGTGGTCGCGGCTTTCTTGCAGATTATCTCCAAGGACCACACATTGTCCGGCTACACAGGCGGAACCGATTGGGGAACTGTTGAATACAACGCCGACGGTTCTGTAAAGACCTTTACTTTAAAGGCCAATGACTTGGATTACCTTAAGGCCGCCGGCTATAATGTTTACAAGAGAAAAGACTACGATCCCGCCAACAAGATTGAATGGAACGGAAGCGGAGACCCCAACGACTATGGCGTTTTGCTGGACGTTAAGGGAACCGCTTGGAGCCTTACGATTAACAACAAAGAAGAATTCAATCCGTCCAGCGAGGGAAGCGAGTCAAAGACAAACGATTTGGCGGTTTGTGGTTACGCCTATGACGGCAGCAAATTCAACTTGCCTCAATACAGAACTATGGTGGTTGACGCCGACAGCCCAAGAATTTCCGGCCAATACTTAAAGCAGTATGACTCGGGCGCCAGCCAGGCAAAGGCTTCGCGCGAATACAGCGAAGGAATTTATGTAAGCGGAAAATGGACGCTTGAATTTGACCTTACCGATGGTGACGTCATAAAGAAAATCTATGTTGGCCAAAGCGACTCAAAAGCCGACGACGCCAAAACCGCGGCCGAAGCCGCTCGCGAAAGCGACACAAGCGGCCCGGATGTTTTAGTAAAGCCCAGCTGGTGTTATGTAAAGACCGGCGCTTCCGGCAGCGGCTATCACGCAAAGCTTGATGGCATGACTCCAGATAGCGGAGTTGGAAGCAAGTACCTTTATGTCTTGTTCGCTGACGAAAAGGGCAACTACAGCAATTTTGCCTTTGCCGTTCACTACGACAACGTCAATCCTGCCATTGACGCAAGCAAGCTGGACATTGACAAAGACATTCACAACTCAAACGGCTATTACTCGATTGGCGCCAGCGTTGCCGAAAACACGTATGGCAACAAGAACCAGTCCGGCTTTGACAAGTTTGTGGTTTACTTTAAGCGCGGAAGCAAGATTTACGATCCGATGGTCTCTAAGAAAATCAGCGGAGTGGATAATCCCGACAATTGGGCGGACGTTTCAAGCCTTGCGCCTGCCGCCGACGGCCTTTATTGGTTTGACCAAGAGCTTGAAGATCGTGACAGCGCAAACCTTAACATCCTTAAGCTAAAGGCAAAGAACGGCCACATACACGCCGGCGGCTTGGTAAAGATTGGCGGCGCGGTTTATGTAATAAGAAACCTTTCTAACGACGGCCTTAGCGTCACGTTGGACAATCAAATCGAACTCGCTTACACAACGGCCCAGTTTGCCTACGGCCTTGTCGTTGACAACACCAAGAACGAAATCGGCTCGGGCATAAGAAACGACGAAGGCTACGGCTACGGCTATCCCGCCAGCATAATGAACTCAGACAGCGACTGCATGGTGGAATACGCCCACATGCAGGGAACTGTATGCAACCTGACCGCCAAAATAAACTCAAGGAACATCCCTGACGGAAAGATAGACGTTCACTACACGGCCTACGACAGGGCCGGAAACTATTCCAAGGGAAGCGTTGCCGAAGCATATGTCTCCAACAACGCGCCGCGCCTGGCCAATGTTACTGTAAAGAGCGACTTTAACTACGACGGAGCGTATGACGGCGCTTACGAAACGCAGCAGCTTTACGAAACAAGCTGGTCTACTTGGGAAGAAGCTGAAAAAGAAGTCTTTATGGGCGATTTTGACGATGCCGGAAATCCTGTCCGCGCTTTGGTCGCCGCCAAGGGAGACGTAATCCTTGTTCCCGAAGTAATGGGCGGAAACGGCGACATCAAGTGGAACTGCTTGTACGCGGGAAGCTCTTCGGCCAGCGCCGATCAAAAAATCAGTACAGACACTCCGGCTGCCGAGAACGAAGATAGAACTGTAAACGACATCGTTTTGCCCGCGACTTCTCTAAAGACCGCCACAGCCGGCCTTGGAAAATATGTCATCAACATTTTGGACAGCACCGAAGGCGGAGCGCAAAAGGCTGTCATCAACCTTTGCATGAACAACGACGTCAACGACAGCGTTAAGCCGATTGGAAAGACCAAGCGCTTCTATTGGAAGAGCCTTGCGAACAACAGCGTTTACACGACAAAGACTGGCGGAGCCGAAAGCCTTGACGATTTGCAGGGCCATATTGAGCTTGGCGACCAGCCTAAAGTCAGCGGAAAAGTCGTCTTTAAGGGAACGGCTTATGACAATGCCGGAATCGCAAAGATTAGCCTTACAATCCCAGGCTTTGGACTTAGCGCGGCGACAGCGGCGACTTGCGACTTTACAAAGCCGTTGGCCACTCGTTGGACTCAAACGACTTTGGGCGACCTTGCTACAAACGGCTACCACTTTGCGCTTGACGCGGACGACAGCGGCAACGTAAAGGAGCGCTACAACAACGCCGGCCACTTTGTCTCATGGACGCTGGAGCTTGACACCGAAAAATACAACGGCGGAACGGCTCCGGCTGCGAATGGCGTGGAATTTGTTCTTTCAGTGACTGACAAAAACGCCAAGGCTTCGGAAAAAGCAAGCGGCGCCACGACGGTTTACGCCACTACAAAGCAAGCAGAAAAAGGCAAGTATTACGCAGAGGCCCGCTTTGCAAAGGACGACAAGACAAGCCCCTACAACGACGCCAACTACAGCTCTGACGAATTTAGCGTTATTGGAGCCGCTCAAGCCAGCGAACTAAGCGGCGTAAACAAGTACGCCGTCACTCCTGTAGCAGCAAACTACACAATGGACATAGTTCCATACATCACTCGCGTAAAGACCAGCCTTAGCGCGGTTAACGCAAAGAACGGCGTCACAGACCGCAGTTCTTTGGGCGTGTATCCGGTTTATGTTTACAAAAATTCAACGCTAACTGGCATTACGGATTCTGTCACCAAGAAAAACGAGGATGTTGAAATTTACGGCTTTAACTTAAAGGGAGCCAAGTACGGAACCGCTGAATTGGCATACACAGCCGGCCACGTGACTCTGAACAGCGAAAACATTAATCAAGGCGCTTTTGAATTGACAGTCGCCGGAATTGCCACAATCAACAACAGCAACGACAACGACGCTCACGGCTCTTATACGGGAACAAATATTGACGACGAAGGCGAATTGATTAAAAAAGGCGGCGACTACGATGTTTACAAAAACTACTACAACCGCCAGCCCAACAACGCCAACAACAACAATTTGACCGATGACATCGCCTTTGACGTATGGCAGCTTAACGCTTACGCCGCCGCTCCTATGTATGGTAACGTTGAAAACCCTCAGATGAAAATCCAACCTTTTGGAAAGACTGTGGAAAAGCAAGCAAAGTCTGACAGTTTGGACAATTTCACTCCAGGCGGCGGAGGAGAAGTGACTACGGATGGAAAAATCGGCTTTGCCTTTGCCAATGCCTCTAGCGCCTTTAGCATGCCAAACAGCGACCACTCTTGGACTTATTGGAATTACGGCTACACCAACATCCGCCATACAGCCTTGGCTTATGGACTGGATGGCTATGTTTGGGCCAGCGCTGCCGGCCAAGACGTAAACGGTGATGGATTTAGCGATATGTTCTATTTGGAGTCGACCCATTGGCGCGAGAGCGGTGGAGTCGGAACAAGCGGAAAACATCTTCCACGCGACACAAAAATTCACTCCGCATGCAAGCTTGAAGACCTTTCAATCGGAACAGACAAAAACAATAAAAAAACATATTTGGATAGAATCCAGTCGCCCAGCATAGCCGCGACGACGCATGGCTTGTACATGGCCTATTTTGACAAGCTGCAAAACACTGTACGCTATAGGGCTGGCGCCATGACAGGAACATATAACAATGATTGGCAAACTGGCGTTGTACCAAGCAGTGTTTGGGCCCCTGACGGAGAAAGCAGAAGGACAAGGTATTGGCAGTTTAAGGACGGCTTCTTTAAGAACCATGCGACTACTGAGTTGATGACATATGACGAATCGCTTAAATACGTTCAAATTGTGTCCACAAGCGCAAGTCCAAACGTATGCATAGCGGCCATTGACGGCGGCGCCACAAGAGCCAACGATGTTGCCGTAATGGTTTGGTGCGATGGAAGCAAGGTTAGCTACGCTTTCACTAGCGGAGACCCGATGGCCGATAACGGCAAGACTGGGGATGCCAAAAGATTGGCCGCCGCTTGGACTATCGTTGACGATATCTTTGGCGGAAAGGTCAAAGGCGGCGACTGCAAGTGCCAAATAGCGGTTGACTCGGCCAAAGGCGTTCATATCGCGGCATATGATGAAAAGAATTCTGACATTTGGTACGCGTATTTGGAGGATTACAATGATCCAGACAAAGCCAAGGTTTGCAAGGTTGACTCATACAACAGCACCGGCGAGTACCTTACGATAGATGTTGCGCTTGACGAAAGCAACAATCCGATTCCGCAAATCGGCTACTATTCCGCTGGAAGCGGCCGGCCCAAGTTTGCGCGCTGGAATGCCGCCAAGGGCAGCGTCAAAACGCTTGACGCGGATAAAATGCAAGGCGCTGATGAATATAATTCCTACACCGGCAATTGGGAGGTTACCAACGTTCCCACCCAAAGCGCCGTCCGCGTAAGCGACGAGGCTAATAAGGTAAAGCAAAACATCAACGTTGGCGTATGGAAAGACGCTGGCGGAAAGCTTGCGTATTCAACTACTGACGCCGCCGCTCCTAAGGCGAATGGAAGCAATATTGGAACGTCAGATTGCCATGTCGCTTCGGGCATGAACACCACCGACAACTACGGCGATGTCTACGGCAACGGCACTAGAAACGCCGTCCTTGGCTACATGTGGGGCGATAGCGCCGACGCCTTCATCGAGACCGCGCAAAGAATGGATTAGTCCGCTCGGGTTGTAGCTTGCAAGACTGTAATGGTAATTGCGAGCGGTTTCTTCGCGGCCCTGCAGTGAGCTAGCGACTGCAATTGAAGGTAAGACCAAGAAGGGGCGGCCAACAGGCCGCCCCTGTTTTTTTGCGGGGGGGAGGGCTTACTCCAGCACGCCCATGCTAGAAAGAATCAAGCTCGCGCTGACTGTCGCGGCGGTTTCTGTTCTCATAATACGGCTGCCCATGCCTAGGCGGACAAAGCCGCGCTCTTCCAAGAGGGCGCGCTCGGCGGGCGACCAGCCGCGCTCGCTTCCGATGGCGGCGAGGACGGGTCGGTCTTTTGGCGGGTTGTCTTGCAAAAAGGCATGGAGGCTTGTTTTGGGATCCACGTTGTCCAGCGCCAATTTTAGCGAGCCGCTTTTTAGGCTTGCAACCGATTCAAGGCCGTCGGCGCTTTTTGGGCTGGAGTCCGTTCCCGCTTCGGCGGCAAGGGCGTCAAGACAGGCCGCTAGCGTTGGATAAACGAAAGGCTTTGGAACATGCGCGCTTGCGGCTTGAACGGTTCCGTCCAAAAGCATTTTGTAGACTTCCGCCGGGTCGGAAAGGCTTGCCTTTAGGTAGGATTTTTCGCCCAGCTCGGTTCCGCAAAGGCGGACGCTGGAAACGCCAAGCGCGGCCATGTCGCGAAGCAGGCGCTTTAATTGAATCGGGCGCGGAAATCCGATAATCATGTGCAAGGGAAAAAGCGGCTTTCCGTCGGACTGGGGCGTGAATGTAAAGTGAATCGCGCCGTCAATCTTAGTGATGGTCGCCGTTCCCGCCTGGCCGCCGATTACGCCAGCGTAAAAACTGTCGCCGACTCCTTTATGCAAAACTTTAATTATGTGCTGGGCGCGCTCGTCGCTTGCCGCGAGCGGGCGGTCGATTTCTTCCTGTTCAAAAAGGCAAATGTTCATTTTGTATTAGAATATCTTTTTTCCCCAGCCTTTGCAATACTAGTTTGAGGAACATTTATAGTAATCCACCCAAGCGAAGGCAGGCGTAAGCGGAAGGCCGGCTGCTGCGCGCTTAGCGCACGTTAAGCTAATCTCTTTGCCTTAAAAGTAGCTCGCGCGCAGATAGACGGATTCCGCTGAGAGCCTGCATTCGCTTGGTTTTCTGTTAGTTGATATTTTCCCCAAACCGCCGATTTTCCTTGACAAAAGGCAAAAGCGCGGTTACACTGTTCCTATACCATCAAAGCAAGTTGGTTGAAAAAATCACCAAACAGGAGCAATCTATGAAATTTGGATTCTTTGACGACGAAAAGCGCGAGTACGCCATCACGACTCCGCAGACGCCCTATCCTTGGATCAACTACTTGGGAAGCGAAAAATTCTTCTCGCTAATCTCAAACACTGCGGGCGGATACGCCTTTTACACCGACGCTCGCTTGCGCCGCTTGACCCGCTACCGCTACAACAACATTCCGCTTGACAACAACGGCCGCTACTTCTTCATCAAAGACGGCGACACGATTTGGAACCCCGGCTGGCAGCCCACGCAGACTCCGCTTGACAAGTACGAGTGCCGCCACGGCTTTGGCTACACAAAGTTCGCCTCGGAAAAGAACGGAGTCGCCGCCGACGTTTTGTACATGGTTCCCGTTCACGAAAACTGCGAAGTCGAGCAAATCACTTTGACAAACAAGTCTTCTTCAGAAAAGAAAATCAGCCTTGTTTCTTTTGTCGAATGGTGCCTTTACAACGCCTCGGACGACTGCCAGAACTTCCAGCGCAACTTCAGCACAGGCGAAGTTGAAATCGAAGGCAGCGCGATTTACCACAAGACCGAATACCGCGAGCGCCGCAACCACTTTACTTTCTATTCTTGCAACCAAAAGATTGACGGCTTTGACACAGACCGCGAGACTTTCCTCGGCCTTTACAACAACTTGGGCCAGGCAAAGACTGTCGTTGAAGGAAAGAGCGGAAACTCAGTCGCCGACGGTTGGTCTCCGATCGCAAGCCACCGCTTGGAAATAACGCTTAAGGCCGGCGAGTCCAAGACCGCGATTTTTGTTTTGGGCTACATCGAAAACGACGACGCCAAAAAATTCCTTTCCGACGCCGACAAGGAAGCCGCGCTCAAAGCCGGCCTCTTGCGCACCAACACGGCGAGCGGAGTAATCAACAAGGAAAAGGCCTACGAGCTTCAGAAAAAGTTTGACACGCCCGAAAAAGTCGCCAAGGCCTTTGACGACTTGCGCGCCTTCTGGGACGAAACATTGAGCCACTTTACCCTTAAGAGCGGCGACGAAAAGCTTGACCGCATGGCCGTTTGGAACCAGTACCAGTGCGTCGTCACCTACAACTTCGCCCGCTCAGCCTCTTACTTTGAGAGCGGAATCGGACGCGGCCTTGGCTTCCGCGACACCTCACAGGACATGCTTGGAGCCGCGCACCAGCTTCCGGCAAGCCGCATCCGCGAACGCCTTTACGATGTGGCCGCCACGCAGTTTGAGGACGGCTCGGCCTACCACCAGTTCCAGCCGCTCACAAAGCGCGGAAACGCCGACATCGGTTCCAACTTCAACGACGACCCGCTTTGGCTTATCCTTGGCGTGGGCAACTACATTCGCGAAACCGGCGACGTTGACTTCCTTAAAGTTGACGTTCCCTTTGACAACAGCGAGACCAACAAGGCCACGATGTTCGAGCACCTAAAGCGCTCTTACAACTACATTCCCAACCACATGGGCCCGCACGGACTTCCGCTCATCGGCCGCGCCGACTGGAACGACTGCCTTAACCTCAACTGCTTCTCAACCAACCCCAATGACTCGTTCCAGACTTGCACCAACAAGGAAGGAAAGAACGCCGAGTCCGTAATGATTGCCGAAATGTTCGTTTACGTCACTCCCGACTACGTTCAGATGTGCCGCTTGATGGGCGAGGAAGAGGAAGCCAAGCGCGCCGAAGACGCCGCCGCCAAGATGGAGGCGCAGATTTGCAACGCCGCTTGGGACGGAGAATGGTATGTCCGCGCCTTTGACGACGCCGGAAGAAAAATCGGCTCAAAGGAATGTGAGGACGGAAAAATCTTCATCGAGTCGCAGGGCTTTGGAACGATGGCCAAAATCGGAAAGGACAAGGGCTATCCCGAAAAGTCTTTGGACAGCGTAAAGAAATACCTTGACTCAAAGTACGGCATCGTAATTTTGGATCCGCCTTACAAAGAGTACCATGTTGAATTGGGAGAGGTTTCTTCTTATCCGCCGGGATACAAGGAGAACGGCGGTATCTTCTGCCACAACAATCCGTGGGTCATCATCGGCGAAGTCGTCAACGGCCGCCCGCAGGACGCCTTTGAGCACTACAAGAAAATCGCGCCGGCTTACTTGGAGGACATCTCAGAAATTCACCGCACCGAGCCTTATGTTTACGCGCAGATGATTGCCGGAAAGACCGCCCGCCGCTTTGGCGAGGCCAAGAACTCTTGGCTTACGGGAACGGCGGCTTGGAACTTCGTTACGCTTTCGCAGTACCTTTGCGGCTTGCGCCCGACATGGAAGGGCTTGGAAGTCGAGCCCCGCTTGCCGGAGCACGTTAAGAACGCCCAGCTTGTCCGCAAGTTCCAGGGAGTGACATACAAGATTAACGTCATCAACAAGAAGAACGACGGCGCTGTTTCGATTGTTGTCACAAACGGAAAGGCCGACGTTGACGGAACGATCGTAAAGGCGCAGGCCGGCCAGAAAGAGGTCAGCCTGGAAGTCACTGTCGGCTAAACGGCGCTAGATGCAACAATTCATCCTGGCCCTGGACGAGGGAACGACCTCTTGCCGCGCCGTCGTTTTTGACAAGCGCTGCAAAATGGTCGCGGTAGAGCAAAAGGAATTCACGCAATTCTATCCCAAGCCGGGCTGGGTTGAGCACGACGCGCAGGAGATTTTCGACACGCAGATGGCCACGATAAACGCGGCCCTGCAAAAGGCGGGAATCTCCAAAGCGGACGCAGGCCAAAAGGTGGCCGCGCTCGGAATCACAAACCAGCGCGAAACCTTAGTCATGTGGGATAGGCAGACCGGAAAGCCTGTCTGTCCCGCAATCGTTTGGCAATGCCGCCGCACCGCGCAAATCGCAGACGACCTTGTCACGCAAGGCTACGGCGAAAAAATCCGCGCGGCCACCGGCCTTATCCCCGACGCCTACTTTACCGGCACAAAAATCAAATGGCTTTTGGAAAACCTTCCGGGCCTGCGCGCGCGCTGCGAGGCCGGCGAAGTCTTGGCCGGAACAATCGATTCTTGGCTTGTTTGGAAACTGAGCGGCGGCAAGGCGCATGTAACCGACTACACCAACGCAAGCCGCACGATGCTCTTTAACATTCATACGCTTGAATGGGACAAAGAGCTTTTGCATTTGCTTAACATTCCCCAAAAGATTTTGCCGCGCGTAGTCGATTCAAGCGGAGTGTACGCTACGACCGACAAAAGCGTTTGCGCCTTTGAAATTCCAATCGCGAGCGCGATAGGCGACCAGCAGTCCGCGCTTTTTGGCCAAGGCTGCTTCAAGCCCGGCGAGGCCAAGAACACTTACGGCACCGGCTGCTTTTTGCTTATGAACACAGGAAGCAAGGCCTATCTTTCAAAAAATAAATTGCTTACTACAATCGCGATTGGCCTTAACGGAAAAGTTGAGTACGCGCTTGAAGGCAGCATCTTTATGGGCGGAGCGGTCGTCAAATGGCTCCGCGACGAGCTGAACATTATAAGCGCTTCCAAGGAATGCGACGGTTTGGCAGCTACAGTTCCAGACTCAAACGGAGCGATACTGGTTCCGGCCTTTACCGGCTTGGGCGCGCCTTACTGGGATCCCTACGCGCGCGGAATATTGGTTGGCCTTACCCGCGGAACCAACAAGGCGCACATTTGCCGCGCGGCGCTGGACGCGATAGCCTTTCAGGTTACGGACAGCTTAAAGTGCATGGAGGACGACTCCGGCATTAAGATAAGCGCGCTCAAGGTTGACGGAGGAGCCAGCGCCTCCAACATTCTTATGCAAATCCAAGCGGACTATTTAAACGCAAAAGTCATTCGCCCGCAGAACACGGAAACGACAGTAACGGGCGCGGCTTTTTTGGCGGGCCTTGCCGTCGGCTTTTGGGAAAGCAAAGACGAGATACTTTCGTTTTGGAAGGCCGACAGGGAATTTAGCCCGGCGATGGAAGATGCCGACAGAGCGCGCGCGATTGCCGCTTGGAAAAAGGCCGTGGTCCGCGCGCAAAAGTGGGCGGACGACTAGCGGCGCGAAAATTGGACGCAGGCCAAAAATTGTTGGACGCCGCGTGAGCCGCAACAAACGCGCTCGCAATACTCGCGCGTTCAGCGGTAATGTGTTGGCTTAAATCAAATGCTTGCGCTTGTCGGGGTTTGTTGATTCCTTGTAAAGAATCGCGACGTTTCCGATAATGCGCACAAGCTCGGCGCCGGTCTTGGCGCAAAGTTCCGCGGTCAATTCTTTTTTCTCTTCTTTAAATTCGTTGAACTTAACTTTTATCAATTCGTGGTCGTCGATTACCTTCGCGATTTTTTGGACGACGCCGTCGGTCAAGCCGCCTTGTCCGACTATTACAAGAGGATTCAAATTGCTTGCCGCGCTGGACAATGTTTTTCTTTGTGAACTAGTCATGCGCTTATTCTATCACAGTTCGCGCGCTTTTGCTATAGTTCCCACTTGCGCATAATTAAAAAATCGTGTAGAATGTTTGCATAACTTAAAGAACATTTTTTGGGGGAAAGAAAAATGAACAAATCAGAACTTATTGACGCCATTGCCGAGGAAACAAAACTTTCAAAGAAAGACACAGAAGCGTTTGTAAAATCATTCGTAGACGTTGTTTCAAAAGCGCTTAAGAAGGGAGACGATGTCGCCTTGGTTGGCTTTGGAACATTCGCCGTTACAAAGCGCGCCGCCCGCACAGGCCACAATCCTAAGACTGGCGAGACAATCAAGATTGCCGCCGCCAAGACACCCAAGTTCAAGCCTGGAAAGGGCCTTAAGGACTTGGTCAACGGAGCCAAAAAATAAGTTGACGCGCCGCAAAGCGCATGTCGATGAAAGCCGCCCTTACGGGGCGGTTTTTTTTGTCCGCGCGTCTTTGTCTTGCAAACGCGCATAAAATGCGCTACCATAATTATATGGATTTGCAATGTTTGCTTTGGCTGCAAGACATTAGAATGGGCCGCGGCCAATTTATTGAAAATTTGCTATGCTTTATTTCAGACACGCCAATTTATTTTATTGTCGTTTTGGCTTTGCTATATTCCATCCTTGACAAGAAAAAATTTTCAAACGCGCTTTTTTGCTACATCATTTGTTCCACATTGAACGCCTTTGTGAAAATCACGGCTTGCGTTTACAGGCCTTGGATAAAAGAGCCTCGGATCGTTCCTGCAAAAAAATCTTTGGGCAGCGCCACGGGATATTCTTTTCCGAGCGGCCACACCAGTTGCGCGGCCTCATGCTCTTTGGGCGTTGTAAGCCAATATAAGGACAATAAAGTTCTTGTAATTCTTTTGGCTATTTACACATTGATTGTCGCTTTTTCCAGATGCTATTTAAGCTGCCACACTCCTCAAGACGTTTTGGTTGGCCTGGTTGAGGCTGCCGTCGCTTTGGCGGCCGCGTCGGCCTTGGCGAAATTCATTCAAAAAAAGGAAGGCAATGACAAAGTTGTTTTTGTCGGAGCGACAATTTTATTCGCAGCGCTGTTCGCTTATATTTTCATCAAGCCTTATCCGATTGACCTAGACGCGGCCGCAAACGTTTTGGTTGACCCAAAAAAAATGCAGCAGGACGCGGTGTTTGACTTTGCGTTTGCGATCGGCTTTATCCACGCTTGGTTTTTGGAGAGGCGCTTTATAAAATTTTCAACCGACAAGCTTGACGCAAAAAAGCGCGCCGTCCGCTTGCTGGTTGTTTCCGCTCTGGCCTTAATCATAAGCCTTGCGCTTTATCCCGCCGCAAAGGCGCTCTTTGACAAAAGGCTGGCAAAGTTTATAGATGGATACTTGCTTCCGTTTTCTTCGGTTTTTATCGGGCCGATGATTTTTAGTAAAATAGAAAGGGCGTTAAAATGGTAACGGTTGTGGCGAGCGTTGATTTGCCGGTTGACGAAAAGCTTACGGTAAAAAAGAACACGATTAAGGGCGACGGAAGCGGCAAACGCTTTTGCTTGTTGACAGGCATTCACGGCGACGAGTTGGAAGGACAGCTTGTTTGCTACAAAGTTCAGGAACGGATAAACGCCGCTCCGCAAAATTTCCACGGAACGCTTGACATCTATCCCGCGCTTAATCCGCTTGGAATCGATTCAATAACGCGCGGCATTCCGGCCTTTGACTTGGACATGAACCGAACGTTCCCTGGCGAAGCGGATGGAACGATGACTGAATACATCGCGTCAAAAATTTTGCGCGACGCCAGCGGAGCGGATTTTGCGCTTGACGTTCACGCAAGCAACATTTTTGTCCGCGAGCTTCCGCAAGTCCGCGTTCCGCCTGAGTTCAAGGACGCCGTCCTGCCGTTTGCCAAGCTTTTAAACATGGACTTGCTTTGGGTTTGCGACAACACTTCGGTGCAAGAAAACTCATTGGTTTACTCGCTCAACCAAAACGGAACGCCGTCCGCCGTAATCGACATGGGAATCGGAATGAACTACACAGGCGCCTTTGCCGACCAGCTGACCGACGGAATTTTTTGCCTCTTGGCCAAAATGGGAATGTGGACCGGCCAGATAGTTCAGCCGCGCGAGCCGGTTTATTCTGACCAAGAAAGCGACATGACAATGCTTGTTTCAAAGACGGCCGGTTTTTTTGTCCGCAAAATTGAATGCGGAAATCGGGTTCAAAAGGGCGAACTGCTTGGCGAGATAATTGATCCGCTGGAAGGAAAAGTTTTGGCGCAAATCAAGTCGCCGCGCGCGGGCCTTTTGTTCACCTTGCGGGAGTATCCAATTGTTGAAATCGGCTCGACCTTGGGGAGGCTTTTGAATGAAGGAAATTAGCGTAATCGATTCGCCCGCGCTTTACCGCGACAACTACCGAGTCCGCGGCTTTGTTTTTGGAAGCGGAAAAAAATCCGTTTGCGTCGTAGGCCCCATGCGCGGAAACGAATACCAGCAGCAGTTCATAGCGGCCCGCTTGGTGAATCGATTGAAGGAAATCGAAAGCGCGGGCGAGCTTGTCGCCGGCCATGAAATTTTGGTGATTCCTTGCGCCAACACTTATTCGTTCAACGTCCGCAAGCGCTTTTGGCCGATAAACAATTTTGACATAAACCGTTCGTTCCCCGGAGACGTGGATGGAGCCAGCACCGAGCGCTTTGCGGGAAAAATCCTGCAGGCAACAAAAAACTATCAATACGGAATCCAGCTTTCGTCCTACTACATAAGCGGAACTTTTATGCCGCACATAAAAATTTTCAAGACTGAGCTTGACTGCGAGCAAAGCGCCAAGGACTTTAAGATGCCCTTTGTGCAGGTAAGGAGCGCCCGCGCTTTTGAAAAGACTACGCTCAACTACAACTGGCAGATGAACGGCGTCCAAGGCTTTAGCTTGTATTCCAGCGCGACAAACTATATCGATAAAACGTCGGCGCATACTGTGATGCGTTCCATACTGCTTTTCTTAAAGGCGCGCGGAATTATCACGACCGACATTCCGGGCGGTTACGAGACAAAAATCATAAATTCCAGCACTGACTTGATGGCCTTGCGCGCGCCGTCGGCCGGTTTTTTTGCCCCAAAAGTCAAGGTTGGCTTTGAAGTCAGCGCCGGCGACTTGCTTGCCGAAATCCGGGACCCCTATACAGAAGAAGTGATTTCTACGATAGTTTCGCCCAAGGACGGAACGATTTTTTACATGCAGTCAGACCCTTTGACTTACAGCCATTCTTCGGTCTTTAATTTAATATTAAAATAGGAACGGGGCATGGTCCGCTCCGCCTTAAAAGTTTCGCGCCGCAATAATTTTTTGGACTTTTTTTAAAAAGTATGCTATAATAGTAAAAATAGATGCGCTTGAAACGACTGTTTTTGACTGTTTTAACATCGATTTTTTCTCTGTTCCTGGTTCAGGCCAAGCCGGAAATTTCTCCGGAATCCAACACAAAAAACGTATTGTATCTTTCCAGCTCGGAAATCGAATGCCAAGCCAGCCTTGAGCAAATGAAGCAGCTTACAAAGGCTTTTCCTGAAGACACTAAATTCGTTTACCAATATGTGAACTACAGCGAGTCGTACAGCGAAGACGAGATGGCCGGCTTGCATGTAATTTATAAAAAGCTTATTTCCGACGTATCCGTCGACTTGATTGTTGCCGCCGACAACTTGGCATTGAGTTTTGTAAAAAATGCGCAGGACGATTTGTTCATGGGCATTCCTGTTTTGGTTTTGGGAATGTCCAAAGGGCAGGAATTTGACGAAGCGCTAAAAATGATGAGCACCCACATTGTCATGGATTCGCCATACATTGAGGAAAACATCAAGCTCATCAATTCCTTGTTCCCAAGGCGCAGGAGAATTGTTTTTGTCGGCTGCGACGACAGCCAAAAGGAAGCGTTGCAAAGCGCGGACTTTAAATTTGACATAGATTCAGAGTTCAAGAATATCAGCGGAATGTCTGTCGAAGAGCTTAAGCAATTTGCTTCCGGCTTGGACAAATGCTCCATTCTTTTCTTGCCTTCCGCTTTTGATATGAATAAATTTCCGGTTAAGGCGGAGGAAGCGTTAAAAGTAATTGCGATAAATTCCGACAATCCGATTTTTGTATGCCATGACATCAATTTTGGTTTTGGAGTCTTGGGCGGATATTTTGTTTCGATAGAAAAAATCTGCAAAGCCGGAAGCATGATATTTAAAAACCTTGGCGTTTACAGAATCATGTCAAACACTTACGGCTCCAGCCAGCCGATTGAACCTAGCTACTATTTTGACACTGACCAAATGAAAAGGTTCAACATTACAAAAAGCTCTCTTAACGAAAAGACTATTTACATTAACGACAAGCAAGAGCTTATTGACGGACGCAATCGCTTTGTGGCCGCCTTGGTCGTGTGCTTCTTGCTTGTCGTCGCGATTTCGATTTTGGCCTTTTTGTTCATCAATCAATTCAAGTCGATGGATCGCCAGTTGGACGAGGAGCGTTCAAAGCTCAACGCCATTATCAGCCAGAGCGACGCTCTTTTTTGGGAGTGTTATTTTGACCGCGACGACGACGCGATTTTCCTTGACGACGACGATGACGGAGACATTTCGTATACCGGCGACATCGCGCAAGGTTGGATTGACAGCGGCATCATTCCCGAAGAATATCTTGAAAAATACAACGAGATGATTAGCGAGCTTAAGGCAGGAAAGGAGACTGTCTTTATCGATTTGCCGCTTTTGCAAGAAGACATACACACTCATTTGACGACAACAAGATGGAAGCATATCGTTTATAAAATCATCGAGCAAAAGGGCGGCAAGGTCACAAAGGCGATTGCCACTGCGATGGACATCACAAACCGCAAGCGCGCCGAAGAAGAGTACGAGGGCGAAATGTCTTACCGCTCTTTTGTCAACAAAGAATATCCGGCTTACACGCGCCTAAATTTAACAAGCAATGTCATTATGGAACGCATGGTCAACGTGGCCGAGTTGAACCACTCAATGCCTGACACAACCGCCGACAATGAATTGGACGCGGTAATAAACATTTCGACAACCCATGGCCAAAACGAAAACCTAAAGAGCGCTTTGACTCGCAAAGAATTGCTTACGATGTTCATGAACGGAACTCGTTCCAAGGATTGGGACTTCTTTTATGAATTTAGGAGCGGAATAATCCGTTGGTTCAAATTGAGCGTTGAGCTTACTTCCAACCCGCACACAAACTGCATCGAAGCCAACATTTACTTGCGCGACATCACCAACACAAAGATTATGTCGATTTCCAAAGATTCCGTTTTGGACGAGGAAGTTGAATACATTTACTGGCTTGATTTGTCCACCGCCAACTGTCACTTTATCCACCACGCCAAAAATGTTTCTTGGCTGCCGGCTGACAATGACGAGGTTGACTATTATTCAATGATTGACACGATGCTGAGCGATGTTGTGAGCAGCAAGGACAGGGACGCCGTCGCGGACTTTTTCGCCCTCAAGTATTTGACCGTAAAGCTTAAGGACAAGCAGGCGGCTAACTGCACTTTTGAAATCATCACCGACAATTTGCGAATCGCCATCAAGCAGGTGCACTCGTATTTCTTGAACGGAAACCAAAACATCATCGTGTTTATTTGCCGCGACATCACCGACATCACCTTGTTCGAAAAATTGCAGAACGAAAAGCTTTCAAAAGCCATCGAGCAGGCGGAAAAGGCCAACGCCTCAAAGAGCGACTTCCTTTCGCGAATGAGCCACGACTTGCGCACTCCTATGAACGGCGTAATTGGCATCGCGGAGCTTGCCGAGGACGAGCTTGACAAGCCTGACGCGATAAAAGAAGACTTGCGCAAGATTAAGTCGTCGTCAAAGTATATGGTAAGCCTTTTGAACGACATTCTTGATATGGCTAAAATCGAAAGCGGAAAGCTTGAAATCCGCAAAACTCGTTCTAGCATTGGCGAGATGATTGAATTTATTTGCACGCAAGCCAACGCTCTTTGTGAGTCCAAGAAGATCAGCTTTTACTGCAACCAAGATTCAAAGATGTATATGAATTACTTTGTGAACGTTGACAGAATGCACTTGCAGCAAATTGTTATGAACCTTTTGTCAAACGCTTCAAAGTTTACGCCAGAGGGCGGACGCATTGAATTGCTTATGAATGTCCTTTCAAAGGATGACGAAAAACTTAACATCGAACTTATTGTAAGCGATACTGGAAGCGGAATGACAAAGGAATTCCAAAAGGTAATGTTCGAGGCTTTTACTCAGGACGCAAACTCTGTAAACAAACAGGGAACTGGTTTGGGACTTTCTATCGTAAACAATCTTGTTCAGCTTATGGGCGGAACGATTAGGTGCGATTCGGCGCCGGGCGAAGGAACTACGTTTACAATTAATCTTGCCATTGAGATTCTAGAGGCGAATGTGGGAAACGAGGCGCCGGTTGCTGTAAAAGAAGAAAAGGAGCTTATCGATTTAACCGGCAAACAAATTCTTCTTGTAGAAGACAACGCCCTCAACCAAGAAATTTCAAAGCGCGTTCTCCAAAAGAACGGAATGGAAGTTACTATTGCCGAAAATGGCTTGGTCGCGTTGGATAAGTTTACCGAAAGCGAAGAAGGCTTCTTTGACCTTGTATTGATGGACGTTATGATGCCTGTTATGGGCGGCATTGAAAGCGCCAGCTTGTTAAGAAAGATTGAGCGCGAAGACGCAAAGAGCATTCCGATAGTGGCGCTTACCGCCAACGCCTTCCAAGAAGACATCCAAAAATGTTTGGATGCTGGAATGAACACGCACTTGTCAAAGCCGATCAATCCTAAGCTTTTGATTCAAACTATTTCTGATTTGATAAGCGCCAAGCAAGAAGCTCAAAAGGCGTAAAAAAAATGCCGCGTTCTGCGGCATTTTTTTTATTCTTCTTCCGTTACATTTACGGCTTGGTCTTGCGCCGGAGCAGGCGTTTTTGGCTTTAACGCGCGAACCTTTTTCTTCTTTGGTGGCCGCGGCGTGTATTTAACAAAAGATTTTGGGTTTAGCTTTTTCTTTGAGTAACGGAATCCCAATTGCGCTTGGTATTCCCACGACAAGTCAAATGGCCTCATGCGCTTGTTTGATCCAAGGTTTGCGTTGTCCCAAGTGAAAATTCCGCCGATATTGAAAGACCAGCGGCTGGAAATCGGCATCTCAGCCTCGAGTCCTAGTCCCGCTCCCAAGTGAACGTAATGCCACTTGTCGTGCAGTTGGTACAAAACGTGAAGGCCCGGCTTTGCGCTTACGGTGACCCAATCCCAAAAGTTCATCGAAAACTTTACGCCGGTGAAAAGGTCAAAGTTGTACAAAAGTTGCTGGACAGTCACTTGCTTTACTTTGTTGAATGTGTAGGCGTATGGATAATAAAAAGCGTTGCGGGCAAACAAGTCAACGTTGATTTTGCGGCCCATGACTAAAAAATTATTGGTTGTCATTTCGTAATAGGCGCCGATAAGCTTATCGTTCCATACAAAGTTGCTTCTGCCGGTTTGCTTTTGGATTCTGGTGATGGAAGCCCAAGAAATTCCCCAATTGTGAAGAAGGCCGAATTTGCGGCCTTGCTGCTCGATCAACTCTTGAATCGTGGCCCAGTGGCCCGGCGTTTCTTCGTCAGGAATTGGATTTGCGATTTGGGTGCCGGTGCCGGTGTGAAGGACTTCTGTCTCTTTTTCTTTTGCAAAGGCAAAAGCGCATAGGCAAAGAAGAGCGGCGGCGGCAATGTTTGTTTTTAAGATTTTCATTTTTACGCGTCGCTCCGGTTAGTTGTGGTAAAGAGTAAGTCGAATCGCTTCGCCGTATGAGTCAAACCATGTTAGGTACAACATGCCGCCGCGAATGTCCCATTCGCTGTTGATGCTTCCGTCGTCTTTTGAAAAGGTTATCACGTTTTCAATGACGGCATAAGAGCCGGAATAAGTGTGCTTGCTTTGATTTGAGTCTATGATTGTAGCGCTGTAGCTTCCGTCGTCGGCAAAAGAAATTTTGTTGCCGGAGTTGTCTGACCAAGCTCCGTAAAGCGGGCTAGGCTGGTAGCAAGAGACAAATAAGCCAGCGAAGATTGAAACTATAACGAACGCCCAAAAAGATGATTTTAAATTTTTCATTTTATTTTTCTCCCCAGGTCCAATCGGCCTGAACTGCTGAACTATCTATTCCTGTACGGGTAACGCCATAGGTTCCTCCGCCTGCGGCGCCTCCCTTGATTTTGATTCCGTCATAAACTACGCTGCCTGGATACATTCCTTGTACTGTAACCGTGCCGTCCATGGTGCCGTTGGTGTCCATGCTGGCGCTTGTGTTTGTATTTCCGTTGAGTAGGAAGTAATGATAGCCTTTTCCTTTGTCGTTTTGGTGAGCAAGCCAAAATGAAGGAACGCGATTAATGGTGAAAATTTCCGCATCGTTTAGAGTAGCGTATAGATTGTTGTCGCTCATAATGTAGTAATCAGCGTAATTGTCGTAGTGCATGATTACGCGTCCGCCAAGGCCTGCGATTGAGGCGTTGTAGCTGAGGCTTCCGCCATGGTCGCCGTAAGAGCTTTCGCTTCCGAGTTTGTCAGTGGCGCCGCTTTTGTGCATCAATGTCAATTTCTTTTGCGAGTTGAGCGTTGTCTTTATGTACTCTCGGACATATTGGTAAGTTGTCAAGGCGCCGTAGCCAAAATCCACGTTTGAGTAATTGGCGCCTTGGCCCAAGGAGTTGAGCGAAAGCACACGGTAGTAGTAACATGTTCCGGCTTTGGCTTGTTCGTCTTTAAATATGTAGTACAAATCTGTTACTGGGCTTTCATTGATTTTCTTAAAGCCGCCAACAGGTTTTGTCGAGCGGTAAATGTTATAGCCGCCGTCAGCTCCGCCCGCTGGAGTTTGCCATGTAAGTTTTATGGCATGAACGCCGTTGGCGTTTGCTTGCGGTTCCGACGGAAAGCCAGCCTTTGATCTGTCGACGACATCTGTGTAGCCTGGGACCGCGGCGTTTTTGCTGGCCTCGAAATTTTGGGCGGCAAAAGGAGCCGGCGCTACAAGCGCTGAGAAGTCGCTTTCCGCAGTTCCGTTTACAGTAGTCATTTTATAGAATTTGTAGTCCGGAGCGGTCTCTACATAAAATCCCGGATTGTCGTTTGATTTTGTAGGTCCAGTGAAGCTTGCAACTTCTGTAAACGTTCCTGTGGTTGTGTTGCTGGCATACACTTTGTATGAGTAGTTGTTGTAATCCATCTTTTTGTCGGTTATGGCTGAATTTGTCGCGCAATCAGAACTTCCAATCGCGGCGCTAAAGAGGATTCTGTTATTTGAAATGCTGCCTTGTATTTTTTGAACGGTAAGGCTTTGCGGCGGACTAAGGAGATAGCCTTCCGCGGGATTCTCTGATGTGTCGCCTGAATCCGACATTTGGCCAATAAGCTCATTGTTGTCAGCGTCAACTGAATAAGCTTGCACTTGATAATAATAGAATACGTTGGGCTTTAGGCCGGTTTTGTCTTCGTAAGTTTTAGCCGTTTTATCGTCATTGTCTTTTAGCTGTTTTAAGGTTGAGTCAACGGAAGTGTAGCGGTAAACGCGGTAGTTGATTGTTCCAGACCCTGAGGCCGGCTCCCACTCAAGTTCTATTTTGCCTGTCGTGTTGCCGCGGCCGGATTTTACCGTCACTCCCGTTACTTGGCTTGGAGCGCCGCCCTTGAGCGCGTAGCCCAACGCTACGGATGACGTGACGCTTTCTATTCCGCTTGAGCCAACTGCGACAACCGTAAAATAAAAGAAGTCGCCTTGTTGGTCGGCTTCTACGCCAACGGTGTAGCTGTACTTATTTCCGTACACTGTGCCGATTTGCGAGCTTCCGCTGCCGTCCGCGTTTGACGAGCGGTAGATTCTGTAGCTGGCGATTGAGCCTGGCGCTTTTGTCCAAGAGACTTCGATTTGCGTTGCGGAAGCGCCGCAACTTGCCTTTACATTGGAAGGCGGAGACAAAAGGCTTCCAAAGCTTTCGCTGTAAGTGTAGTCGCTTGATTCATAGTTGTCGATTGAGTTTTGGGCCGAAACTCTGTAAAAGTAAGCGCAATTGTAGGCTTCATTGGTGTAGTCCAAAACATTGGCCGGCGAGTTGTCGATTATTGTGTCCGTGTAGCTTGTGCCTGAAATGAATTTTGACCGTTCCAAAAAGTCGTAGTCGCCTTCGTCCGGTACAAGCCAGTTTCCATTAGCGTCTTTTTCCGAGCTAATCGCTCGTTCTATGCTGTAGGAGCGGGCGCCTTTCACTTCCTTCCAACTGACGATTATTTTGTCGGCGTACTCTCCGTTGGTGACAAAGATTTGTTCAGGCGCGTCAAGTTTTTCTATAGACTTTGAGGCGTTGAACATGTTGGCGAGGTTTACATTATTTGAGCCGTGCTGCATTGCTATGCGCTCTTGGAACATGTCCGAGCAGGAGAAAAGCGTCAATGCGGCCGCGATTGGCGCGGCAAGAGCTAGAAGTTTTTTCATTTGTTGTGAACCTCCCACCATGTGCCGTTCATTGTCGGGTAAGAAGAATCAGTGCCATCGGTTATACCATCATTTAAATGTTGTAAGAGGCTAAAGGGGAACCACTTTTTGAATTCGCTCTCATTTTTAGAGATATTATGTGAACTGTTTGCATAACCATTTGCATAAGATAAAGTTAGATTCCAGTCTTTGGGCCATCCAAAGAAATTTTTGGGATCACAATTTCCACATCCAATAGTTACGGTTCCTTGATAAGATTTTAGTTGCGTTTTATGTGAGACAGTTATTGTATTTGTTCCTAAGCCAATAATTGAATCGTCGGCGGTGGCTCCAAATGGTCCTTCCTCACAGTTTAATATAAAATCACTTGCAAATCTTGAATTTTGGCCAGGTAATTTTCCAAAATTCGCTCTGTAATCGGTGTAGACATAATAGTATTGATAGAATGTAGCGAGATTATATGTCATTCTTGCAAAATAAGATCCATCAGCGCCATTTAAGGTTTTATTTTTTGGACCGGTTTTTACAGCACCCAATTGATATATTGAATCCGCTATTATCAATGTTACACACTTGGCAAATTCGTCAGTAGTGATTTTTCTATAAAGGCCAGCCTTTGTAGAAGTTGTGATTGATTCTCCCTGGCTATTCGTTCTTGTGGCGCTTACAGTGTATGTGTGTATGTAATCGCGCTGGACTTTTAGAATTCCGTTGTGTGTTCCTGTATTGTTAGTTTGATTTATGCTGCCGGGCGTTAGCGACATTGTAATTGTGTCGTCATTGGGTTTGAATTCAATTGCCGCGTCATACCAATTGTAAGCCGTAATTTTATTAGCCTTGTATTTTCTGACTCCGCCTTCGGTTTTGTCGTAGTCGTAAGTGTAAAGAGGCCAGCCCTTTTGCTTTCCTGGGTCGTAGTCGGTTATGTTAAGGTTTGTTAGGTCAACTGCATAGCTTGAAATATCGTTTCCAACCGCCCTGTTGTTGTCGTGGTCATAAAGATACCAGTTGAAAGTTTCGGTATAGCTTTCGTTGGCTGCTGTTATTGGAGCGCTTGCAATTGTCGGCAAACTGAACATGTAGCCAACATTCATTTTTTCAGCGTCCGTTATTTTTACATTCTTTAGGCCGGACAAATATTCAACATAAGCCGCGTCTTCTCCGCTGGCGTTTGATATGTCCATGCCAGCTGTATAGGTAACTGCGTATTCAAGCGCTTGTATTGTGTCGTCGTATGCAGTTCCGGAATAATTTGCAGGCGTTAAGTTTAATGTGTCTACGGTGTTGTCGGTAATGATATTTGAGCCCATGTTTATGGCGGGAATCCAAGCGTCGTTGCTTCCTTTTTTGCGGTACCAAATTGTGGGGATTTTATTTTTGTCTATGGCGCTTTGCGGGCGTTCCCAAGTAAGGATGACTTTGTCAGAGTATTCCGCTTTTGTAGCCTCAACCGCCAAGCCGTAGCCTGTCGTGTAGCCGATTTTTTCTGCGCTGGCAATGTTTGCGTAAGTGTCTGTCGTATATGTGGTCAAGTCAGTGTTTGGAATTTTCCATTGGCTTGGATTGTCAACATCGTCTGGGTTTTTGTTTTCTTCAGACAATAGGGGCAAGACCGTGTAAGTGTACGGAATGCCAAGCGCCAAATACTGTTGGTTTTTATCGTAGGCTCCGTTTCCAGCGGCCTTTGAGTATATGTCTGTAAGAGTAAATGTTCCGTCGGCAAGCGTTACGTTGATGTTTCCGTTGGTCTTAGTTCCGTCGGCCTTAACATAGTAAACGTCCAAAGACGGCTCGTTGCTCGTGGCGTTTCCGCTTGCGTCTTTTCCGGTAACCATCGCGGGTCGCAAGCGGTAGACTGCGTAGCCTTTAGCTCCGTCAAGGGCTTTCCAAGTTACTTTTACGCTTGTTTTGGCCACTTCGTCGCTTTCGGTTGCCTTAAGGTCAACGCAAGCGGGGCCGATCGTCCAAACGTCTTTTTCGGCCGGATTTTTGCCCTTGGGGTTGTTTTGGTTGTCCAAAGCGCTAATGGCGGTGACAACTAGCTTTGCGGCCTTGCCCGAAAGCAAGGCGTTGTTCCAACCGTATGGCTTTGTGATTGTAAGGCTTATTATTCCTGTTGGCGCGTCAAGGCTGCTTGTGACTGTAAGGCCGTCAGGTACATTGTAGGCGCTTCCGTCCTTTGACACCATAAAGATGACGCCGTTTCCGAATGTTCCTGCGCTTCCTAGCTTAACTTCGTATTCTTCGGCTGCAACAGCCTGAGTCCATGTTGCGCTTATCTCTGTGTAAGAGTTCGCCGTAAAGCTTATCACAGGCTTTCCAAGCGTTCTGGCTGTCTTTGTGTTTCCTGTGGTGTTGTTGGCCTTAAGATTGTAGCGGTATTCGTAGCCTTCTTCGACGGCGTGCTCGTAGCTGCCGGTGTAGGCGCCGTTCACCTTAAGTTGGTCGGAGCTGATTGTGCCGCCGTCAACTTTGCCGTTAGTGGCTATGTCCCACTTTTCCCAAAGAAGGTTGTAGTCGACTTCGTCTTCAGGAAGCCATGTGACAAGAATTTTATTTGTCCATCCGCCTTCCACCGTAATCTCGGCATTCGGAGCGGTGGCGTTTCTGTCAACGCTGATAAGGTCTATGGCCTCTACTTTGTCCATGTAGTTGCCCAAGATTTTGTCTTTGTCGGTGAACTTGGCAGGAACGACGTAAAGGGTGTAGCGGTATAGTCCGCTTGCGTTCGCCGCGTCGCCAGCCAAGTCGTAAGTTTGGGTTACTTGCGCGACTTTTTCCAGGCTGCCCAACAAGACGTTTCCGTTGGTGTCGGTAATCCAGCTGTCGGTTCCAGTTGAATCAGTCGCGGTCGTTCGATTTTGGCGTATGGCAAATTTGTATTCCTGCGCCTTGTCCAAGTCGTTCCACGAGGCTTCAAAGCCAAGCGAAACGCTGTCAACTTTTGTGTCGTCCGCGGGGTTTATTGTTTTCTTAAAGTCTTTTACTTTAAATTCTGGGTGAGCGGCGGCCCAACCTTGCGCCGTGTTGGCGACCGCTTCTTTGCTTTTTACGGTGGAATCATAGCCGAAGCTATTCACCGCGCTAAAGTTTGTGTCGATGATCGAAACTATGCGGTAGTCGTACTTGACGCCGCGAGCGACGGAAGTTGAACTGTTTCCCACCGCGTCCGGCCATTCAATCATCGCGCCTTCTGTGTATGCGTCGTAGGCTTCTTTTGTGGGCTTTGTAGTCGTTCCGTCAAAGTAGAGAGTTGGAACAATCGTGCGGTATGTTGTTTCTGTTGAGCGCTTGCGCTGTATTTCAAAGCATAAGGGGAAGTTCTTTTCATCTGAATTGACGCCTGAACCTATGGAAACTTGAACCATCGGCGGAAGCTTGATGAAAAGCTTTACATAGTCCACTGACTCGCCTTGGCTTGCAGTGAACTCTGGAGAAACGGGCGTGTACTGCGAAAGGGTTTTTTGAGAGACCTTTGGGCTGGACTCCACTTGGCTTTGGTCGCTCGTCACGTATGCGTCAACCTTAAAAGTATACTCTACATTTCCAGCCAAATTTTCAAAAGTGTACTGTTCGATGACGCTGGAATTGTTTTCGTCCCAAGCCTTTATGGTTGCGATTTTTTCTTCGCTTCCATGGTATGCGTGAATTTCGTAGACAAGGCTTTTGGCGTATGTGTCGATTCCTACATTTCCCATGTACCAAAAGAGTGTTGCGGATGTGTCTGTGATCGTAATGTCTGTAATTGCGGGAGTCGCTAGGCTTGTTCCCTTTACGATAGAGCTAAAGTCGGAACATTCGCCTTTTGTATTGACGGCGCGAACTTTGTACCAATAGGTTTTTCCTGAGCCTATGCTGTCCTCAAAATTTGAGTTTTTTGTTTCGCCAATTTTGACAAAAGTGTCGTTGATGTTGGCGGCTGAATAAATCTCGTAATATTTTGCGATTTCGATTTTGTTCCAGGAAAGAAATACTTTGCGTTTGCGGCCCTGGCTGACTGTGTAGTATTTTTCGGCGTAGGTTACGACGATTGGATTTCCTTGGTCGTCGGTTGTGTGCTCAGGAAAAACAGGCGCCGATAGGCTTTTTGAAAGCGTCGCGGTCATCGTCGGCCTTGGAACAGAAGTTACATTATTGCACGAGTTAATTGCTAGCATACATGACGCGGCAAGCGTCAAGCCCAGGCTCTTTTTAAACAGCGAAAAGCGCTTGGAAAGTTTCATAATCGTAAAGTTCCTCTATAATGTTAGACCAATTCCCATCCCAATTGTTTTAAAAACCGTTACATTATATAGAAAGAGAGGGGCAGAGTCAAGGGTTGGGTGACATAATTAAAGATTTTGTCAAAAAAAGGGGGTGGTGGTTTGGGCAGCGTTTTTTGGCGCGAATTAAATTTTCGCGCCGCAATGAATCCAGGTAAGCTCGTGCTTGTTGTAGTTTAGGTGGACGACGCGGCTTGAAGGGATTTCCTGGAACTTTTGGGCGGCGGCCCAGTCGATTCCGCCCTGCATTTTTATCGTGCAAATCATGTTTTTGACGAGGCCGCTTTTAAGCCACTTTTGGACCCATTCGTAGAGGCGGTCGGGGTAGCAGATTACGTCGCTAAAGACCCAGTCGCAGGCTCCGATGTCTTCCGGGGCTAGGGTAAAGGCGTCGTGGGCTTGGAAGGTGACGAGCGGGTTTTTCATAAGCCTGTCGTCCAAGGGGGAACGGTCCACGGCCAGGACATTGGCTCCCAAGCCCGCCAAAACCCACGTCCAGCCGCCTGGACAGGCGCCGGCCTCAAAGCATTTTTGGCCGGCCTTGGGAACTTCCGCCCCAAAAAAAAGGCCAGCCAAAGTAAGGCTTTCTTGAATCTTAAGGTAGGCGCGGCTGGGCGGGTTTACGTGGTCCTCCACAAAAGAAAGCTTTCCCGCCGGCAAGGGGCTTGAAGTCTGGGCGCTGGCCAAAATCTGGTTTTGGCCGGTCAAACAGTAAAGGCCCATCGGGCTTTGCGGTATTTGGACGGGGAATGTCCTGTCCTTAAGGTTGATGTACGGCAGCTTTTGCTGAATAAGTTCCGCCCGCCTAAAAAATTGGTAGGAGCAGGGCGCCCAGTTGCGCTGGATTTTTTTAAGTTCCGCCGCGGCCTGGCCGATCGACTCAAAGTTAAGAAAAAAGGGCTTTTGCATGACGCACTGGGCGAACCAGGGATCGGGCAAGCCTTGGGGATAGTCCTTAAAGTAAAATAGGCGGCCGTAGCGCTCGGGGCTGGAAGTGGCGCCAAAGCGTTCTGAAAATTCCGACAGCAGAAAACCTTCCATGCCCTCAAAGGCCAAAAAAGCTGTTCCGCCCGCTTGTTCTATATAAACTGGCATTGGGAGTCCACGATTTGGCTTTGGCCGCCTTCTTCCTTGCCGCTTTTGCTTTCCAAGGATTCGACAAAGGCCTTTAGGCGTTCAGAGTCGGGGGAGCGGAGAATCGTCATGCCCAAGACTGTCTGGCCGGAATCTTCGTTGACCCAAACTGGATGGCAAATCAATGTAAAGTCTGAGGTCGAGCTGTCCGCAACTTGGATCAAAAGAGTATAGTCGTCTTCAAGGTGTATCGTCACCGGAACCGAATAAAAGATTTTGCAGCCGTGGGCGCTGATGTCGATCAAGTTTCCCGGAAGCGCGGAAATCTCTTGGCACTGGACGCGGCCCAAAACTTCGAATCTTGGATCCTGACGCGATTTCGCTCGCATGCCAATATTCTAGCGCAACGCCCCGCTCAAGGCAAGGGCTTTTGTGAAAATGTAAAGGAACGCGGGAGGGGCGGAAATTTGGCGTGAATTTTGCGTGGCGGGCGAGGTTTTTGCTTGACTAAACGCTCGTTCCGCCTTATGCTGAAGGTATCAAGGCAACCGGTTGCCTAAACAGCCTTTCGGCTGTTTCACGAGTTTTTAGCCGCCTTGCGTCTAAAAACGTCGCATCATTTTGAGAGGTAAAATATGCGTTTTGTTGAGGAATTTGCGGGATTGCAGGCGGAAAAGTCCGCCGGTTCAATCGAAAAATTTGACGGCCAGACTTGGTATAAAATCGCCAACGTCGATTCGATTCCGCCTTTCTTTATGACGATTACGAGCTCCAGCGACGCCTGGAATTTCATTTGGTCCAACGGAGCGCTTACCGCGGGCCGCAAAGACGCAAACCGCGCGGTTTTTCCGTATTACACCGCCGACAAAATCTTGGACTTAAAGGCGACCACCGGCAGCTTTAGCGCCGTAAAGGTCAAGGGCGACAAGGGCGCTTTTGTTTGGGAGCCATTCGCCGACAACGCGGAGTTTAAGGTGGAACGGAACCTTTACAAAAACTCTTGCGGCTCCCACATTATTTTTGAGGAAATCAACAAGGAGCTGGGATTGGCTTGGAGGACCGAATGGACTTCCAGCGACAAGTACGGCTTGGTAAGAATTTGCTCGGTTAAAAATCTCGGAAGCGGAAACCGCTCCGTCGCGCTTTTGGACGGCGCCCAAAACATAATGCCGGCCTGCGCAAACAACGAGGTCCAGGCCACAACCTCAAACTTGATCGACGCCTACAAAAAGACCGACCTTGACCCGTCGGGACTGGCGCTCTTTTCCATGTCGTCGGTTTTGACCGACAGGGCCGAGCCAAGCGAAGCCCTTTACGCAAACGTATCTTACTTTACAAAAAAGGCGCAGGTTTACTTGTCGCCCGAAACTCCGGCCCTTTTTAGGAGCGGAAGGGAATTGCAGGTTGACCGCGTCCTTAAGGGCCAGCGCGCCTCTTGCTTTATCCAGCGCGAACTTACGCTCGCCGCCGGCGCGGACGAAAAATGGATTCAGGTTTTTGACACCCGTTTGGAAGTGAGCCGCGCGCGGGAATTGATCTCCGCGCTGCAAGACCGCGCCGCTTTGGAAAAAGACATTTTGGCCGACGTTGGCGCGACCCGCGCCTTGCTGGAAGAATACATCGCTGGCGCAGACGGCTTGCAGAATACGGCTGACACAATCGCCTGCATGCACCACGAAGCCAACGTAATGTTCAACATTATGCGCGGCGGAGTTTTTGTAAAGAACAACGAGATAAACTCGGACGACTTTATTAATTTTGTCCAAACCCGCAGCCGCGCCAAGGCGAGCGACGCGAAGGCGCTTGGCCTTCCAAAGACGGTTGACTATATGGACTTGGGAAAGCTTGTCCGCCAAACGCGCGACGCCCAGCTTGAGCGCCTTTACTTGGAGTACCTTCCGCTTTCGTTCTCGCGCAGGCACGGAGACCCCAGCCGTCCGTGGAACAAATTTTCAATCAACCTTAAGGACTCGCTTGGCCAGCCGATTTTGAACTACGAAGGAAACTGGCGCGACATTTTCCAAAACTGGGAAGCGCTTGCGATGAGCTATCCGGTTTACATTACCGGAATGATAGCCAAGTTCCTTAACGCGACGACTGCGGACGGCTTTAACCCCTACCGCATCACAAGAGCCGGCCTTGATTGGGAGATCCCCGAGCCCAACAATCCTTGGGCAAACATCGGCTATTGGAACGACCACCAGATAATTTATCTTTCAAAGCTTTTGGAATTGCAGGACAAGCACGACGCCAAAGTTTTGCCGGAGTTGTTGAACCAAAAGCTTTTCACCGCGGCCAACGTTCCCTACCATATCAAAATGTACGCCGACATCGAAAAGAATCCGCGCGACACAATCACCTTTATGCGCGAGCTTAACCAAAAGATTTTGGACGACGCCAAGCAATACGGAAGCGACGCCAAGCTTTGCGGAAAGGACGGAAACCCTTATCTTGTCACTATGGCGGCAAAGCTCTTGCAGCTTGTTTTGACCAAGCTCGCCAACTTTGTTCCTTACGGCGGAATTTGGCTTAACACCCAGCGCCCCGAATGGAACGACGCCAACAACGCGCTTGCCGGCTACGGCCTTAGCGTCGTGACCCTTTGCTACTTGCGCAGAATGATGGTCTTTGTCCGCGGAATCTTTGAAAAATCCAGCGACGAAAGCTGGAGCGTTCCGATCGCTCTAAAAACTTTCTTTGACCAAATTTGGGAGCTGTACAAAAACGCCGACCTTAACGGCCTCAAAGACCCGGCCGCCAAAAAGGACTTTGTCAAAAAATGCGGCTTGGCTTTCCAAAACGAGCGCTTTGCCTTTTACGAAAAGAGCTCGCGCTTGGAAGAAACTTTGGACATCTCAAAGGCCGAAATTTTGCAAGCCTTTGACGCCTTTATCGCGGCGGCCGAACATTCAATCAAGGCCAACAAGAGAAGCGACGGCCTTTACCATTCCTACAACACGCTTTCTGTCAGCGCGGACGGAATGGAAATCGGCTATTTGGAAGAAATGCTCGAAGGCCAGGTTGCCGTTCTTTCAAGCGGACTTTTGACGCCAAAAGAAGCCGCCGACTTGTGCGACTCTTTGGAAAAGAGCGCGATGTACGAAACGCGCCAGCATTCTTACATGCTTTATCCGTCAAAGGAATTGCCGGACTTTGTAAAAAAGAACGTCGTTTCAAAAGCCGACGCGCAAAAGATTCCAGTCCTAAAAGCGGAGTTGGAGCGCGGCTATGCTTCGCCCGACGAAGGCTCGCTTGTTTACAACGACGCGATTGACAAGGATAGCGTTCACTTTAACCCTGACTTTAGGAACGCCAACGTAATGCTTGACGCGGCCGCTCGTATTTATCCGGACTTGCCGCAAGAGCAAAAGGACCAGATTGCCGCGCTTTACGAAAAAACTTTTGACCACAAAAAGTTCACGGGCCGCAGCGGAACCTTTTACGCGTTTGAGGGAATCGGTTCGATTTACTGGCACATGGTTTCAAAGCTTTTGCTCGCGGTCCAGGAAAATTTCTTTGCCGCGGTGGAAGCGGGAGACGCGGCCGCAAAAGAATTGGGCGAGCGCTACTACAAGATTCGCGACGGACTATCGTTCAACAAAACGCCGGAGCTTTACGGGGCATTCCCGGTTGACCCGTATTCGCACACGCCAAGCGGCCAGGGCGCCAAGCAGCCAGGCATGACCGGCCAAGTCAAGGAAGAGGTCATCACGCGATGGGGCGAGTTGGGAATGACAGTCAACAAGGGCAAGCTGAAAATCAATCCCGCGCTTTTGCTTGGCAAGGAATTTGGCGCGGACGGAAAGCTTTCGTTCACACGCTTTGGCGTTCCGTTTGAGTATGAGCTTGCTTCCGGCGGCGAGGTCAAGATTTCGGTTGACTCCAACGCTTTTGGCGAGGAGTTGAACGAAATTCTAAGCCAAGAGCTTTTTGAGCGAAAGGGCAAGGTAAAGCGCGTAAGCGTCAAAATCCCCAAGGCCGCGATTTTTGACTAAAAGCGGCATTGCCTTTTGCAAGGCCATAAGGGCCGCGCCGTTTTGGCGCGGCCTTTTTTTATCTCTAAAGTTTTTTTTTGCGATTCCGAAAATATGAGTATAAGACTAGAAAAAATTTGAGGTCAAATTATGGAACAGAAAAAGACTTTATGGATTATCGCGGCCAGCGGCGTTTTTTTGCTGGTGGTAATCGGAGCCGCGCTTTTGTTGAACGCGCCTTCGTCAAACGCTCCTGCTACAGCTTCGATAACTACAATTGACACAACGCCGGTTGCGGCAAAAGTCGAGGAGCCTGTCATTAGCCCTGTTGAAACTCCGGCTTCCATGACGGCTTTGGACTCCAACACATTGGCTTTTCAAAATATTGAGAGCGGAGAGCAGCCCGCCGCCGACAGCGCCGTTGTTGACGGACAAATCGCCGCGGCCAATGCCGCTCCCGCCCAAACAACGATTGAGTTGAACACAAACGCTTCAAGCGCCGTTACGGCCACAAGCCGCGCCGGACAAGAGGCGCTTTCAAACGCCGGCGCAAGCTCAAGCGCTTCTACGATTTACACAGGAAATCCTGGCGCAAGCGATGCTTCAAAGGTTGCAGCCGCCGCTCCCTCAAAAAGCTCAAGCGCCGCTCCCAAAAAGAAGGTTTCAGCTCCGGCTCCCAAGGCTCCGGCCCTTTCTTCAAAGTACTGGGTTCAGGCCGCTTCGTTCACAAACAAAAAGAGCGCCGACAGCGCCCGCGCCACTCTTGACGACAACAAGATTCCGGCCGAAGTCTTTACATACAAAGACAACAAGGACAAGTTGTTCTACCGCGTTCGCGTAGGACCTTACACAACCAAGAGCGAGGCCGAATATTGGAAGACTCGCGTTTGCAAGATTGACCTCTTTAAGGACACGCAGAGTTATGTTACTGAGATAAAGATGTAAGCCCGCGCGAACAGCGTTATTGCGGCGCGATAATTGTATTCGCGCCGCAAAACAAGCGAGTCAAGGCTTTAAGCGCAAGCGTGCCTTGACCGCTTGTATTATTCTGGTGAGCCGCCTTCGGGCGGCAATTTTTTTAGCATAAGGCGGGCGATTTTTTGCGCCTGCTTTTTCGCGCGATTGTAGACGCTGGTTTCGTCGTCGGAACTGTCGGCTGCCATTGAAAATTTTCTTCCAAAAGGCTTTTCGTAGTTTCCCTTGAATTGCATTGTCTCCAATTCTTGGCGCGTGATTCCGATTTCATCAAGCGCTTCGCTCATGTCGTCAAAGCCGGTGGAAGTGTTGTAAATCCATGTGAGCGTATTGCAAATGCGCACGGCGTTTTGAGCGGGCGCGCTTAAATTTTCGTTCTTAAGGTCATAAAGTTTTGTTGTAGAAGCGCAGCCGGCCAACAAAAGCGCGGCGCATATCGTACAAAGCGCGTGACAGTTTTTCATGCAAACTATAATACGAAAAAAAAGCCTCTTGCGCAATACGCTTGTCCGGAGCGGGGCTTTGCGCTAAAATCAAAGCATGGTGACTTCTATTATCGCATGGGGAGACTCGATTTTAAAAGGCGTCGTGTCGGGCGGCGACTCAAAGCGCTTTGACATTACGGAAAAGGATTCGCTAAGCCAGGCTTGCGCCGCGCTTGGAATTGAGCTGGCCAACAAAAGCGTTTTTGGCTCGTGGATGACAAAGACGCGGCGGACTCAAGACAGAAGCTTGCGGAACGGAGCCAGCGCCCAAATCGGAATCATCGAGTCGGGAACGAACGACTCTGACTACGACTGGAGCGCGGTGTCCGCCAATCCCGACGCGGAACACTTGCAGCGCTGCCCTCTGGATGAGTTTTCGCGCCTTATGGAAGAAGCCGTCTCCGTGGCCCGCCAAAACAAAATCACGCCGGTAATCATGATTCCCACGCCGCTTGTCCCCGAATGGTGGCTTAATAACATTTGCATCGGAAACGACGAGGCGGCGATAATAAAGTTTATAAACAAGAAGTACTTGCAAGACCAAAAAGCGGCGGCGGATGGAGATTGCTTGCAAGACCTAAAACGCGCCGCCGCCATGCGCCTTTACCAAAACCAAGAGCTCTTTTCGTTTGCGGCCGCCAATGTGGCTCGCTCCTTGAATGTCCAAATCGTGGACATCCGCTCCGAGTTTTTGGCCCACCCAAATTACAAAAGCCTTATGTGCTTGGACGGAGTTCATCCCAACCAAGCCGGCTACGACTTTATGGCTGAGATTTGGAAACGCGAGATGCCGAGGCTGGGTCTTGAATTTTGACGATAAAAATTTACGTCGCAACAGCCGCTCTTAGCGCGTCTTCGTCTCTGAGGTTTTTGGCTTTCTGAGCATGGCGTAGTGGGTGAGCTTGCTGTGGGGAACGGTTCCTGTCTCAACAAGCGCAAAGCCGAAATGCTCATAGATGGGAACGTTCTTTTTGTCGTGAGTTTCAAGGTAGCAGTCCGCGCCGACGCGGTCAAGATATGAAAGAAGCGGGCTCATGAGACTGGTCGCGACATGTTTTCCCTGAGACGCCTTTTCAACTGCCAAGGTAAAAATATACCAAGTGTCTTTGCCCGCGTGCTTTGAACGAATTTTCCCAGCATATGATTCATAGCTAAGCAGGCGTGGAATGCAAGAAAAAAATTTGAGTCCGCCGTTCATCAAAAAAGATAGCGTTTTTGTTCCTGAGTCCGCCGTTTTTGACGCAATCAAAATTCCGCGAACGTCCGGGGAATCCGCAAGAATATGCGTTTTTTTTGTCTGCGACAACAAAATCGCGTTCCAAAATCGGCGCAGTTTTTCTTCGCTTGCATTTCCGCCCATGCTCCAGTCAGAATGCGAGTAGCCAAGAAAACCGTTTGCCGCGCAGTTCACAAATTTATTCAACTTGTCTTTTGTCAGCGGCGTAAGGCTTGAAAAATCTGGAACAGAGTTTTCGTCATTCATAGATTCTCTCCTTTGCAATTGACGCATTATATCAAAAAATTCGTAAGAAAGCAACAGAGAGCGTGGAAAGATTTTTTGTTTGCCTGGCGCGCTATGGCATAAGCCAAAAGTTTGCGCTAACATGCTCTCATGTCAACAAGTTCCGCAACTTTAAACACAACAGACATCGTCGCTCAAATCAAGCAGGCCGCCGCCGACAACGCCGTTCCGATAATGCAGGACAGCGGAATGGAATTCATTTTAAATTACATCAAGCAAAACAAGGTCCGCCGCGTTTTGGAAATTGGAACGGGAATCGGCTACTCGGCAACAAAATTCGCGCTCGCGTCGCCGGACGTCCAAGTGTTCACGATAGAGGCGGACATCGACCGCTACCATCAGGCCGTGCAGAATTTTCACGACGAAAATTTGATGGACCGCGTGACTTGTTTTTTGGGCGACGCGGCCACGTTCAGCTTTGAGGAAAAGTTTGACTTGATTTTCATCGACGGGCCAAAGGCGCAGTACATAAAATTTTTTGAGCGCTTTAAAAACAATTTGGCGCAAGGCGGAGCGATAATCAGCGACAACCTTTCGTTCCACGGAATGGTGGAGGACATAAGCCTGACTCACAATTATTCGACAAAAAAATTGATAAAAAAAATCCGCAAGTACATTCAGTTTTTAAAAGACAACACGGAGTTTAAGACGGAATTTTACAGCGCGGGCGACGGCATTGCGGTTTCAAAACGCCTTGACTAGTTTGGCCAGCGGATTTACAATATTCGCATGAACTTTATTTTTGTTTCGCCGCACTTTCCTAGAACTTACTGGAACTTTTGCGACCGGCTAAAAAAGAACGGCGCCAACGTTTTGGGAATCGGCGACGCTCCCTACAATTGCCTTGAGCCGCAGCTAAAAGACTGCCTTACCGAATATTATTTTGTCGACAACATGGAAGACTACGACAAAATGTATCGCGCCGTGGCCTTCTTTGCATTTAAGTATGGCCGCATCGATTGGATTGAATCCAACAACGAGTATTGGCTTGAAAGCGACGCCCGCCTGCGCAGTGACTTTAACATTGCAAGCGGAGTCAGGGCGGAACAAATCGCGGGCTGGAAAAATAAATTTGACATGAAAAAATTTTACGCCGCAGGAAAGATTCCGACCGCGCGCTGCCATCGCATCACTACAAAAGAAGCCGCCCAAAAATTTGTGGACGAAGTTCAGTTCCCCGTAATCGTAAAGCCCGACAACGGAGTCGGAGCGCACGACACTTGGAAGCTTAGTTCGCAAGTTGAGTTTGACAATTTTTTTGACCATCTTCCTCCGGTTCAGTATGTGATGGAAGAATTTGTCGCGGGCGACATTTATTCCTACGACGCGATTTGCGATTCCCATGGCGAGCCTCTCTTTGAGTCGTCGAGCGTTTTTCCGCCGTCGATTATGGACATCGTTTTAAAGGAAGAGGACTTAAGCTATTGGACGATTCCGCAAGTTCCCCAAGCGTTGGCAAAACTGGGACGGGCCGCGCTAAAATCGTTTGGCGTAAAAAACCGTTTTGTCCACATGGAATTTTTTAGGCTGACGCAAGCCAAAAAAGGCTTGGGCGCCGTAGGCGACTTTGTAGGCCTTGAGGTGAACATGAGGCCGGCGGGCGGCTACACCCCCGACATGATGAACTACGCGCATTCGACCGACGTTTATCAAATCTGGGCCGACATGGTTTGCTCCGACAAGCGCTTGTTAAAAGATTCCGGCGACCACCACTATTGCGTCTACGCCGCCCGCCGCGACAAGCGCCGCTACGTCCATTCCAACCAAGAAATCGTCGAGCGCTATGGCGAGCGCCTTGTGATGAACGAGCGGATGCCGCAAGTGATGGCGGCCACGATGGGAAACCAAATGTACATGGCCAAGGCAAAGACGCAGGAAGACAAGGACGAATTTTTGAAATTTGTTTTGGAGCAGGCGCGGTAAATTTTTATGATAGAAGTCAACGTAAAGGCAAAGATTCCGTTTCTCTGGGGAAAGGCTTCGTTTGAAAAAAGCTCTTGGGCCAACGTCAATTTGATTGTGGGCCCAAACGGCAGCGGAAAAACTTTGCTTGCCGAACAAATTGAGCGGCAGTTTGCCGACGCAGGCTACGACATAAATTTTTTGCGCGCCGAACGCCAGGCCGACGACGACGCGGCGGCGATGCGAACGATTCGCGAAAACCAAGCCGTCCGCCAAAAAATCGAGGACGTGCTTAGCAACATGTTCGCAAAGGCCATTCGTTTTGAGGAAGCTCCGGGCGGCAGGCTTGTCGCGATTGTAGTCAACAAGGCGCGCGGCGTTGAATACAATTTAAAGCAAGGCGAGTGCCACGGCCTAAAGGAAATTCTTACGCTCTTGGTGGCGCTTTACGGCAATTCCAGCAACAAAAAAAATTGCTTGATTTTGGATGAGCCGGAATTGCACTTGCACCCGCAGTTCCAGCAATTCTTTATGAACGAAATAAAAAAGGCCAGCGCCGCCGAGCCCAAGCGCGTTTTCTTCATAATCACGCACTCGCCTTATTTTATCGACCTTAACTTTTCGGAGGACTTGCTTGGCGTCGTGGCCTGCCATGTAAACCGCGCGCCCACCAGCATAGACTCGTTGAGCGACTACGACGAACAATTGTTCCGCCGCTTTTTGCCGCGCTTCAACACTTATCACAAGCAGTTCTTTTTTTCGGACAGGCAGATTTTTGTGGAAGGCTACACCGACCAGCAAATTTTCACGCGCCTCTTGTCTTGCGTTGACAGCAAAATCGGTTCGGCTGGAACCGGCGTGATAGACGTTGGCGGAAAAGACGAGCTTGGCGTTTTCTTTAAAGTGTGCTCTCTCTTGGGAACGGACGGAAGAATCATCACCGACTTGGACTCTCTTTTTTGCGGAAAGCTTCGAGAGGAAGTTTGCGCCGACCAAAGGACAATCGATTTTTTGGAAGCCCAGCGCGAAAAGCAGGACGGCTTTTACGCCTCGCTCTTTACCAAAAAAGAATTGGCTAAAAAAATCACGCTAGAAAAATTAATCATCCGCTTGGAGCGCTACCTTGGCGGCGTCGGGGAATTTTTGGCCGGCGTGAACCATTCGGTGAATCCCGAAATCGACATTCTTGTTGAAAAGGTAAAAAGCCTTTACGCCAAGTACGAAAATCCTGAAAACTTGGACACCTACAAAACCGTCGTCTTGATGGGCGTCACGCTGGAACGAAAGAGCCTTGAGGAATTGCTTCCGCTCCCCTTGGCCGCGTCGCTCGGCCAAATCATAAATCTCGCCAACTTGATTTTTGCCGCGATTGAATGCTCGCGCGTTTACATTTTGCGCCGCGGCTGCATCGAGCACTACTACACGCAAACCGACGTTCACTACATGCCGGTTTCTTCAAAGGATAGAATTTTTCATTACGAAATCGAATACATGCTTGACCAAAGTTCCGAGCGGCTAAAAAAGAAGTACGAGGAGCTGCTTGCGATTTTGAACAAGGCCTGCTCGTGAGGATGACGCAAGCCTAAGAAGGCGGCGCTATGGAAAAAACTAGCGTTATGCGCTATAATTGAACTATGGCAAATTTAAGGCTATATCATGGAAGCAACCAGATTGTAGAAAAACCCGTTCTCATTGTTCAGAATCACACGCTTGATTTTGGTTACGGCTTTTACACAACGCTGAACGAAACGCAAGCGCAAAATTTCGCGCAAAAGGTTGTTGTCCGTAGAGCCGGCTTGCCTATTGTAAATGTATATTCACTGAATGAAAGCGCTTTTAAGGATTGCTCGCTTTTGGAATTTAATTCTCCTAATGGGGCGTGGCTTGACTTTGTTTGCGAAAACAGGAGCGGAACTTACAAGGGAAAAAAATATGATTTGATTCGTGGACCGGTGGCCAACGATGATGTTTACAGAACTGTGACATTGTATTTGAGCGGCTTGCTCTCGCGGTCCGCAACGCTGGACGCTCTAAAGGTAAGAAAACTTTACAACCAGATTGTTTTTGCGTCGGACAAGGCTTTGAGTTTTTTGGCGTTCCAATCAAGCTACGAGGTGAAAAATGGATAAAAATCAATTCGCGGCTTTTTTAGCCTGCGCGGTAGTTCCGCCAATTATGCAGCAGATTCAGCAAAAAGAAAATCAAAATACTTTGGAATTGGTCAAAGATTTTTATCATTCAAAGGTTTACGCGCTTTTGGAAAACGAGGAGAGCAAGCTTTGGCATTACAGCCCGCTCACGCTTTGCAATATGTATTTGTCGGAACGTAAAAACGGAACAATCGATTTTCCCGAGGAAGCGGCATGAACGGAGCGCGGCAATTTTCAAAAGAGCAAACAGACTTTCTTGTTTACTGCATCGAAATGTATAAAAACAGATTCAATCTTTCGGGAGCGCAAACACAGGAACTGTTTTCCAAATCCGGCGCGGATGCTTACATCCTAAATAATTTTGAAGCGCTCCACACCACTGGTCTTGAATACACTTTGGACGACATTCATGGATTTATTGAGGGGAAGTAAAAGCCCCGCTCGAACTTTACCGAGCAGGGTAACTGATTTACTATAATCCTAAATTGTCCATTCTTTTTCGCTGCGCTTCTGCTTCTGCGTTTTTTTTCTTTTTTTCGTCGCTTGCTCTTATTGCCGCCATTTTCTTTTCATTTGAATAAGTTATAGTGTACCGTAATGGCTGATTGAACATAGCTTTATCCATCACTCCATAATAATCATCAAGCTGTTTTGCTGTTACATCAAGTTGAATCTTAAAAGTCGCCGACTTATTCCAAATTGCTATAGCATGTACATCTTGATAAGAAATGTGAGTACCGAGAACATTTTCTATTTTATGTCCTCCCAAATCTTTAGCATCACTTGCTTTTCCATAAAGTTCAAGCAAACGATGGTTGATGTCGTCTGCCGTTTGGTCGTCTATGTTTTCATAAACTGTAACTCCGCCAACAAGCTTTCCTTCATGAAACTTATAAATTTTTGTGTTTTGCTCAGTTTCAATTCTATAATTTGCAACAGAGCCTTCGCTTTCTCTTTCGTTTGCTTCTGGCTTCAACCACAAAAAGAATTCAATGCTTGTTCCCCATGGCATACTATCAAAACCTTCTTTGCCATTTTTTGCAAATAAGGCAGGTAATTCATCTTTTTGTTTTTTGAATTCTTCCTCTTTAGCTTTTTCTGCCGCAATTCGCGCGGCTTCTTCCGCCTTGATTTTTTCAAGCTCTTTTATCTCTTTGCATAACATAGTTTCCGATTCTTCGGAATAGTCAGAAAGAATCAATCTAATATTTTTTCCATCGAAATACGCAAAGCATTTAGCAAATCTTCCTTTTGTAAAAACAACAAGTATTTTATTTGTAGTTGCTAATTTTTCAATTGACAAGGAATCAGATGTTTTTCCTGATTTAAATTCACCACGAGTTTGAACAAAAGCTAAAGACTTATTATTCTGATACTCTCCCGCAAAGTTTGTCATAAGAAAGGGATAATTGTCTTCTTTAAATACAAAGCAAACAGAGTCTTTGTTTTCTGTATCATAACTAAAAGATCCTGTACAAATTTTCTTTCCTTTTGCATTGACATTTGAAATTTCAAATCCCCATTCAGTTTCTGTCACTTGCAAAGGAACTTCCTTCGCGAATGCTGCAACAGTCATCATCAGCATAATCGCCAATCCAACAATCCTTTTCATAAAACACCTCCAAAATGTTTTTGTAAATATTACTTTATGACAATCTCATTTAATGAGATTGTGTCTTTTTCTCCTCGTAGACGGTTAAGAGAAGACAGTCAAATTCTTTTGTTGAAAGCGATATTTCATATTTTTCTCTAATCGTTTCTATACACTTCAGGCATTTTAAGTAAAACAATATATATTCATTGGATTCCTTAAATTCTTTATATGGTTCTGAATCATTACTATTTAACTTTGCTGGCAAAGCCAATATCGCTAAGACATCCGATATGGCGCTTTTTGCGCGTGAATCCATAATAAAAAATGCATCAGGTTTGTGAAAATGAAGATATTTTGACGCAAGCGATTTGTTGGATTTTCCTGATATTTTGGAAAAGAATTCTAGAGTTAAATTATATGCAAAAAATATTTTGTATAAGTCTTTATGCTCGGTTATATTTTTTAAGGCGTCGTCTATCTTTTTTCCATACTCTTCTTTTTCGAATATTTTTGGAATTCTGTCTTCATAAATTGATTCACCTTTTTTTAATTGAACGCCTCGTTCTATGGCAGCCGCATAAGAGCGTCCAATTAAAAATATTTTTGAAACTGTTTCAGACGCATTTTTATGCAATGGATATTCTTTGCACATTTTGTACAAGGCGCCATCGCTTACGCTCCAAAAGGCCTTCAATTTTTGCGACTTTTCAATAAGTTTTTTAAGATTTCTCATCATTTTTACTCTCTTTTCACTATGTTTTATATCTATATTGAGTTCTAAAACATTGTTTTGAACTTTATTATAAAACATTTATACTATTTTTGTCAAATATTTAACCTAAAAATAAATATTGTAAATATGTTTCAAAAATAGGTAAAAACTTCATATTTAGTTTATGAATCTGAAAGAAATTTTTATCAATAATTTGAAGTTCTATCGCAAGCAAAAAGGGTTGACACAGAATGAACTTACGCTTGCGATTGATAAAAGCTATAATTACATAAACAGCGTTGAGCAAGGGAAAATCGCTCCATCATTTGATGTTATTCAAAGTATTTGCGATATTTTGGAAATAAAGGCAGCTTGGCTTTTTGATGAGAACGCTTCCCCTGAAAATGTAAAGACTTTTAGCAAAGAGGAATATATCTCGGGCATTTCCGACAAACTTTTTGCAAAGCTTAAAAAGGCCATTTCTTCTGAAATCCGTAGCTGCTTAAAGTAAGCCAGTTTTTTGCGCGCAACGCGCATGATTCAACGTTCTCATCTCTTATCTATTTCCTAAATCCTTGAAAAATTTTTGTTCGCGGTGTATTCTATTCCCATGACCACAAATGTAGCGCTCGCAAAATGCGGCGAATACGACTTTGAAAAAGTTTACGCCGCGCTAAAGGAATTGACTCGCCTTGCGCCGCCGCCGGATCCGTGCGGAAAGACCGTTTTGATTAAGCCCAACATTTTGTATCCGCGAAAGCCCGAAGACTGCGTTTGCACAAATCCAGTCGTGGTTGGCGCGTTGGTGAAAATTTTTGTCGAGTTGGGCGCCAAAAAAGTTTTGGCCGGCGAATCTCCTGCCGTCGCCAATTCGACTTCCGCCGCGCGCGCGTCTGGCGTTTTGGAGCAGGTGGAAAAAAACGGCGGCGAGTGGATTGACTTTCACGACAAGGTTCAAGTTGAATGCCCGGGCGCAAAGCGCGCGCATAGCTTTGACTTTGCCGCCGCCTTTAGCCAGGCCGACATTCTTGTAAGCGCCGCCAAGTTAAAAAGCCACCAATTGATGAAATACACCGGCGCGATGAAAAACCTTTTTGGCCTTATGATTGGCTTGGAAAAGGCGCAGTGCCACTACCGGTTTTCAAGCCAAAAAGAGTTTGGCGAATTTTTGACCGACCTTAATCTTGCGGCAAAAGCGCAGTACGCCGTGATGGACGCGATAGTCGGAATGGACGGGCCCGGCGGTCCTGGAAGCGGCGACCCGATAGAGCTTGGCTTTATGGCGGCAAGCGACAACATCTTGGCGCTGGACTGGGTGTGCTCAAGCCTTGTGGGCTACAAGCCGCAAGCGGTGGAAAATTTGCGCGACGCCTTGGAAAGGAAAGTTTGGCTTGATTCGCCTGAGCAAATAAAAATTTTGGGCGCTTCCTTTGACGAATGCGCCAACAAAAATTTCCGCATCGTTAAAGACGGAAGCGCTGACTTTTCGGCGATGCTTCCGTCTTGGCTGAACGCTCTGGCAAAATTTGTTTTTACAAGGACTCCGCATTTTCATCAAGGCAAATGCGTCAAGTGCGGCCGCTGCGCGCAAATTTGCCCCGCGCATATTGTTGAAATGTCCGGAAAAAACGGAGAGGCCGTTTTGACCGACTGGAAGAAATGCCTGCATTGCTTTTGCTGCCACGAGATTTGTCCGCAAAAGGCGATTAGTTTGCGAAGGTTCGTTCATTAAAAAATGAAACAAAAAGAAGACCCGCAATTTAAAATGATGACCACGGAGTCGATACCCCGCTTGATTCCGCGCCTTGCCGTTCCCACTGTGCTGAGCATGATGATAACCGGCGTCTATAACACCGCAGACACTTACTTTGTGTCGCAGTTGGGAACCAGCGCCAGCGCCGCGGTCGGAATCGTTTTTTCGCTGATGGCGATAATACAGGCGATTGGCTTTACGTTGGGAATGGGTTGCGGCTCCATCATTTCGCGCAGGCTTGGCCAAAAAAATCTTGAGGCCGCAAACATTTCAGGTTCAAGCGCTTTTGCGGCCGCGATTGTCTTTGGCGTTTTGCTTTCGGCGTTTTCGCTGTCGCATTTAAAAGGCTTGGTTCAGCTTTTGGGAGCCACGCCCTCAATTACGCCTTACGCGGAAGACTACGCAAAATGGATTTTGCTTGGCGCGCCTGTAATTTGCTCATGCTTTGTGATGAACAATATCTTGCGCTCGGAAGGCCACGCCAAATTCAGCGCGGTGGCTTTGACAAGCGGCGGACTTTTGAATTTAATTCTTGACCCGATTTTTATTTACGGACTGAATCTGGGAACAAGCGGAGCGGCGCTTGCCACTGTCGCAAGCCAGACGACAAGCTTTTTGATTTTTATCCAATTCTTTATCCGCAAAAAGGGAACAGTGTCACTGGGCGTGAAATATGTTTCGTTAAAACTAAAAACATACGCTGACATAATGACAACGGGAATTCCTTCGCTCTTTAGGCAAGGCTTGGCCAGCGTCGCCACAATTTTCTTGAACACAAGCGCGGGCCTTTACGGAGACGCGGCCATAAGCGCCATGACAATCGCCACAAAAGTAGTGATGCTTTGCGGCGGCTTGATGATTGGAATAGGGCAGGGCTTTTCGCCGGTGGCCGGCTACAATTACGGAGCGGGCCTTTACAAGCGGGTAAAGGCAGCCTGGAAGTGGACCGCGCTTGTTTCAACTTGCCTTCTGCTTTTTCTTGGCGGCATGATTTTTGCTTTCGCGCCGCAAATCGTTCGTTGGTTCAGAAACGACGATCGGGTTGTGAGCGTTGGCGTTTTTGCCTTGCGCGCGCAGGCCCTTTCATTTCCCTTGCACGCCTTGATTATTTCCATCAATATGCTTATGCAGTCCTGCGGAAAAAAATTGCAGGCCACTTTCTTGTCGTTGAACAGGCAGGGAATTTACTTTATTCCCCTTGTGATTTTTCTTCCAAAAGTCATAGGTTTGACCGGCGTGGAAATTTCCCAAGCCTGCGCCGACATTTTAAGCGCCCTCACCGCGATTCCCTATTTGTTGCTGTTTTTTAGGGAACTAAACAAGGCGGAAAAAGCGGCCCTTTAATTCACCACATTAACTGGCGTTCCCGCCAAAAACTTTCGCAAGTTGTCCACGGCGATTCCCAACAAGCGCTCGCGGGTTTCCTTTGCGGCCCAGGCTACGTGCGGTGTGATGACGCAGTTGGGGGCGCCCAAAAGGGGGCAGTTGGCGGACATGGGCTCTTGCGACAAAACGTCGGCGCCAAAGCCAAAAAGTTTTTTGCTTTCCAGCGCCGCGCGGACTGCCGCCTCGTCAATCAAGGGGCCGCGCGCGGTGTTTAGCAAGATGGCGCCGTCTTTCATTTTTGCGAGCGCCGCTTGGTTTATCATTCCCTTGTTGTCGTCGGTAAGAGGACAGTGCAGGGAGACGATGTCGCTTCTTTGCAGCAATTCGTCAAGGCTTACGGATTCCACCGTAAAATTTTCTTTGCCAAAGTCTTCGATTTTTTTAGCCGTTCTTGAATGGGCGATGACTTTCATTCCAAGCGCGTTTGCGATTTTTGCCACGGCTTGGCCAATGCTTCCAAAGCCGACGACGCCAAAAGTTTTTCCCAAGAGTTCCGTAAGCGGATGCGTCCAATAGCAAAAGTCGGGGCTTTTTATCCAGCCGCCATTTTGGACGGAATCGTTGTGCGCGTGGACGCCGTTTGTCAATTCAAGCAAGAGCGCGAACGTCGCTTGCGCCACGGCCATCGTGCTGTAAGAAGGAATGTTTGTTACGGTGATTCCGCGTTCGCGCGCGGCGGCCGTGTCAATCACGTTGTAGCCGGTGGCGAAGACTCCGATGTATTTTAGCTTTGGGCATTGCAAAAGAATTTCTTTTGTGATTTGGACTTTGTTCAAAAAAACAATGTCCGCGTCGCGCATGCGTTCCGCCGTAAGATTTGCCGGCGTGCGCTCGTAGTATTCCAGCGTTCCAAATTCTTTGAGCGCGTCGTAGCTAAGGTCGCCGGGATTCAGCGCGTGGCCGTCAAGAATCACCAATTTCATAAAATCATTCCTCCGGCAAAAAGAGCGTTCCGTCGGCGCTTCCGTCGGCAAGCTTGTCCAAGATTTTTTCGCGGCCGCCGTTGGCAAGGATTACCGGAATGTTGTAGGCAAAGCATTTTTGCGCGGCCTGCAATTTTGTTTCGATTCCGCCGGTTCCAAAAGCGTTGGTCTCGCCGATTGTGATGCGCTTTCTAAGCTCGTCGATGTTGGCCACGCTTTGGACAAGCTTTGCGTCGGGGTTTGTCTTGGGATTGTCGGAATAAACGCCGTCGATGTCGCTGAACAAAACCAGCAAGTCCGCTCCCCATAAGATTGAAGTCAGAGCGCTAAGGTTGTCGTTGTCGCCGATGGAATCTTCTTCAAAGGAAACGCTGTCGTTTTCGTTTATGATTGGAACAACTCCTTCGTCAACCAAAGTGAAGAGGGTGTTGCGAATGTTCAGCGTTTGAAGTTTGTTTTCAAAATTTTCTTTTACGAACAAAAGCTGGCCGATGTGGATTCCGCTTTCGGCAAAGGCTTTTCGCCACTGGCTCATAAGCTCAACTTGGCCAATCGCGCACAAGGCCTGCCTGTAATGGACGTCTTTTTTTCGCGCCCATTCCTTTAAGGCGCTCACTCCGCTTACCTGCGCGCCCGAAGAAACGACGGCGACTTGCTTTCCTGCGTCAATCAAATTTTTTACTTGCGCGGCAAAGGAATGCATGAAGTCCGTGTTTTGCGTTCCGTCGCTTTTGGCCAGCGTGTTGCTTCCGATTTTTATGACTATCTTTCGCGCTTTTTTTATCGCGTCTTTTATTTGTTCGCTCATGTTCGTTCCTTGTTAAAAGCCTTATATCGTCGCGGCGATGACGGCCTTGATTGTGTGCATTCTGTTTTCCGCCTCGTCAAAGACGACAGACTGCGCGCTTTCAAAAACTTCGTCGGTCACTTCCATTTCGTTGATGCCGAATTTTTCGCTTATCTCTTTTCCGATCGTCGTGTTGAGGTCGTGGAAGGACGGAAGGTCGTGCATGAAAATCGCCGTGGGTTTGGCCTTTGCCATCACTTCTTTTGTGACTTGATACGGCTTTAGGTCGGCGATTCGTTCCGCCCAAACTTCGTCCGGCTCGCCCATGCTGACCCAAACGTCGGTGTAAATTATGTCCGCGCCGCTGGTGGCCTTTGCGATATCCTCTTCAAGCGTGATGGAGCCGCCGCTTTCTTTTGCCCACGGCTCGCAGTCCTGGACAAGCTGCGCCGACGGAAAATATTTTTTTGGCGCGCAAAGCGTAAGGTTAAGTCCAAGCTTTGAGCAAACGACGCAAAGGGAGTTTCCGACATTGTAGCGCGCGTCGCCAAAGTAAACCAATTTTAAGCCCTTTAGCTTTCCAAAATGCTCGCGGATTGTCAGCATGTCGGCCAGCATTTGCGTGGGGTGGTATTCGTTGGTCAAGCCGTTCCAAACGGGAACCTCGGCGTGCTTGGCGAGCGTTTCCACGATTGACTGCTCAAAGCCGCGGTATTCGATTCCGTCGAACATGCGGCCAAGAACGCGGGCTGTGTCGGCGATGCTTTCTTTTTTTCCGATTTGTGAGCCTTCGGCCAAATATGTCGTTCCGATTCCCAAGTCGTGCGCCGCCACTTCAAACGAGCAGCGCGTTCTGGTGGAAGTCTTTTCAAAAATCAGCGCGATGTTCTTTCCCTTAAAAGTGTCCACGCGCTTTCCGCGCTTCTTCTTTTTTTTGTAGTCGGCGGCCAAGTCCAAGAGGCCGACAATTTCTTCCGGCGTAAAATCCCTAAGCGTCAAAAAATCTCTTCCGCGCAAATTCAAAGCCATATATTCCTTCCTTATTTAATAGTAAAAAGAAAACAATATACTAGCGCTTTTTGCGCGTTTTTGCTAGTGGGCGGCGCTTCCTAGGCTTGCGAATGATTTTTTGTTTGCGGGCGCGATGCGACGAGCGGCTTTTTGTTCGGCCCCTAGAATCCCCGCAAAAAAAGCGCTAATCTTTATCCATGAAATGTTTTTGCAAGCCATTAACCGCGCTCCTTGCGGCGGCGATTTTTTCTTCCGCGATTTTCGCCGCGGAAAATTTTGAATGGAAGTCCGCTTCTCCAAAAAGCCTTGGGCTGAACGAGAAAAAAATCCAGGCCTTTTTGGCCGAGCTTCCTGACACGCTGGTGACTAGCTGCGTCATCGTAAAGGACGGAACAATCGCAAGCGAATATTACAAGGCGGGCTATGGCGCGGATTCCGTTTTTAGCATGCAGTCGGTTTCAAAAAGCGTGACAAGCGCGGTTGTCGGAATCGCGATTCAGCAGGGTTACTTTAAATTGGACGATACAATTTCGCAGTTTTTCCCGGAGGCAAAAAACTTGGCCGTTTGTCGCGGCGAGTCAAAGGCGCTTTTTGAAAAAATCACCGTGCGACACTTGCTTACAAACACAAGCGGCCTTGTCTCAACCGACAGCGCCGTTTGGGGCCAGTGGCGGGCCAGCGGCGACTTGATAAAATTTTTGTTCGACAGGCCCATGCTGCATGAGCCTGGAAAAGTCTTTGAGTATTCAACCGGAAACACGCACTTGTTGGCGGCGATTGTCCAGCGGACCACAAAAAAATCCTTGGACCAATACGGCCGCCAAGTTTTGTTCGAGCCGCTGGGCATGCAAGGCGCGCGCTTTGACGCGGGGCCGGAAGGCGTTGGCGACGGCGGGAACGGTTTTCACATGACCGCGCGCGACATGGCCCGCTTTGGCCTTTTGTACTTGCAAGGCGGCGTTTGGCAGGGAAAGCGAATCGTTCCCGCGGAATGGGTGGAAGAATCAATAAAGATCCAAGTTCCCAAGCAAGCGCGCTACGGATTTCAGTGGTGGGTCCGCTGGTTTGGAAAGAGCGAGGCGCGCGGATTTTTCGCGCACGGTTGGGGCGAGCAAGTCATCGCCGTCCTTCCTTCAAAAAATCTTGTCGTGACTTTTTCCAGCCGCGAGCCGGACAACCGCAAGAACGCGACCTACTGGCGCTGGATTGGCGATATTGTTGATTCGCTTAACCCCTGATTTGGCCGTCGCCGTCGATGAGGTACTTTACGGTGGTCAGCGCTTCAAGTCCCATCGGGCCTCGGATGTGAAGCTTTTGCGTGCTGATTCCAAGCTCGGCGCCAAAGCCAAATTCAAAGCCGTCGGTAAAGCGCGTTGAAGCGTTGACGTAAACGCAGGCCGCGTCTACCTTGCTTTGGAAGGCGCGGGCGCGCGCCCTGTTGTTGGTCACAATCGATTCGCTGTGCTTGGTGTTGTGGGCGTTGATGTATTCTATCGCGTCGTCAACGTCTTTTACGCTTTTTACGACGCATTCGTAATCCAAAAATTCATTTCCGTAATCTTGGTCCGTCGCCGCCACGACGCAGTCGGGCCTTCCGTTTTTTTGGGCGGAACTTTTTAGCGCTCCGATGCAGTCAGGGGCGGCGTGAAAAGTCACGCGGCCTGCAAATCGTTCCTCAAGCGCGGGCAAGAATTTTTCCAATATATTTTGGTTTACCAAAATCGCTTCTATCGCGTTGCAAACTCCGGGGCGTTGGATCTTAGCGTTCTCCGCTATGTCAAGCGCCATGTCCAAGTCGCCTTGGTCGTCAACGTAAAGGTGGCAGACTCCGCTTCCGGTTTCGATTACGGGGATGCGGGCGTTTTGCACGACGCTTTGGATAAGCTTTTTTCCGCCTCGGGGAAGAACCACGTCTATCAAGCCGCGCGCGTTCAGTATTTTGTCAACGTCGGAATGGTCTTGGCTTTCCAAAAGCTCAATCGCAGCCGCGACTCCGTCCGGGCAAGAAGAAAGGCCTTCTTTTATCGCGGCGCAAATCGCTTTGTTTGACTCCAAAGCCGCCGAAGAGCCGCGAAGCAAAATCGCGTTTCCGCTTTTGTAGGCAAGGCAAAAAGCGTCAACCGTTACGTTGGGGCGGCTTTCGTAGATTATGCAAACAACTCCAAGCGGAACCCTGACGCGCTTTATCTGAAGGCCCTTGGGGCTTTCCCAGCCGCCTTCGACTTTTCCAATCGGGTCTTCATGGTCGATTACGATTTGAACGCCTTGGCAAATGGAATCAAGCCGCGCGTCGTTTAGGCTTAGGCGGTCGATTAGCGGCTCGCTGGTTCCGTTTTTGCGCGCGTTGTCCACGTCGATTTTGTTGGCTTTTAAGATTGCCGCGCGGTTTTTGTTTATCGAATCGATTACGCTTTTAAGCGCGGCGTTTTTTTGGCTTGCGTTTTGAAGGGCAAGAATGGAGGCGGCGCTTTTTAGTCCGCCGCAAATTCGCTCAAGGTCCATAGGCGCGCCTTAGTAGTTGGCCAAGAAGAACATTCCCAAAAGCATTGCCACGCGGGCCTTGCTTTGTTCCCAATCCTGCTCTTGCGGAAGGCTTTTGACATAAAGCCAAAAGATTCCAAACTCAGGATCGATGCGCAAAGAATATTCCTCAAAGTCGGCGCTCTTGGCTTGGTTTCCGAACATCAAGTAAACGACGTCGCCGACGATTTGCAAAAGCGTTGGATAGGATTTGTTCCACTGGCCTTTTGTGACAGCCTCGCTATATTCGTTCAATTTATAAAGAACGTTTTCCTTTAACTCAGCGTCCGATTTTTCTATCCATGTCTTTTGAACCAAAAGCGAAAGATTTTTTTGGAAGCTTGAAATCAACTTGCTTTCAAAGTCGGCCGCCTCTTTTGCAAAAAGCGCTTTGCCCGCTCCAAAAGCCGCGGCCAAAACGTCAGCGGCCGCAACATAATTTTTCCCTTCAACAAATTCCGAAATCGCGTTCAATATTTTTTTATCTACATAACTATTTATTGTTTTGTCAAAAGTCATAGCTTATTTTACTTGTTATGAAAAAAATATTCAAGGGTTATTTGCGTAAGCCGCGACGCTTCGCTAGTAACTCATCCTCGTAAACGACACGCTTGCCGTCGTTTCGTCGACGGTGACAAGGCCAAAAACTTTTTTTGCAAGGTAGGCGCCGACGTCCGCTTCCTTGAACGGGCCAAGGTCGTAATCCGTGTCGGGATGGTAGTGGCCTTCAAAAATGTATTTGACGTTGGCGCCGGCAAAGTCAGCGATAAGGCGCGCCCGCTCTTGGACGTCGTTAATCGCAAAGTAAAAAATTCCTCCAGCGTAAAGAGGGTAGTGCATGAAAATTATTTTTGGCCGCGCGCTTTTTTCCAGCCTGTCTTCCAGCTCTTCGATTTGAGGGCCGCCTAAAGTTCCGTTGCCTGTGTCCAAGAACCAAAAGTCAAACTTGTTGGGGCCGCCCGCGTTCAAGGTGAACGTGTAAAAAGAAGTTTGCGGATAGACTTTCTTTTTCCAAACTTCCCAACCGTTGTTGTAAATGTCGTGGTTTCCCAAAATCGAATAGACCTTGTAGTCGCTTGCGCCAAGCTCGTCTTTCGCTGTTTGGATCCAGCGGGCGGCGCTATTGTTGTAGTCGTCCGCTTCGCTTTCGTGGCCGCCGTCCAAGGTGTCTCCAAGGTTCACTATAAAGCGGGGGCGCAAGGCTGGGTCTGGATCTTGCAAAAGGCTTTTGAATTTTTTTAGAAAATCCTCTTCGCGCCGCCCGTATTTTTTTTCGCCAAAGTGGCAGTCGGTCACAACGACAAAAGAGTATTTGCCTCCGTTCCCCAATTGCGGAAGCTCTTGGCCCGACAGAACCTTGGGGCTTTTGGCCCTTTCCTCTACGCCGGTCGCGTTGTACAAAAAAATCGGCAAGCCCCAATTGCAGGCGGAAAAAAGAGATGCCATCATGCAAGAAAAAAATAAAAATCCAAGCGCGAACGATTTGTTTTTCAAAAGCAAAACCTCACGTTCCATCTGGCCAAAATGTGGTTAAAGTAGGCCACCGAAGCCCAAAGCTCGGTCATGCTCAAGTCCAAGAGAAGTCCAATGCGGACGGCGCTCTTTATGTTGTAGGCGGCGCCAAAAGTCCACTGGGGGCAAAAAAAGCGCTGCTGCCTAAAAAGGTTGTAGCTTCCCAGCGAAGTGAAAAGCTCCAAGCCGTTTGGCCAAACTTTGTCCACTTCGGCAAATACTACAAAGTCGTGGTCGGTTATATGAAAATTTTTTATCGCGTCAAAAGCCGTCAGCCTAAACGCGTAGCCGTTTCTTATTGTGAATGTAAGGCCGTAGTTTGAGATCCAGCGGATTTCAAACTCTTCCAAGATGTCGTGCTGCCAATAGGAAGTCTTGTAGCGCTGGCCGCGCCATGTCGTTGCCGCTCCAAAGCGCCAAACGCCGTTTTCGTGATAACCTGCAAAGGGAAGGTAGTCGCTCCTTAGAGTAAAGTCGTTTGTCCGCGCGTCCGATTGAAAGGCCGCGAAAAATCCAAAGGGCTGCCAGTCAAAGCTGTATTCCATTCCAAGCCAAGTTTGCTGTCGCTCGATTCCCCGGTTGGCCGCTTGGGCCATGTCAAATTGCAAGTATTGTTTTGGTTTTTCGCTTTGCGGGAGCGTTTCGATTTTTGCGAACGCAGGAGCGGCCGCGATAAAAATTATGGGAATGAAAACAGCTGAAAGTTTTTTCATCTCGGATAACTTTTTAATAAAACGCCAAAAAAAAACGGCGTTGTTCACGCCGTTCAACCAAGTGGAGATGATCGGACTTGAACCGACTACCTCTTGCATGCCATGCAAGCGCTCTAGCCAGGTGAGCTACACCCCCAAACAGTAAAAGCATTTTAGCCGAAAAAACAAATTATGTCAATAGAAAAAAATAAAAAAACAGGGTTTTATAGGCGGGTCCCAGCGACGGCAAAAAAGTTTTGGCGCCTCCCGCCATTCGCTCTCAGCTTGATGCCTGCGGCCAAGCCGCTCGCTGGCGGGTCCCTCCAAACTTTTTTGCCTGCGTCCCGCCCCGCTGTACCCTGTTTTTTATTCTACGACCATAATTGATGGTGGTACAAAATGCCTTTGCTTTTTTTTATACAAGAGGCAGCTGTAATGAAAACGGTAAAAAATGCGTGAAGGAGTGGAACGGCCGACGGCAACTCTCTGTTTGCGCTGACGCGAAAGCGTCAGATGGGGATAGTTTCATGCGCAAACAGCGAGTAGCGCCGATATCAAGCGGTGCCGCTCGGCCGTATCCGCGACTGGAAGCATTTTTGTATTGCTATTAATTAAAGCTGCTTCTTGTGTATGGGCTGCCGATCCACATCCAGACGTCCTCGCCGCTTCCGATGTAGTCTTTGCGCTGGCCTTCTATTAGGAACTGGACGCTTTCCACGGTGGCGAATTCGGTGGCGGTGAACACGATTTGCATAAGCTGGCCGCGGTAGCCGTCCGCTCCGATGGAGTTGAATTCAAACTGCTCGCTAAAGTTAAGCGCGGCGATTCCGTCGCGCACTGTGGCGCTTAAAAGGCGGGTTCCGGGCGGAATCAAACTCATCGATTTTTCGGAATCCAAGGGGCCGGCCAAAAGCGCCTTGATTGTGTCTGTCAGCGGAGAGTCGCTTTTTGGGATTTGGCGGACGACGCTTTTTCGGTTTACGTTTCCGTCCGCGTCGACTTGCACAAAGAAAAGCTTGGCGTTTGTCGTGGCCGCGGGCTTTGGCTTTTCGGGCGCCTTTTCTTCGACGGCCGTCTTTTCTTCCTGCTTTTCGGCGGGCTTTGCGCTTTCCTGTTCGGGCTTTTCTTGGCTCTGGGCGGCGGCCTCTTGCTCGGAGGTCAAGTCGTCCAAGTCGTATGTGCCTGGGTCTTGCGTCTCTTTTTGTCCGGGAACGGGAGCAACGTCAACGTCCAAAAGGCCGTTTGACTTGTTGTCCTTTTTCTTTGTCTCGTAGTTTTGAAGGAATTCAGGGGTGGAACCGACGACGCGCTCAAAAAAATTGGTGGACTTTAGGTTGGCCGCAAAGTCGTCTTTTTTTACGAGGAACACGATTATAAGAATTAAGATAAGGAGGAGCCAAACCGCGGCAAAGACTCCGTTCCTCTTGGCCTTTTTTGAATTTTTCCCACTCATAAAAAACATTATAGAACAACTTGAATTTCTTTTCAAGTTGCGCTACAATTTTTACGGTTTAGACAAATTCTCAAACTTTGTCATTTTGACAAAATAAAGAAATTGCAAAAAGAGAGGCCCGATTATGATGGACGTTAAAGACAAGACAGTGCCGCGCTTGATTCAAGAAGTGGTAAAAAAGAATCCCGACGCGCCGGCGCAATATTCAAAGAACGCCCAGGGCCAATTTGAATGCTTGACCTACAGCCAAATGTGGCAGAACGCGATTGACTTTGCCGGCGGCTTGCTTTCTTACAATGTTCAGCGCGGCGAGCGTTTGGGCCTTATCAGCGAAGACTGCAAGGAATGGCAGCAGGCAGACTTGGGCCTTTTGGCCATCGGAGCCATTGACATTCCCCGCGGAACGGACGCCAGCCCTTCCGACCTAAAATACATTTTGTCATTCACGGAATGCCGCATCTGCATTGTCCAGACAAACGCCGCGGCCAAGAAAATTCTTGACCTCAAGGCCGACTTGCCCGACCTTAAGTATTTTGTAATGTTCGAGCAGCCCGGCCAGGAAGTCTTGGACTTGGCAAAGGCCGCCGGAATCGTTGTCCATCCTTTTGAAGAGATTTTGGAAAAGGGCCGCGCCTACAACAAGGAAAACCCCTCCGCCTTTGAAGATGAAATCGCAAAAGGCGCTTGGGACGACACGGCCGCGATTATCTTTACAAGCGGAACGACAGGCGTTCCCAAGGGCGTAACCTTAAGCCACGGAAATTTCTTGACCCAGCTTGTCGAAGTGACCGACCGCATCAAGCTTTATCCCGGCGAAAACGCGCTCGCAATCCTTCCGGTTTGGCACGTTTACATGCGCGAGGTTGAATACGTAATTTTAAGCCAGGGCTGCGCGATGACTTACTCAAAGCCGATCGGAAAGATTTTGCTTGAGGACATGCTAAAGACAAACCCCGTAATCTTGCCCGGCGTTCCGCGCGTATTTGAAGCTGTCATGGAAGGCATCGAGCGAAAGATGCGCCGCACCGGCGGAATCACGCTAAAGCTTTACAACTTTTTTGTCCGCGTCGCGATCCTTCATTCAAGGATGCAAAGAAAAATGCTGCGGCAAAATTTCATGCCGCGCCAGGAAATCACTCCGCTTTGGTGGATTTTGTTCTTGATTCCGTGGACGCTTTTGCTTCCGCTAAAGCTTTTGGGCGACGCGCTTGTCTTTAAAAAAATCCGCGCGATGCTCGGAAAGAATTTCCGCGCCGGAATCGCGGGCGGCGGAGCCTATCCCAAAAACGTCGACGAGTACTTTTGGGCGCTCGGCATTGAAATCGTCGAAGGCTACGGCCTTACCGAAACCGCTCCGATTGTCAGCGTGCGCCACATTACAAAGCCGGTCTTTGGCTGCATCGGAAAGCCGCTTTACGGCATCAACGCCCGCATAGTCGACATGGAAGGAAACGACGTCGGCAAGGGAAAGAAAGGCGTGCTTCAGATTAAGGGCGGAACGGTAATGAAGGGCTACTACAAGCGCCCCGAGCTTACCGCAAAGGCCATCGATTCAGACGGCTGGCTTGACACCGGCGACCTTGCGATTATCGGCATGGGCGGCGAGCTTAAGATTTTGGGCCGCGTAAAGGACACGATTGTTTTGCGCGGCGGAGAGAACGTAGAGCCGCTTCCGCTTGAGATAAAATTGGAGGAGTCGCTTTACATCCAGACAGCCGTCGTTCTTGGCCAGGACCAGCGCAATTTGGGCGCCTTGATTCTTCCCAACCAAGAGGAATTGGAAATCTGGGCCAAGCAAAACAACGTCGCCTTCTCCAGCTTTGAGGACTTGCTTAAAAAAGAGGAAACCTATAAATTCCTGGATTCAATCGTCCGCGACATCATCAGCGCAAAGAACGGCTTTAGGGCCTTTGAGCGCATTCCAAGATTCGCGCTTTTGTCCAAGCCTTTTGAGGTTGGCCGCGAGCTTTCCGCCAAGCAGGAGCTTATGCGCTACAAAATCAGCGAGCTTTACGCTAAAGAATTGAAAGCGGTTTTTAAGGAGTGAGTCGTTACGTCGGGCAAGCCCGCCGTTGCTTGAAGGTCTATAAAAAACGCCCCGCGATTGCGGGGCGTTTTGTTTTCCATGACGCTGCTTACTTTAAGAAGAACTTTTGCGCGTAGCCGACAAGCCAGATGGCGATGATGATTAGCGGCAAAATCCATTTGACATAAAAGCGTAGGGCGCGCGGAAATTTGATTCCGCTTCCGGTGTTGGCTTCGGCGATGAAGTTTTCCCAGCCCCAGCCGCGCTTTGAAACGCAGAAGATTACGTAAATCAGCGAGCCAAGCGGAAGCAGGTTGTTGGACACGATGAAGTCTTCGATGTCCTGGATTCCGCCAATGCCCGGAATGGAAAAGCCGCTCCAAATGTTAAAGCCCAGGACGCACGGAATCGAAAGAACAAAGACGGCGGCCATGTTCACCCAAACCGCCTTGCTTCTTGACCAGCCGCGCGCGTCCATCGAAAAAGCGATGATGTTTTCAAAAACCGCGATGACCGTAGAAAGCGCGGCGAACGACATGAAGACAAAGAAAACCGTTCCCCACAAGCGGCCCAAAGGCATTGTGTTGAAGATGTTGGGAAGGGTGACAAAAATCAGTCCCGGTCCCTGGCCTGGGTTCACTCCAAAGGCAAAGCAAGTCGGAAGGATGATGAAGCCCGCCATGAGCGCGACAAAGGTGTCCAGCGCGATTATGGTCGTCGCCTCGCCCGCGAGCGATTTTTCCTTTTCGATGTAGCTTCCAAAAATCGCTATGGCTCCGATTCCCAAAGAAAGTGTAAAGAAGGCTTGTCCCATCGCCGCGAAAATCACCTCTCCGATTCCGTTTTTGGCCATCTTTGAAAAGTCGGGCTTTAGGTAAAATTCCAGGCCCTTTCCGGCGCCGGGCAGCGTGACCGCGCGCGCCACCAAAAGCAGCATCAAGACAAAAAGGCTTGTCATGATTATTGTGGACGCCTTTTCAACGCCGTTCTTCAATCCGCCCAAGCAAATCAAAAAGCCGGCCAGCGTCACAAAGGCCATCCAAAATATTTGCTCGCCGGGATTGGCCAGCATGTCGCCAAAAGCTTGGGCGACTTGTTCTGGCGCGGCTCCGGCAAAAAGGCCTTGCGCGCTCTTTAGCGTGTAGGCGAACATCCAGCCGGCGACGGCGGTGTAGAACATCATCAAAAGGTAGTTTCCGGCGGCGGCGAAGTGGCCGTACTGGTGCCACTGGCTTCCTTTTGGCTCCAGCGCGTGGAAGGAGCGGACGGCGCTCTTTCCGCTGGCGCGGCCAACGGCAAACTCCATCGTCATTACGGGCAGGCCCAAAATGACCAAAAACAAAAGGTAGAACAAGACAAAGGCCGCGCCTCCGTATTGTCCGGTTATAAAGGGAAAGCGCCATACGTTCCCCAATCCTATGGCGCAACCGGCCGCCGTCATGATGAATCCGATTCTTGACTTGAAAGTCTCTCTTTTTGTGTTTTCCATGCTTTTCATTCTAGCGCAGAATCACCGTTTACGCTAGGTTTCGTCCTTTGCAAAAGCCCGAATTCTTTGAAAATACACGTAAATTCAATTGACAACATGCGGCTTTTGAAGTAAAATTATTTCTATATATCTATTTTTAACGGAGTGTTACCTACCATGGCAAAAACCAAGTATGTTTACTTTTTCGGCAATGGCGACGCGGACGGCGATGAGTCGATGCGCGCCGATCTCGGCGGCAAGGGAGCCAACCTTGCCCAAATGGCTAAGGCCCCTTTGAGCCTTCCTGTTCCTCCTGGATTCACAATCACAACTGACGTCTGCCAGGAATACTACAAGTTGGGAAGAAAGTACCCGGCCGGCCTCGAAGGACCCAACGGCGAAGTTGCCAAGTACCTCGCCAAGTTGGAAAAGGTCATGGGCAAAAAGCTCGGCGACGAAAAGGACCCGCTCCTTGTTTCAGTTCGCTCTGGAGCCGCCATCTCTATGCCCGGCATGATGGACACAATCTTGAACCTCGGCCTTAACGACAAGTCAGTTGAAGGACTTGCCGCCAAGACTGGCAACCCCCGCTTCGCTTGGGACGCCTACCGCCGCTTTATCCAGATGTTCGGCGACGTAGCCATGGGAGTTGAGCACGCCAAGTTCGAAAAGATCATTGACGAAGTCAAGTCTCACCGCGGAATCAAGCAGGACACAGAGCTCACGACAGACGAGCTTAAGGAAATCGTAAGCAAGTACAAGATTCTCTACAAGAGAGAGAAGGGCGAGGACTTCCCCCAGGATCCGCAGAAGCAGATGTGGGGAGCCATCGGCGCCGTATTCGGCTCTTGGATGAACCCCCGCGCCATCAAGTACCGCGAATTGAACGGAATCAAAGAAGGCGCCCTTAAGGGAACAGCCGTTACCGTTATGTCAATGGTATTCGGAAACAAGGGCGACACTTCAGGAACTGGCGTTGCCTTCAGCCGCGATCCTTCAACTGGCGTGAACGAGTTCATGGGCGAATACCTTATGAACGCGCAGGGCGAAGACGTAGTTGCCGGAATCCGCACTCCTCAGAAGCTCGCTCAGCTTGAAAAGACAAACAAGAAGATTTACGACCAGCTTTGCACAATCCGCAACCGCTTGGAAAAGCACTATCACGACATGCAGGACATGGAGTTCACAGTAGAAGAAGGAAAGCTCTACATGCTCCAGTGCCGCAACGGAAAGCGCACAGGCGCCGCCGCCGTCAAGATGGCTGTTGACATGGTTGCCGAAAAGCTCATCACAAAAGAAGAGGCTTTGCTCCGCGTAGAGCCCGCTCAGTTGAACCAGTTGCTCTTGCCGCAGTTGGATCCCGCCGCCGTCAAGAAGGCCACAGAAATCGCTTCCGGTCTTAACGCTTCTCCGGGAGCCGGATGCGGACAGATTGTGTTCACAGCCGACGACGCCGTCGCTTGGACAAAAGAAGGAAAGAAGGTTCTCTTGGTTCGCAAGGAAACTTCTCCGGACGACATTGCCGGCATGGCCGTCGCCCAGGGCATCTTGACTTCTACTGGCGGACGCACTTCACACGCCGCCGTTGTTGCCCGCGGAATGGGAACAGCCTGCGTTTGCGGATGCTCTGCCGTTAAGTTCAATGGCGGAAAAGTTGTCATCGGCGACCGCGTTTACAAGGAAGGCGACTTCCTCACAATCGACGGCTCTACAGGAAAGGTTTACGACGGAGTTGTTCCTGTAGCTCCCGCCACATTGAGCAAGGACCTCGAAAAGTTCTTGGGTTGGGCCGACGAAATCCGCAAGGGATCGGTTCGCACAACAGCCAGCGGAAAGAAAGTCGCCGGCTTTGAAGTTCGCGCCAACGGAGACACTCCGCAGAACGCAAAAGACGCGTTCCGCTTTGGAGCCGCCGGCATCGGACTTTGCCGCACAGAGCACATGTTCTTTGACGAGCCCAAGCTCACTTCTTTCCAGAAGATGATTATTTCCGACACGACAGAAGAGCGCAAGGAAAACCTCAAGGCCATTCTTCCGTTGCAGGAAAAAGACTTCTACGACATCATCAAGACTATGGAAGGACGCCCGGTTACTATCCGCTTGCTTGACCCGCCGCTCAACGAATTCATCCAGGCCCACTCAGACGCCGAGCTCAAGGCTCTTGCCAAAAAGCTCAACGTTGACCGCAACAAGTTGGCCGAAAAGGTTGCCGCCCTTAACGAGCACAACCCGATGCTTGGCCACCGCGGATGCCGCTTGGCCATCACATATCCTGAGATTTACGAGACACAGGTTGAGGCCATCGCTTTGGCCACAGCCCGCTTGGACCGCGAAGGCGTCAAGCACAACGTTCAGATCATGATTCCGAACGTAGTGAGCGCCAACGAAGTCAAGCAGATTCGCGAGCAGGCTTTGGCCGTAATTGAGAAGGTAAACAAGGCCAAGGGAACCAAGCTCAAGTTTGAGATTGGAACTATGGTCGAGTTCCCCCGCGCCGCCCTTACAGCGGACAAGTTGGCCGAGTACGCCGACTTCTTCTCGTTCGGAACAAACGACTTGTCTCAGACAACGTTCGGCTTTAGCCGCGACGACTACTCTAAGTTCATCGACTCTTACCTCAAGCAGAACATCTTGGCCGAAGACCCCTTCACCACATTGGACGAAGACGGTCCTGGAGCTTTGATGGGAATCGCGGAAGAAAAGGGACGCTCAGTCAAGTCTGACTTGCACCTTGGAATCTGCGGCGAGCACGGCGGAGACCCCGCTTCCATCGCTCTCTGCTACAAGCTTGGCTTGAACTACGTTTCTTGCTCTCCGTTCCGCGTGCCCTTGGCCCGCTTGGCCGGAGCTCAGGCCGTAATCAAGGCCGCCAAGGCTGGAAAGGCTGCCAAGTCTGGCGCCAAGAAGGCTCCCGCAAAGAAAGCGGCTGCCAAAAAGCCCGCCGCCAAGAAAGCTGTAGCCAAGAAGGCTCCCGCTAAGAAAGCGGCCGCCAAAAAGCCCGCCGCCAAGAAAGGCAAGAAATAAGCGATTGAGGCGTAAGCCTTGACCAGAAGCCGACCCGAAAGGGCCGGCTTTTTTTTGTTGACAAACGCTTATTTTTTTGTTATAATATAAAAAACTGTCGAAAGCCGCGGTTCTGCGGTTCATTTCATTTATTAAAGTTTCCCTAAAAAGTTTTTATGTTTTTGTTGGCAAGTTTTGTTGCAAACTTGCTTATATTAGGAGGCTATTATGAAAGGTCGACTTAATTTTTTGGCAGCCTTGGCACTGATATTTTGTATAGGGGGGGGCATAGCGTCCTGTTCCAACAGTTCCTCCAGCCCCGCTTCAACAACAGTGGAGCCTAGCGGTTCGCGCTCAATTACAATTCACTATGACAAAGAAGGGTCAGAATCAGAACGACACGGAACTGTTAAAGCAAGCAAGACTCAAGACATCGCCCCGGGCGAAAAAATCTATCTTACTATAACGCCTGATGATTCCTATGAGTTGGACAAACTGGATGTCCAGTGTGATGACGGAGGGAATGTTTATGTAACAGACAATTCCTTTGTCATGCCAAATAAAGACGTAAGCATTGTCTGTTCGTTTGAGGCGCAGGGAACGCCACATACTGTTAGTTCTTCTTTAGAAATACAAAATGGAAAGCTTTTGTTTTTTTCAGGCGAAGATAGTTCGCCGAGCGATTCATGGACGGCTTCAAAAGGAACAACGGTTGTCATTCTTGCCTTGCCAAATGACGGCTTTGAAATTGACGCGCTTACGGCAACAAACGCGTCTGGCGCTGGGATAACAGTTTACGGCAGCGCTTTTGCAATGCCTGAAAGCGATGTTACGGTCAGCGCGACTTTTAAGCAGAGCGTATCATCTTATACTGTTAAATCTTCAGGAAAACAAAACGGAAATGTTTTGTTTTCCGTAGGCGACAGGCCCAAGCAGTCTTCTTTGGCGGTTTCAAAGGGAACAACGGTTGTTATTGATGTGGCGCCAGACGACGGCTATCACTATGTAGCCCCTACGGTAAAGGATGCGGCTGGAAACGAAATTCCGGTAACGAATAAAACCTTTACAATGCCTGAAAGCGATGTTACCGTTAGTGTCGATTTCAAAAAACTATACCTTGTAAGTCACGGCAAAGAGGCTTCAGGATTTTTTGTGGTTGAAGCTACGAATGGCCGTACAGTAAACCATGAACTCCTAGGTGAATGTACTGGCGTCATGGCTGGAGAAATGGTTGCCTGCAGTTTCTCTATGACTGAGGTCGGAAGCAACAGGGTAGTTAAAAGCTTTGATGTTATGGGCCTTCCAGGAGGTACGGTTTCCGTTCCTTGGGAAACGTTCAGGTTTGAAATGCCGGAAGCCAACGTGTCTTTAGGACATGTGACATTCGGAGAGCGGAGTAGGGTTGATATCGAAACAGAACAAGCAACAGGTGGAACGATTTCGATTCAGTATTATGGCGGTTCTTATCAAAATTATCCTATAGGTATTACGGCAACGCCCACGACAGGCGAAAAAGACTATTATGTAGAAAGTCTTTGGGTGGAGTACAAGCAGACTATTACTGATGCAGAAGGTAATTCAGAAGTTTTAGAAAACATAGTCGGTCTTCCTGTTGACAAGGCGGGAGGAACTGCCCATTTTGATTTGCCTGCCGTCGAAACAATTACCATAAAGGCAATATTTACAGAAAAAAAATATTCAATTAAGCTGGCCGGCGGCATTACAGGCGGCACGATAACTGGATTTAGTGAAAGCGGAAATAGCGCGGGCGATAAGGTTTGTCTGACTGTAAAGCCAGACGGTGGATATAAGCTTTCAAATAAAAGCAATATTTCCATAACAGGCGCGAGCGTCGGGCTTGACGACTTTTACTGCTTTGACATGCCAAAAGCGGACATTACCATTGGCGCGACTTTTGACTTTGTCGGCGTGGTGGGGCATTCAATTACGATTGAGCAAACCGCTCACGGTACTGTTGTCTGCGATAAAACGATAAACATTATGCCCGGCTCTACGGTTCTTATGGAACCAAAGGCTGACACAGACTATGTGCTTGACAAATTCAACATAAAAAATGGTTCTGGGGGGGCTGTTGCTAATTACGGGAATGTCTTTATAATGCCGGACAGCGATGTTACTTTGAGCGCAACCTTTCTTCCTTCTGACCCGCGCATAATGCGTGTGCGGACGCCGTTAAGAGACTTCTATATTGATAACCTTGCGCCGGGCGAAAAGGTTAACATAAGCGATCTTATCAATGACGAGCTTGCCCAGAACCGCTGCTACTCTGGATACGCGATTAAAGATTTTTATGTGAGATGGGTTCAAGACCCTGAGGTTGATAATCCGAGCGGAATTAGATGTGGCATTTATTCCGATGATGGGTCACAGATATTTTACATGCCGACGTTAAAAGGCTACCATGCGTTTGTAGAATTATACTTAAAGGCTGCGGTTAAGCCAAAGCCTGATACTTATGGCGATGTTGTGCTTAACGACGGAACTGCTGTTGCCATTGAAAATGTTAACAAGCTTACAGAAGAGCAAAAGGGCGACGCCATTGCGATTATTTTTTATGACGGCAAGAGTGATAATTCTTTGGGCAACTGTGTGCTTGGCATGGGTTTGGCAGAGGGCAAAGGCCGTTGGTGTGGTGATCGTCTAGATTACTCCAATGGAGGCTATACAAAATTCACTGACATTGCCGCCGACATGTGGAGGGGCGACGAGTATGTGGACCATAAACATTATGATGGGTCGTTTGTGAGCGTGTTTTTTACCTTAGACTATTCAAAGAGAGACATAACGTTCCGCGGCAATTATGACGGACAAATTCGCGGAACCAACAACTATGCAAAAGTCCGGAGTCGCGTTGGCAGACCTGATGAAGGAAATAATTTGTATGCATTCAAGTATTGCGACAACTATAAAGACCAACCAGGAAGCCGCGTCGCAGGAACTAAATTTGAAAGCGGTTGGTATTTGCCCACGGTTGCGGAAATATCGCAGATGTTTGTTACCCCTAAACCTATGAACAACATCATTAACATTGTAAGAGGGACGCCAATAACGACTGGCGACTCCGATTTAGGCTGGTATTGGACTTCAAACCAGGTTAAGTCATACACTACTAAAGCATGGCTAGTGAATCCATCAAAATGTGAGGTCCTATATATAGCCTTTGATGGATCTGGCGGGGCCGGCACACATAACTGTCTTCTGCTTAGTTACGACAAAGACTCCATTAACATGATCCGCCCGATCCGGGAGTTCTAGAGCGTTTTGCGCGTAAAACAAGCCGGCCCGCAAGGGCCGGCTTGTTTTTGCCACACTGAATTGCGGCGCGATGACGCGCGCCTTGATTCGTTTTTAGCGTTCGTTTAATATCGCGCTGTCTTCGCCTTGCGGGGTTGGCGAGCGGTCATGATGGCGCTCTATGCGCGGGCCGCAGTCGGGCTTGCCGTCGTGGTGATGGCGCTTGTGGAACTTGTGGTCAAAGTGGGGGCGGCCAATTTGGTCGGCCATGTAAATGTGGCTTCCTTTGAAGAAAAAGCAAAAGCCCTTGCAGTCGGCTTGCATGGCCTTTAGCGCGGCCAGGCGGGCGTCGGCCCATTCCTGCGTGACCATTTTGGCCTTGACTTGCGCGTCCAGCAAAATCTTGTAGCTTTGAACTTCCGCGTCGTGGTAGGCTTTAAGGTCGGCGTCGGAGGGCTTTTCAAATTTTGGCGGCTCTCTAAAGCCCGGCGCGTTCTTTGCGTCAGCGTTTTTTGCCTTGGCGCTGGGTTGGGCAAAAGTTCCCGCCGCGGCGACTAGGGCGATGGCGGCGATGATGATTCCTGTCTTTTTCATATTAAACTCCTTGGAACAATTGTTCCGCAATAAAGATTTCCTGCTCCTTACACTTTTATTATCGAATTTACTTGTGTCAAAGGTGTGACATTTTGAAAGTTCCGCAAAAAAAGATATGGCGGAATTTTTTCTTTATGTTATAATGATGATATGAAAATTTTAATCGCCGACGACACGGAGCAAATTGTAAAAATTCTTTGCGCCTACGCCCAAAAGGAAGGCTATGAGCCGACCGCCGCGCATGACGGACAAGAGGCCTTGGACTATTTTGAAAAAATAAAATTTGACATGGTCTTGCTTGACGTGATGATGCCCAAGGTTGACGGCTTTGAGGTTTGCAAGCAAATCAGAAAGTCTTCCAACGTTCCGATAATAATGGTCACCGCGCGCGGCGAAGACTTTGACAAAATCATGGGTTTGGACATCGGCGCCGACGACTACATTGTAAAGCCTTTTTCGCCGCAGGAAGTTATGGCGCGCATTCGCTGCATTTTGCGCCGCTCCAATCCCGCGGGCGCGGTAGAAAAAAAATTGCGCGCCAAAAATCTTTCGCTTGACTTGGAGAGCGGCGCGGTCTTTGTCGGCGAGCGGAATGTTCCAGTGACAAAAAAAGAATTTGAAACGCTCGCGTTTTTTTTGCAAAACCAAAACCGCGTTTTTTCGCGCGAACAGCTTTTGAACAACATTTGGGGAATGGATTACGACGGCGACGCGCGCGCGGTTGACCAACACATCAAGCGCCTGCGCGCCAAGTTGGACGCTGCGGAAAGCGAGGGCTGGAAAATCACTACGGTCTTTGGAACGGGGTACAAATTTGAAAGCTAGGATTTTAAAGGCGAAAATCTCCGTAAAACTTTTTTTGTTTTTCTTGACGGCGCTTTTGTTGGCCACGGCGGTGACAGGCGGCTTGTTTTGTTTTTTAATCGCGCGCCATACGACGGCCATCTTTAAAAACGATTTGACGCGGCGGGCGCAAGTAATGTCCAGAACCCTTTCGCGCATTTACGAAATGTCTTCTGGGAACCATAGGCGAAATCCGATTTTCGCGATTCGCAACTTGCATGAAATTTCTTTGGCCGACGTGTGGCTTATCGACCAAAAGATGAACGTCGTCACGATGGCAGGGCACGGAATACCGCCGAGGCCGGCTCGCGACAAAAATTCTTTGCAAGACCAAAACGCGCCGCGAAATGAAAATCCTTTGCAAGGCCAAAACGCGCCGCGGCCGATGGAAGAAACAAAATTGCCGCCGGGCGCGGACGAGGTGCTAAAAAAAGCCTTTGCGGGCGAAGCGTCCGTGACCGAAGTTTTTAATCCTGTTTTGGAAATAAAATCCCTTACCGCGGCCACGCCGGTTTATGAGCGCGGCGGCGAAAAGATTGTTTGGGTTTTGCTTTTACATTCGCCGATTGTGGGCTTGCGGGGGGCGATTTTGCAAAGCGTGCGTCTTTTAGCCGCCAGCGCGGCTTGCGCTTTTTTGCTTGCCCTTTTGGCCGCGGCGCTTTTGAGCCGTTCCTTCACAAGGCCGATAGAAAAAATGAACGGCGCGGCGAAAGAATTGGCCAAGGGAAACTATTCAATAAAAACAGGCGTCGCCGACAAAAACGAGTTGGGCGAGCTTGCCGCCACGCTTGACGCGCTCGCCGTTCAGCTTAAGGACGCTAGCGAAGAAAGCGCTCGCTTGGAAAAGATACGCCGCGACTTTATCGCAAATGTTTCGCACGAATTGCGGACGCCGGTGACAGTCATTCGCGGCTCGCTTGAGGCTCTTGTTGACGGCGTGATTTCTTCTGCAAATGACGTTGCCGAATATCAAGGGCAAATGCTAAAGGAAACGATTCACTTGCAGCGCTTGGTAAACGATTTGCTGGAACTTAGCCGCTTGCAAACAGTTGGCTTTAAAATCGAAAGCGAGCCTTTTGACATAAAGGAAGCAGCCTGCGAAGCCGCCCGCGCGATTCAAAAAGCGGCCGCCGCAAAAAACGTTTCGATAAAAATTGAACGGACTGAAGGCCAAAAAATAATCCAAGGAGACTCAGGCCGCGTTCGCCAAATGTTCATGACGATTTTGGACAACGCCGTAAAGTTTTCGCCTGAGGGCGGCGAGGTTGTGATGAAAATCGGCGACGACGAGATTGCGGTAATCGACGGCGGATGCGGAATCAGCGCGGAGGACTTGCCGCATGTTTTTGACCGCTTTAAAAAAGATTCTTCGGCTAGGAACAAGGAGGGAAGCGGTTTGGGCCTTGCGATTGCCCGCGAAATCGCCGCCCGCCATAATTTCCATTTGTCGGCGCAAAGTCCTGTAGATGTCGACTTTGGCGGAGAGCCGCGCGATCCAAAATGGCCTGGCTCAAAGTTCACTTGTAAATTGCAGTGAAAAAATGTAAACTATTTAATTGATGAAAATAAGAAGCGCGTTTTTGTTTTTAATCTTTTCTTTTTTTATGTCGGCAAATCTTTTTTGCCAGGAAGACGGCGCGCTTCAAAGCCCAAAAAGCGCGGCGCAAGATTTTTCGGCGCTTTCAATCGTTCAATTTGAAATAGACGGATTAAAGCGAACAAAGAGATCCTACATGGACGGAATCCTGCACGACTTTTTGAAAAAGCCCGCGTCCGAGCAAAATTTAAAGGCGATAGAAACGGTTTTGCAGGCGCAAAATTTGTTTGACCAAATAAAGGTAAGCGCTCGGCCGCTGGACGACACAAGCGCCGCGGTTGACATTTCGTTCAAGGAAAAGTGGACGATTTTGCCGATGCCGATTGGCTACTACACCGGCGACAGTTACGGCTTTGGCCTTTTTGTAATGGACATGAACGCGCTTGGCATGCATTGCATGGCGGCCATTGGAGGCATGTATTCTTCAAACGGCGGAATGGCTGTAGGAATTTTCCAAAGGCCGCCTGTAAAAAAAGGAGAGCTTGGCTTTTCTGTTTCTGGAAATTTTTCAAAAGGCAAGCATGATTTTGCCAATTCAAAAAACTACAAAGTCTTTGGCTACGAAAGCGTTTTTGTTGGAACGCGGGCGCGCCTTTTGCTAAAGCCAACGAGCTTTATGAGCGCGAGTTTTGGCGCGGGCTATTCGTTCCTTAATCCTCTGGATTCGCCGCAAGTCCAAAGGCGCAATCAGTGGAGCGTTGACGCTTCCTGCGGAATTTCGTCGTCGTCATGGAACGGATATTTTTTGAGCGTGAATTCTCTTAGCGTTGGCGGAGAGTTTTTGTTTTCCGACGTAGCCGAGCAAACCTTTGCTCAAACGCTTTCCTTTGCCGGCGAGGTCCAAAAGCCGATTTGCGGCCGCGTCCGCCTTGTAGGCGGCGTTCGCGGATTTGTTTCAAACAATCTTTTAAAGACAAACTATGTGGGCCGCGGAAAGTCCGGCGTGACGCTGCTTCCGAGCGCCTTTATGACCGACCAAATTTTTGGCGCTTTGGCGGGCTTTGAGGCTGCGGTGATAAAAGCAAAATTTGGAATTCTTTCCGTCTACGGTCTTTACGAGTTGGCCGTGACCCGCGAGCTGAACAATTCGGTTTATGTTTGCTCAGGCCCAGAGGCGGGCGTGCGCCTTTATTTGGCTAAGCTTGCCTTTCCAGCATTTGCGATGGGCGCGTCCTACAACGTAAACGAAAAGCGATTCCAGTACAGCTTTTCGGGCGGCGCGAGCTTTTAGCTTTTGCTGGAAAAAACGCGGCAACCGCGCTATAATATTACAAATAATTTACGGGGGAGGTCTTATGGCGGAACGCTCTTGGTTTGAAAACGAGTCTTTTTGGAAAAATTACGGGCCGATTATGTTTGACGCGCCAAAGTGGGCGGAGGCTCCGGGCGTGGCGGAAGCGGTTTGCAAAATCGCGGGCCTTTCAAAAGGGGCGAGCGTTTTGGACGCGGGCTGCGGTCCGGGAAGAATCAGCATCGAGCTTGCCTTGCGCGGCCTAAAAGTCACCGGCGTTGACTTGATTCAGTCGGAACTTGACGCGGCAAAGGAAAGCGCCGCCGACGAGGGCGTCAAAATCGAATGGATAAAAGACGACCTTAGGACATTCACCAGCAAAAAGAAATTTGACGCCGCCATAAATCTTTACACTTCCTTTGGCTACTGCGACACAATAGAAGAGGACATTCAAATCTTGCGCCATATCGCCGACTGCGTTAAGGACGGCGGCTTTTTTATCTTGGAATGCGTCAGCCGCGAAACCGCGATTAAGTTCTGGACCGAAGGCGAATGGTTTGAGCGCGCCGGCATGACGGTGCTGACCCAGTTTAGCGTTGAAGGCGCGTGGGAAGGCCTCCGCTCCAAGTGGATTTTGTTGGGAAAGGACGGCGGCCGCATCGAGCACGAATTTGTCCAGCGCCTCTACAGCGCGGTGGAACTTAAGCGCCTGATTTTAGCAAGCGGCTTTAAGAGCGGGGAGATATACGGCGGCTTTAACTTTGAGCCTTACAATCAGAATATGAGTACTATGGTCATAGTTGCGAGAAAGTAAATTGTCTGGCTAGTCACGCCGCCGTTTTGCTAGTGGTAATATTTACGTGTCCGCTCGCGCGGACAACTGGCAATACGGCGGCTATAACTTCGAGCCATACAATCAGAATATGTCAACGATGGTTATTGTGGCCAGAAAGTAGTTTGTTGGCTGATAGCGCCGCCGTTTTGCTGCTTTCCGCCCTTCCCCATACAAAGCGCGAGCCTTCCTTGCAAAAATAACTAAAACTTTTTTACGATTTCCTCAAAAAAAGACTAAATTCTTGAAAAAAATTCCTACCTTATAGTTGCGGCGGAAAAAAATCAGGCCGCGCTTTAAGGAGGAATTATGGCAAGAAAGCCATTTGAAGAATTGAACTTTGCGGACGACGGAATGTTTCAGGCCGTCATGAAAAACCCGGAAGTCAGCGCGGAGTTGGTGGAGCGGCTTTTGGGCGTGCGCGTAAAAAGCGTAAAGTACCCAAAACTTGAAAAAAAGATCGCGCCATACTACGCGACAAAGGGAGTTCGCCTTGATGTGTACCTAAAGGACGAGGACAAAATCATTGACGTGGAGCTGCAAACCTACGATATGGACGCGCTTGGCAAGCGAACCCGTTACTACCAAAGCATGGTGGACATCGACAGCCTCATGAAGGGAGAGGACTACACAGAGCTAAAGGACAGCTACATTCTGTTCATCTGCAAGTTCGATCCGTTTCGCGATGAAAAGAAACAGGGGCGTGGCCTTTATCGCTACACGTTCCGCAACATTTGCGCCGAGAACTCTTTGGTGAATTTGGATGACAAATGCCTAAAAATAATATATAATGCAAGCGCGTATGAAAAGGCCGAGGATCCAAAAGTCCGAGCGCTTTTGAGATTCATCCAAACCAACGAGCCCGGCGAGGATTCTTTTGCAAGGCGGTTGGAGGACTTTGTGGTCAAAGCGCGCGCAAACGAAAAATTCAAGAGGGAATATCTAGCCATGAATTTGCATGACAGAGACATGATGAAAATTGGAGAGAGAGAAGGCATTGCTATAGGCGCCCAAGCCAAAGCCGTTGAAGCCGCGCGGAATATGCTGAATTTAAAAGTTGGAACCATCGAGCAAGTCGCGCAAATCACAGGCCTTTCCGTGGAGCAAGTCCTTCAACTCCAACAAAAGCGCTAGAATTCTTTCCTCAAATTCATTAAAATATGCTTCACTTTTTTAATAAAAGTAAGGAATATTATATGAAAAAAATCATCGTTTTTGCGGCCGCGGTTGCCGCGTTGGCTTTGTTCTCTTCTTGCCAAAAGAAAGACAAAAAAATTAAAATCGGCGTAATCCAATTGGTGGAGCACCCCGCCTTGGACAAAAACTATCAGGGCTTTGTTGACGGGCTTAAGGACGCAGGTTTCATTGACGGACAGAACATTGAGATTGACTACGAGAACGCCCAGGGCGAGCAGGCCAACTGCGTGACCATCGCGCAAAAATTGGTCAACGACCAGAGCGACTTGATTTTCGCCATCGCCACTCCGGCCGCTCAGGCTGTGGCCAACATGACAAGCGACATTCCGATTTTGGTTTCTTCGGTGACGGACCCCAAAACGGCCCAGCTTGTTGAGTCAAACGAAAAGCCTGGCACCAACGTTTCCGGCACTTCCGACTTGACTCCTTGCGCCGCGCAAATCGCCTTGCTCAAGCGCTTGGTTCCTTCCGCAAAAAAAGTCGCGATCCTCTTTTGCTCAAGCGAAGAGAACTCCCGCTTCCAGGCCAACCTTGCCGAGGCCGCTTGCCAAAAAGAAGGCCTTGACTTTGTTGAAGCCACGGTTTCAAACACAAACGAAGTTCAGCAAGTAGTGCAGAGCTTGGTCGGAAAAGTTGACGCGATTTACGCTCCCACGGACAACATGATCGCCTCGTCGTTCGCGACTGTCGCGCTTGTGACCACTCCCAACAAGATTCCCGTAATTTGCGGCGAGGAAGGAATGGTTCAGGGCGGCGGCTTGGCCACTTACGGAATCAACTACTACGAGCTTGGCTTGCAGACAGCCAAGATGGCCGTTGAGGTTTTGAAGGACAAAAAAAATCCGGCCGACATGCCAATCCAGTATTTGGAAAAGTGCGACTTTAGCTACAACAAGGAAGTCGCCGACGAATTGGGAATTGAGATTCCAGCCGACTTGATTAAGTAGGAAGGGGCAAGGACCGATTACGAAAGTCAAACTGTCGGTCCTGCCAAAAGCAAAGGCAACTTCCCTTGCGGGAAGTTGCCCTGCCGGAAACCGCCGCTAATTTAGATCTTGGACTTGAATATACCAATATCCTTTGTATTTTGTATTGCCAGGAGATACTTCGGTTGCTTGACCCCCCCTGCCGAAATAATAAATTTTCAAAGAGGGTTTGGGAGTGGATTCTTGCAAGTCTCTCGACCAATGGAAATTATTTTCAATAACACGGGCCCCATTTATTTTACGAAGGCTAGTGTTAATCGCATCCCGATTCTCATAAATCTTGCCAAACTGCTCGATTGTGGGAAGTTGGAGGTGGTAGACGTCCGGCTTCAATAATTTGTCAACCGCATCTGCACAAATTATCATCTGCGTACCCATACTGGTCGGAACTTTAACCATGAAGTTGCTGTCCACGCACACTCCCTTAGCCCCGTAGCCGTTAGGTGAGTAAAGATACTCTTCCCATTTTTCGGCAGGAACATACTTTCCGTCGCTCACCGCTATGTCTCCTGCGACCACTTCATCTTTGCTTTTGAATGTCAGCTCCTTTACCACAAGCGTGTAGCTTGCCGTATGATTGTCGTAGGCGTACCTGCCGTCTGTCTCTGTTACAGTGGCGGTGATGGTAGTCTCTCCTGTTCCCTTGATGGTGACTTTGCCTGTAGCGGCGTCCACCGTGGCCACGCTCTCGTTTGAAGACGTGTAGGACAGGTTTCCGCTGCCTACATGGGTGAGCGCGTTAGTAAAGGAGGGGTTATCGGGCGTCTTTCCCACTTTTGTTGTGGAGTATTTTAAGATGCCTTTCATTTTTTCTACCTTCAATGTGTATCTAGCCGTCTTTGTGGCGTAGGCCCAGGTTCCGCTGTCCTCCACCGTGGCGGTGATGACAGTTTCTCCTTCTCCTCCTTCTCGAACGCCTTCCGCAATGGTGACTTTGCCTGTAGCGGCGTCCACCGTGGCTACGCTCTCGTCTGAAGACGTGTAGGACAGGTTTCCGTCGCCTGTGAGGGTGATGGGGTTGGTGAAAGGATCTTCGTTAAACAGCTTTTTCACCTCTGTTGTGGCGTATCTGACGCTTCCGGAATGTTTTGCCACATTTAGCGTGTAGCTTGCCGTCTTTTTGGCGTAGGCCCAGGCGTCGCTTTCAGCCACACTGGCGGTGATGGTCGCCGTTCCCACTCCTGTGATGGTTATCTTTCCTGTCGCGTCCACTGTGGCCACGCCTGTATTGGACGAGGAATAAGTGATCCTTCCCTCCGCATTGTTAGAGAGGGGGTTTGTGAATGGCTCGTCTATGGGCAGCTTGTTTACCGTGGATTCGGCATAGTTTATTTTGCAAACCTCTCCCACATGCAACGTGTAGCTTGCCTCCTTTGCGGCGTAGCTCCATGCCGCCGAGTCCTCCACCGTGGCGGTGATGACAGTTTCTCCTTCTAGAACGCCTTCCGCAATGGTGACTTCGCCTGTAGCGGCGTCCACCGTGGCCACGCCTGTATTGGACGAAGAGTAAGTTACCTCTCCGTCGCCGTTGTTGCTAAGCGCGATGGTGAAGGGGTCGTTGTTGGACGCTACTCTCACATCGCTCTTTTCGAAGGCGATCTTTCCGATTTTTTTTAGGGGCATATAAGCTCTAACAAGGGCTTCGCCGTTATGATCAGTCACGGAGTCATCGTTAAAACGACACACTTTGTTTTCAGCCACCCAATAGCCGCCGCTCATATCCAGCTGTGTCGCGCCAATTTTTGCGAGGCTATTGTTGACCGCTTCCTTGCCATTGTGAATGTCTTGCGCTTGGAGTTCTGTGATGACTCTCCAGCCGTCCGCGGGATACTTGCTAGCAGCGTCCACCCAAGTCAAATTTTCTTGAGTCAAGTTTATCATAAAGGGGCTGTCAGCGGAGTCGCTTTTCACGCACACGCCCAATGACTCGTAGCCTGAATAGCCCGGGTATTCCGCATCCGGCCACGCGCCGGCAGGCGCGTATCGGATAGTCCCGTCCGCGCGTCTGACCGCGATGTCTCCAGTGTCTACGCTATTTTTGCTTTCCCTGAATTTCAACTCCCAAACAGCGTACAAGTTTAAAGGATCTTCGCCGGCTTCTATCGTCACCTCGCTCTTGTCGTCATAGATTTTTTCGCCGTCCGCGCTGTCCGCCCAGCCCACAAACTTATGTTCCGCCAATGTAAAGGCGTTCGCGTTGAGGGGCGTTCTTACGCACGGAGAAATCGTTTGGTCGGCCATGATTCCTTCGCCGCCGTTATTGTTAAAGACAATCTTGCGCGGCCCGCTCCACCTGGCCCTGACCCTTGTGTCCTGTGTTATGGACTCGTCAAAGTTGAACTCTTCTGACAGGTCGCTTTTGTACCAACCGCAAAAGGAATAGCCGCTTCTTGTCGGGTCGACAGTTGGCCTGCCTATAGTTTTCCCGCCTTGAATGTACAAAGGCTGCACGGCAGTTCCGCCGTCGGTGTCGAAGATTACTAAATGCCAGCCGGAGGGAGGCGTAAACTTCCAGATGGCCTTTACTGTTTCGCTAGAGTTTATGGGCGCCTCAAAGTCGAACTCTTCTGACAGGTTGCTTTTGTACCAACCGCAAAAGAGATAGGGGGCTTTTGTTGGATCTTCCGGACGGACGGCCGTTTCCCCTCTTTTAACGGTCTGAGACTGCACGAAAGTTCCGCCGTCGGTGTCGAATCTTACCAAATATTTACCGTCAGCGACCGAAGGGCTTGAGCTTACGTTTCCGCACGAACAGAGAGCGAGCGGCAGCGCCAAGGCAAAAAGCGCGAAAAATTTAAAAGGTCCTTTCATAGCGGCCTCCTTGCTAGAGAAAAAATACAATACATTTTTTTTGGGAAAACTTTTTTCTTAAAATGAAGAGTTTCGTCGCGAAAAACCCTGCGACCTAAAGCTAATGCATATTATAACAAGAAAAAGCCATTTTGTCAAATTTTTTGCATTATTTTTTCTGTTGAAAAACAGGAATGAATTCAGTAAAATAAAAACAGAAAAGTTTTTAGGAGAAATTATGCCGCCGATTGTAGCATCGATGATTGGAGCCGCCAGCCAGGGAATCCTTTGGGGAATCATGGCGCTTGGCGTTTACATCACATTTAAAATTTTGGACTTTGCCGACATGACCGTTGACGGCTCCTTTGCTTTGGGCGGCTGTTCCTGCGCCATCTTAATCGCCGGCGGAATGAATCCCTTGCTCTCGCTTGTGTTCGCGATTCTTGCGGGAATGGTTGCGGGAGCGATTACGGGGCTTTTGCACACAAAGCTGAACATTCCGGGAATCCTTGCCGGAATCTTGATGCAGCTTGCCTTGTATTCTATCAACTTGCGCGTTTTGGGCGGCCCGAACAAGCCGCTCGCGCGCGCCGACAAAACGATAATGAATTACATCAGCGACGCGCTTGGCCTTTCGCAAAAGTTCAAGGGCATGGCTCCCACTTGGTCAAGCCTTGCCGCCGGCCTTGTATTCGCCGTCGCGCTTATCGCCGCGCTTTACTGGTTCTTTGGAACCGAAATCGGAAGCTCGATCCGAGCCACGGGAAACAACGCCCGCATGAGCCGCGCGCAGGGAATCAACACCGACAACATGAAGCTCTTGGCGCTTATGATAAGCAACGGCCTTGTAGCGTTGAGCGGCGGCTTGGTCATGCAGCAGCAGCGCTTTGGCGACGTAAGCATGGGAATCGGAACGATTGTAATAGGACTAGCCTCGATCATCATCGGCGAAGTTTTCTTTGGCCAAAAGTTTTCGTTTTGGATTCAGCTTTTGGGCGTCGTGATAGGTTCCGTCATATACCGCTTGATCATCGCCATTGTTTTGCAAATGGGAATGAAGACGCAGGACATGAAACTCTTCAGCGCGATTATCGTAGCCTTCGCGCTTTCGCTTCCTGTATTGAAAAAGAAATTTAGCAAGCGAAAAATTGTTGTCGCCAATCCGCCCAACGACTCTTTTGTCGCGGAGAACGTTTCTAAAACCGACGACGCGCTCATGGGAGGAAATCAGAATGCTTGAAGTTCGCCACGTTTCAAAAACTTTCAATCCCGGACAAATCACCGAGCGAAAGGCGCTTAAGGACGTAAGCCTTACGCTCAACGACGGCGACTTTGTCACCGTAATCGGCGGAAACGGCGCCGGAAAGTCAACGCTTCTAAACCTTATCGCCGGAGTCCACTCTTGCGACTCTGGCTCCATTTTGCTTGACGGAAACGACCTTACCCACATAAAGGAACACAAGCGCGCGAAATACTTGGGCCGCGTTTTCCAAGACCCGATGCTTGGAACTTGCTCCAACATGCAGATAGAAGAAAACTTGGCCTTAGCCTACAGGCGCGGCCGCCAGCGCACGCTCGCTTGGGGAATCACTCAAAAGGAGCGCGGCTTGTTCAAGGAGGCGCTGGCAAAGTTGGAGTTGGGCTTGGAAGACCGCATGACCGCAAAGGTTGGCCTTTTGAGCGGCGGCCAGCGCCAGGCTTTGACCCTTTTGATGGCCGTTTTGCAAAAACCACAGCTTCTTTTGCTTGACGAGCACACCGCCGCGCTTGACCCCAAGACCGCCAAAAAGGTTTTGGAGCTTACGGAATTTTTTGTCCAGCGCGACAAGCTTACGACCTTTATGGTGACCCACAACATGCGCGACGCCATTCGCTACGGAAACCGCTTGATAATGATGCTGGACGGCCATATCGTCTACGAAGTCGGCGGCGAGGAAAAGAAAAAGCTTGAGGTAAAGGACTTGCTTGAGCGCTTTAGCGTTCACCAAGGCGAGGACACTTTAAGCGACAAAATGCTTTTGTCCTAGGCGAATTCTGCCGACAATAAAAGCATGAAAAAGTCACTTTTATTTTTGGCATTGTCCCTTGTTTTGTTGTCGGCCGACGTTTTCGCCAGCGCCGCGCTTTCTGTCTATAAAAGCAGCGCGGTGGCGTCTTATTACGCGGAAAAGTACCACGGCCGCAAAACTTCAAACGGCGAAGTCTTCAACATGTACGACTTGACCGCCGCGCACAAAACCCTTCCGTTCAACACAAAAGTGAAAGTCACAAACCTTTCCAACGGAAAGTCGGTCGTGGTCCGCATCAACGACCGAGGCCCCTTTGTAAAAGGCCGCGAAATCGATTTGTCAAAAGCCGCCGCCGTAAAAATCGGAATGATAAAAAGCGGAACGGCAAAGGTCAGCCTTGAAATCGTCGGCTCGGACGGCGCGGCTGTCGGCTTGCAAGACCAAAAGGCCGGCGCCTCTGAAATTCCCAGCGCGTCTGACTTTGCGAAAAACGCCGACGTCGCAAACTACGACCGCTGGAACATCCAGCTTGGCGCCTTTTCTTCCAGAAGAAACGCGGCCCTCTTTGCAGTCGACGCGCAGGCCGCCGGAATCAAGCGCTTGGCTTACCAAACAACCAAGAGCGGAATCGTTCGCGTAATCGTAAAAGACTTGCCGACCGAGAAAGTCCAGTCCGTCCTTGACGCTTTGGAACGAAAAGGCTTTAAAGACTACCTTGTCCGCGCCCGAAAAGACTAGAGGCCAAGACTGTTTGCATGACCTTAACGCGGCCGGCCGTCAAGGCCTTGCAAGACCTTAAAGCCGCCGCATTTTTGTTCGCGGTAAAACTATGAGCAAGAACTCGATAAAATTTTTCGCCTCGATTGGCTTGGTGACAACCGCGGCCATTTGGGGCTTTGCCTTTGTAATAGTAAAAGACTCTCTAGACTACATCGGTCCGATTTGGATGATGGCCGCGCGTTTTTCAATCGCGGCGGCGGCTCTTGCGCTTGTGTTTTTTAAAAAGTTAAAGGCGCTCACTTGGACAAAATTTTTTCACGGAGCGCTGACGGGCGCCTTTTTGTTTTTGGGCTACGCTTTTCAAACCGTGGGCTGCGCCTACACCACCGCGGGAAAGAACGCCTTTTTGACCACGCTTTACGTCATTCTAATTCCATTTTTCGCTTGGCCAGTCTTCCGCAAAAGGCCAAAGTTTATAGCCGTCGTCGCGGCTGTCATCGCCTTGTGCGGAATCGGAATGCTGGCGCTAAAAAAATCTGACGGAATTTTTACGATGAACATTGGCGACGCGCTTACTTTGGTTTGCGGAATTTTTTACGCGCTCCACATTGTCTTTACAAGCCGCTACAACAAAAACGAAAGCGCGATTTTGCTTACGATAATCCAATTCTTTTTCGCCGCGCTTTTTTCTTGGGTTTTCGCGCCCTTTTACGACGGCGCTTTTCCGCTGGAACAAATGCAATCTCCGCGCGTTTTTTTGGGCGTCTTGTACTTGGGAATTTTCAGCACGCTTGTGGCCTTTGTCTTGCAAAACATTTGCCTTAAGTACATGGAGTCGTCGCTCGCGTCCTTGTTCTTGTCGCTGGAGTCAGTTTTTGGCGTAGTGTTTGGAGCGATATTTTTGGGCGAGCGCCTTACGCCGATAATGATTTTGGGCTGCGTCTTGATTTTTGGCGCGATAACCCTTGCCAACATGAGCGACCGGAACTAGCTCAGGCGCTTTTTGGGCTTGCGTTATTACTCGACATTGCGCTTTTTTTTTGCTAGCATTGTGGCATGAAGCGAATTCCTCTTTTGCAATTCAAGTCTTTGGCCGAGGCCTTGGTCTCTCTTTTTGGAACGTCCGTCGCGATACAGCGAACCGATAGAATTGCCGGCGGCGACATCAACAAGGCTTACGCCGTCACGTTGAACACAGGCGACAGAATTTTCATGAAGGCTAACGCCAAGGAAAACTTCGGCTTTTTTAAGGCCGAGGCTGCGGGGCTTTTCGCGCTCGCTCAGACAGGAACGCTTGCCACGCCAAAAATTCTTTGCGCTGGAACGGACGACGGCCAAGAGGTGGGTTACAGCTTTTTGCTGATGGAATTGATTCAAAGCAAAAAGCCCGTTCAAGATTATTGGAAAATATTTGGCCGCGAGCTGGCGGCGCTCCACCAAGCGGACGCAAGCGCTTTTGCCGCTGATGCCGGACCCTTTGGTTTTTTTGAGGACAACTTTATCGGAGCGCGTCCGCAAGACAATTCTTCCGCGGCGGCATGGGTGGAATTTTTCCGCGACAAAAGGCTCGCGCCCCAGTTCAAGGCGGCGGACGCAAACTTTTCTTCTGCCGAACGTTCCCGCGTGACAAAACTCTTGGACCATTTGGACGAGTTTTTAATCGAGCCCAAAAGGCCAAGTCTTTTGCACGGCGACCTTTGGAGCGGAAACGTCATGGCCGGCCCCGACGGAAAGGCGATGTTGATAGACCCGGCCGTCTATGTCGGCCACGCCGAAGCGGACCTTGCGATGACGGAATTGTTCGGAGGCTTTCCGCCGGACTTTTACCAAGCCTACCGCGAGGCCAATCCGCTAGAGCCCGGCTACGAAAATCGCCGCGACCTTTACAACCTCTACCAACTCTTAAATCACCTTAACATTTTTGGAAAAAGCTATCTTGGCCCCGTCTTGAGCGTTGTGGACGAGTATGCGGCTTGAGGAAATGAAAGTATGAAAATTATATTTATTCGACATGGCGATCCTGACTACGAAAAAGACTGCCTTACCGTGCTTGGAAAAAAAGAGGCTCTTGTTGTTGCCAAGCGTTTGAAAAAAATTGGAACGGAAGAGCCCGCCGCTAAAATCAAAAAAATATACTCTTCGCCCTTAGGACGCGCCCGCCAAACCGCCGAAGCCGCCTCAAAAATTCTACGCCTAGACATAGAAACTTTGGACTATATGAAAGAAATTTCTTGGAGCGGCGACGGCCTTCCATGCGGCGGCCATCCTTGGACATTGTCAGGCTGGCTTGTCGATAAAGAAGGCTTTGATTTTACAAAAAATGATTGGCGGACGCATCCGTATTTTAAGGACAACCAGGCGCGCGTTGACTGCCAAAACATCGCGGCGGGCATCGACCGATTACTGTCGCGATACGGTTACCGCCATGACGGAATCAGATTTTTTTGCTCGGGCGAAGCAGGGGCGAACCAGTTTGAGGACGCGGCAATCGCGGTTTTCGCTCACGGCGGATCAATCGCCTGCGTGTTTTCGCATTTGATGGACATTCCGCTTCCTTACGCGCTATGTTCGATGTTCCTCGCGCACACCTCAATAAGCGTTTTGAATTTTCCCTTTAAGCCTGGTGAATGGATTCACCCGATTCTGGAATTGTTCAACGACGCGGCTCACATTGTTCCGTTGACAAAAAGCAAACGGGGCATTCAAATTCAGCAAAAGAATGGATGACATTCAATCTGCGGCTTGCGCCTTGCATGTCAAAATCGACATATAAGGCGCAAAAAACGGCGCAAACTATTTCTTGCTTTCCCACGAATTCCGCGCTAAAATTATAATTTATGAAAACCAACATAAAGCAATTGATTTCCCAAATGACTTTGGAAGAAAAGGCCGGGCTTTGCTCCGGCTTGGATTTTTGGCGCACAAAAGCGGTAGAGCGCTTGGGCGTTCCAAACATAATGGTAAGCGACGGCCCCACGGGACTTAGAAAGCAAGACCAAAACGGCGACCACCTTGGCGTCAACGACAGCATCAAGGCGGTAAGCTTTCCAAGCGGCTGCTTGACGGCCTGCTCCTTTGACCGCGACCTTTTGCGCATGGAAGGAGAGGTTTTGGGCGACGAATGCCAGGCCGAGGACATCGCGGTCTTGCTTGGCCCCGCGCTCAACATTAAGAGGTCGCCACTTTGCGGCCGAAACTTTGAGTACCTTTCGGAAGACCCCTACTTGGCCGGCGAGCTTGGCGCGGCTTACACGCAGGGCGTTCAGTCAAAGAACATCGGAACCAGCGTAAAGCACTTTGCGGCCAACTCTATGGAGTACCGCAGAATGTCTTCCACCTCCAACATGGACGAAAGGACTTTGCGCGAGATTTACCTTCCGGCCTTTGAGACGACCGTAAAAAAAGCCAAGCCCGACACAATCATGTGCTCTTACAACAGGGTCAACGGAACTTTTGCCAGCGAAAACAAATTTTTGCTCACCGACGTTTTAAGAAAAGAGTGGGGCTTTGACGGCTTTGTCGTAAGCGACTGGGGAGCGGTCAACGACCGCGTCGCTGGAATCAAGGCCGGCTTGGATTTGGAAATGCCGGCGTCAGGCGGAGACACCGACAAGCAAATCGCGCAAGCCGTTCGCGACGGAAAATTGGACGAAAAAGTTTTGGACACCGCGGTGGAACGAATCCTTCGCATCGTCTATAAATTTATGGAAGGCCGCCAAAAAGGAAACTTTGACAAAAACGCGCACCACTTGGTCACGGCCCAAATCGCGGCGGAGTCGATGGTTCTGCTTAAAAACGAAAAGAAGATCCTTCCGCTTAAGGAAAAAGACGCAAGCCAAATATTGTTCGTCGGCGCTTTTGCCCAAAAGCCGCGCTACGAAGGCGGCGGCTCCAGCCACATCAACGCCTTTAAAGTGACGGGCGCCCTTCAAGCCGCAAAAGACGCGGGCCTTAACATTAAGTGGGAGCAAGGCTTTGACATCAAGGAAAGCAAGGCAAAGGACGCAAAGCTTTTAAAGGCCGCGGTCGCCGCCGCAAAAAAGGCCAAGACCGTAGTTATATTCGCCGGCCTTCCAGACAGCTACGAGTCTGAAGGCTACGACCGAAGCCACATGAAGCTTCCGGCCAACCAAAACATTTTGATAGAAGAAATCGCCAAGGTCAACAAAAACGTCGTCGTCGTTTTGCATAACGGCTCGCCGGTTGAGATGCCCTGGGTAAACAGCGCCAAGGCGATTTTGGAAAGCTATCTTGGCGGACAAGCGGTGGGCATCGCGCAAATCGAATTGCTCTTTGGCCGCGTAAATCCCAGCGGAAAATTGGCCGAGTCGTTCCCGATAAAATTGCAGGACAATCCTTCCTACCTTAATTATCCCGGAAACGGAACTGTGGCCAACTACGCCGAAGGAATTTTTGTCGGCTACCGCTACTACGACAAAAAAGAGATGGACGTTTTGTTCCCCTTTGGACACGGACTAAGCTACACGAGCTTTGAATATTCGGCGCTGAAAGTTGACGCCAAAAAAATCAAGGCGGGCCAGAGCGTCGTTGCCAGCGTAAAGGTAAAGAACACAGGCAAGCGAGCCGGAAAGGAAATCGTTCAGTTTTACATCGCCGCTCCGCAGGGAACGGAATGCAAGCCGCCCTACCGAGAGCCGCGCCCCAAGATGGAATTGAAGGGCTTTGAAAAAGTGGAGCTAAAGCCCGGCGAGACAAAGACCGTCGCTGTCACTCTAGACGCGCGGGCCTTTAGCGTTTGGGACGAGTCTTTGCATGACTGGTACATTCCCGGCGGAACGTATCAAATCCTTGCGGCGGCTTCTTCGCGCGACGTTCGCCTTTGCGCCAAGGTCGAGCTTGAGGCCACGCAGGAACTTCCCTTCCACGCCACGCCCAACACGGTCTTTGAAGAGATTATGGAAAATCCCAAAGCCTTCGCCGCCGCAAAAGCCTTTAAGGGCAGCCCCTTTTCCGAGTCGGAACAGCCGCAGGAAAAGCGCGGAAAGAGCGCCCGCGAAAGCATCAGCGATGAAATGCAGCTGGGAATGCTAAGGAGCCTCCCCATCCGCGCGATGAGAAGCTTTAACCATATCAGCCAAGCGCAAGTGGATGCTATGGTAGAAGAAATCAACCGCATGGTAAATTCCGATCGATAATTTTTTGCAAGACTAGAATGAGGCCGTCCTGTATGGGGCGGCCTTTTTTTGTGTGTGGACATATTGCGCGCGCGGTGGTTTGCGAAGCAGAACTAAATTTTCACCGAAATTATGTTAAAGTCTCGCAGGAATTTTTTTGCAGTTCCAGCACTTGCTCTAGGGAGAGGCCGACGCAACGAGAAACTTTTTCTGGAGAGTCGCCTTCTGCAAGCATATTCCGCGCGGCTTCCACGGCTTTGGCTTGTGCGCCTTCCGCTCGGCCTTCGATAATGCCGTCCTCGCGCCAGTTTTGGATCGCTATTTCTTCATTGAACTCTGTCAAACACATGCCGATTATGTTCTCCTTTTGTTCGCGGACAAAGCCGTCAAGCAAGCCTTGCTCGCAAGCCCATTCAACGGCCTCGCGCACGGCTTGGCTGATTTCCATGTCATTCCCTTGGTTGCCAGAGATTCGCCCCACAAGCCTTACATAATCATATAATGGTTTGCACTTTTTGACAAGGCTTTCGTTCATGCCGGTGTTGATGTTTATAACGTCCGCCGTCCACTCAAATTTGCCGGAGCCGTCCTTTTGCTCAAACGCGTTGGAAAGCCGAAGCTCGTAGCGCTCGGCGCGGCCAGGCTCGCCGTTGTAGAACACGACGAAGCGCAGATTTGGAATTTTTATCAGCGTCGAACGGTGCAAATCAAGTTTGTTGTCGGATATATACCTTTGGTATAGTTGCGAAAAATAGAACAACCCCCTTAAAGGCATGTTAGAATTGGGGCGGCTTTGCTGCTCGTACAGCGTCATTTGGCTGTCAACCAAAAACGACACGTCGTTGTACATCGTGACGAAAATGACGTTTTCGATTGTGTTTAGCTTTAGAGCGTCGGGGTCTGTGTAGTTCGTGCCGTTGAGGGCGTTGTACAAGTCCAGCCGCCAGCGCTTGCTGCGCTCCGTGTCCTTGCCAAAGATGGCGATGAAAAGCCTGTCACGGATCTTTGGCTGCGGCTGGCCTTGGATTATGTTTTGCGTTTCTGACATTTCTGTCCTCCTATAAAAAAAGGGGAACCGCTCTTTGCGATTCCCTATGCATATAAGATAGAAGTTTTATTTAAAAAATTAGCGCGTTTTTGGAAAAATCGTAAAAAATTTTAGCCGCTTCTCAAACTTTGCGCAATACATTTGTTCCGCGTTGATTTTTGTGGGGAACGACATTATATCGCCCCAATCAACCCAAACGGCGTGAGCGCGTAGTCCTTGCCGTCAAAGGCATGGCTTGCGCTTGCGTGCGCGATGGACGCGGTGACGGCGGCTTCCAGCGGAAGGTAGCCTTGCGCCAAAAGCGCGCCGATCATTCCTGCAAGAACATCGCCGCTTCCGCCCTTGGCCAAGGCGCTTGTGCCGAGGGCGTTTATGTAAACGCGCGGCTCTTGTTCGCCCTGCAATTTGCTTGCAATCAAAACGTTGGCGCCTTTGAGCAGAAGCGTCGCGCCTGGGAACGCCGCGCAAAATTCTTTCGCCAGCTCCAAGCGCCGCTCTACGACTTGCGCGACTGTATAATCTCCCATGCCTAAATTTTTTAGCAGCGCCGCGAATTCTTTTGGGTGCGGCGTTAGGACGACGTTTTTCTTGGCGGCGAGCAAGTTTTTTATTTGCGGCCAGTAAAAGATGTCCGCGTCTAGGACTGCGGGCATGGCGGAACTTTTTAGCGCGCCAAAAACAGCTGCAGGTCCGCAATCGGTGGAGTCCGCCGCTTTCTGGTCTTGCAAAGGATTTTTGTCAATGCCGGAAGCGCTTGCAAGGCCGAAACCGCCGGCCGCTTCCTGGTCTTGCGGGCAATTGCCGGTAAGGCCAAAATCGTCGGGGCGGCCAAGGCCGGGGCCTGCCACAAGCGCGGTCGCATTTTTAGGAACTGTGTCCGCAACCATAAGCTCAAAGTCCGCGACGTTTTCAAAATTGATTTTGCCCGCGACCGGAACAAGAGTTGCTAGTCCGCTTCCAAATTTTAGCGCGGCGTGGCCTGCGATGACGGCGGCTCCCGGCTTTGTTCCGGCAAAGATTGCGGTGTGGCCGTATGTGCCCTTGTGTGAGTTTTGCTTTTTATCGCGCAAGGGGAGGCGCGCGTCGGCCGGTTCCAGAACTTGCGCGCAGGGGAGCGCGGCGGCTGGATTTTGGGCTTGCGATGCCTTTTGTTCGCGGCCTGCTTTTTGGTTTTGCGAACAATCTTTGTCAGCGCCAGAATCGTTTGCGGGGCTGCAAACGGCGGAGGCGGCGCTTTCAAAATTGCTGCGGCTTACGCCAAGGTCAGCCACGACGATTTTTCCGCAAGCGTCTTTTGCCGCGTCGGAGTAAAGGGCCAGCTTTAGAGCGCCCATCGTTACGGTTGTGTCGGCGCGAAAGGCCGCCGCATTTTGGCATTGAAAAGAATTGTTTGTATGTCCAAAACTTTCGGCCACCGCATTTTGGCCTTGCGAACAATTTTTGTCAATGCCGGAATCGTTCGCCGACTTGCAATCGCTTGCGCCGCAACCTGTCGGAAGGTCGCAGGCAATCTTGTAGGCGCCGTCGATTTTGTTGGCGCTTGCGATGACGGCGGCGGCCATCGCGTCAAGCGTTCCGTGAAAGCCGCTTCCAAAAACGCAGTCGTAGACCACGCGCAAGTCAAAGGACGCGCGCTCGATCCATTCGTCCAAGTCGTATGGGTTAATGAAAATCGCGCCGGCTTTTTTGGCGCGGTCGGCTTGCAAGACGCACATCGCGCTTTTTGGCTCGTACACTTTGCAGACAGCCACGTCGATTTTATGCTGGACGATTCTACGCGCCAAGGCGTATCCGTCGGCGCCGTTATTGCCGCCGCCCGCCAAGATCAGAACGCATGGACGGTTTATGTATTTGTTGTCGGGACTAAAAAAATGTTCGCTTCCTTGGCGTTCAAGGGCGGCGGCGGCATTTTCCATCATTATGTCTTCTGTCAAGCCGTAAGCGTCGCGCGCGGCTTGGTCCAGCATTCGCGTGTCATAAAAAATCTTTTGCATTGCGCATAACCTCCATCATTTGCCGCTGTTCGTGGCTCTTTCGTTAACTGTTTTTCTTTCGTTCAAGGTTTGCCCTAACCATTAAGCGCCGTCGATGATTCGCAAAATGTCATCGCCAAATTTTTTCGCTTTCAGCTCGCCGATGCCGCTTATCGACAAAAGGCCTGAGCGCGACGAGGGTTTTTGGTTTGCGATTTCAACCAATGTTTTGTCGTTGAATATAAAGTAGGGCGGAACGTTTTCCTCTTCCGCGAATTTTTTTCGCCAGGCCTTTAGGCGGTCAAAAAGCGCTTGCGTGGCCGCGTCGTCCTTAAGCTCTGTCTTTTTATGCAGAACCGCTTTCTTTTTGGGAAGCGCGAGCTCCGCCTTTTTTTGCGAGCCAAAGTCTATGCGAACGGGCAGCTCTATTTTGTCGCGGTTTTGCAAAAACTCGCGGCCAAGCGAAGTTACTTTTACGATGTTCCATTCGCCGACGCGCTCGATGAGGCCCGCGTTTTGCATAGCGTCGCAAAGCTCAAACCAAGCCTGCTTGGAAAGTTCCGTTCCGATTCCCCATGTGCTTAAAAAATTGTGGTTGAACTTTTTTATTTTTTCGTTTCGCGAGCCAAGCAAAATGTCGATGATGTGGGCGGCGCCAAAGCGCTGGTCCACGCGGTAGACGCAGGACAAAAATTTTTGCGCGGGCACCGTCACGTCTTTTAGCGGAAGGCCGCCGCTTTCGCAAATGTCGCAGCAGGGAGCGGCGTCCTGGTCTTGCAAAGCCTTTTCGCCGCGCGCGTCTTGGCCTTGCGTCGTTCGGAGAGCGTCCGTGCTCTCCGAACTTAACGAGTTTTCTTCGAAAACTCGATTCAATACACGCCCATCCGTGGGCGGCGTGTATTCTTCCCCAAAATAGTTCAGCAAAAATTTGCGGCGGCAAGTTCGGCATTGCGCGTAGTCTATCATCGCCTGCAAAAGCTTTTCGGCCTTGAATGATTCGTCGTCGCTTTTGTCCTTAAAGAAAAATCTTATTCGGTGAATGTCGCCCGCGCTGTAAAGCAAGAGCGCTTCGCTTGCAAGCCCGTCGCGGCCCGCGCGCCCGATTTCTTGGTAATACTCTTCGATTGATTTTGGAAGCGCGTAGTGAATGACAAAGCGCACGTCGGGCTTGTTGATTCCCATTCCAAAAGCGACGGTGGCCACAATCACGTCAACCTGGCTTTTGATGAATTTGTTTTGGTGGTCGGCCCGCTCCTCGTCGCTAAGGCCCGCGTGGTAGGACATCGCGCTAAAGCCGCGCTCCTGCAATTCCTGCGTGATGGAATCCACTTCCTTTCGCGAAAGGCAGTAAATGATTCCGCTTTGCTCTTTATGCTCCTGCAAAAATTCCACGATTTGCCCAAGGCCGTCCGTCCTGGGCTGAACGTTCAAGAAAATGTTCGCGCGGTTAAAGCTTGAAACTAGCACCGCGGGCTTCTTTAATTTTAAGTTGCGAACTATGTCCGCCTGAACTTGCTTGGTCGCAGTCGCGGTAAGCGCAAGGCACACCGCGTCCTTAAACTCGTTCCTAAAGGCGGCGATTTCCATGTAGTCCGGCCTAAAGTCGTGGCCCCATTCGCTAATGCAGTGCGCCTCGTCAATCGTAACGCAGCTGACCGGAACGTCGGCCTCGCGCAAAATGCTTTTGACGCGCTCGGTGGCAAGCGCTTCGGGCGAAAGGTAGAGCAGCTTCGCGCCGCCGCTTTTTATGTCGCGGACAGTCTTTTTGTATTCGTCAAGGTTCAGCGTGGAATTTAAAAAGGCCGCGCTCACGCCGTTTTCCAAAAGCGCTCCTACTTGGTCTTGCATGAGCGAAATCAGCGGCGACACGACGACCGTGATGCCGTCAAAAATCAGCGCGGGAATTTGGTAGCACAAAGACTTTCCGCCGCCTGTCGGCATCACGGCAAGCGTGTCGCGGCCTTCCAAAATGTTTTGGATTATTTCCTTTTGGCCCGGCCTGAACTTGCTGTAGCCAAAAACGCTTTTTAAAATTTGCTCGGGTGTTTTTGCCATGAGAATAGGGTACTATATTTTGTAAAAAAAATCGACAGGGTGGTGAGAGCCGCTCGTTCCGTCTGCAGAAAGCCCATAGCGGTAGGTTCGAACGGTTTTACCGCGTCTTGCAGACGCTGCTGGAGTAAATTATTTCCGTTCTTTTCGCATTCTTTTTTTTATTTCTAAAAACGCTTTTTGGGACTCTTCTTCGATGATTTTTTCTATTTTGCGCAAGTCGCTGGAGTCACAGGATTTTTCTTGAACGGTGTAAAAAAGCGCGGAAACCGATACTCCCAATGCGCGCGAGATTTTTTCTATCAGTTCCGCAGAAGCGAAAACCTTTCCGGTCTCCATGTTGCTAAGGTGTTTTAGCGAAATGTCGACTTTTTCAGCGAGTTGTTCCTGCGACCACTTTTTTTCTTTTCTGTAAGCGTGAATGTTTGCTCCAAAAACTTCCTTGATGTTCATTTTTTTAATGATAAGGCAAATGTCGGATAATCCAATAACGCTATGGTGCTTTTTAATATTGAAATTTCTATTAAAAGGTCAAAAAATTGTTGACAAATAGACTTGTTAGGTTTATTCTTTATAAGAATATAACCTTATTGGTAAAAAAAAGGATTGAGTTTTGTTAAAAAAGATTGCGACTTTTTCGCCTTTAATAACTATAATTATTTTTTCTCTTATATCTTCATCATGCTCAGCGTCAGTTTCCGATGTTTCGCCCAGACCGTCCCCTTCCGCGAATGCGCCTGAATACAAAGTTTATTTACGAGGCTTTGACTATACAATAAAAATTAAAGAAAGCTATTCCGATATTTCCGTTGCAAAAGCTCAAAACGGAAGCTCGATAATATTCATAACGGAAGATTGCGATTCTTACGATTGGACATTGGAGGAAAAACAGATTGGAGCGGATAAAATCTGTTTGCTTGACACATCTTCCCTATTGGCAGGAACTTACTCGCTTAGTCTCGAAGCGGAAAAAAACGGCAAGCGATATTCGTATTACGCGCAAATAAAAGTAGTTAATTAATTCTAAGGAGAATTATATGAAAAGTTTGGCAAAGTTGTTTGGTTTTGTCTCTGTGGCGATTTTAGCGGCGACAATTTCCTCTTGTTCAAATTTTATGTCCGATTCGCAATCTTCTCAGTCGAAAAGCGGAGCTTACATAACTTTTTCTTCAGATGATATGGCGCGCACCGTTCTTCCAGACACCCAAAGCGCGGTTTTGAAAGATTTTGTATTAAAGGGGTTTAAGGACGGAGAGAGCGAGCAGAAGACGCTTGGCTCTTGGGCAACAAAATCGGCTTTTCAGAATGCTGTTGTTCCTGTCGATTTGGGAGAATGGACGTTTACGCTTAGCGCGTATGGCGACGGAACAAAATTTGAAGGAAGCGTCCAACAAACAATTGTCCTTGGGGAAAATAAACTTTCGTTTAATCTTGAAATCTCAGACGGAGGAAGCGGAAACGGTTCCTTTAACATAAAGCTTTCTTTTGGCGAAGCTTCAAACGCAAGTTCAATAACGTATGCCACTACAGTTTTTGAAAACTTGAATGAAACTTCAGTTTCAGGCGTAGAGCCGAAAACATTGGTTCCTGAAAATAAAACTGTGACATTCGCCGCGTCAAATATTCCTGCCGGAACATATCGCGCCAGAGTTAGATTTTATTCTCAAGGATTTGAAGTTGGCTCTTATCGTGAAATTGTGCAAATAGCAAGCGGCTTGTGTTCCGCGGCGAGCAGAACGATAGAAAGCTTTGACGAGCTCTATACAATTACTTATGTGTTGAACGGCGGCTCGTTTGCGGCGGGATCAACTGCCCAGGAAACATTCTCAAGAAAGAGCGTTGTCGCGCTTCCTGCAGAGAACGAGATTGTCCGCGACAATTACAAATTCTTAGGGTGGTACACGGACGAATCATTCTCTAATGAAAGCAAAATTGAAAAGATTGAAAACACCGCCAAGAACATTACGCTTTACGCAAGATACGCAAAAAGATACGCCACTGTAGGCGGACTTGAATGCTGGTCTTGTGACGAAACTGTAGCCGCGCTTTTGGCTGCCACGGGCGACATAACGGTAACATTGTACAGCGACGTAACGGCTGACGAGATTGGAAAGAGCGGTTACACTGTTGACGAGGTTGATGGAACGTTGTCGTCGACAGCAGTCGAATCAAACACAATCGCAAGCGCCATCGCCAGAACAAGCGCTGACAGCGTTGCGCTGATTGTCGATCCGCCTGCCGGCATAAAGCTCAACGAGGACAGCTCTTTTATTTTTGCCGGCTGCTCAAAGCTTGTTTCGGCTGATTTGCGAGGTTTGGACACATCTAGCGCCACAATCATTGCGGCAATGTTTGCCCACTGCGACAATCTTGCCACGCTCAACGTAAGCGGTTTTGACACATCGAATGTCACGGACATGAGGGCCGTGTTCTTTTATTGCAACAAACTTGAGGCGCTTGATGTTAGCGGATTTAATACGTCAAAAGTTACAAATATGTTCTCGATGTTCTGCCGCTGTAACAGTCTTGCCGCTTTGGACGTTAGCGGCTTTAATACCGCAAATGTTACAAATATGAGAGCCATGTTCGCTTATTGTGAAAGTCTTGCGGATTTGGACGTTAGCAACTTTGACACGGCAAATGTAACAGATATGAGATCAATGTTCTGGAACTGTTCAAGTCTTTTGACGTTGGACGTTAGCAACTTTGACACGGCAAATGTAACAGATATGAGTTCAATGTTCTGTCATTGCGATAATCTTTTAACATTGGACGTTAGCAGTTTTGACACTTCAAAGGTTAAGAACATGAGTTATATGTTCAATTCTAGCCCTAAGCTTGAAATCATTTACGCCAGCGAAAAATTTGTCACAAGCGCAGTCACAGAAGTGCAATATGTGTTCTGGAAAAACGAAAAGCTTGTCGGTCAGGCTGGAACAAAATATGCCAACGGAAAGCAAGATGCCGCTTACGCCTGCATTGACGGCGGCAGCGAGGCTCCTGGATATTTCTACAACAGCGACATAAAGGTTTACGCTGACAAAGACGGCAAGGGAATTAGATTTAGCGTCAACAGAAAGCCTGCTACTTGGGGTGGAAAAGAAGTAAACTATGTAAAAATTTATTGCAAGGATTCTTCCGGAAATATTGTTTTGAGAGCGTCGCCAGAATTGGACTCCAATGCAGAAAGAATAGAATGCTTGTATCCACTATGCGGGGCTGGCGAGCTTTGTTCTTTTGGAGTTCAAGTGGAGCATTTGGACGACCACGTTATTTCGAATGAGATATTTAATGATTACAAAGTTACGGCAATAGGCGGTTCCGGATCCATTGATTTTTCTTCTGTTGAGCAAGCGTGCGTCGCAAAATATAACGAAAATGGAAAACCGGAATTTGAAATGACCTTTAAAGGATACCCATCTTCTCTAAGGGTTGTAAAAACAGGTGTGGCTTTGTTTGCCACGGATACGGGCTCGGATTGGGGGCATGACAAGATTCAATATTTCCATACGGTTGAGGCGGATGGATTGCAAAGCAAAATCACAGTGGAAGATGTTGCGGAATTTAACAGCCTGTTCATATATAGAGCCGAAAATGGACTTAGGGCAAAATTCTTTGCCCAGTCTTGCCATTACTTTGATTTTGACCAAAATGTTTTTGAAGGCATGGCTTCAGTTGAGAGCGATAGAGCCGGCTCTAATGTTCTGGACATCGAAATGCCAGTGTCTATAGAAGTTTCGGTCAAGAACTCCGACATTTCCGTTAAGAAAATTCAAAACGGCAGCAATGTCATCTTTGGCGCGGAAAAGTGTGACACTTACAGTTGGACCTTGGACGACAAAGTTATCGGAACTGAACAGTCATGTGTAATTGACACGGCGACTCTTGTGCCAGGAACTTACTCTCTCGCCCTCGAAGTGACCAAAGGAACCAAGCATTACTCATACTATGCGCAGCTCAAATGCGCGTATGATGCGGGCGGCCAGTCCTCGACTGTCAGCCAACTCCCCGGCGACGACTTTGACGAACAGCTCTTTACAACCGACCGCTTGCAAACAAGCCATGTTAAAGTCGAGAATGTTGCTGGCGGCCTTAAGTTCACTATTACAAGACCGGATGATGATGTTTTTAATCCGAATTATTTAATTGGGATAGATGAGAATTCGTATGAATCGGTTGGCGGTGGTAATGGTAATTACATACGTGATGGTTATGAATATGTAGGCGATGGAAATGGTAACTACATATTAGATGGAGATCAATATCGATGGGTTTATGAAGGAATGGGGGACTATAAGGAAAAATATACACTTGTTGGTGACGGAAAAGGTAACTGGAAAAAGGGGAAAAAGATTTTTGGCGGCATTAACTGGGTTGGAATCGCAAGGTGTGAGTATATAAACGGAGAGCTTAATGATTGGACAACAGCGGCTTCGTTGCCCGCTTGGGAATGGAGCGGAAGCCAAAATACATTTACGTGCATTTACCCCCTTTGCGAGCCTGCCGAACGTTATGTTTTTTTGGTTACAATTCAGCCAACGAATCCTAGAGATCATAGAGAATATCAGAAAGACGAATGTCTTTCTGTGATTGCTCTTGAAGGCGTTGGAGACATTGACTATTCACATTTGGACGGAACGGCTAAGCTTGACCTGCAGTTTGATGGAACAAAGCCTGTTGCCACAATTTCAAATTATGAAAAGCCTGAAAACTTAACTGTTTTTGACAAGGACTTTTATTCGGTTGTCGAATACGAAGCTGGAATTAAAGGCAATGAGACTAATGCTTCATATGGTATTGGCAATGTCGAAGAAAAAGGTTTTGTGAATAGTTTTGACAAAGACTATTGGAGTGGCAGATTTAAAGCGCTAGTGAAAGCAAAAGGAAAGGACAGTTTCTATGCGAGATATTACTTAAAATTCAAAGTGCCTGGATCTGAAGGAATTAATGAGTTTAGGACTATCACCGTCGATAGTTCTTCTGTTGTTCAAATAGAGCCATAGTCAACGCTCCTCTCTGAATTACGCGGCCTCCTCAAAGGAGGCCGTTTTTTTGTAAAATCACTAAAAAAAATAAATTTTTTCATTTTTTCTCAAAAAAAGACAAATTTTTCATCAACTATCTATATCTTATATGTAAGGGAATTCCCACTTGACTTTTAGAACGCTTGCGCTATAATAAAACCATTGGGCTGAACAATATGCGTTCCAGGTCCACCGAAAGGCGGGGATTTACCCCGCCATTTTTTTTGTTCGGAGGATTTTGTGGAACGTAGGCAATTAAGCGTCTTTATCGATGAGTCTGGCGATTTTGGAAAATGTAATCCGCGTAATCCATTTTACTATGTTGCGATGGTTTTGCATAATCAAAGCAATGACATTTCTTGTGACATAAAAAATCTGGAAAGGCATTTGGAAACAATAGGTTATCCAAAACATGCGATTCATACAGGACCGCTTGTGCGAAAAGAATTGTTTTATAAAAATGATTTAATGGAAACCAGAAAAGCGCTGTTTAATTCGCTTTTTCATTTTACACGTAGGCTCCCAATTCACTACATTTGCCCTAAAATCAATAAGGCGGAATGCTCCAATGACGAGATGGCATACATTTCAAAGTTGTCAAAGACAATCTCCGACGAATTAAAAAAGCATTACGATTATTTTGATTCATTTGACTTGCTTATAAATTATTATGATTACGGACAGGCGGAGTTGACAAAAATTATTCTTTCGGTCTTTTCAAGCCTTTTTGCAAATGTGGAAATGAGAAAAGTAAAACCAGCCGACTATAAGTTGTTCCAAGTGGCGGATTTGATTTGCACAATGGAACTTATCAATGACAAAGCCGAACGCAACGCCCTTTCCAACTCAGAAAAAGAATTCTTTCATTCCTCTCGCGATTTTAAGAAGAACCTCTACAAACAATTGGAAAAAAAGAAGTTGTGAATCTATCACTGAAACGAAAACTTAGCCAATTCGCCGGTCTTCTTTAGTTTTTTGCCCAGCGCGGCAAAGTCTACGTTGGCCGGTGTGTTGACGATAATCTCGACCTTAAACTTGTCGTCTTCAAAAGAATTTGAATAGTTTATGTCGCGCAAAAAGATTCCGCAGGAAGTGAGACTTTCTTTGACGCTTTCCATGTCAACGTCGTCGTTGGAGTAAATCAAATGGATTGTCTTTATTCTTGAAGCGGGAAAATACGTCCGCTCAATTTTTTTGAAAAGCGGCAGGATCAAAATCACAAGGACAAACACGACGACCGCCGGAATGTAAAGGCCGTAGCCGACAGAAAGGCCCAAAGCCGCCGCGGTCCAAATCAGCGCCGCCGTCGTTATTCCCTTGATGTTAAAGCCCTGGTGCATGATGACGCCGCCGCCCAAAAAGCCTACGCCGGTCACGACGCCGGCGGCGATGCGGGTCGGGTCGCCAAGCGCTTTTGCAGGGTTTTCCGCTCCGTAGTAAGAAAGAACGCCCAAAAGCGCGCAAGAGGTTGTGATTAAAAGCATCGTTCGGATTCCAATCGCGTGCATGCGGTTTGAGCGCTCCACGCCTAGAATGATTCCAAAAGCCGCGCTTAAAAAAATCTTAAAGCAGCATTCCGCCATAAAGTGGTCTGCGAAAATGTTGTTAAAAAAATCCATTTGCAATCTCCTCCGCTTTTTGGCCAAAAATTCTTTTATCTAAAAAGCGAAAATCCCGGTCCCTTGGCTCCTGCCTTTATCCAGTTCATGCTTTGCTTTAGCGTTAGCTTGTTCTTAAGCTTGTCCACTTCGTCCATGTAGGAGCAAATCCATTCGCTTAGCGTTCGGTCGCGCTTGGCCGCCTCAATGTTTTGGTCGCCTTGGGCCAGCAATACCGTTACGTATTCGCGGCCGCCGTAAATCGCGGCGATGTTTTCGGCAAAGGCGGAAAAGGCTGCGGCTGCCGCCGCCACAAATGGGCCTGCTGCCATCGGTGTTGACGCCCTAAGCGATCCGTTTTTGTTCACGTCGCATTCGCTTGAGCAAGCCTTTATCAAAAATGCCAGTTTTGGAACCGGAGCTTTTTCCTCTTCCAAGCCGCTTCTCATGCTGTATTTTTTTTCAAAGCGGCCAAGAATTTCCAAGGCCAAGTATTGGTAGCCCAAAATCATTTCGTCGATGCTTTCCGAACATTCTTGCGGCGTCAACAAGTTGAATTTTCCAGCGTAATAGCTTTCGTCAAAATACAGGACGGCTTCGTCAATTTGGCCAAATTCGGTCTCTGCGTCTAGAACTAAGGAGCGCGCGTTTACTGGCGACGTTCTTGTCCATTCAAAGGCGCTGGTGTTTGGGGTTGAGGCTGGTTTGGCTCCTTTAGAAGCGGCGGCAGCGACGTTCCTCATTTTTACTTGGGCGCCTTCGATAAAATCGGCGCCGTCAGGCAGGTTTTTGCCGGCAATTAAAATCGTCTTGGTCATATCAACCATTATAGCATAAATTTATGTTTTGCGCTACAATAGGCGGCATGAAACTTTGGTTAAAATATTTGATTGGCGCCGCGCTTGGTTTGGCCGCCGCCTTGATTTTGCCGCTTGACTCTTTGCAGGGAGCGGCCGCTCTTTCCTTTATTACGGACATCATAGTTCGCATTGGCCGCTACACGCTTTTGCCGCTTTTGTTTTTTTCCGGCATTATGGCCGTGGTCAGAATGCGCGAGGACGGCTTGATCGCCCGCGCCTCCATTTGGACTTTTGGAACGATCGCGCTTTCGTCCCTTTTGCTTGCGGCGCTTGGATTCATTTCAATCGTAATCGTCCGTCTTCCGCGCATTCCAATCACAACCGAGCGCGCGGCAGAGCTTTCAACCCTCAACCTAAAAGAATTCTGCAGGATGATTTTTCCCAACTCCGCATTTGAGTCTTTGACCCAAGGCTCGTTTTTGCTTCCAGCGTTCCTCTTTGCCGTGATTATTGGAATCGGCTGCTGCATGGAACATTCCAACATCAAGCCCATAATTTCCTTGGCCGACGCGCTTAGCGAGCTTTTTTACAACGTGACGGTGATTTTTACGGAGCTTTTTTCGGCCGGCATCGTTTTCGTCATGTGCAGTTGGGCCATCCAGTTCCGCGACGTTTTAAAGAGCGGAGTCTTCACTCCGTTGATAATCATGCTGGCGGTTGACTTTGTGATTTTGGCGGGCGTGATTTATCCGCTTATCGTCGTTTCTGTTTGCCGCAACGGAAAGCCGCTAAAAGTTTTGCGCGCCTCGATCGCCCCCTTCTTGGTGGCCTTCCTTTCGGGCGACACCAACTTGGCTCTGCCTGTCGAAACCCGCCTTGGAAAAGAAATGCTTGGAATCCGCCAGCGGGTCAACGGTTTTGCCTTTCCGCTCTTTTCCATCTTTGCGCGCGGCGGAACGGCCTTGGTTTCGATCATCAGCTTTGTCGTGATTTGGAGGTCCTACTCAACCTTGAACATCGAATTCTTCGACATGCTCGCGATTTCGATGACGGCGTTTTTGCTTTCTTTTGTGATGGGAAACCTTCCTGTAGGCGGAACCTTTGTAACGCTTACAATCTTGTGCTCGATTTTCGGGCGCGGAATGGAAACCGGCTACTTGCTCTTAAAGCCGGCCGCCGTAATCATCGGCTCCTTCTCGGCGCTTTTTGACGCGGCCACCGTAATGTTCGGCGCGTACATTGTCGCCAACAATACGCGCGCGATCGAACGCCACCGCGCTTAGCTGATTTCTTCCGGTTCGTCGCTCTTTTGCGGAGCGTTGTCCCTAAAGTACTGCTTGTTTCTGTCCAAGAAAGCGTACGACGAAACCGGCTTTCCAAAGAAAAAGCCCTGGAACTTGTCCGGCTTAAGCTTTGAAAGAATCTCCACGTCGTTTTCGGATTCGATTCCCTCAAGGCAAACTTTCATTCCCAAGTCGTGGGCCATGTTGATGATGTGCTCAATCACGCGCCTTTCGCTGTCGCCGTCCTTTCCCCTTACAGCCTTTTGGACAAAAGAGTAGTCCAGCTTTAGCGTGTTGGCGTGCAAGTTTTGGATGTAGCGCAAGTTTGAGTAGCCCGTTCCAAAGTCGTCGATGTCGATGTTGATCTTAAGCTTGTGCAGCTCGTCAAAAAGCCGCTGCAGCTCGTCGTGGTCGATGTAGCCGCTTTCTGTGATTTCAAGCGTGATGTTTTCTGGGTTTACCTTTGTCTTTTCCAAAGCGCATTCCACGTCAAAGAGGATGTCGCTCCGTTCAAGTTGAACGTAAGAAAGGTTCACGCTCATATGGAAGTTCTTGTCATACTGGTTCCAAACGTGGCACTGGTTGAAGGCCTTCATCAAAATCCATCGGCCAACGGGAGCCATAAGGCCTGTCTCTTCCAAAACCGGAATGACTTGGTCGGCGGGCAGCTTTTCCGAGTTGGGCGGCCCCCAGCGCAAAAGGGCTTCCGCGCCGATTACGTGGACTTTTTGTCCTCCGGTTTTTGGGTCAAATTCCGTAGCGTCGATGACAGGCTGGTAGTAAATCTCAAAGCCCTTGAAGTTGTCCTTGACGGACTCGCGCAGCTTTTCGTGCAAGTCCAGGCGGTTTATGTGCTTTGAGTATTCCGAATTGTTAAAGAAGTACAAATTGTTTTTGCCGCATTTCCTTCCCATGGAGAGGGAGAAGTCCGCCTTTTTTATCAAGTCCTTAAGCTCGCTCATGTCGTTGATGAAGGCGACGATTCCGGCGGAAATTGTAAAGACTACAGAATAGTCCAAGTCAAATTCAATGTCGCCGATGCGGCGCTTTAGGCTTTGGTAAATGCCCTGCGCGTCGGTCGCCGTTCCGCCTCCGATGTTGAGCAAGGCGATTTTGTTTCCGCTGATTCTGTAGGCGCGGGTTTGGTCTTTTTGCGCGTCGATGCAGGCTTTGGCCACGATGTTGAAGATGTTGTCGCCGACCTCAAGGCCAAAGTTTGCGTTGATGTGCTCCAAGCCTTCTATGCGGATGGCCAGGATAAAGCCGGAGACGCTTCCTTGGCTGCGGCGGGCCTCGTTGTAGTCGTGAATCATTTGGGCTTCCAAAGGAAGGCCGGTTATGTCGTCGTGGCGGCTGGACTTGAGGCAAATCGTTCCTGTCAAAAGGGACTGTCCGTTGGGCAGCGAAACGCTCTTTGCCCTAAAGGAAATCGGAATGTAAGTGTTTGACGGCGACTTCATTCTGCATTCAAGGATAAAGTCGTGGCTGTTGCCTTTCTTTATTTGGTCGACGCAGTCGTTGAAAATTCCAATGTCGTCCTGGTGAACGAGGGATGCCAAGGTTTTTGTCGCGTTCGGAAAGTTGGCCGACGGAACTTGAATGAATTTGGCGCAGCTTTCGCTTACCGAGCAAGTGTCTTCTTTGAGGTCAATTAAAAAAATAAAATCGTTCAAGCCCGAGTTTTTTACAGAAGCCGAAAACGTCTTGGGCTTGAAAATATTCGCTTTGTTCTCTTCCATAACTTTAATAATTACAAGGTATTATATCATATTTTCGGCATAAAAACAATCTATTTTTTAAAAAAAGCGAATTTTTTTGCGGAACGGAAAAAAGCGGGGATTTTGTTTACAAAACGGCATTTTTTGGGTAAAATGCAAGGATAGGTTTTTCATGGGATTTTGGAAAATTATTTTTTTGACAGGCGAAAAGGGACTCTTTGAAAAAAACAGGGATTCTGTCAATGAATATTTAAGCGCCGTCGTTCAAGTCGTAACGATAATTATGATCGCGCTTATGGGCATAATGACCTTTGTTTCAATACGATGGAACTACAGCGTTATGTTCAAGACGGTTTACTCTTCTTTTTTGGCCGCTTCGGCGCTCTTTTTTGCCTTTTTGCGGCTTTTTAAGAGGTTTTTCAAAAGGCATCCGCTTTTTTTCATATATTTCTTTTTTACAGGCTTTTTGGCTTTTACGATTCTGGCCAATTTTGCCGCGGACTATGCGCAAGACTACGTTTCCTCTGTTTGCGCGATCTTTATCATTCCAGTCGCTGTTTTGGACAGAACCTATAGGGTGAACATTTTCGTGACAATCGCTTTGGTTCTCTGCATTGTTTTGTCGTATTTTTACAAGGGGCCTGTTTTCTTGGCGCGCGATTCAGTCAACCTTTGCATGTATTACTTGGCCGGAATCGCGCTTGGCCGCAGCGTCCGCCTAAGCCGCTTGCGCGGCTACGACACCGAGCGCGTTTTGACGGTGGAGCGCAACACCGACTCGCTTACAAAGCTGGCCAACCGCCGAAAGCTCTTTGAGTACCTTCGCCGCGGCGACCAAAACGTTTTGATGCGGCCCACCGGCATGTTCATGATTGACATCGACAAATTCAAGCAGTACAACGACCATTACGGCCACCGCGCGGGCGACATTTGCCTGGGCCTTGTCGGAAAGTGCTTTGCCGAATTTGGCGAAAAGAACAAGATGAAGTTTTTCCGCTACGGCGGCGAGGAATTCTGCGGCCTTTGCTGGACCAAGGATTACATGGAATTGGCCGCTTGCGCCGAAGGCTTGCTGCAGGCGGTTCGCGACCTTAGAATTCTCTTTAACATTGACGGAACGGCCAGCGGCGTCGTCACTATAAGCATTGGCTACGCCTATTTTGACCGCGAAAAGGAAAGCTACAATTTTGAGACGATGATAAAAATCGCCGACTCCGCCCTTTACAGCGCCAAGTCCCATGGCCGCAACTGCGCCCGCGGAAGTTGACGCAAAGCGCAAAAAGCAATATCTTATAAGGCATGACTAGCAAAACAAAGAACATTTTAATTGTGGTCGCCGCGATTGTCGTCGTGGCTTTTGGCGCTTACCGCTTTTTTGTCGGTAACTACAACACAATCGTAACATACGACGAAAACGTCGAGGCGCAGTGGGCGCAGGTTCAAAACCAGTACCAGCGCCGCCAGGACTTGATTCCAAACCTTGTCGCCACCGTTCAAGGCTACGCCCATCACGAGCAGGAAACCTTTGTCCAAGTAACCCAGGCCCGCGCGGCCGCCGAGTCTTTCGCTGGCGCCGGAGTTCCCAAGAACGCCCAAGACATGGAGCAATTCCAAAGCGCGCAAAACGCTTTGACAGCCGGCGTTCACAGCCTTTTGGCCGTGGCCGAAAACTATCCTGAGCTTAAGGCCAACGAAAATTTCCTGGCCTTGCAGGACCAGCTTGAAGGAACCGAAAACCGCATCGCCGTCGCCCGCCAAGACTACAACAAGTCGGTTCAGGTTTACAACACCTTTATCAGAAGGTTTCCGCAGAGCATAGTGGCCAACAACAACGGCTTTGAAAAACGGCCGCAGTTCGCCGCAAGCCAGGAAGCGCAGTCCGCTCCCAAGGTTGAGTTTTAGTGACCTCAAAGACTCTTGTAAAAAAATACAATTTATCCAAGGACGCCCTTGAGCGGATCAGCGCGCGCGTCAAAAGCGCCGAAAGCAAAACGTCCGGCGAAATCGTTGTGGCTCTCGCGGCCGAAAGCGACGACTATTCCTTTTGGGAGCTTTTCGCCGCTTTGGTCGTTTCTTTGGCGGCCGCGATTTTCGCGATGCCTTTTGCCGATCAAGTCCGCCGCTTTTACGAGTCCCTCAATTGGGCCGCTCCTGAATGGTATCTTCCGGCGATTTACACTTTCGCAAGCTTTATATTGATTCTGGCGCTTTTTGGCTTGATCAATTTGATTCCGGCCTTGGACAGAATCGTGATTCCGCGCGCGATAAAGAGCAAGGCTGTTAGCCAACGGGCCTTGCGCGCTTTTTGCGAGCAGGGCGTTTACGCCACCAAGGAAAGAACCGGCATTTTGATTTACGTTTCCTTTTTGGAAAGACAGGCGCGCGTCTTGGCCGATGAAGGCATCGCAAAAAAAATCGGCCAGGATTTGTGGCAGTTGATTGTGAACGGCCTTGTTGAGGAAATCGGAAAGAAGAACGCCGAAAGCGCTTTTTGCGAGGCCGTTGAAAAGTGCGGCGAGCTTTTGGCGCAATACTTTCCGGCCGACAAGGACGACAATCCCGACGAACTTGACGATGGAGTTGTGATTCTAGAACGATGAAAAAATTCGCATTCTTCCTTTTTGCGGCGCTTGCCCTTTGCGCTTCCAATCTTTTTTCGCTAGAGGTTCCGGAACTTACGGGGCCGGTGGTGGACACCGCGGGCCTTATGTCTCAAAGCCGCCGCCAGGAATTGGAAGAATACCTTTTGCAAATCGACCAAAACTCCACCGCGCAAATCGCCGTTCTTACCATCGAATCTTTGGAGGGCGAGTCCCTTGAGGAATACGCGATAAAAGTCGCGCGCGAGTGGCAGCTTGGCGAAAGCGAGGACAACAAGGGCGTTTTGCTTTTGGTCGCCTATAGAGAAAGAAAAATCCGCATAGAAGTGGGCTACGGCGCCGAGGCTGACCTTACCGACGCCAAGTGCGGCATGATTATCAGGAACGTGATCGCTCCCGAATTTCAAAAAGACAATTATTCAGGCGGAATCGTTCAAGGCGCCAAAGCGATCGCGGGAGTTGTCGCGCGCGACGCCGAAGGAAACAAGGTTGACTTTGACGACGACGATGACGACGATTGGCTTGCCGCGCTCATAATGGGAATTTTTTGGATCTTGTGGTTCGTAATGTTTTCCGGCGGCTTGTCCACAAAGTTCAGCGCCCTTAGTTGGCTGCCTTGGGCTTCTTGGTTCATCAGGCATCAGAAAAAGGGCGGCGGTAGCGACGACTTTTTCTTTGGCGGTTCCGGCTTTGGAGGCGGCTCAAGCGGCGGCTTTGGAGGCGGAGGATTCAGCGGCGGCGGCGGCGGTTTTGGCGGCGGCGGCGCATCAGGAGGTTGGTAATGCATCAAATAATCACTAGTCTTTTAGAAACGGACATGTACAAGTTCAGCATGGGGCAGGCGATATTCCACCAGTTCCCCAGCTACATGACGATGTGGGACTTTAAGTGCCGCAACAAGGGCGTTAAGTTTACGCCGGAAATGGTTGAGGAAATCCGCAGGCAAATCAAATCCTATTGCGAGCTTTCGTTTAGCGAGGACGAGCTGGCTTATCTTAAAGGCATAGAATGGATCAAGCGCGATTACGTTGACTACTTGCGCTTGTGGCATCCGCGCTTTGAGGAATTTAAAATCCGCGCGACGGATTCTGGCTGCGGCCTTGAAGTCGAAACCTTTGGCACTTGGGCCAACACTTCCTTTTACGAAATTCCGACTTTGGCGATTGTAAACGAAGTTTACTTTAGGATGGCCAACGACTATGACGCGCTTCTAAAAAGCTTTAAGGAGCGCGCCGACAAAAAGGTTCAGGCTTTGGTTGACGGAACTTGGAGCATCGGAGGCTTTTCGGAATTTGGCTTGCGCCGCCGCCTTAGCGCCGAGGCCCAGGAATACGCTGTTCAAAAAATCATCGACGCGCAAAAAAAGTCCGGCTTTAAGGACTCAAGCTTTGTTGGAACCAGCAACGTTCTCTTGGCGAAAAAACTGGGCGTAAAGCCGATCGGCACTATGGCGCATGAGTTTGTTCAATGCGTGGGCCAGGGCGACAGAAAGCATAATCCCGCGTATTCAAACTGGTTCATGCTTGAAGCCTGGGTAAAAGAATACGGCGTTCTTAACGGAATCGCCCTTACCGACACCGTGGGAACCGACGTCTTTTTGCGCGACTTTAGAAAAACCTACGCCACGCTCTTTAGCGGCGTCCGCCACGATTCCGGCGACCCCTACGCATGGGGCCAAAAGCTAATCGACCACTACAAGTCTTTGGGGATCGACCCAAAAACCAAAAGCCTTATGTTCAGCGACAGCCTTGACTTTGAGCGCGCGTCCGCGATTTACGCGCATTTTAAGGACAAGGCCCGCGTGGCTTTTGGCATAGGCACCTACATCGCCAACGACACCGACGTGGAGCCGCTCAACATCGTTATGAAAGTCACCGAATGCAACGACGGCCCCGTGGCCAAGCTTTCCGACGTTGAAGGAAAGAACATGTGCAAGGACCCGGCCTACATCGACTACCTTACGCGAGCCATCAAATGGCGCCTTGAGCACAAAGAACTGGACTTTTAGCCGCTCGCGCCTTGCGCTTGTAAGATCCAAATAGTTGCTTCGAGCGCGGCCTCATTTAAAGATTCCCCTAAAATCTGCCGAAAATATAATGATAGGGATAACTGCGTCCGCGCGGGCATCCTTCGGCATTATTCGACGCGTATATAGAATAAAGTTGTAAAATTCATTATAATATTATAGTTTTAAAATAGGGGTATATTTTGGCAGAAGAAAGCGAGAAAAAGGAAAGTCCCGAAAAAACTTTAACGGTAAAGTTTCCAATCGGCATAAAGCTTGTGTTGATTGTTTCATTTTTGATTGTAATTTCTCTTGGTTCGATTACCTATTTGGTAAACTTTTTTGTAAGCGACGACGTTCGCATCACTGCGGAGAACACAAACTTTGACGCCAATACCCGCTCCGCCAGCGCGGTCAAAAACACAATATCGCAAATCAGGTCCAACGCGCTTTTGCTGCTTGACGTAATCGCCAACTCAAACGGCTCGGATTACATCGCCCGCAGCTCGTCTTCCCTTTACTTTGACCGCAACCCCGACACAGCCGCGATTGTCCTCTTGTCGCAGGAAAATTTCAAGCGCGGCGATTACGACTTGCGTTTGGTCAACAATAAATTCTTCGCGCAAAACGAATTGGACGAAGACCAAATCGAAGTCTTTGTCTCTACCGAACGCGAAGCGATTGAAAATTCTTTTGGAAAGGAAGTCACGGTCTTGAACGCGACGCCTTTCTTTGATTTTGGAACGATGGCCTTGATTTTGCCGTGGAACGGTTTGGGCCGCGACGACGCGGTTGTCATCATCGCTTCCACCGACTCTCTGACTTCTTCTTTTGGCGGAAGCTCAGCCAGCGAGTCTTTTGTAATCAACAACCGCGGCGACGTTTTGATTCACCCGGACTTTGAGACGATGCGCCTTAACGCGAACTTTTCGGACTCGCCATTGGTTGTCCAAATGCGAAAGAACAACGACGAAAACCGCCAGATTCTTTACAGGGACGGCGACGGAAAGGAATATTTTGGCGCCTACCAAAAATTGGAATTGGGCGACCTTGGCGTTTTGACAACCGTTCAGTCCGAATTGATTTTTGAAAACGTCCGCGCGACGACAAAGCGAAACATTTACCTTACGCTGGCGGTTTTGTTCGTGTCGATTATGTTCGTTTGGTTTTGGTCTTTGACTTTGAGCCGCCCGTTAAAGAGGCTGACCGGCGCTAGCGTTCAAATCGAAGCGGGCGACTACGACGTGCGCCTTAAGCCGCGCGGCCACGACGAAATCGGCGTGCTTACCCAATCCTTTGGACGAATGAGCGCGGGCCTTGCCGAACGCGAAAGATTGAAGGACACATTTGGCCGCTTTATCAACAAGGACATTGCCGAAAAAGCGGCGCGCGGCGAATTGGCTTTGGGCGGCGAGACAAAGACTTGCACGGTTTTCTTTAGCGACATCCGTTCCTTTACGGCGATTAGCGAAAAATTGCAGCCGTTTGAAGTCGTAGAATTTTTGAACCAATACATGACGCGCATGGTCGCTTGCGTCAACGACACAAAGGGCGTCGTTGATAAATTCATCGGCGACGCGGTAATGGCTGTTTGGGGCGCGCCCGTCACTAGCGGAGACCCCGCGCTTGACGCCTTGCGCTGCGTCCGCGCCGCGCTTATGATGCGCGCCTCTTTGCGGGAATTCAACAAAGACCGCGGCGGCGACAAAAAGCCTATCATCAGAATCGGTTGCGGCATCAACACTGGACCGGTCATCGCCGGACAAATCGGTTCCAACGAAAGAATGGAATACACGGTAATCGGCGACACGGTAAACTTCGCGTCGCGCACGGAGTCGCTTAACAAGCCGCTCCACACCGACATTTTGTTGACAGAGAACACATACGAATTGATAAAGGACTACGTGCTTGTGGAGCAAATGCCTTCCGTAACCGTAAAGGGAAAGGAAAAGCCTGTCCACATGTACGCTGTGATAAACATGCCCTACGCGGAAGACATTCCGGGCGCGGGAAAAGACGGACCAAAAACTATGGCGGAGGTTCGCGACTTGTTGGGAATCGACGCTCCCGATTTGTCGACGGTAAACCTGGATGAAGAAGAAAAGAAGTACAAGATCCAAAAGTAACGTTCTTGGATTTTTTGTGACATTAATATTTCTTCTCTTGTGCGCGGCTGGCGCGGTTTGGAGCGTAAAGAAATTTTATGAAAGCCTGAACATGTCGCTGACAAAGCTTAACGAAAAGCCGATCGCCACAATCACTTTCAAGCACAAGACGGCCCAGCGCAAGTTTATGGAGCGAATGATTTGGGACCGCTTGCGCCAGCATTCTCCAGTTTACGACGGAGACACAATCCGCACCGCGCCGGAATCAGAGGCGACGATTTACTTTGAGGACGGAAACGTCATGGACTTGGGAGAGAACACGATGGCCCAAGTTTTCTTCCATGACGGACAGGTTCAGATGAGCGTTTCGGGCGGAAGCTTTTCGGTGAATTCAAGCGGTTCCAAAAACGGCGCGGTTGTAAACGCGGGAAACTCCAGCGTTGTCGTGAGCGCGGGGTCATCGATTGGCGCCAGCGTTTCCGAGGAAAGCGGAACCAGCTTTAAAGTCGTTGACGGAACCGTCGTCTTTACCGACGAAAACGGTTTGGCGCGCGCGATGGAAAAAGGAGAGGCCATCGCCCTTGACGCTTCGGGCGACGAGCAGATAATTCCTATAATCACTGTTTTTTCTCCCGCTCCCAACGCAAAGGTTTTGGATTTTGGCGGAAGCGGCGTTCCGGTAGACTTTAAATGGACCGCGCAAAATTTGGAAAAAGGCGACAGCCTCGTTTTGCAAACTTCGCGCGAAAAGGACTTTAGCGATATCGAGCGGACGGTTGACTTGGACGGAATGACTGAAGTCTCGGTTGACTTTGAGGAAGGCGTTTCTTATTGGAGAGTCTACGCCAAAAAAGCCGGAGTTAATTATTCGGCGGCGTCAAAGCTAAAAGTTTTTGCCGCTCCGCCGCCGCAGCTTATCGCGCCAGAAAGCCGCTCGGTTTACACTTACAAGTCAAAGCTGCCCGACGTCCGCTTTTCTTGGTCGGCTAACGATTTGGTCACAGCCTTTGACTTGCAGATTGCGGACAATCCTCAAATGGAAAATCCGATTGTGGAGCAAAGAACCACAACGTCTTCCAGCATAGTCTCGACTCTTGGAACCGGAACTTGGTACTGGCGGGTTACGCCTTATTACACATTGAACAAAATCGGCCTTGCCGCTCCCAGCGAAGTGCGCGCCTTTACGATTAACCAGCGCAATAAAATCCTTCCGCCGGAATTGATTTTGCCCGCCGCCGGCGACAACGTTAACACGGCGCTAAAGGACATGATAAACTTTTCTTGGAAGAACAATCCCGAAGCCGTCGGCTATGAAATCGCGGTTTCGGCCGATCCAAAATGCTTGGACAACATGATTGTTCAAAAGACCAAGTCAAACTTCTTTATCGTAAAGCCGTCAGAAAGCCGCATGCAGGAAGGAACTTGGTATTGGCGTGTCATTCAGTACGACGCCGACGGCGACATTTCCGACCAGTCCGAGATTAGAGAGTTTACGACAAGCCAAGTTAAGTTTGAGCAGCGCGCGCTTTATCCGCCGGACAACTTTGCGGTCACCGACACAAATTTGGCGGAGCTTAGGTTCACCTGGAAGTCAAACATTCCTGGCGACAACCGCTTCCAAATCGCGCGCGACAAAAAATTCACAAGCCTTGTCGTGAACCAAATCGACAACGAAAAATTCTTCCAAGGCGCGCAATTGTCGGGCGGCGACTATTATTGGAGAATCAGCTCCGCCACGTTGCCAGACCAATACTCAACCGAGCCGCGCGCCTTTAAGGTCGTCAGCCAATTGACGGCGCCTGTTTTGGCGACGCCGGCCAATCAAGAGACTCTTACGATTTACGGCGAGTCCTCAACCCGCTTTAGCTGGAAGCCGGTCGCCGGCGCGGACTTGTACCAATTCAATTTGTACGACACGGAGAACAAGGATTCCTTTATCGTTTCTGATCGGGTGAAAAGGCCTTTGGTTGCGGTGAATATGGCCAAGTACGCCAACGGAACTTACGGTTGGTCAGTGCAGGCGTTGGCCGAAGAAACGCTTTACTCGTCGCGCCGCTTTAGCCCGATGTCCGACGCTGAATTTAGAATCGTCCAGTTGCGCCGCGCGGTTTTGGAATATCCGGCGGACGGCGCGGTGATTGACGGAGTAAGGGCTCTTTCAAACCCGGAGACTGTCCGTTGGTCGTGCGAGCAAGAGTTAAAGCAAAGTACGTTCACCCTTAGCAAGAATCCCAACGGATACTCGAATCCGATTATGACGGTGAACAATCCCGGACGCGCGATTAAGCTTCCGCGCCTGGATCCCGGCGTTTACTATTGGACAATCCGCGGCGCAAACGCTTCGGGAGCCAATTCCAGCGCCGCAAAGCCGCGGTCGTTTACGGTTGGACGAATCCTTAACTTGGCGGCGCCAAGAATCACAAGCCCGGCCGCGGGCAAGGTTTACGGTCCCGCGCAAATCCGCGTGTCCAGGAGAATCGACTTTGCCTGGAATCCGGTTCCGTTGGCCACAAACTATACAATTACAATCCGCAACGACCACGGCGAAGTTTTGGTCAGCAAGACGCTTAAGGAAAACCGCTTTACGATTCCGGACATGGCGGAGCTCAAGCGCGGCCGCTTTGCCTACACGGTTCAGGCCAGCCAGCTTTTGCCGGACGGAACGCTTGTCCGCCGCGGCGACATAAGCTCAAGCGCGTTTACGATTGACTTGCCGGTTGCGGGCGACATCATCATCGACGATACGGGAGTGCTTTATGGCAAGTAAGTTCTTCCGTCTTGTGGCGCTGTTGATGATTTTTGTTTCCTCATTTTCGTTCGCTCAGGCGGTGGAAGAAACCGTTCCCGAAGAAGCCACGGCGGCGGAAGAAGGCCCAAAAAGCGTTGACCACAAGGAGTCGCGCTACGAAATTTCTGCGATCGAAGAGCCAGCGGAAGGCCTTAACTACTACATCACCAAAGACGAGAACAACCAGTACAGCTTTGTCCAAAAGTTAAGCTGGAACAAAATCAACGACATAAAGAATTACCGCATTACAATAGAACGGTTGACAGACGCGGGCTGGGTTCAGGTTTTGGAAAAAGACTTGACCGAAAACCGCATCGAAGTTTCGCTTGAAGCCGGCCAATACCGCTTTCAAGTCAGCGTCATAAACTTGTTTGACCAATTGGAAAAGTCTTCCAGCTGGAGAAACTTTGAAGTATTAAAGGCGCTGCAGCCAAAAATCGAAAACTTGCAAACCGATTCCATGTACCTTAGCTCAAAAAAAGCGGACGGAATCTTTACGCTTAACGGAAGCAACTTGAACGAACGTACGATTTTTACAATGGAAAAGAAGGACGTTGAGCCGCCAAAAATTCTTTACGGAAAAGTCTTAAGCCTTTCGCCGGATGGTTCCAGCGCGCAAGTTCAGTTTGACATAAACGACATTGACGAAGGCAAGTACGAAATCTACGCGCAAAATCCCGGCGGCCTTAGCGTAATTTCAAAGACCCTGCACATAAAGAACAAGAAGGACAAAAAGTGGCGCCTTACAGTTGGAGGCGGCTATTCCTTTGCGCTTGCCCTTAGCAAAAACCAGCTTACCAAATACACGCAAAAGCAAGCGTTTCCTCTTACAGGAACGGCAAAAATCGCCATCATTCCTATTTGGACAAAAATCGGCGACTTTGGCTTTAGCGCCATCGGAAATTATTCGTTTATGATTCCGACCAACAGCCGCACCTACAAGCTTACTGGAAACTTGGCCACGGCCTTGGGCTGCTTGACCTACCAAAAATACTTGATGCCCAAAAAGCTTCTTATCGACGTTCACGCAGGAGCCGGAATGGCAAGCATTTTTGGCCTTTCGTTTGAGAACAAATCCACCGGCCAAAAAAGCCCCGCGTTGAACAGCGTTGGGCTTGCCTTTGGCGGCGGTTTGGGTTTACAATATCAGTTTGCAAAGCATTTGTACGCAGAAGTTGCCGGCGATTTTGTTTTTTGTAAATTCCAAGACATGACTTTTGGAATGATTTATCCTTCTGCAAGTTTTGGAGGAAGGTTTTGATTAGAGAGAGAGCGAACCGCCTTGCAAAATTCATTTCCTCTTGCATGACAACGGCTTTGGCCGCGTTTGCGGCGCTGGCTTGTTTCTCTTGCTCAAATTTTGAGGAAGGAGCCTTCCTAAAAAAATACGGCGACATCGCTTCCGTTACGAGCATTTATCCAAGCCGAGGATTGATTTCCGAAGGCGGCCGTTTGTACACGGACGACACCGACGAGCTTGTAATAGACTATTACGTTGACAATCCCGGCCACGATGAATTTGAATGCTCCCTTAGCGTTCCGGGCGTGACAGACTTGGTGGCTGAAGGCATCACCGTAACAAGCGACAACATAAACAGAATCACAGTCACATATCCCCAAGGTTTCCTTGCAAGCCGAAACGTTGACACCGGTGGAACGGGAGACGTTTCGCCATATGTTTCTATTGTAAGAAAGAGCGACAATTACGCGCAGTGCTACGACAACCGCGCCTTGTATTGCAACACCAGGCCGCCCGCGGCCAGCGCGCTTAGCCAGCTTTACAGCGACACAACTGTTGACCCGCCGATAAACGAACGCCTTGTGGTTTGCTTTAGCGTCGCTACAATTCCAACCGACGTTTATTTGCTTAGAGTCGTTGACAAGCGCAGCGGAACCGTACACTCATATGACGTTTCTGGCGGAACGATAGCCGACCAAACTTCCAACGGCTGGGACTTGACTTCTACCGCTCCCGGAACTTTGGAGCCGACTTATGACGACGGCCCGGCGTTCACTCCAACGGGACCGGCTTATTACATCGCCACCGACGTTCAAAATTTAAAGAGCAGGACTCCCTTTGACATAGAGCTTTCTTTGCATGACAGGGGCGGCTTGTCTTCCGCGGCCACAGTCTCGTCGCACGCAAGAAAGCTTGCCGCGCCGACTTGCAATGTCTCAAGCGGCTTTGAAACCAACACCTTTGCCCAGCCTTACATTGACTTTATTATCTACGCTCCGTCAAATTGCGCGGACGCCACCTTGCATTTTGCTATAGAAGACGATGACGGAAACCCTGTGGCCGACATTAACGGAAACGTTTCGACCGTGACTGGAGCGGCGTCGTTTAGATTCTATCCAAAAATAAATGGATACGCTAATCGCTACACAATTACAGAAGCCTACGCCACAAAAGCCGGCTGGATTGATTCCAACGACGCGGCAAGTACGATTGGCGTTAACGGCGACCTTAATGTTGAAGGAAAGATGCTTGACGATGTCACTTACTCGCCGACGCCCGGAGCGTCATGCCCGCAAGAGACCGAAGTTACGATCACAAGCGCGCAAGGCGCGGACATTACTTGGTCTTACGGAACACATGCGCCGGAAACTGGCCCAAGCCCTGTAAAGGTTGTTCTTGAGGCGGCGGGCAATTATACATTTGGAGCCGCTCCTTATAAGGATTACTACCAGACTAATGGCGTAACTAACGCCTCATACAGCGTCGCCGCCACCGTGGTTTATGTTGCAAGCGACGGCCACGGCCCCGGCGACACGCCTGCCGGCGACGGAACAAAAGACCATCCGTTTAAGACATTCAGTCAAGCCAAGTATTTGTTGGATAATGCGGGAACGCCAGACAACCCGCTTAACACGATTTACGTTCTTGACGACATGACTTCGATTGACGGTTTGAGCGACTTCAGCAACGGCTACTACAACATCGTAGGCTGCAAGGGCAAAACGCCCGGCAGCCCGGTCAATCTTGGCGTTAACGGCGGCGGAACAGTTCTTTCTGTCAATGGAACGGCGACAGTTTCTTTGCGCGCGATAACCATCACTGGCGACACAAACGCTGCTAGCGGCGTTGTAAGCGTTCTTGGCGGAACCTTTATACTAAAAGACCTCGTAAAGATTACAGGAAACGAGGACTCTACAGGAAAGGCCCATAACATTCAACTTGGATCTGGACAAAAGATAAATGTAGACGCGGACGGCTTGGCCGGAACAAAGGTTGGCATAAGCGCCGTAGACGTTCCTACGACAGGAAATCCGGTCGTATTCACAAGCGGCTACGCGGCCAGCGCCAGCGCGGCGGATTTGCCTTACGCTCACTTTACAAGCGACAGCGGCTACGCCGCGATCCTTTCCGAGGCGACGGCCACGCTTGGCGAAGCGGCCTTTGCGGCCGGCGGCGGAAGCATCGATATTGGCGACATTTACAGCGTAAGCTTTGAAGAGGACGCCGCAAGCAGCGTGGGAAGCTTGCACGTCTACAAGGCCATCGCAACTTCTTCCAGCGGAACGACGGACATCACAAGCGAAATAACTTCTTGGTCGATGAAGCTTTACTGCTTGAACAGCTACACAGGAACCACATTCGACACCAACGAAGCCGACTTGTTTGGCTTTGACGAAGCGACCTATGTTCTTAAGATAAACGCGGTTTACGGCGGAAACACATATTCAAGCGAAATCGAAATCAAGCATTTGGCAAGCGAATTCTCTACAAACGCGGCTACCCTTTACTCCGCGTCCGCCGACATGACCAACAACATTCACGCCAAGGTAGAGAACGTGGCCGGCGGAATTAAGTTTACTATTTCTAGGCCGCACGAAACTTGGTACGAGCCCAGCGCGGGCGGCGGCATTGGCGTCATTACAATTTACAGGCAAGAAGTTGGCGGAGCGACATCGTTGCGCTGCGAGTACAGCCCTGATCCGTCAGCTACGACTGCGGAAGTGTTCTGGCCTCTTTGCGACACGGGAACGCGCTATGTTTATTCCGTTCAGATTGAGCCGATTAATCCCCGCAATTACCGCGAGTACATAAGACACGAAATGCTTTCAATCACTCCCGATGACGGCGGCGGAGTGGAGACCATCACATATTCAGGCGGAACGCTAAGCGCCACCGCAAGCTTTGTCGCTGAAAAGCCAAAGGTTGTCATAGCCAATCCGCCCACGATAGTAACGCCTGACCCGCGCGTTGAAAGCTACCAAATGGAAGTCCATTACAACGCCGGCCAGGATTGGGGCCAGACCGACACCGAATGGATGACCTATTACATTTGCGCTCCGACAAGCCTTGTCCACATAGACCCCTACGATGGAACGGGAACAGACTTTAGGACTATGCTTGCCAGCTATGGACACGACAGATTCTTTATTCAGGCAAAGTTTGTCTTTACGCTTTCGTCTTGCCCAGGCCAAAAATGGGCCCACAAGGTTGTTGATTCAAATTACGTTGTTGTTGGCCCGGCAGGAAGCGCGGTCACGCTTGCAACGCCCCTTACCCTAGAAGCGGCTGTCGCCGGCGCGGTTGTGACATTTGACAACAAGGCAAGCGGCCCCGTTACCTACAAGGTGAACGGCGGAACGGAGCAAACAATCGCAAGCGGCGCGTCTGAGGCCATAACGCTTAATGCCGTCGGCGACAAGGTCCAGTTCTTTGGCGACAATACGGCGTACGCCACAGGCACGTCAGATTACAGCAACATCGCTTGCAGCGCGGATTGTTATGTTTACGGCAACATTATGAGCCTTGTAAATAGTGCCGGCTTTGCAAGCGAGACAACTCTTACAGAAAGTTATGCTTTTGCTTATCTCTTTAGTGGTAATACTAAGATAAAGAATAAGGCCGGATGCGCTTTGCTCTTGCCTGCAACAACATTGGCAAGTAATTGTTATCGCTCAATGTTCCAAGAATGTCAAAACCTAACATCGGCGCCTGCTCTTCCTGCAGAAACGATGGCAAGTAATTGTTATCTCTCAATGTTCTATGGTTGTTCAAGCTTAACAGCTGCGCCAGAGCTTCCTGCTACAACATTGGCAGGAGGTTGTTATCTAGGAATGTTCTATGGTTGTTCAAGCTTAACAGCTGCGCCAGAGCTTCCTGCTACAACATTGGCAGGAGGTTGTTATCAATCCATGTTCAAAGGTTGTACAAGCCTTACTATAGCTCCTGAGCTTCCGGCAACGACATTGAGCAGTATATGTTACGAGTATATGTTTGAAGACTGTACAAGCCTTACAGAGGCTCCAGCGCTTCCTTTGACAACATTGGTAAATAATTGTTATGACGGCATGTTCAAAGGATGTACAAGTCTTGCGACAGCGCCCGCGCTTCCTGCGACAAGTCTTGAGGCCGGTTGTTATAACAGCATGTTCAAAGGCTGTACAAGCCTTACAGAGGCTCCAGCGCTTCCTGCCACAACATTGGTAAATAATTGTTATAACAGTATGTTCAATGGCTGTACAAACCTTAGCAGCGTAACCTGCCTTGCCACAGACATCAGCGCGACTGATTGTACAAAAGACTGGCTTAAGGACGTCGCTCCTAGCGGAACCTTCACCAAGGCGGCGGGCATGACAGGCTGGACAAGCAACAGCACAAGCGGCATTCCAAGCGGCTGGACGGTACAGGACGCGCCGTAATTGTTGGCAAGACCATAAGGTCGCGGCGCGAGGGCGCAGGTCGGCTTGCGAAAACACTCTGTTTGCGCCGACGCGCAAGCGGCGGAGTTGAATAGTTACAAGCGCAAACAGCGTGTAGCGACGCTAGCTAGCGGTTCCGCAAAGCCGAAGCTGCAACCGGGAGCCGCGTCCGTTTTTGGGCTTGTGAAATGATTGTTGGCAAGCCGTTAAAGGGGCGGGCGCTTAGTTTGCGGGGGAGGGGGCTGCGAATGTTTCTACAGGGATTCCCAGCAAAGCCGAAATTTCTTCCGCTGTGTATTTGCCGTCGGCAAGGAGTTTTCGCGCGTCTTCCACGGCTTTTTGCTCCATTGCGTCTTCTCTAATGTAAGTTTTTTCGCGTTCCCATTCCATAAACTGCTTCCTCCATTGCGTGTTGCGCTTGGCGTCGTTCAAAAGGTCTTCCACTTGGCCAGTGAATTTGTTAGAGGCCTTGCCGCCAGTCACCATGCGCAAGAACGCCTTTTGGTCTTCGTTCAACAGTTTATCACAGTTTTTGGAAATAAAAAAGTACTTGTAGGTCCTGTCGTTCAACTTTACTTTTGGATTTTCTTGGCACAAATTTTCAAAGGTATATTTGGGGAGGCCGTCTCCAAATATGTCATCGATGCAAATAAAAATGACGAACGATGTTTTCATGTCTTTGTATTTTTGGCCGGACTTCAATAAATCTACGTCTATGACTCCCTGGTAGTAGCGCGCGCGTTCCGGCAGCTCCTTTGTGTCGGACGCTTGCATCTCGATGTTGTAAATCTTGAGGCCATTCGCGTCTTTTGCGTAAACGTCAAGGCGGATGCCCTTGCTTCCAAAGTCGATGTTAACCTCTTCTTCTTGGCTCATTTCGATATGGTCGATCTTGAATTCCAAAAGGATTTCCAGCAGTTTCTTGCAAACGTCTGGATTGTTGCGCATAATTTTGTAGAACATAAAGTTGTTGGCAATCGTTAGGTTTTCCCATGTTTGCCCGTCATTTTGTTTTTCGTTCATAATGAACCTCCATTATTTTTTCTCACATATAAGGTATAAATAGTTGTCAAGAATTTCGTTTATTTTGCCAAAAAATCGCAAAAATTTTGCCCAACCGTTCCCCAGTGAAAATTCCTAGACTTTTTGGCCATTTTGTGTTATAATGTTAGCCAAATGCGCAAAAAATGCCGATAGTTATATAGAAGAAAGGAAGAGTTTTTTGGCTAAAACAGGCTTGCTTAGGACAGTAAAAGCGTTCTCGTTTGCGGCTGCGATTGTGGCGGCGGGGCTTTTTGCGTCAGCGTCGCTTGCGTCTTGCAGCAACTTGGGCGGCGGCTACGGCGACTCCTCCGACAGCGCAAACTCTTCCGTTCTAATCGTAGGCGAATTGCCTGCGGGAATGGGCCGCGTTTGCGGAAAAATCCAGAACAAAAATGAAAAGAGTTCCGCCTCCAAAACAGTGGCGCCGGACTCAGACACGCTTGAAACCCAAATAAGCCATTACGAAATTTGCGCCTGGGGAACGCCGGACTCCGGAAGCCCCGTTCCAGAAAGCAGTCCGATAACTGGAACTGTAGACTCAAGCAAAAATTTTTCAATCGACTTGCCTTTTGGAACGTGGATTTTGCGCGCGGACGCGGTCAACGCCGACGACAAAATTATCCTTTCCAAAAAATCAAATCCCATTCCGCTAAACGAAGACAGCCCTGTAATCTCGCAAAGCTTTAGACTGGAGTATTACAAAAATTCCGACGAGACCGGAAAGTTAAATTTGCCCATAGGCTTTGCCACGGGCCGCATCACGACGATTTCTTATTCGCTAAGCGCGCAAGCCGCCACGCCGGGCTTTCCAATTTCTGGAACGGTAGCCGCTCCAGCCGGCGGAACCTTTAATTTGGACGGAACGGCAGACACGGCCTTTGACTTGTTGCCTCCCGGAACCTATGACCTTGTCGTCGAGTTTCTTGACGCAAACGGAATTGTAGTCCGCCTTGACCAATCCGTTCAGATTTACTCAAACCTTACCACAAACAAAATCAACGGAAGCGCTCCCTACGTAAATTCCAGCGGAGACGTAAATGTCTCAAGCGATGTAATACAAAAATACGAAAGCAGCTCGTACTATGTTGGCGGAACGGGAGCCAGCGACACAAACGCCGGAACGCAATACGACCCCTTCCTTACAATCCAAAAAGCGATGGCGCGCATCGACGCTTCGGCCTTGGCCTCGACAACAGAGTTTACGATTTACCTTTTGGGCAACGCCAACCTTGGCAACAACATCATCATTGACTCCGGCAAAAAAATCTCTATCGTTGGAACAAACGCCAGCGCAAAGTGCGCAGTCAACGGAGCGGATTCTTTTAGCGTCACGATGGGCGGAAGCTCGCTTAAATGCAAGAACGTAATCTTTGACAAAGTAAAAGACTTTGCCATAAGCGCCGGCCAGTCCGAATTTGCAAACTGCTCTATTACAAACGGAAAGTCAAGCGGCAACGGCGGAGGCCTTAATGTAACTGGAGCGGGAACAAAAGCCGTCTTAAAAAATTGCGTTGTAGCCGGCTGCAAGGCCGACAGCTTTGGCGGAGGAATCTATGTAGAAGGCCCGTCGTCCGGTTCGGCCGCGCAAGTTGAATTGACCGACTGCATTGTCGGAGCGTCGTCTAGCTCTTGCGCTGACGGAACTTCAACCGCGTATTCAAACTTTGCTGCAAGCGGCGGCGGCGGCCTTGCGATTGCGGAAAACGGAAAGGCTGTTTTAACAAACACAAAAGTTTTGTACAACGCCACAAAAGACAACGCGGGCGGCGGAATTTGCTGCGCCTTTGGCGGCGTTTTGGAAATTACCGGCGGCCAAATAAACCACAACTACGCGGGCTATGGCGGCGGCGGCATTTATATTTTTGGAAATGCCACCCAAGTTACGATAGACGGCTGCGCGATTGGAGAGCTAACCGCTGACGCCGCGCCAACTGGAATTACAAATTGCGGAAACTACAGCGCGCGCGAAGGCGGCGGCGGAATACTTCTACAATGCGGAAAGCTTTCTACGACAAGCGGCTTTAGCGTCATAAAAAATTATAGCACCGCGCCTACATCTGGCGGCAGTGCCAACGGCGGCGGTATCTCTTCTACAGCCGCCTCTACTTCGTCAGACGTTGTAAGCCTTACTCTTGTAAACACCAAGGTAAGCTACAACGCTTCCACAGGTTCTGGCGGCGGCCTTTACGCTAAAGAAGGCACAAAGCCCTTTAGCGTTACAGGCGGAGAATTCATTGGCAACAGCGCCAAAAACGGCGGCGGCCTTAGCCTTGACACGCTGAGCGGCGCCACCCCAACGCTTGACGGCGTTTTGATTCAGGGCAATGCCGCCACAGAAAACGGCGGCGGCGTTCAAGTAACCACGGGAAATTACCTTACGATAAAAGGCTCCACACTTATAAGCGGCAACAGCGCCAAAAACGGCGGCGGCCTTTCCGCTCCGGGAAAAGTCACCTTTGAGGGCGGAACGATAAGCGGCAACACCGCCGCTACATACGGCGCGGGCGTTTATATAAACAGTTCAACCCAAGCCTTTACGATGAAAGGCAACGCATATGTCGCCGACGACAACGACGTTTGGCTTGGAAAAGCTCACCAAAACAAGATAACCGTAGGCGGCGCCCTTACTTCTACAATATTGCCTGTCGCCACCATCACGCCCGAAGAATACGAGGCCGACACGCCTGTCCTTGCAGCCTCTGGTCTAACCGAAGAGCTGTGCGGCAAGTTTGCGCTTACCCAGCCGGCGGACGTGGAGTTCCCGTGGACAATCGAGTACGATTCCACAAACGGCGGCGTGTTAAAGCACGAACGCAATGCCTTTTATGTTGCCGATTATGGCGACAACACCAGTGGCGACGGAACAAAAGACAATCCATACAAGACGATAAAGTTTGCGTTAACAAAGTTTACCGACAAGATGCCCGCTAGCGTGGATTTTAAGAATAAGATTTACGTTCTTACCGACATGACCTATGACGCTGGGTTGGGCTCTGACGTCCCTTGTTACTTTGAAATCGTCGGCTGCAAGGGCGGAACTGTTGGAAGCAACGTTACATTTACTTTCAACACTCCAGACGACTCAGGCCTTTATGTCGCGTACGGCCAAAAGATAAAGCTGACCCACATTGACATTACGCAAAGCTCCGCCACAGCCAACAATTACGCGGCGATTCTTGTTGAGAATTCCTCGACAAACGGTGTTGGCGAATTGTGGATGGAAGATTCTTCCATCAAAAACATGTACGCCAAATCTTGCTCCGCCATCGCCGCCAAGGGCGACGTCCACTTAAAGAACGTGGAGATTTCCGGCAACAAGACTGTGGCCAACACAAGCGGCGCCACGCCATTTGGCCCGGCCATAAATTCCACCACAGGAACCGTCAGCGTACTTGGAAAGCTTGTCATAAAAGACAACAAGATGGAGCTTGACGACGGCGCGGGCGGCAAAGTTTACAAGGTCCAAAACCTTTGGATTGGCGAAAACGCTGGAACGCCGGTCTTTAACCCAATAGTTGTTGACGGCCTGATAACAGATAGCAAAATCGGCGTTACGCTTTATGACAATGGTCAAACATTTACAAGCTATTTTGGCAGCAAGGCTGGAAGCGGCGCGGACCCCGCCGACTACTTTACAAGCGACGAAGGCTGGACTGTAGTTGCAGTCGGCTCGGGCGCGACTACCCAGGCCAAGCTGCAAGCGCCGGCTACGCTGTATGTTAAGGCTGGCGGAAGCGACATTATAGGAACCGGAACTGCGTTGAATCCCTACGCCACAATCCAAAAGGCGATTGACAGGATCAACGAACTTGACAATGCTAGCGCCGCTTACACGATTCAAGTCGTTAACACTTTGGCGGTCGTCCAGCACGCATCGGCGGACAGCGACCTTAAAGCGACTTCGCTTACCATTAAGGGATCCTCTACGTCAACTCCTGTTATTACAGGCGGACTGTCTGCCCAAGGAAACGCTATTCTTGAATTGTTGGGCGTAACCGCCACCATTAATATCCAAGACCTTGACTTCTCAGGAGCAAGAAAATCATCAGCAGGCGGCGCCGCTATTAACGCGACTTCTTGCAGCGCAGTGAACATAACGGGATGCAAGTTTGAAAATTGCGTCTCCACCGCCAGCGCCACAGCCGGCTTCGGCGGCGCCATTTATTGGGGCGGCGGAACCTTAAACTTGTCTAACACTGACATTACAAGCTGCGGCGCTCCAAAAGGCGGCGCCATTTATGTAGAGAGCGGCAAAGTTGTAATGGACAGCGGAACGATAAGCGGCAACACTGCGACTACTGACGGCGGCGGCGTTTATGTTGCCTCTAATGGAACCTTCATTATGAGCGGCGGAACGATCAGCGGCAACACCGCCACAAACGGCGCTGGCGGCGGCATTTGCAATGAAGGAATCACTTGCCTTTATGACGGCGCCACAATTGGAAACGCCAGCGCCAGCGGAACGGCGGAGTCAGCCACAGCCTGCTCTAACAAGGCCGGCACAAACGGCGGCGGAATTTACAACGGCAAAAAACTTGCGCTTGGCTACAAGGCTTGGGCTTCTACTGCTACCGCTCCCGCCGCGTCCGATAAGGAGGCATTGACAAAGGGCGTTTACTACAACTACGCGGGAACCGGCGGCGGCATCTTTAACAGCAACAGCGGAACGATATACATCGCCAGCGGCAACATCAGCAAGAACTTGGCCTCGTCTGCTTCAGACGGCGGCGGCGGAATTTACAACTACGGCGCCGGAGCAAAGCTGTATGTTACAGGCGGAACGATAGACTATAACAAAGCCCGCGATGGCGCCGGCGTCTATATGCACAACAGCGCGTTTAATTTAAACGGCGGAACGATAGACCACAATACCGCCACTAATGACGCTGGCGGCGTTGGATTGACAGGCTCAGACAACTCTGCAAAATTTACTTTTGAAAGCGGAACGATATCAAACAACACGGCCGCGAATGACGCCGGCGGCGTAGGCCTTTTAAACGGAATCTTCACGATGTCCGGCGGAAGCATCGAAGGCAACACTGCCGCTACTCACGGCGGCGGCATTAGCGTTGGAAGCGGCACAACCTTTACGATGAGTGCCGGCGCGATTAACAGCAACACCGCAGTCCAAGGCGGCGGCATTTACAATAACGGAACCACGCTCATTTACGGCGACGCAACAATCGGCGCCAGCGGCAAACCGAACAAAGCTAAAAAAGACACTATAGGCGGCACGGTCGTTGGCGGCGGCATTTACAACTATACTTCGGGCAAGCTTGGCCTTGGCTACAACGCTTGGACTGGCGCGACTCCAACAGCGCAAAGCTGGGCAGGAAGCATCTCTTACAACACGGCGCGTGACGGCGGCGCCGGCGTTTGCAATGCCGGTACAATGTATATGCGTTATGGCACCATTGACCACAACTCCGCTCCAATGGGCGGCGGCCTTTATACAGCGACCTCGGTTAATATGCCCGGCGGAACGATTAGCTATAACCAAGCGACGACAGGCGGCGGCGGCGGCGTCTTTGCGGAAGGCGGAACGTTCACCCTTTCTGGCGGAACCATTACGCAAAACACGGCAAAAACCTTTGGCGGCGGTCTTAATCTTATGAATGCACAGCTCAGCATGACAAGCGGAACAATCTCTTTGAACAAAGCCGCTATGGGCGCCGGTGTTTATCTTGACAATGGCGACGGAACGGCTGGCGCGACAGTATATAATTCAACCATGTCTGGCGGAACGATTACTAAGAATACAGGAGAAGCGGCTTCTGGTTCAAGTTCATTTGGCGGCGGCGTGTTTATTGGCAAAAACACTAAGTTTGCCATGAGCGGCGGCTCTGTTTCGGAAAACACGGCTGACTGCGGCGGCGCCGTTTATATAAGTTTTGTCGAAGATACCGATAATCCAGGATCGTTTGTATTCGGCTATCTTGACTTAAGCGCCGGCGCTTCTCTTCCTGGCGGAACGGCCAATAAAAACGACATTCAGATTTCAAACTCAATAACTATTTCCGCCGCGCTTACCAATACTAATGTCGCGACGATATCTTCGGTATACAATGAATCAGGCATGTATACCGCCGGAACAGTCGTTTTGGAAGGCGCCGGAGCGTCGGCTCTGCCAACAGGCAGCAACACTAAATTTTCCGTCAAGCCCGACGCCAGCACAAAATCATGGGGCATTGACGAAAGCGGCATTCTCGTAGAACTCCACTCCGGCGGCGGCACAATCGAAATCCTCACTGCCGACGGCAAATTGACTTTGACCGCAAGCCCGACAAGCATCACCACATCTGGCAACAAGACGATTACTATTAGCTACACAACAACGCCTTCTGGCGGAACGATAGACAGCTGGTCAGTCAAAGCCTACTACAACGGAACCGACTTAATCGGTTCGTCTACCTCACCTTCATATACGATTCTTAATACTTATCCCAACGGATATTATTCGTTGGTTGTAAACGTAACATATAACGGCGTGACGTATTCCGATACGTTCACTATTTATAAGAACGTTCCGTAAGGACAGGAGATGTTTTTATGATTGGACGCAAAGTTAAAAGTTTTTTTGTTTTCTCCTTGGCGGCGTTGGCCTTGGGGCTGGCGTCTTGCGACAATTTGGGAACGGATGACGGACCGTCGTCTTTGGCGGTTGTGCATAATGTAACGGCGGCCGCCGACATTTTGGAGACGCGCGAGTTTAACGGAAGAGTCGGATTTCAGGGCGTGCTTCCGCAAGAATTTTTTAACGACGATTCCAGCCAACAAAACGGCGGCAGGACCCTTTTCCCCTCAACCCCGACCAGCTTGACCTATTCTGTCAGCGCCGCGCAGGTTGGCGGAACAAAGACCGTGACTGGCGCCGCGACCTCCAGCTCATTCTCGATATCGATTCCTTTTACAACAACGACCGAAAAATGGGATATCACCCTAAGCGCAAAGTCAAGCAGCAAAGTGGTCCTCCAGGCTGTAAAACAAGTATCTTATTCAACGACCGGAAGCAGCCTTTCAATGCCGTTGGACTATTATTCAGGAACTTCTACCGAAACCGGCGGCATCAGCCTTACAATTCCAATCTCCACGACAGGAACTACCGCCAGCGGAATCAGCAGCGCAAAAGTAACTTACAGCAAATCCGGAGGAACGGCATCAACAGAGAGCGCAACCTTAAGCGGAACTAACGTGACTTGGTCAAAAACCAGTCTTGCTCCTGGCTTATACACCGTTAAGGTTGAGTTTTACAGCGGCACAGGCGCAACGGGCAACATCGTTTATGTTATCAACGAAACCGCGATGGTTTACTCAAACCTTACGACTTCCGTTCCATACGGCCACGCGGACTATATCGCCTCAAGCGGATCCGGCTTTACCACAATTACAAGCGCTGTGGTGAACAAACAAAACAGCGTGTTGGCCAGCGGCAAAGTTTATGTTGGCGGATCTGGTGTTTCGGGAGTGACGGCCAACGACAGCAATAGCGGCTCGGCCTTTGCCCCTGTAAAAACTCTTTACAAGGCTTTGAATATCGTAAACGATATGGCCGCAAAAAACTCGTCCCCAGAATACATCGTTCAAGTCCAAGGCGACATTGACGCTGGAACGACTGCGAACAAAACGGCCACGGTAAACAGCGGCGTAAAAGTAAAAATACTCGGAGACAATACTACAAGCTGGCGAACAATCAGCGGCGGAAGCGCTGCTGGAACCTACAATATTACTTCTAACGGAACAGTCACTGTACAATACTTAAAGTTTGACAAACTAAGCAACATTCAAGTGGCCGCGGGAAACGTCACGGTTGACGACTCAAGCGTCACAGGCGGAACGCAGGGCGGCTTTTTGGTGTCCGCCGGCGCGGAACTAGAATCCAGCCAAGGCCTAAAAATAAGCGGCTGCTCCAGCGCTAAAGGCGGCGGAATATCCTGCAACGGAACGGTCAACCTTACGGGAGCGGAAATCAGCGGATGCAAATCCCCTTCCGGCACGGGCAGTTACGACGGTTGCGGCGGGGCCATGTTCGTTAACGGCTCCGGCGCCCAAGCGACTCTGGACTCTTGCGTAATAGGAGCGGAAAGCGCTTCCGCCGTCGCTTCGTCCGAAACGCTTTGCTCAAACTACGCGGCAAAAAAGGGCGGCGGCATTTACAACAATGGCGGAACCGTCACTTTAAAAAACGGCTCAATCGTTCAATACAATTACGCCGAGGCCAACGGCGGCGGCATTTATAACAGCGGCAAGCTCACAGTCTCCGCCGCCATGTTCAACGCCAACGCCGCCGGCGATTTAGGCGCCGCCGTTTACTACGAAGGAGCGGCAAGCGGAAAGTCGTTCACCTTGTCCGGCGCCTGCAAGTTTGGAACGACAAGCGCCGCGCAAGACATAGGCTTGGCCAACGCCAACAGCGGCATAAAACTTTCCAGCCTTTCAAAGGCAAGCGGAAGCGGAAACATAATTTTGACGCCCAACATGGCCTCAGGCTGCGTCATCGGAACTCCAGTCATTTCTAGCGGCGCGACCATGACAAACATCGCGTATTTTGCGCTCGATGATTCTACAAAGGATGTATGCCTGCTTTCATTTGTGTCGCCTCAGGCTGTGTTATACTTAAACCCTCCCGCGCAAGTAACTGTGCCTGGCGGAACTGTGACCACCCGTCCAAAAACGTCGTCAACCTCTAGCGCGGATGTAACCTCAGGAGCGTTTAGCGCCGCTTCGGCGTCTAATCCTATTCCCGTCCGTTCAACAAATATGGCGAAATACGAAGTGACCTATGACTTGTGGTACGCCGTATACCAGTGGGCCATACACAGGGCGACGAATCCATACTCATTCGGAAGTTATGGAAAAGAGGGCGTGGATGCTTTGAGCGGCTCGGCTCCAACAGAGAGCGTTCCGCCAACAACAGCTTTGGTCAACAGCGGAGAAGGCCGCGGCGGACAAAGGCCTGTGACTTTTGTAAGTTGGCGCGACGCGGTTGTTTGGTGCAACGCCTACAGCGAGTACAATGGCTTGACGCCGGTTTATTACACTGACGCAGATTATAATACGCCCTTGCGCATATGCAACGATACGGACGGTTATTCTTCGGCTCCTGGAGGACAGGATTGTCCGTATATAAAGGCTTCCACAACTAGCAATACGGATATGGAAAACTGCACGGCAAACGGCGCGCGCCTTCCGACAGAGGCCGAGTGGGAATTTGCCGCGCGCGGAGGAAATCCAAGCGCGACCGCTTGGAACTATACTTACGCTGGAAGCGACACTGTGACAGATGTGGCGTGGATAAAAGGCGGCGACAGTCTTTTGCACTGCGCCGGCAAAAAAACAGCAAACGCGCTTGGCCTTTATGACATGTGCGGAAACAACACTGAATGGTGTCATGATTTGGATGCTGCCGCTGGAAAGAGGCGTGAAAAAGGCGGCAATGCGGCTTGTGAAAGCACCAGCGGTAATCTTAAGCTTAGTAATCCCGGCAGCAGCGACCCATCCCGCGTTTCCCAGCGCAGCGGCTTTAGGTTTGTGCAGAACAATGGCGCCACTCCGGCTTATATTGGAAACAAGGAGCCCGGTTCCGCGCTGGCGGTTGGCGACATTGTCTTTAGCGACGGAAGCGCCACATCTTACAGCGAGAGCCTTACGCTTAGCGACATGCAAAAGGCCGCCGCCGTCGCGGTTATTTACTACACCGAGCCTGTCGGTGAAATTGATTTGGGAACAAAGAATCTTGGCGTGGGACTAAAGCAGACAACGGTTGCTTGGTCGTCAAGTTCGGTCAGCACTTACAATGTTAAATTGTCTTTGAGCGAATACGACGGAAGCGGAAACTGGGCCGTGGTCAAAACTGCCGACCCGACAGGTTCCGCAAGCCCTGCGACTAATTATCCCGCCTTTAATTGGTGCGACACATACGGCGTGAAGGTAAGAGGCTCTTCAAGCGGTTGGTACTTGCCCGCTTATACAGAGCTTCGCCCCCTTAAAATCGCGTTCGATGCGGTGAACAATTCTATAAACAAAATTGGAACAGGGGACGATGTAGTTGCTTTGGTAAAGTACAATCACTGGGCGTCGTCGCAGGACGATAATGATACGGTCGCCAAAAACTATGCCTTAACCTATCACCTAAACGGCGGCGGCGGCAATCAGAACAAAACAGCAGAGCTCTACGTCCGCGCTGTCCGCGTGTTCTAGGCCGCTCGTGTTTTCGCTCTATGATAAGGGCTCTGTCGCGAAGGTTCATGGTCATGCCTCCGCCGACTGCAAGCGTTTTTCAATTTCGAGTTTGTCAACTTTATATTCGCGGACTAGTTTGCGGTTTGCGTAGCCAATTCTTTTTGCAGCTCCAACACTTGTTCTATAGTAAGGCCAACGCATTCTGAAATTGTTTCGACGGGTATTCTTTTCATTAAAAGATTACACGCGGTTTCTTGGGCTTTTCTTTCTGCGGCTTCTTCTTTTGCGACTTGCAAATCTGTGTCATAATCATACTCACCAAAAAACATATTCCTTACCTCCGTGGCTTTGCGTGAAAGATAGTCAACAAGAATGCCCTTTTCTATTGCCTCGCTTATCGCCTTGTCGTAGCAGTTTATCAGCTCAATATCAGGCGGAGTTGTTCCAAGTGCCGCTCGGTTGCGAGCAACGATTTCCATAAACTCGCAGTATTCTTGCATTATAGCGCAGTTTTTGACGACTGGCAAGTTTTTGCCAACCGTTCCACCGATGTTGGCAAATTTTACTTTCACTTCGCAGGTTGGCTCTTCTTGCGGTTCGATGAATGCGTCTGACAAGCGCATAGTCCGCTCACGCTTAGGTTCCAATTCTGTCTTGCCGTTGTAGAAAACATAAAATTCTGGCGAGGGAATCTTAAAAAGCGTTTTTTTATAACGCGCCTTTGCGGGAACGATTCCGTAGAGCAGATGGACATAATACTCCAAGCAACGCAGCGGCATGTTTTCGTTTGGAGTGGACTGGTGCTCGATAAGGATAAAGAGCCTGCCGTTGACCAATACGCTAATGTCATTGTCAAAGGTTTTGTAAATTGCCTGTGGAATCACCTTTCGCTCTAGCTTGGTGTTTTCCAGCTTTAAATTGGTTCCGTGAATGGCATTGTAGAGAGACAGAAAGTTTTTCTTTCCGTCTTTTTCGTCGTCGCAGAAAAGGTCAGCGAACACGCCAGACTTTATTTTTTTACTTGCTTTCATAATTCCTCCTTACATATATCATATGAATTTTTATCAAGATTTTGGCATTTTTTTGAAAAATTCGTAAAAAAAAAGTCATTTTAGCCGCTTCTGCCGCGACTATGCGGGCCGAGCGCTCCCCTTGAAAATTCCGCTTTCTTCCACTATAATATTTTGCGATGGATTTGTTTTTTGGAGCGTCGGTTTCGCCCGGAATTGGGCGGGGCAACGCATTTGTAATTCCCGACCAAGCGCAGCGCGTCATTCCTCAAACGCCGATAACGGCAGAGCAGGTGGATTCAGAATGGCTCCGCTATGTCTACGCGCGCGACTCGGTTGCCGAGCAAATCAAAATCCAGCTGGAACAAATCCAGGGCAACAAGGAAATTTTCGAGACATATTCCTTGATGTTGGCCGACCCGGTCTTTAACAAGGAAGTGGGCGACTGCATCGCCGAGCGCCTTTTTAACGTCGAGTTCATCCTTGACTTTAAGATGGAGGAGTACGCCCAGCGCCTGCGCGACAGCGGAAACGATTATTTGGCCGAGCGCGCGCAGGACATCATCGACATTTTTGGCCGCGTCCTAAACGAGCTTTTGAACATCCATCCCTTTGACATGGAGCAAGTGCCCGAAGGCGTCGTCTTGATCGCGCAGTCGCTTAACGCCAGCGACGCGATGGTCATTTCAAAAAAGCGCTTGTCGGGCTTGGCGCTTGTGGAGGGAGGCCTTTCCAGCCACGTCGCGATTTTGGCGCGCAGCTACGGCGTTCCTGCGGTATTCGCCCTTCCCAAAGAAATAAAGCAAATCCAAAACAGCGAGCGCATAATCCTTGACGCGGATTCCGCCGAGCTTATCGTGGACCCAGACGCGGGCACGGTCTTGGACTACCAAAAAAAAGTCGAGCAAATCGCCGAGCGCAAAAAGGCGCTTTTGCTTTTCCGCTCAAGGCCCGCCCAGACAAAAGACGGCGAGCGCTTCCATCTTTACGCCAACATCGGAACGGTTGACGAAGCCAAAATCGCGCTTGAAGAAGGCGCGGAAGGCATCGGCCTTTTTAGGACGGAATTCCTTTTTATGAACGAGTTGAATTCCGGCGAGGGCGGCGTTCGTTCCGTAAGCGAGCAAACGCAGTTTGAGGCCTACAAGGAAGTTTTGCAAATCATGGGCGACCGGCCTGTCACAATCCGAACGCTTGACGCTGGCGGCGACAAGCTTTTAAAGATGGTTGACGCTCCCGCCGACACGGAAAAAAATCCTTTGATGGGCTTGCGCGCGATTAGAATGAGCCTAAAAACTCCGCAGCTTTTTAAGACGCAGCTTCGCGCGCTTTACCGCGCCAGCATTTACGGAAACTTAAAGATAATGTTCCCGCTGATTACAAGCCAAGAGCAAGTTGAGCTGGCCCGCAATATCGCAAGCCAAGTCCGCGACGAGCTTTTGGACGAAGGAATAAAAGTCAAGGACGTTCCGATCGGCATTATGGTAGAGACCGCCGCCGCCGGAATCATCGCCGACTGTCTGGCCACGGTCTCGGACTTTTTTTCAATCGGAACAAACGACTTGACGCAATACACTTTGGGCGTTGACCGCGAAAACATAAACGTGGCCGATTGCTACGACGAGTCTCATTTGGCCGTCATGCGCTTGATTCAAAACACAATCAAGGCGGCGGACGGGGCTGGCATACCGGTTTCGGTTTGCGGCGAGATGGCAAGCCGCATCGACAGCGCGATGATGCTGGCTGGAATGGGAATCCGAAACCTTAGCATGGGTCCTTCGCAAATTTCTTTGGTGAAGGAAAAACTTTCTACGATAACCGTAAAAGAACTGGAAGCGATTTTAGATGGAAAACGAAGATAATATTATTCAAGGCCAAGACGCGGACTTGCCGCAAGCCCAAGAAGCGAGCGGATTGCAAGCCCAAGAAGCCGGCCCCGAATACGACCCAAAAAAAACATACGTCAATTTGCCGCTAGTCGTTTTGGCCGGCCGCCCCAACGTTGGAAAGTCAACGCTCTTCAACCGCTTTATGAAAAGGCGAATCGCGATTGTGGACCCAACGCCCGGCGTGACCCGCGACCCGGTTGAGGCCACGGCCTTTATCGCCGGAAAGCCCGTTCACCTTATGGACACCGGCGGCTACAAGCTTACGCGCGACGTCGGCACGATGGAAGCGGTGATGGACGACTTGGTTGTCGAAAAGACAATTCAAATGATAAAGAAGGCTGACTTGATTTTGCTTTTGCTAGAGGCTGGCGAAATCACTCCCGAAGACGAAGAGTTTGTCCACCAACTGCGTCCTTACTGGAACAAGGTGATCGCCGCCGTAAACAAGACCGAAGGCGGCCGCGGTGAAAGCGTCGCTTGGAACTACTTGCAGTTTGGCTTTAAGGAACTGCTTTTTATCAGCGCCGAGCATGGTGACAACATCACCGAGCTTTCCGAAAAAATCGCGGGCCGCTTGGATTTTTCAAACGTCAAGGAAGGCCAGGAGGAAGAGCCGCCTGTCCGCATCGCGATTTTGGGAAAGCCCAACACCGGAAAGTCAACGCTTTCCAACCGCCTTACGCACAGCGAGGCCTCTATCGTAAGCGATTACGCGGGAACCACGCGCGACGTTGTCGAAGGCTCTTTCCGCTACAACGGCCGCGACTGCCTTTTGCTTGACACGGCGGGAATCAGGCGAAAAAGCAAGGTAAAGGAAAACGTTGAGTATTATTCGGTAAACCGCGCGATAAAAACCTTGGACGACTGCGACGTTGTCTTTTTGATGATCGACGCGCAAGAAGGCTTGGCCGAGCAAGACAAAAAAATCTGCGCGCTTGCCTACGAGCGCGGCCGTCCGATAATTTTTGTCCTTAACAAGTGGGACACGCAGGAAAAGGGAAGGACTGCCGCGCGCAAGGCCGAGGAAAACATCCGCATAATGTTTGGCCAAATGAACTGGGCTCCGATTGTGGAAACGTCCGCGCTCAACGGCGACGGAATGAAAAAGCTTATGGACACCGCGCTTGAGCTTTACGGACAAGTCACGCGCAAGGTGGAGACCGCCGCGCTCAACGCCGCGCTAAAGGATTGGCTTATCAAGTATCCGCCGCCGGCCTCAAAGACAATGCATTTTAAAATCCGCTACATGACGCAAACAAGCGTCAATCCCGTAAGCTTTGTGATATTCGCGACGCGGCCTGACACCGTTCCGCTTACGTATATTACGTTCCTAAAAAACAGAATCCGCGAAGACTTGGGCTTTGACAAAATTCCCGTTCAGCTGGAACTTAAGGCCAGCCGGCAAAAGTGGGAAGACCGGGAGCGCTGATGTACACGATTGGCCAAGTGGAAGAGATTGCCGGCGTAAAGCAGCATGTCTTGCGCTACTGGGAAGAAGTTGTTCCCGGCATCGCGCCAAAAAAAGATTTGGGCGGCCGCCGCCTCTACAGCCAAAAGGATATGGAAATCATTTTGCGAATGAAGCATTTGATTTACCAAAAAAAATTCACGATAGAAGGCGCGCGCGGCCAAATCATAAGCGAGTCCGAGGCCTTTGAAAAGTCCGCCGACTTGCTTGGCCAAATCAGGAGCGCCCGCCGCGAATTGACCGAAGCGTTTTTCGCGCTAAGAAAATTCAGACAATAAATTAAGGGGGCCGCCCTTTATGGCGACAAAAATCGTTCAAAGCCTTTTTGACATTAAGAATCTTCCCGACGACGCCCAAAAAGTTTTGCGGGACTTTGACCAAATCGCGCAGTCCGCGATGCCGGCAAACTCCAAGCAGCTTGTCGCGCTTCCAAAAATTATCCGCGAGCTTAGCCATCAAATGACCGACGACCGCGGCTCGCGCCGCCTGGGCTACATGAACGAAAAAACTTTTTTGGCCTCCTACGTCCGCTACTTTATGTGGTGGAACCTTGTCCGCCTTGCGCGCCTTTTTTCCAACCTTGACTTTGGCTTTTTGAGCGGCGGCGGCGTTTGCCTTGACATCGGTAGCGGGCCTTTGACTTTGCCTTGCGCGCTTTGGCTGGCCCGCCCCGACTTGCGGCAAAAAAAGCTTGTCTGGTATGTGATGGACATTTCGCAGCTGGCGCTTTCTTTGGGCGAGGAAATCTTTTTGTCAGTCGCGGCGGCGACAGGCGGCGAGCCGTGGAAAATCGTCCGCGTCAAAGGCCCTCTTGGAACCGCGGTAAAAGAAAAGGCTCGCTTTGTGACTTGCGCCAACATGTTCAACGAACTTTTGCAAAGCCGCGGAGGCGAGCCGCCGGATTACCTTGCAAAGAAATATTCGCAGGCGCTTTTTAAGTATTTGGATTTTGAAAGCGGCCCGGCAAACGAAGGGCGCGCTGCAAGCGAAGGAAGCGCGGCAAACGATAGAAGCGGCCCTGCGGTTTTCTTGGCCGAGCCAGGAACGCCAAACTCGGCGCGTTTTGTTTCGCTTATGCGCGACGCATTTATCAGGCGCGGCTTGTTCGCGCTGGCTCCGTGCCCGCACCAGCAAAGTTGCCCGATGGACGGCCGGCGCGCCGGAAAAGGCGGCGCCAACGGCAAGTGGTGCAACTTTGCCTTTGACACCGACGACGCTCCCAAAAAGCTTTTGGCGCTTTCGGCCAAGGCCGGCATTCCCAAAGAGCGCGCGGTCATTTCGTTTGTCCTAGCCAGCGCCGAGATTGCTTGCAAGCCCAAGAATTGCGGTACGCGTGAATCGGACGCAAGCCCAAAAACCGTGGACGAAAAAAAATCTTTTGCAAGCCCAAGAAGCGGCGGCCTTTCTGGTCTGGAAAAAGTCGCCGCAACTGATACTGCTTGCGCCGCGCGGGAAGCGCAGGCAAGCCCAAAAAGCGGCGGCCTTTTGCGCGTGGCTTCCGACATTATCCGCCTGCCGCCAGAGCGCGAAGGACAAAAGCCGCGCGTTGGCCACTACGCTTGCTCGGAGCAAGGCCTTGTTTTGGCGCTGTCAAAAGGCGGCAAGCGGGTTTACTCCGGCGACTTGCTTGAAGTTGAAAATGATTTTACGCCCAAGAGCGGAGCCGAGACTATTGGCAAGTCCAAGGCCGCCGCGCGTTTTAGTCGGAAAAAAGTTTTGGCAAGCCCAAAAAGCGGCCGCCGCAGTCCTAGTCAGGAAAGCGATTTAGGTTCGCGCGGAAGAAGTTCCAGCCGTGAACGCGATTCCCGCCCGCGGCGCGACGCAAAGACCGGCGCCTTGATTGTGGAGATTTAGCGCGCGTTTTGCGCCATTGTCGTTGTCCTTTATTCCGCAAACTTGTAGCCGTTGCGGCCGGCGCGCTTGATTTCGTAAAGGGCTGCGTCTGCCTTTTCGATTAGGCTTTCGTTCCAGCCGCTTTTGCTGATTGCGATTCCGCAGCTAAGAGTTGTGCGCGGAATGTCGTTCTGGCATTTTTCTTCAAGCTTTTTAAATAGCGTTTCTATTTTTGCGGAAATCACGCGCTTTGTTTTTTGCAAGTTGTCGTCGCACTTTGAAAGCACTACGGCAAATTCGTCTCCGCCAAGGCGGGCTGCGTAATCAGTTGAGCGGAAGCTTGATTCCAAAATTTGAGCCACAGTCTTCAGTACTTTGTCGCCGACAGTGTGGCCGTACTCGTCGTTTATTTCTTTAAATTTGTCAACGTCAAGCATGATAAAAGCCACGCTTTCGTTGGATTCTTTAAGCGCCTTTAGAATCGCCTTGAACGCTGTTCTGTTTATAAGGCCGGTCAATTCATCGTGTTCCGCTTGTCGGCGCAAATAGTTTTCGTTTTTCGTCGCGATCTCGAACATTTCGTTGTAAGTTTCCCTTAACAGCTCCAATTCGGTTGTTCGAGTCGCTTGCAGCTTTTGCTTGTTTTTGATGTTGTCGATAAAGCCGTAAAGCGATTTTATAACAAAGAATATTATGATTAGGAAAAAGGCCAAAGAAAAGACAACGATTAAAATTATTTCGAAAAAAGTTCTGGTAAGGGTCGCCTCAAGGTTTTCGGCGTTGTTCCTGTTAAGCACGCTGGCGTGGTTAAAGATTTCTTCAACCGCGTTGGCCCTGTAGTTTGAAATGGCGTTTTTCATCGAAAAGTATTTGTCCGAAAACAAAATGAGCCAAGCGGTCGCCATTTTTGTGTTAAAGTCTAGGGCCTTTTCTTGGTCGGAAAGCTGGGCGTTTTCCACCGCGGCCGGAACCTTGTATGAAGGGGTTTTGTCGTAGCCCTTTGCAAGGATGACAAGTTTCATCGCCTTGTATTCAAGCTCTTCAAGCTTTTTAGACTCGTTCATCGCTTGTTCAAGGTAGCTGGCGGATTTTTCTATCGCTCCTGCGGCCTTGATTTCTTCAAGGGCTTTTTCGCGCCTTTTTGTTTCGTCTATTTCGACAAAATAATTCTCAAGATGGCTCCAGTCGCCTGTGATGGTAAAAAGCCTGGATTCGTTGGTCAAATAGTCCGAGGCTTCCTGCAAGCTCACCGCGGCCTGGGCGATTTTTTGCGACTGCATCGTGTTTTTGGCAAAATTTTGGAATAGGAGCGGAACCTTTATTACGCTGACGATTAGAACGGCGCTCAGGGCTAGAATCAAAGCGAGAAAAAGGAAGCTGATTTTTTTTAGATTCACTTTCATTTCTTGGCTTGCCTTTCTTCTATAATAACAAGAATCGCGATTTTGCGCAATAATAACAAAAATTATCTGCTAAAGGCGGAAGTTGTGTCCAACGAGATTAATTCGCCGGAAGCCTTTTTGTATTCCAATAGCTTTTGCGCCGCGTTCAGCAGTTGGAGCGCTTTACGCTGGTGACGCTGTCATAGTTCATTATCACGCCGCCTCTCTTTTGGCGCCGCGCGCTTTTGCCGCCTCGCGCTCAAACACGTCCGGAACCCGCCGCGGGCTTGCTCTTCTTTAAAAAAGCCGAAAAATCGTAAAAAAAATCCCTCGAATTCCCTTGACACAATTTCAAAATTTCAATAAACTCACTAAACTATCATTGCGATAACTGCCCTTGTAGCTCAGCCGGTAGAGCGCAGCCATGGTAAGGCTGAGGTCTGCGGTTCGATCCCGCACGGGGGCTGTCACAGACTTTAGTATAGGAGAAATATATGGGAAGCAAGAAAAAGGGAGCGGTAGAACTCATCGCCTTGCAGTGCTCAGAGTGCAAGCGCAAGAATTACACAACTTCAAAGAACCGCAAGAACATCCAGGGAAAGCTTGAGCTTAAGAAGTACTGTCCTTTTGAGCGCAAGCACACCTTGCACAAAGAAACAAAAATCAAATAAAATTTCGTTTTTATTTGATTTTTAACGAGTTTTGCTTTGCAAAGCTCGCGGACTTTGGGGCCTTTTGAGGTCTCGAAATCCGAATATATTTAGGGCGGTAGTTCAGTTGGTAGAGCACCGGTCTCCAAAACCGGCTGTCGCGGGTTCAAGTCCTGCCCGCCCTGTGACTTTGTATAGTAATTGAGGATGATATGGCAAAAGTTTCTAATTTCTTTAAAGATTGCGTCCACGAACTCAAGCTTGTAGTTTGGCCGTCAAAAGAGCAGGTTTGGTCAAGCGTTAGGGTAGTTGTTGTTTCTACCATTATTGTTTCTGTTGTTCTTGGAGCGCTTGATTTAGGATTTACCGCGCTTTTCCGCCTCTTGATGAAATAAGGACCAAAAATGGCAAACGAGTGGTACATTGTTCAAACCTACACAGGTTATGAAGGCAAGGTGAGCCGCGTAATCCAGCAAAAGCTGGAGGCCGGCGAGCTTAGTTCAGACATTGTAAAAAGCATAAAAGTTCCCGAGGAAGAGCTTGTTGAGATTAAGGACGGAAAGAAAAAGTCCCGCAAAAACAAGATTCTCCCCGGCTACATCATGGCCGAGCTCGATTTGCCCGATTTGGGTTGGAAAGAAACTTGCAATAAAATTCGTCATATTCAAGGCGTTTCAGGCTTTGTTGGAACAGCTCCCAACGAGCGTCCGCGCCCGATTTCAATCGACGAAGCCAAGAATATCTTGATGCGTTCCGGCGAGATTAAGGGCGAAAGGCCCGCTCGCATTAAGCAGACCTACGCCATTGGCGACACGGTCAAGATTATCGACGGTCCCTTTAAGGATTTTAGCGGATCTATCGACGCGATTGACGACGAAAAAGAAAAGCTTACGGTCAATGTCCAAATCTTTGGCCGCGCCACTCCTGTTGAGCTTAGCATGACTCAGGTGGAGAAGGCGATTTAGGGCTTAAAAAAGCCCGTGGAAAATCCGGCCGCTATTTCCGGTTTTCCGCTTAAACAGCCGTTTTTGGGAGGAACGCTCGTCCGTTGGACTTCTACGTTCCGCTAATACCAATTTAGGAGATACACAAAATGGCAAAGAAAGAAGTAACCGCTGTCATCAAACTTCAGTGCCCCGCTGGCGCTGCGACACCGGCCCCGCCGATTGGACCCGCATTGGGCCCTCATGGTGTAAGCGCTCCAAAATTTGTACAGGAATTCAACGACAGAACCAAGAAAATGGAAAAGGGACTTATCATCCCGGTCGTTCTTACTGTTTACAAAGACAAGTCTTACACATTCATCCTTAAAACCCCTCCAGCCGCCGTTCTTATCAAGAAGGCCCTCAAGTTGGAAAAGGGTTCCGCGAATCCGCTCCGCGACAAGGTAGGAAAGCTTACCAAGGCGCAGCTTGAAGAAATCGCAAAGACAAAGATGCCCGACATCAACGCGAACGACCTTGAGGCCGCGAAGAAAATCGTAGCCGGAACCGCTCGCAGCATGGGCGTCGAGGTGGAGGCCTAAATGAAACACGGAAAGAATTACCGCGCGGCCGCGGCCAAATACGATCTTACAAAAAAATACGACGTTCCGACAGCCGTTAAAATGGTTCAGGACATGAAGTTCGCCAAGTTCGACGAAACAGTGGAAGCCCACGTAAACCTTAAGTTGGGCAAGAACGCCACTGTCCGCGACACATTGGTGTTCCCCAACCAGTTTAAGGGCGAAAAGAAGGTTTTGGTATTCTGTAAGGAAGACCGCGTTCAGGAAGCCTTGGACGCTGGAGCCGCTTTCGCCGGTTCAACTGAGTACATCGACAAGGTAAAGGGCGGCTGGCTTGACTTTGACATCGCCGTCGCCACTCCCGACATGATGAAAGACGTTGGCCGCTTGGGTATGGTTTTGGGCCGCAAAGGCTTGATGCCCAACCCCAAGACTGGAACCGTTACAAACGACATCACAGCCGCCATCGGCGAGCTTAAGAAGGGTCGCACGGAATACCGCGCCGACAAAACAGGCATTGTTCACATTGCCGTAGGCAAGGTTTCTATGGACGCTGAAAAGATTGCCCAGAACATCGACGCGTTGATTTCTGAAATCGAGCGCAAAAAGCCGTCAGACGCTTCTGCCGACTACATCCGCACTATTTCAATCAGCTCTTCCATGGGCCCCGGCGTTTGGATCAACCACAAGGACGAGGAGTAAAAAATGGCAGTTCGTTCAAAGACAATTCAGCCGGCCAAAACAGCCGCTATCGAAGCCGCCAAGAAAACTCTCGGCGAATACAACGACTTTATTTTCGCGGATTATCGCGGCTTGACTGTTGAGCAAATCACAGCCTTGCGCGGAAAGCTTCGCGAAAAGAATTCCGCGATTAAGGTCATCAAGAACAACTTTGCCCGCATCGCGTTTGAAGGCATGGACATTAAGGACGTTGCCGAATACCTTACAGGCCCCACGGCTATCGCCATGGCCAAAGAGGACTCAAACGAGACAGCCAAGGTTTTGTTCGACTTCGCTAAAGAAGCCCCCGCTCTTAAGGTAAAGGGCGCTTTGGTCAACAAAGAGATTTACGATGTTGCCAAGATCGAGGCCTACTCAAAGGTTCCCGGCAAAAAGCAGCTTATCGCAATGCTTATGTCTGCCATCAACGGCCCTGCCCAAAAGCTCGCCGCCACATTGCAGGCTTATGTTGACAAAAAATCCAAGGAAGGCGACGCCCCCGCGGCCGCGCCCGCTCCTGCCGCTGAGGCTCCCGCAGCTCCCGCAGCTCCCGCGGCCGAAGCTCCCGCGGCAAACTAACGCATTTTTAGAACCGCTCTTTGCGGTTTCTTAAAAATTCCGCAGTCAGGCTTCATCAGCTGTCGACTGTCTGCGGATAAAAGCTCAAGGGCCTTTCTTGGAAGGGCTTTTGGCCGCGGCGGATTTCCGCAGCGAATATTAACTATTATGGAGAAGACAATATGGCAGCTTTGACAAATGATCAGATTTTGGACGCGATCGCGTCAATGAGCGTTCTGGAAGCCTCAGAACTCGTAAAGGCTATGGAAGAGAAGTTCGGCGTAACAGCCGCTGTAGCCGTAGCCGCCGGTCCCGCCGCTGGAGCCGCTGGCGCCGCCGCCGAGGACGAGCAGACAGAATTCGCTGTTAGCTTGGATTCATTCGACGCCGCCAAGAAGATTGGCGTTATCAAGGCCGTTAAGGCTCTTACAAACCTCGGACTTGGCGAAGCCAAGGCTTTGGTTGAAGGCGCCCCGAAGGTCCTCAAAGAGGGCTTGAGCAAGGCCGATGCCGACAAGTGGATTGCCGACATCACAGCCGCCGGCGGAAAGGCGTCTAAAAAATAAGGCGAGGCCTTATTTTTTAGATATCGAGAATTTGGAAGCCGCAACGCGTCTTCCAAATTCTCGCAAGTTTTCAACTCCCGCGTTTTGCGGGAGCGTTTTCGTTTTTTTGTTCTTTGTAATTATTTTTTTTAAGTCTTTTTTGGGCGGATTTTTTTGTGCTGAACAGAGTTTCTGTTTGTAGCAAAAGATTCTGACCTTTTATAAAACAACGGGGGACCTTAATGTTCGCAAAAAGCCGGACAATCAACCGTCAGTACTATGGCAAGGACATCAAGTCTTCAATGGATGTCCCAAATCTTATCGAGATTCAAACAGCGTCGTATGAATACTTCCTTCAGCGAAAAAATTTGGAAGAGGGCAAGCCTCTTCTTAACCAGGGATTGCAGGAAGCCTTCTCGTCAACATTCCCGATTGAAAGCCCCAACGGCGACATGACCCTTGACTACGAAAAGTACAGGCTTGACTTTGAGGGAATTAAGTGCTCTGAATTGGAATGCAAGCAAAAGGGCCTTACTTACGCGGTTCCTTTAAAGGCAGTCATCAACCTTATTTTTAAGGACACTGGCGCAATTCTCCAAAGAGAAATATATATGGGCGACATTCCGCTCATGACAGACCGCGGAACTTTTATCATTAGCGGAAACGAGCGCGTCGTCGTATCCCAGATTCACCGCTCTCCGAATGTAATCTTCAACTATGACAAGGGCGTGTGGGGAAGCCGCATCATTCCTTATCGCGGATCTTGGCTTGAGTTTGAAATTGACCAGAAAAAAGAATTGATTTTCGCGAAGATTGACCGCAAGAAAAAAATCTTGGGAACAATCTTCTTGCGCGCGCTCGGTTTTGAGAGCCGCGAAGAAATCATCAAGGTGTTCTACCAGACGGAAAAAGTCGCCGTAAAGAACAGCAACAGCGCTCGCGAAGCGATTGTCGGCAAAGTTCTTTCAAAGGCCATTTACATAAAGGATTCGGAGTCAGGCGAAGAAAAGAAGCTTTTTAAGGCCGCGACCCGTTTGCATCCGCATGACATCGACGACTTGATCGCCAACGGCGTCAAGGAAATCGAAGTCATCAAATTTGACACTCGCAAGAATCCCGACGACAAGGAAGAAAAGAATCTTTCTCTTGCCAGCGACATCATCATCAACTGCTTTGAGCGCGAAGAGATTAAGTTCGTAAAAGAAGGCAATGAGTCTGACGAGCCGACGAAAGAAGAGGCTTTGAGCGCCGTTTACAGCGTTCTTTTGCCCGGCGAGCCGATCACTTTTGAAAACGCGGAAAAGGACTTGGAGTCAATGTTCTTCTCTGACCGCCGCTACGACTTGGGCCGCGTCGGACGCTACAAGCTCAACAAAAAGTTTGACTACAATCCTCCGTTGGAAACGCACACTTTGGAAAAGCAAGACATCACCAACACGATGAAGTACTTGATCAAAGTTTACATCGGCGAGGAAACCAAAGACGACATCGACCACTTGGGCGCCCGCCGCATCCGTTCCGTCGGCGAATTGCTGACAAACAGCATCAAGACGGCTTTTGCGAGAATGGACCGCATCGCCAAGGATAGAATGCAGAGCAAGGAATTCGAAACTCTCAAACCCTCTGACTTGATTTCTTCAAAACCAATCAGCGCGGCTATCAAAGAGTTCTTTGGCTCGTCACAGCTTTCTCAATTCATGGACCAGATCAACCCGCTCGCCGAGCTTACCCACAAGCGCCGCTTGAACGCTTTGGGACCGGGCGGCCTTTCGCGCGACAGAGCAGGCTTTGAGGTTCGCGACGTCCACTACTCACACTACGGCCGCATGTGCCCGATTGAGACTCCGGAAGGACCGAACATCGGTTTGATCGTTTCGTTGGCCATTTACACGCGCGTAAACGATTACGGATTCCTTGAGGCTCCCTACCGCAAGATTGAGAATGGAAAGGCCACAAAGAAGATCGAGTACCTTTCCGCCATGGACGAAGACAAGTACTACATCGGCCAGGTAAGCGAAGGCATGAAGGCCGACGGCTCTTTCGCCACGGACATGATTTCTTGCCGCCACAGAGGCGACTATACAACTCGCGCTCCAAAAGACGTTCAGTACATGGACGTTTCTCCGCGCCAGGTTATTTCCGTTTCCGCCGCGCTCATTCCGTTCTTGGAGCACGACGACGCCAACCGCGCCTTGATGGGCTGCAACATGCAGCGCCAGGCCGTTCCGCTTTTGTTCCCTGAGCCGCCGCACGTCGGAACAGGCATGGAGCGAAAGTGCGCCTACGATTCCGGCGTTTTGGTTAAGGCCAAGCGCGCCGGCGAAGTCGTTAAAGTTACAAGCGAATGCGTGACTGTAAAGCCGGAAGGCGGAAAGCGCGGCGAGCTTGACGAATACGTTCTTCTTAAGTACCAGCGCACAAACAACGACACTTGCAACCACCAGCGCCCGACAGTTGAAGTTGGCGAAAAGGTTCAGGAAGGCTCGGTTTTGGCCGACGGACCCGCCACGTTCAACGGCGAGTTGGCGCTAGGCCGCAACATTCTTGTCGGCTTCGTTCCGTGGAACGGATACAACTATGAGGACGCCGTTCTTATCAGCAAGCGCGTTGTAAAAGAAGACATGTACACTTCCATCCATATCAAGGAATTCTCTGTTGAGATTCGCGAGACGAAGCTTGGTCCCGAAAAAATCATGCGCGACATTCCTAACACCGCCATGAAGAATCTTGACAACCTTGACGCGGAAGGAATCATCCGCATCGGCGCCAAAGTAAAGAGCGGCGACATCTTGGTCGGCAAAGTCACTCCCAAGAGCGAAGCGGAAACAACTCCCGAATTTAAATTGCTCAACTCAATCTTTGGCGAAAAGGCCAAAGACGTTCGCGACACTTCATTGCGCGTTCCGCACGGAGTTGAAGGCGTTGTAATCGACATTCAGCGCCTCAAGCGCAGCGAAGGCGACGACTTGAATCCTGGCGTTGACCAGGTTGTAAAAGTAATGATCGCCAACAAGCGCAAGCTCCGCGAAGGCGACAAGATGGCCGGACGCCACGGAAACAAGGGTGTTGTTTCCCGCATCTTGCCTGAAGAAGACATGCCCTACTTGGAGGACGGAACTCCGCTTGACGTTTGCTTGAACCCCTTGGGCGTTCCTTCTCGTATGAACATCGGACAGATTATGGAATCTGAGCTTGGAATCGCCGGAAAGTACCTCAACCAGTTCTTTGAGTCGCCGGTATTCCAATCGCCCAGCCAGGAGCAAATCGCCAAAAAGCTTGAGGAAGCCGGTCTTTCAAAAGACTGTAAGCAAATCGTTCGCGACGGCCGCACAGGCGAGCCTTTCGTTAACCCGATTTTTGTAGGCGTCATCTACTACATGAAGTTGCACCACTTGGTTGACGACAAGATGCACGCCCGCTCGACAGGACCTTACTCTTTGGTCACTCAGCAGCCGTTGGGAGGAAAAGCCCAATTCGGCGGCCAGCGCCTTGGAGAAATGGAAGTTTGGGCGCTCGAAGCCTATGGCGCCGCCAACACATTGCAGGAAATGATGACAATCAAATCCGACGATATGAACGGCCGCTCAAAAGTTTACGAGTCAATTGTAAAAGGCGAGCCTTCAACTCCCGCTGGAGTTCCGGAATCATTCAACGTATTGGTTCAGGAATTGCGCGGCTTGGCTCTTGACTTTACGATCTACGACGCTAAGGGCAAGCAAATCGCCCTTACCGAACGCGACCAAGAATTGATTGACAAGGCCTCTAGCGGCTTTGACAAGGGAGATGAATAATGCGCGATATCGAAGATTTTGACAGTATAAAAATAAAATTGGCCAGCCCGGACACGATCCGCGCGTGGTCTTACGGCGAAGTAAAAAAGGCCGAGACAATCGGCTACCGCACATTGCGTCCTGAGCGCGACGGACTTTTCTGCGAGCGCATTTTCGGCACGACTAAGGAATGGGAGTGCTATTGCGGAAAGTTCAAGTCTATCCGCTACAAGGGCGTGATTTGCGACCGCTGCGGCGTAGAAGTGACTCACTTTAAGGTTCGCCGCGAGCGCACCGGCCACATCGAGCTTGCCGCGCCGGTAAGCCACATTTGGTATTACCGCTCGGTTCCAAGCCGCATGGGAAAGCTTTTGGACTTGCCTGTTGGCTCATTGAAGAGCGTTTTGTATTACGAAAAATACATCGTAATCGATCCGGGCGAGACTGACCTTAAGAAAATGCAGCTCTTGAGCGAAGACGAATACCGCGAGGCCCAGGAGCGCTACGGCCAGTCATTTGTCGCCGGCATGGGCGCCGAGGCGATTAAGACTTTGCTTGAAGGCTTGGACCTTGACGCCTTGGCTGCGGAGCTTCGCGCCAAGATGATTGAAAAAGGCGCCAAGAGCGACAAGCATCTTCTTAGCCGCATCGAGATTGTCGAGAACTTCCGCTCTTCCGGCAACAAAGCTTCTTGGATGATTTTGGACGTTGTTCCTGTAATGCCTCCAGAGCTTAGGCCTATGGTTCAGCTTGACGGCGGCCGCTTTGCCACGTCTGACCTTAACGACTTGTACCGCCGCGTCATCAACCGCAACAACCGCCTCAAGAGATTGCTTGCCCTTAACGCGCCTGACATCATCATCCGCAACGAAAAGCGAATGTTGCAGGAAGCGGTTGACTCATTGTTTGACAACTCAAGAAGAAAGGGCCGCTCAATCAAGGGTGCCTCTAACAGGCCGCTTAAGTCAATCAGCGACATGATAAAGGGAAAGCAGGGCCGCTTCCGCCAGAACTTGCTCGGAAAGCGCGTTGACTATTCGGGCCGCTCGGTAATCGTCGTCGGCCCTGAGCTTAAGCTTTGGCAGTGCGGCCTTCCGACAAAGATGGCGCTTGAATTGTTCAAGCCCTTCATTATGAAAAAATTGATGGACAAGGGAGTCGCCTTTAACCTTAAGAAGGCCAAGCTCTATGTTGAGCAGGAAGCCCCTGAAGTCTTCGCCGTCCTTGACGAGGTTGTAAGCGAGCATCCGGTATTGTTGAACCGCGCTCCGACATTGCACCGTCTGGGAATCCAAGCCTTTGAGCCTGTATTGGTAGAAGGAAAGGCGCTCAAGCTGCACCCGCTTGCTTGCAAAGCCTTTAACGCTGACTTTGACGGCGACCAGATGGCCATCCACGTTCCGCTTACGCAAGCCGCGCAAATGGAATGCTGGACATTGATGCTCAGCGCCCGCAACTTGCTTGACCCGGCCAACGGCGGAACAATCGTCTATCCGTCTCAGGACATGGTGTTGGGAATCTACTATATGACTTCGGTCAAGCCTCATGCCAAGGGAGAGGGCAAGCGTTTTTCTTCCGCTGACGAAGTTCGCATGGCCGCCGAGTGCGGAAACATCGAATGGCAGGCTAAGATTAAGGTTCCCGCTCCCAAGGATTCTTTCGACGAAGGAAAATTCAAGAAGGGCGACTTGATTGAAACTACTGCCGGAACATTGGCCTTTAACGAGGCTATGCCCGACGAAGTCAATTATGTAAACGAACAGTACGGCGACAAAAAGCTTAAGAGCATGATTGAGAAAGTCTACCACGACAAGGGCTCTTGGCTTACAATTCAAATGCTTGACGCCATCAAGGCTGTTGGTTACAAGAACGCGACATTCTACGGCGCGACGCTTTCTATGGACGACATTCTCGTTCCTAAAGAAAAGAAGGAAATGGTCGACAAGGCCAACAAGGAAGTAGAGGAAATCGTTCGCCAGTACACTGACGGACGCATTACGGAAGAGGAACGCTACAACAAGGTAACCGACATCTGGCAGCGCACAAACGAAAAGCTCACTGACGTAATGTACGAACAGCTTGAAAAGGACAAAGACGGCTTTAACACAATTTACATGATGGCCAAATCCGGCGCCCGCGGTTCCAAAAAGCAGATTTCACAGCTTGCGGCTATGCGCGGCTTGATGGCCAAGCCTAACGGAGACATCATTGAATTGCCTGTACGCTCTAACTTCTATGAAGGCCTTTCGGTTATCGAATACTTCATTTCAACAAACGGCGCCCGCAAAGGTTTGTCGGACACCGCTCTTAAGACAGCCGACGCCGGTTACATGACCCGCCGCTTGGTTGACGTTGCCCAAGACGTTGTCATCAACGAAGAGGATTGCGGCACGATCAACGGAATCGATTACTCCGCCATTAAGGACGGCGACGAAATCATTGAGCGCCTGTCTGACCGAATTGAAGGCCATTTCACAATCGAGCGAGTCGTTCACCCGATTACCGGCGAGGTTTTGTGCGACGTTAACTCTTACATCGACGAAAACTTGGCCAAGAAAATCGAGGAGGCCGGCGTTGAAAAAGTCAAGCTTCGCACTGTTCTTACTTGCGAAGCCAAGCATGGCGTTTGCGTAAAGTGTTACGGAAAGAACTTGGCCCGCAACAAGGTTGTCGAAATCGGCGAAGCGGTCGGAATCGTGGCCGCCCAGTCTATCGGCCAGCCTGGCACCCAGTTGACTCTCCGAACCTTCCACGCCGGCGGCGCCGCTTCTAAGGTAACTCAGGACAACAACATTGTTCTTAAGTTCCCTGCGATTATCGACAAGATAGAGGGAACCAGCGTTCAGACTAAGGAAGGCCGCTTGTTCACTCGTAAGAGCAAGATGATTGTAACTCGCATCATTGACAGCATTGAAACAAAAGACGGAAAGCTTGCCGTAAAAGACGGAGACCGCGTCCTTAAGGGAACGGTTTTGTTCAGCTCTAAGAACGGCGACCTTGCCGCTAAAGAAAATGGAATCATCCTTATCAAAGACAAAGCTCTTTACCTTATCGGAAACGAACAAAAGCAAGAAATTGCCAACGGTTCAATCATCTCTGTTAAGGAAGGCCAGATTGTCGAAAAGGACGCTGTCATCGGAACTTTGCTTGACGCTTACTCTGAGCCGATCATCGCTGAAAACGACGGATACATTCACTTTGAGGACATCGACGATTCGACAGTTGAGTCGCATGTTGACGAGCAGTCCGGCGTTGTGGAGCGCACCATCAGCGACTTGCACCTTGACGAGCGCCAGCCGCGCATTCACATCACTGACGAAGACGGAAACGAGCTTGGAAGCTACTATTTGCCGGCCGGCGCCATTCTTAGCGTTGACGACAAGCAAAAGGTTAGCGCGGGCGTTGTTTTGGCAAAAATGCCTAAAGCCGCCCAAAAGTCAAACGACATCACCGGCGGTCTTCCGCGCGTATCTGAATTGTTCGAAGCCCGCAAGTCCGTCAGCCCCAGCGTCTTGTCGCAGATTTCCGGAACTGTTAAGTTCAAGGATCTTAAGAAGGGCAAGCGCGTAATCGCGGTAGAAGACAAGTATGGCCGTGTATACGAGCACCTTGTTCCAATCTCCAAGCGAATGCTTGTTCGCGACGGCGACAAGGTTGAAGCCGGCGAGCAGCTTTGCGACGGACAGCCAAGTCCTCACGAGATTCTTGCGATTAAGGGCGAGAACGCTTTGCAGAATTACTTGATGGACGAAATCCAGCAGGTGTACCGCGCGCAGGGCGTAAGCATCAACGACAAGCACATCGGAATTATCGTGCGCCAAATGTTGCGCAAGGTTGAGATTGTCGCTGTTGGCGACACCCGCTTTATCTTTGGCCAGCAGGTTGACAAGTACCGCTTCCGCGAAGAAAACGCTCGCGTTATCGCCGAAGGCGGACAGCCGGCTGTAGGCCGCCCAATGTTCCAGGGAATCACAAAGGCTTCGTTGAACGTAGACTCTTTCATCTCCGCGGCTTCGTTCCAGGAGACTACAAAGGTTCTTACCAACGCGGCGATTTCCGGTTCAGTGGATCCGCTCCGCGGCGTAAAGGAAAACGTAGCCATTGGCCACATGATTCCGGCCGGAACAGGCATAAGGAATTACAAGGGCGTAAAGGTTTACGACTCTGGCGACCAGGACTTGGACATCCAGATGAACGAAATCATCGAGCGACGCAGGATTGAAAAAGAGCTTGCCGAAGCTGAGGCCGAGCGCGAAAAGGAAGCCGCCACCGCCAGCTTTGACAATGAGGACCAGGATTGAACAAGCAGCGTCCGGGCAACGCCTTAGGACGCGGCGAAACCGCTCGAAACAACTATTAAGGTTGTTCGAGCGAAAACACGAGCGGAGCGCTACTTGACCAAATCGCGAGATTTTGTTAAAGTAGCCGTTACCGCTATAAATGAATTTAACCGGGGGTGCTGCCCGGCAATTTATAAAGGAGACATTTTTAGATGCCTACAATTAACCAATTGATTAAAAAGGGACGCAAAACCGCTGCCAACAGGACCAAATCCCCCGCGCTTGAGTCTTGTCCGCAGAAGCGCGGCGTTTGCACGCGCGTTATGACGGTAACTCCCAAAAAACCGAATTCGGCTCTCCGCAAGGTTGCCCGTGTTCGCTTGAGCAACGGAATCGAAGTCACGGCTTACATTCCTGGAATCGGACACAACTTGCAGGAGCACTCAGTAGTATTGATCCGCGGCGGCCGCGTTAAGGACCTTCCTGGCGTTCGCTATCATATTATTCGCGGAACAAAAGACACTCTTGGCGTTGACGGACGCAAGCGCGGCCGCTCAAAGTACGGCGCCAAAAGGCCTAAGGCATAATGGAGGACTAGTATGGGAAGACATAAGAAATCTGTCAACCGCCCGATTGTGCCGGATTCACGATACAACAGCCAAGTTGTTTCAAAATTCGTTACTCGCATGATGTTGGACGGAAAAAAGGACATCTGCACTCGCATCGTTTACGAAGCGATGGACAAGCTTAAGGCCAAGACCGAAAAGGATCCTTTGGAAGTGTTCCTCAAGGCTCTTGAAAACGTTAAGCCCCAAGTGGAAGTTAAATCACGCCGTGTAGGCGGCGCGACATACCAGGTTCCGGTTGAAATCCGCGACACCCGCAAGGAAGCCCTCGCCATGAGATGGATCATCGACGCAGCCCGCAACCGCAATGGTCACGGAATGGCCGACACTCTCAGCGCCGAGCTTTTGGACGCCTTCAACAACACTGGTTCTGCCTACAAGAAAAAGGAAGACACCCACAAGATGGCCGAAGCCAACAAGGCTTTCGCCCACTACCGCTGGTAGGATTAAAGGCGGTAGTTGTACCGCTGGTAGTCATCCTTCGGAAAGCCGCCCTTCGGGGCGGTTTTTTTTTCAAAAAAACTTTCGTTTTCTATTGACCAAACTGTCAAAATTCTATATATTTCTTAAACCTATCTTTGGTTCTTTGAGAGTCAGGCGGAATTTACAATTCCGGCGGAACCGTAAAGTTAGCGGCAAAACGCTTTCAGGTTTCGCGGTTCTTGGGTGGAATGCCTTGTTGTCAACAGGGCAATAGAACTTCCATACGGGGATTTCTGCGGCGGCTTTTCTTTTCAGAAAGGCGCCCGCGGCTCAGAGCGCCAAACCGGTTGCCAGCGACGGCAATGAACAGGTGGTGTCGGCCATAAATGTTCCGAAATTATGGAGCGTTATGTTAGAAATTATTTCTTTTACCGTCATTAACGTTCACCAAACAGTCGCATAAAAAAGAGATGTGTATGCGAATCCGAGTTCTTTCTTCGAAAGCGCGAGGGTTCTGGTTTAAAGCGCAGCACATAAAACATTTTTAAAATGTCGGCAAAAGGGTTTGCCGGCAAGGAGAAAAACATGGCAAAGGAGAAGTTCGAAAGAACCAAACCTCACATGAACGTTGGTACTATTGGTCACGTAGACCATGGTA